>Ga0224535_1000249_pt1 | contig 16064 bp, 13 predicted proteins | sample 714E13034metaG_FD_179898 | JGI IMG/M metagenome (GOLD analysis project Ga0224535, IMG submission 179898) | Peat soil microbial communities from Stordalen Mire, Sweden - 717 E1 30-34 | ecosystem: Environmental > Terrestrial > Soil > Wetlands > Peat | place: Sweden: Norrbotten County, Stordalen... | reverse complement strand
CCGAACGCGGCTCCAGCACAGCGTAATCGACGGAGATGTTCTCGCACTTGGGATAGACCGCGTGGAAGACCTCTTCGAAATTGGGCGTACCGTAAGCGGCGGCGATGGTCTCCAGCAGCGGAGCGGTCTCGGGCATGTGTTCACGGACGGCGTTGGCCAGTGTGCGCGCCGACCATAGGAACATGCCTGAATTCCAGTAGTAGTTGCCCGCGGCAATAAACTCATCGGCGCGGTTCTGGTTGGGCTTCTCAATAAAACGGCGGACATGGAGTGCGGAGTCGTCGCGTGTGTAGTCAGTGGTCTCGATGTAGCCGTAGCCGGTTTCAGCGCGGGTGGGTTCTATGCCCAGCACCACGATGTTGTCTCCGCCGGCGGCCACGGCGATGCCCTTTTGCAGCGACTTGAGAAAGCGCGGCTCGTTGGCGATCACGTGGTCGGAAGGAAAGATGCCCAGCACGGCTTCGGGATTCTGGCGCTCGATTAGAAAAGCAGCTAGCCCGCATGCCGGAGCGGTGTTGCGGGCCACCGGCTCCTGGATAATCTGCTCTGCGGGCATACCCTTCAACTGGCCGGCAATCTCGTGGGCCAGGTACTCGTTGGTGATGACCCACGTCTTGTCCAGCCCGACAAGCGGTTTGAGGCGCTCTACGGTCTGCTGGATCATGGAGCGCTCGCCGTCCAGGGCAAGAACCTGCTTGGCGTGGGCGCGGCGGGAGCGGGGCCAGAAGCGGGTACCGCTGCCTCCGGCTAGAATCACGGGGCGGAAATCAATCGTCTTCGTCATTGCTGAAACATCCTACGCGACAAACGATACGTTTGCACAGTGTTGAATGATACATTTTAGGAAAAATGTCCCATTCGCTAAAAAAGGGAGAGATTCCAGGAAAATACCTGGGAAGCATCCTCCAGGGCCAAAGCCCGGTCTTCCACTTGGGCCACCAGGTGGCACGGCTGAAACCGTGTCATTTCAGAGCCCGGTGTTCTCGGTAATCCTCTCGGCTACTCCAGCTTGGCCAGGAATTCTCCCATGCGGTGCGTGCCCTCGTCGATGTTTTGCCGGGTTACCGGATAGGAGAGGCGGATGTGCTCAGCGGTACCGAAAGCCTCGCCGGGCACGGTGACGACATGGGCCTCATGGAGCAAGCGAGTTGCCAGCTCGGTGCAGGTCTTGATGCCGCCCTTTCTCAGGAAGGCGCTGATATTCGGATAGACGTAGAACGCGCCCTCGGGTTTGGTACAGGTGATGCCGGGGATTTCAGCCAGCTTGGCCAGCATATAATCCCGCAATAGGATGAACTCGGCGCGAAACTCCGTGACGCACTCCTGCGGTCCGGCGAGCGCGACGGCGGCGGCCTTCTGCACAAAGCTGGTGGCGTTGGAGGTAGATTGCGACTGGAGCTTGCTGAGGTTGGCCGTGATGGACTTTGACGCCAGCGCGAAGCCCGCTCGCCAGCCGGTCATCGAGTAAGTCTTGGAGAGCGAGCCGAGGACGACAATATGCTCCTTGGCCCAGGTAAACGAACCGCCTGAGACGGGCTTGCCGGCATAGTTCAGATAGACGTAGCACTCGTCGAGCAGGAGGTAGATGCCGCGGTCGTGGGCCAGGTGGACAATGCGCTCCAGATCCGAGGCGCTGACAACCGAGCCGGCCGGATTTGACGGCGAGTTGAGGATGATGGCCTTGGTGCGAGGCGTGATGGCCTTTTCGATGGCGTCGGCGGTGATGCGGAAGTTCTCTGCCTCGCTGGTTTCAAGCAGAACTACCTTGCCGCCGGCGTACTGGATGATGTCTTTGAAGCTGACCCAGTAGGGGACGGGCAGGATGACTTCGTCGCCATGATCGACGAGGATTTGCAGAGTGTTGAAGAGGGCCTGCTTGCCTCCGGTGGTGAAGATGGCCTCGTCGAGCCCGTAGTCGGAACCGAAGTCCGTGGCATGGCGCTCGATGATGGCCTTGCGCACGTCGGGGATGCCCTGTACCACGGTATAGCGGGTGAAGTTGGCGTCGATGGCGGCAATGGCGGCGTCTTTGATGTGGCGCGGCGTGGGGAAATGCGGTTCGCCGGCGCCAAAATCAACCAGGTTGGCGCCCTGCGCGCGCAGCTTGGCTGCCTCGGCGGCCACGGCCAGCGTGGCGGAAACCTCAATCCGGCCAATGCGGCCGGCAAAGACTTGCGAAGGAGTAGAGATTGTCATAGCTGTCTCTATCTTTACAGATTTTGGGGCTGGGGCAAAATCTACTTGCTCAGATACTGTTTTTCTCGGGCCCGGTCATCAGGTTCCCGGCATTTCGTCAACTTCGACTTCGCCGCTCAGCTCTGGATCCGCCGGACTAAATAAACCCGTTATGAGTTCAATAGCCTGGTTTTTGGATGCCTGGACCACCTGAATCTTGTAAACGGGATTAATAATCGGCGTGACTCCGAAACCAATGCGCCCCTCATCGGGCACCACGAACTCGATTCCGGCCTCTTCAAGTGCAGATTTTGCGATGTCTAGTGCAATGGGATTGGCGGTCTCGAAGACTACAGCCAATTCTTGATTTGGGTCTGGAGCTGCCATTTTGCTGTCTCCCTTCCTCAGCCCGCCTTTGCAGGCTTTACTTTACAGAATTCAGCCCTGGCTCGTCCCAATGCGGCCACGGAGGCGCTTGAGGACATTGGGCGGGACGAGGCCGCTGACGTCGCCACCGAAGCTGAAGACCTCCTTCAACATGCGGGAGCTGACAAACGAGTAACGGCCGGCGGGTTGCAGGAAGACGGTCTCGATCTCCGGGGCAAGGCGGCGGTTCATCAGAGCCATCTGGAATTCGTACTCATAGTCGCTGATGGCGCGGATACCGCGCAGCACAGCCGAAGCCCCCTGCTGGCGCGCAAACTCGACCATCAGGCCGTCAAAGGTGGCCACCGAGACATTCTCAAGGGATACGGTTGATTCCTTCAGCATTTCTACCCGCTCCGCAACGGAGAAGAGGGGATCTTTGCCGGGATTGTTGAGGATGGCGACCGTGAGGTGGTCAAAGAGCTTGGCGCCGCGCGTGATCAGATCAATGTGACCATTGGTGGGCGGATCGAATGTGCCGGGATAGAGGGCGCTTACACTCATGGAGACGACTCCCAGAAGATTCTAGCAGCGGACGGCGCGGGCGGGTTGCGTAAACGGCTCCTCTGGTCGTAGGATTGGCAGGGTTTGGCGAGCGGGCGGCACAGTTTCCGCAAGGAGATAAAGCCCTTTGAATTGTGCAAACTCCACAGCTTGACTCTGCCCACCTTGCCGCTGTTGCGGCGATAGACCAAGGCAATGGCAGGAAAGATTTGCCTGGTCTCAGGAGCTGTACTCAATGTCTACCAAAATCATCATTGAACCTTTTCGCATCAAGAGCGTTGAGCCTATCCGCTGGACCACCCGCGAGGAGCGGGAGAAGCTGCTCAGCGCCGCGCACTACAACCTTTTTTTGCTCCCGTCTGACGATGTATTGATCGACCTGCTCACCGACTCCGGCACGGGCGCCATGTCCACGCACCAATGGGCGGCTTTAATGGAGGGTGATGAGAGCTACGCCGGCAGCCCCAGTTTCGATCGCTTCAAGAATTCCATTCAAGACATCACGGGCTATGCCCACGTTATTCCTACACACCAGGGGCGGGCCGCGGAGCGCATCCTTTTCAACGTGATGTGCAAAAAAGGCGACGTAGTGCCCAACAACACGCACTTCGACACTACGCGCGCCAACGTGGAGGCAGCCGGGGCCGAGGCGGTTGATCTACTGCTTCCCGAAGGGCGGCAACCCTCCACCATCCTTCCCTTTAAGGGCAACATGGATGTGGCAGCGCTGGAAGCGCTCATTGCGCGGGTGGGGCGCGACCGCATTCCGCTGGTCATGCTGACGATTACAAATAACTCCGGCGGCGGACAGCCGGTCTCGATGGGAAATGCCAAAGCGGTCTCCGCAGTCTGCCACAAGCATGAGATTCCGCTTTACTTCGACGCCTGCCGCTTTGCCGAGAACTCCTGGTTCATCAAGCAGCGCGAGCCGGGCTACGCAGACAAGACGCCCAAGCAGATTGCGCAGGAGATGTTTGCGCTGGGCGATGGCTGCACGATGAGCGCCAAGAAAGACGGCATGGCCAACATCGGTGGCTTTCTCTGCACCAACGACGATATCCTGGCGCGCCAAGAGAAGGATCTGCTGATTTTGACCGAGGGCTATCCCACCTATGGCGGACTCGCCGGCCGCGATCTGGAGGCGATTGCCGTGGGCTTGCAGGAGTCTTTGCAGGAAGACTACCTGCGCTACCGGATCGCCTCGACGGCATACCTGGGCAACCACATCTCCGAGCAGGGCGTGCCAATTGTGCAGCCACCAGGCGGCCACGCGATCTACATCGACGCCAAGGCTTTTCTGCCGCACATTCCGCCGGAGCAGTTTCCCGGCGTGGCGCTGGCCGCGGAGCTGTATCTGGAAGGCGGTATCCGCTCTGTGGAGATTGGCAGCCTGATGTTCGGCGCAGCGGCACAGATGGAGCTGGTGCGGCTGGCGATTCCGCGGCGCGTCTACACGCAGAGCCACATCGATTACGTGGTTGAGGTCATTCTGAAGGTTTGGGAGCGCCGCGCCCGGATTAAAGGGCTGCGGCTGACCTACGAGCCTCCGTTCCTGCGGCACTTTACCGCGCATCTGGAGCCGGTGAGCTGATTCAGCCAACGCTCTCTGATTCCAAAGTGAACCCCACTCAGGGCGGACTCATTGGATACCATAATCGGCGAAAATAGGCCTTTTGGGGTCTAAATAGAGCATTTTTGGGCCAAAAAATTGGCAAAATTCGCGGTTTTCTGCTACTGATTTGTCAACACGAAAAATGTAAGTTATTTATTAAGAGCAAGTTACAAGCGGAACAGTGGCCAAAAAATGATTTCCACAGGGTAGGGGGGAGGGGTCAGGGAAATTTGGGGTACGGACGGGTCATATGCCTGACAGAATGAATAGGAGTTTGGCTAATCTAGTTCACTATTTCCAGTGTGCGACGAAGAGGGGAAATAATCTGCAACCACCTGCGGTGGGGCCAACCGCTCGCTCGCCGTTCGCATGAGATTCATGCAGGACGTGCGGTATGGCGGGCGCGCTTCGCGCCTGGGGTTCGTAGTCTCCCAGGTCCGAAAATCCGGACCTGGGGTACCCAAATTTTGATTATTGACACATTGGGGCGTGCACCACCCGCCAATTTTACGGTGTCTCGTCGATGAGTGGTTGCCAGAGCTCGAGGCGGTTGCCCTCGGGGTCGGTGATCCAGGCGAAGTGGCCATAGGAGGCGGATTCCTGGTGGGGGTCGATGGGAATGTTGGCGGCGCGGAGCTGGGTGAGGAGGGCTTCGAGGTCATCGACGCGGTAGTTGATCATGGCGCGCTGAGTAGGGGCGCCGAAGTGGTTGGTGGTGTCGGGGAAGAGCATCCAGGCGGTTTGGCCGGTACCGGCGGGGACTTCGTCGGACCAGAGGAAGGAGGCGCCACCGTAGTCGGCGAGCTGGATGCCAAGGTGCTGGGCGTACCAAGCGGAGAGGGCTTTGGGGTCGCGGGCTTTGAGGAAGACGCCGCCGATTCCGGTGACTCGTGCCATGAGGATCTCCTTGGGGATGTGTGAGCGGGGGGGAAGAAAAGCAGATTTCTCCGCCGCGCAAGGAGATAATACCAAACGAGTGAAACGGCGTGAAGGACCACTGTGATGGGGCCAAACGCCCGCTATTCGCTCGCATGAGGTTCGTGGTATCCCACCCATTTCGCAAACGACGCGAAATGGATGGAGCCCGCCTCCGCTTCACCGGTCGAATTGATTTTCATCCCGGCATCGGAAAACTGTAAAGGATGTCTGGAGACAAAATGTAAACCATGTCCCGGCACTTGACAGCAAGGAACCTGGGGCACCCGGCGCCAGTCAAGAGGGGAATACCGCACGATTACCCAAAGTCCAAGTCAAGTTGACCAGTTCATCAAGCTACAATTCCCTTTCCTCCGCCCAAATTAAAGTCCAATTCGGACGGAAGATCGAGGGTTAGGTCACAAGGAGTTGTACTTGCGGCGCGCGAAGCTTGCCATGGCCATGAGTCCGCTCCCTAGTAGTAGAAGCGAGGAAGGTTCGGGGGTCTCCGTGACAGTCATTTCGCTCTGGTAACTGTCACCAAATTCTGGATACGAAGTGGAGTAGTAGTCGTGATTGTAAAAGCTGATGGAGTAGATGATGAACTCGTAGCCATTCACCAGAAAATCGATGCCGTTCCCATCCACATACATGCCCGTTGCCGTTGGATAGAAAAGCAAATTATCCGGGTAAAAGTCAGAGGATGAAGTATCAAGCGAGCCAGTGCCCACCATCGCCGGAATAAAGGCCTCGCTCGTGATGTCAATTGTTCCCGAGGTGATCACATATGCGCCATCGCCAATGTTGTAGGTTCCGGTGAGGACGCCGTTTGCAACAACAGCGGTACCTTCGGATGTCAGGGTAAAATCAAAGGTGGTAGCTCTTGCAGGTGCGGCTAAGGCCAGTGAAAGTGCGAAAACAAAGATCGTAAATCCGGTTTTTCTCATGGTTCAGTTATTCCTTTCGCATCCTCGTGTTAATCATCCTCAACGGGGAAATGCCCGTCGCGATAGGTCCTGGGATTGGACTGTGACAGAAGCGGAAAACAGATGACGAGGCCAGCAGCCGCACCTCCATCTATAGGGGCTGACCCAGCGTTGTCAAACCGGTTCTCTGGAAGCTGTCTTTGGTTTCAAAATATAGCGTAAAAGTATAACAAGAATCAAGATAATTACAAAAAATATGTTCGCGGAGTCTTCCTATCCTATCAAGTCTCTTTCTTACGCTCAATTATTCTCTCTCCTATCAAAATCAACTCAAACTCCAATATTTCGATTCTGTTATCAACAGAGAGGCCACCCGCTTGGGTGGCCTCTCTGGTTATATTCCGGGAATGAAGGGTAAAGTTAGTCTCCGGCGACCAGCTCGCCTTCTTCTTTCTTGACGACCGTCTTGGCGGGGGCAATGGAGTTGAGGCTGACCATTCCCTCGACAGGCTTTTCGCCCAGCATGTGTTCGCGATAGAGCTTGGCCATGCGGGCGTTCTCGGCATCCTGCTTCATCTTTTCGTCGCGGGCGCGGATTTGCTCTTCGCGGGCAGTCTTGGCGATGCCCAGATTGTCGAGCGTGTGATTGGCTTCGGCGTTGACGTGCTCCAGATTCAACTGGAGGTCGTGGCCGACTTCGGGCATGACCACCTTCTTGCCGCCGACAAATATCTCGTGACGCCCATGCTCCTCATACCACTTGGTGAGCGTAGCCGTCATGTGCATCTTCTCGATGATGTTGCGCCATCCTACGCCGGTGTTATAGGCGCAGAAGCTGATTTCGCCTTCCTGGGTGGCGTAGGGGATGATGCACTGCTCCGTGCGGCGGAAGTCGTAGTTGAACAGATCCTGGAACCACATGCCGGCGATGAACAGGAAGTTCCAGCGGTCCTGGCGGCGCAGCTTGATGTCTTCCAGAGTGCGGTCGCCCTTGACGCTGCCGTAGTTTTTGCCGGTGGCGTTGAAGGTCTTGTCCATCTTCTTGAGCATGTCGGTGATCTTGAAGTGGGTAGGCGCCTGGAAGGGATCGTAGTTGCGCAAAAGAGCCAGCGCAAAGCCAATGACCGAGAGCCACTTGCCGCGGGCCGCGTCGTTGACCTTGGCCAGATCCTTGGCCACCTTGTCCATGTTCAGAAAGGCGGTGACAGGAGCGGCTTCCTTGGTTTCCTTGTCGATCATCAGCGCCATGCCGATGCCGCAGTTGGGATGACAGCCGCAACTGAGCTGGCCCCAATCGGCAGCGGGCCCGTGAATCAGGTCGGCCCAGTCGGTGAAGGTGCTCATGAAGCTGATGGGGAACCAGTCGCGTTCCGGCTCGCCGAAGCCCATCTGGTTCTTGATGTCGTGGGCCATGTGCGAGAGCGTGTAGCGCTGAGCCAAACGGCGCTCGTCGGTAATGTCCTCGTCGCGGCCGGTAAAACTGACCGGCTGGAAGCTGAGGAAGCTGATCTTCTTGGGGTTGTCGAGGGCAAACTGGATGATATGGCCCACCTGCTCGTTGTTGATGCCGTTGATGATGGTGGTCACCGGAACGATCTCAACGCCGGCTTCGTGCAGGTTGTTGATGGCTTGCAGCTTCACATCGAAGAGGTTGCCCACCTTGCGGTGCGAGTTGGCGGCGTTGCCGATGCCGTCGAACTGAAGATAGACGTAACGCAGGCCGGCATGAGCGGCTTTCCTGCAGAGTTCCTTGCTCTTGGCAAACTCGATGCCGTTGGAGGCTGCCTGCACGCTGTTGTAGCCCACCTTGCGGCAGTAAGCGACCGCTTCAAGGAAGTGGGGCGATAGTGTCGGTTCGCCGCCGGAGAACTGGACGCTCATCTGGCGCTTGGGTTTGAGCGTGATGGCGTTGTCCAGCATGGTCTTGATCTCTTCAAAGGTCAGCTCATGGACGAAGCCAACCTGGTTGGCGTCCATGAAGCAGGGGTCGCACATCATGTTGCAGCGGTTGGTGAGGTCGATGGTCAGCACCGCGCCGCGTCCGTGGGTCATGGTCGAGGTGCCGTGGTTGTGCAGGCGCTTGTCGTTGTGTGCGCGCACATCGCGGCCGGGGAAGCTTTCTTCAAGGTGCTTGAAGAAGGCCGGATCCATCGACATCAGGTCTTCAAAATGGCCATGCTTGGGGCAATCCTTCACCATCAGGATTTTGCCGTCGCGCTCAATGATCTGCGCCTTGATTTCGCCGACCCTCTCGTTGAGCAGAACTTCGTAGGGAAGCTTTCCATCCAGAATCTGCTTGCGAATCTCGGGAATACACTTGGGGCAAAGCGAGTCAGTGGTGCGGGGCCAGCCCAGGGGCGGTTTTTCCTTCTGGTAGCTCTTCTGCAGCGGCTTGTCGCTCCATTTGGGGATGAAAGAAGGGTTGGGGCTGATGCGGTTCAACTGCTCATAGACGGCCCACGCGCCCTTGGCCGCGTAGACGACGGCTTTCTCGGCGTACTTGACTGCTTTGGACATAAAGTTGAAGTCTCCTCGAAGAAATTGGTCGCCAGCGGCGGTCTCTCGCCGGGCCCAGCCCCGCATCCTCCAATTGGCGAAGGAAAACTGGGTCTGAAAAACCAGTCCTAGGGTAACCCCTGCTCCCGGTCAACCAAATTCAAGAGCAGCGAATGGCGGAATCCTACCCTGAATGGCAATTTGGAGGCGCCGAATGGACAGGCAAAGCGGAGGATATGGGGGTGAGCGCGGCTGCGCCTAGCTGCCTGTTTTGGCTACCTGGTTGATAATGCGCTGGATGAGTACCACGCGAACATGAATGTGGCGGGCCACATCGGGCAGAAATTCGGTGACGAAGTTGTCGATGGGCGCAGTGGCCAGGTCGATGCCATAACGCTCGGCGCTGGAAGGCAGGTTGGTTCTGCGGCCCGGCACATACAGGTTGCCGATCTCGTCGTCAATGGCAAAACCTATTCCGTCGGCGTAGTTCACCATTCCTTTGCCGTTGTCGCCCTGGGTCCACACAACCTGCTCGATGGCATGACCCACGCGGCGGGGAATCGAGGCAGTGGGCATGCGATGGTAATGCGGATCCTGGTGAACGATGGAGGAGATCAGAAAGGTGCCAAAGAATTCGCCGGTGATGTCCTGCGTATAACTGACACCCACATTGCGGCCAAAACCTCTCATGCCGGGGCCGTAAGGGGAGTGAGAGTTCGCGCCCACCGCAATGGCCGAGCTGCCCAGGATAGTGAGTACGTTGAAGGGTTCCATCACATTGCGCGCCGCCAGCCTGGCCTTCTCTCTGCGCGTCATCGGCTTCACATCCGGCCCATTGATGAAGCGCTCATACCAGTTATTGGTGGGCTTGGGCGGGCAGGGCGCATATTGAGTTCCCGGCAGGTTGGCGCTCACAGCCGGACAGGGTACAGTTGCCGGCAAAGTGGCTTGGGCAGGGCTTTGCGGTTGAGGCGCATCCGGCAATTGCGGAGTGGAGCTCCCTGCCTGGCAGGCCCTGGCTAAAAGAGCAGGCAGCAGCAACCCCGCAACGATCAGCAGCAGAACGGTTCTGCCGTTCACTCGCGCTGTGCCCAACGTTCGCGGCCTTGCGGAGCATCGATTTTCGTGGTCCACTCTCGAACTACTTTCCAAGAGGCAAGCCCTCGCTGGCTGAAGATTTGGCTGCATTGCAATTTGGCGGAGCCGGTTCCCTGCCGGTTATGCATCTCCAGAGTAACGCGCATAACCTAGCGGACATTCTGGCGCAATTTTCGGGACCGTAGCAATTGTATTTTGGGAATGTAGTACGCCAAGGCAATAAAGTGACGATGTTCCACTGCTGAATTCCGCTTTCTGTATTGACCATTGCGGCACCTTCCGGCCTTCGGCGATTGACGCACGTGAGCGACCGCCGGAGACTGAGAAGAGATCATCTTCGCGAGGTGCAAATTCATGAGTTCGTATCCCCCTCCTCCTCCCAATCCCGGCGGCATTGGCTCCCGCATTGAAGAAGCTGTAGAGCTGATCGAGATGGAACTGCGCCACACCATCGCCTACATCAACGACGCAGTGGTTCCCCAGGTGCGCAAAGAATCGATCACGGCGCTGCGCACCGTGGCCGGCACACTGCGCGATCTGGCTGACCGCTTTGACCGTGACGGAAACCTGCCTCGTTGATGAACTATCCGGTTGAGGTTCGTCTTCTCCCACCCTTGCGACAAAAACGTCGCAAGGATGGGGCACCCGGCGGCATCCAGTTGGCGCTTACGCTGGCGATCCCGTATTTGCTGGTTTTGTCTGGCTGCGGGCATCACGTCGCTGTAGCGCCGTTGCCCAGGTCCGAAGCCGCCCCGCCTCCAATTGAAACCCATACCTGGAATCAAGATCAGACCAGTTCCCCCACGCCCGCGCCGCCGGCGCGCATTGCTCCCACCCCAGCGCCACCGGGCGGGGTCAACGCCGAAGACCTCCACTACGTCAAAATGCACAAGCCCATCCTGACCGAGGAAGGGGTGGCCACCTGGTACACCGCGCCCTACAAAGGCCGTAAGGCCGCCAATGGCCAGGTCTTCAACGACCACGCTCTGACGGCCGCACACCGCACCCTGCCAATGGGATCGCTCATCGTCGTAACCAACCTCAAGACCGGCCAGTCCTCCGCAATGCGCATCACCGACCGCGGCCCGTTTGTGGAGGGGCGGCTGATCGATCTCACCATCGCCTCGGCCAAGGCCACGGACGTCTACCAGGCCGGCTCCGCCCGCGTCCGGGTGGACGTTTACCGCACTCCCAAGCCTATCGACATCGGCGGCCGCTGGTGCGTACAGATTGGCGCATTTACCAGCGAACGCAAGGCCGGCAAGCTTAAGGCGCAACTCAAGCGCAAATACCCGGAGGCCACCGTGATTGACTTCCCCGGCGAAGACAGCTACTGGGTGCGCATTCGTCCCGAAGGCGACAACCGCGAGCAGGCCGAGCGCATTGCCCGCCACCTGCATCCCGCTGAGGGCGAGGCCTTCCTTACCCGGCTGGATTGACGGCACTTTGATTTTTCGCTAATTCAAAGTCATCCAGTTTGCCCTATACTGCTGGCACGTAGCAGGAATGGAGAGCAAAATGACAGATTCGCAATCGAGAGTTCGGCAGAACTATCTGGCCATCATTGTGGCGGCAATTGCCTGTTTCCTTTTTGAGGTGGGTTGGTACTCGTACTTTCTTCAGACCTGGCTGGACGGAATTGGCCGCACAATGCAATGGATGGTGGCCTCGGGCGTGAGTCCGGCCTTGCAATATGGTACGGCCCTGATCTCCGCGGCAGTGATTGCGGCGGCGATCTCCTGCATTACCCAGCTCACCGGCGAGCAGACAGCAGTGCGCGGCATCAAGGTAGCTGCGATGCTATGGTTCGGCTTCGTACTGACCACGTTGTCCACCGAGTACGTTTTCGAGGTCCGGCCTTGGAGCCTGCTGGGGGTTAATGCAGGCTTCTGGCTGGGCGGCATGGTGGTGATGGGCGCAATTGTCGGCGCGTGGAAGAAGAAGTAGCAAGTCCTTGAATCCGCCGCCTTCTGGCATTACTCCGGCGGCGGATAGAAGGGCAGCTTGTCGTTCTTCTCGTTGGCGCGGCGGATGGTGATGTCGTCGAGCAAGAGCGCAGGGGCGAGCACAGTCTCCGGCACCTCGCCGAAATAGTTGGCGACCCACAAATCCTTGCCCGCGGCCACCACGCCGGAGCGCAACGCGCGCTGATCCAAGTCGTTTAGCACTGCGCCCCGCACCAGTTCGCGCTTGCCATCCTGGCTCAAGCGGTAGAGCAGCCGGGGAGAGAGATTTGGACCCATGGTGGACAAGTAATACACGTTTTTCAGCCCGCGATCCTTGGCCATCTCCAGTAACTTGCGGTTCAAATCCTCATCCGTCAATCCATCACGCGAGGTTATTTTCATTATGCCTATGACCGGCCTGGGTGCTGCTGCAACTCCGGCGCGCCCGTGGCCGTTCGACTGCGGAAAGTCGCGCACCGGCTCGCGGCCAATGAGATAATTTTCCAACCTGCCGGCGGCAATCAGCTTGACCGCCTGCGCCGGAATGCCCTCGTCGTCCACGTCGTAGGCGCCCACCAGGCTCTTGTCGTTGTAACTCTTCAGGCTCGGATCATCGACTACGTCTAAAAAATCGGGCAGCACGCGCGCATGATAACTCGATGCAAACGGTCCATTCGTACGCGCCTCGGTGCCCAATTTGGGCCGTGTGGCAGCCAACTCGGTAGAAAGCAGGGAGGTCATGGTGTCGGCGCCAGCGTCGGCACTCAGCAACACCGGTCCGTGATACTCCTCCTCAACCACCGGCGCTTTGCGCAGGTCGGTAAGCGAAGCGATCATTGCAACGGCATTTTTCTCGAAGGTCTCAGGCGAATCCAAATCCTTGAGCGCAGTCCCGGACGTCGAATAGGAGCGTTCCAGCTTCATGCCGTCGGCCGCCTGTGCGTCCGCCGAAAAAACCTCAACGTAATACCGCGCCGACTTGCGCAGGATGGCGCCTTCGCTCGTGACCAGCCAGGTCGTCGTCGCCCGCGCGGTAAAACTCGCGGCAGAATACTGCACGTCGCGCTGGCCGTCCTTGACAGCGGCATCCGTTCGGTAGAGCCCGCTCGACCGCGCCACGCGCGCCTCCCATGCAGCCTCGTCCACTTTTAACTTGAGAGGCTCGGCCAAGGAGATCACCGGCGTCTCCTTGCTGAAGTCATCGGCTTGCGGATGCGTTTCAACCTGCTTCAGAGCGGCCTGCTTCTGCGCGAATTCCGCCAGGGCGCTTTTGTACGCTTGATCAGTGGCCGACCACAACGCCGACCGAATCGCAATCGGGTCACTGTCGAGAGCAGCCATTTGAAGGGCGCCGTCGCCGCGGCCTCCGGAGCTGTCGGACTTATAGTCGCCCACCCGCACAGTTACGCGCAGCACGCGGCCATGGCTGCGCTGGGAGCCTTCACTCGCCCCAAACGCAGCCTTGGTCGCAAAGTTATCGACCTCTTCAATGCGGTACTGAATGAAGAACGGCTTGGCAAAATCCTTTAACTGCAACTGGCTTTTGCTGCGGTCCAGCTCCGTGAGCATAGCTTTGAGGACGGGGTCTTTTTCAGCATCGGCGCGGGTGGGCTGCGATGCAGTTTGGCCAGAAACGCCAGGGCAGGCCGCGACCAGAACGGCCGCAAGAAATCCGGCTATGGCAAGCAGCGAAATCGGTCGAATCGGATTCATTGCGCCTCCTTCTTTACGGGGGTATCCGCTTCTGATCCAGGTATTGGCAAAATCGGCGGACGCGCCGAGCCTTGCGCCTGCTTCTGCGTCTCCATTTCGCTCACCAGCATTGCCGGAGCCACTGCGCTCACCGGTATCGTGCCCGACTCCGCGCCGCACTCGCCGTTGAAAACTTCGCTCTTGTCGCCGGTGGCCACAATGCGCTTCATTGCCGCCAGCGGAGTGCCCACAATGCTCACGCCGCGTACTAACTCATCTGGGCGGCCGTCCACATACACCCGCCAAACTACCAGCGGAATCACCTGGAATGCCTGTGGAGAACTGCGCTGAGTGACTGCGAATCCGGACGAGATGTCTTCAAAATAGAGTCCGTATGGCTTGTTCTGCTTTTTGGCTTCTTCAATCAGTTGCTTGCGGAGTTTATTCTCCGGCTCCATCTTTGTCGAGGTCACAATCAGGTTACCCTGCCGTCCAGTTGGAACCTTGCCGGTTTGTGCGCGGCCGTGGCCGTTGGAGTTGGCAAAGCTGGCAATTGGCAACCGCGACATGAGGAAGTTTTTCAGCACGCCGTCTTCAATCAAAGGAACTCGCTGCGCCTTCTGACCCTCGTCGTCATATTCATAGCTGCCGCTCAGCCAGGTATTGCCGAAGGAGGTCATCGTCGGGTCGTCGGCCACTGAGAGAAACTTTGGCAGCACCTCTTTGCCTACATCCTTAGTAAAGGTCTGGCCCTCTTCGTTTCCGCGCTGGCGCTGGCCTTCCAAGCGGTGGCCCAGCACCTCGTGAAAGAAGACCGCCGCTGCACGCCCGGAAAGAATTGCCGGTCCATCGAATGGCTCAGTCACCGGCGCCTTGCGCAGCGCTTCAAGGCTCTTGCCCAGCTCTCGCACAGCTGCTTCAAGCTCCTGCTGCGCGGGTAATCCATCCACAGTCTCGGCTTCAAAGGTCTGGGCCCGGAACAAATCCATTCCGTCGTCGGCGCGCGCCCCTGCAACCATCACCAACTGCGCCTGCTTGTGCGAGGTCATCACCCGCGAGCCCTCGGATGAGGCAAAGTAATCGTTCTCGTTTTGCGCTGTAAGCATAACCAGGTTCGCGTACACGTCAGGAAACTCGCGGAAGACACGCGAAATTGCCGTGACTTTCTGTTCCCATGCCGCGCGGTCAATCTTTACCAGTGGCGCAGGCTTGCCAATATAAACCCGCGGAGCCTCATTGCTGAAGTCCGGCGAAGTGTCCTCTTCCTTGGCCCGAACCTCGGCCTCGGTTTTCACGCGCAGGTAGTTCTCCAGTGCATTCTTATACCCGTTGTTGGTAGCCAGCCACAGCGACCGCGCAAGCGCCTCCCGGTCGTCGTTCAGCGGCAGCGCCGTGCTGGTAACAGCCGAGGCGCGATGCGCGCCATGCGTGTTGTCCAGTTTGGGTTCGCCCAGCCGCACCTGCACGTCGGCTACGCGAACATGATTCGACGAACTGTCTACCACCGCTCCGAACTGCGCGCGAATAGAAACAGCGCTGGCGTCGCCTACCGAGTAACTCAGAAAGTAAGGCGGCAACTGCTTGTCCGATTCCAGTTTGCCTTGCCCTTGCATGCCGAGCGAGGTAAAGGCTCGGTTTAGCTCCGTCGTCATCGCGTCGAGGAGCGGCGGCGCGGCCTGCTGCTGCGCAACAACCGCGGCGGGCAGGGCCAGCGCGAGAACCGCAATAATTGTGCGGAGACCGGCATTGCCGGCCCCCCGCCTTCCAAAAGAGCAAGTAATCTCTGTCATAGGCTGAAAAACTCTGAAAATTGTCTTCAATTGGAATTGTCGCAGAGTAAGCTACTCAAGAGGAAACGACTCATGACGTTTATGCGCCGAATGCTGCCAATTCTCTGCCTTGCGTTTCTGCTCTCCGGCCTCGCGCAGCAGCTTTGCTCCGGGCAAACTGCGCCTACTCAGCCCGCGCCTGCCTCCGCCGCTCCATCGGCCCAGGCGCAGTCAGCCGGCACGCAAGCCTACACGCTTCCGCCGGAGAAGCTGGCCAAAGCGATCAGACTCAGCCACATTCAACTCGCGCTCGAAATTATTGGCTTGCTCTGGGGATTGATCGTTCTGTGGCTGCTGCTGGCCACTCGCTGGGCCGCCGGGCTGGCTGCCTGGGCTGAGCGGCTTTTACCCCGGCGCTGGCTCCAGGGTCTGCTCTTCTTCGCGGCCTTTATCGTCATCACGAATTTGGCGGACCTGCCGCTGGATGCAATCGGCCACGCGGTCA
>Ga0224535_1000248_pt1 | contig 16132 bp, 17 predicted proteins | sample 714E13034metaG_FD_179898 | JGI IMG/M metagenome (GOLD analysis project Ga0224535, IMG submission 179898) | Peat soil microbial communities from Stordalen Mire, Sweden - 717 E1 30-34 | ecosystem: Environmental > Terrestrial > Soil > Wetlands > Peat | place: Sweden: Norrbotten County, Stordalen... | reverse complement strand
ATAGCAGAAATTAACAAAATCGACCGGAGATTCGGTTATTCCAACATTTAAGCACCCGCCTTACTGCACCGTCCCCTGCGGCCGCAGCCGGCGCAGGTCCAGGGCGCACGCCACGGCGTTCTGCGCCTGAAGGCGCAGGTTATCCGAGGCGGCCCAGAGCCACAGGCGCGAAACCTGGCTTGAGTTGCGGGCGTCCGGCTCCGGACGCATACGGACCAACACGTCGTTCTGGCCAGTAGCGGCCAGGTTCGAAGGCGAATCGGTGTCTTCCAGAACCAGGTCCACGTGGCCGCCGCTCAGAGCCTCTTCGAGGGCGGAAATCTCGACTGGCCGCTCCAGTTCGATGGCAATCGAAAAGGTGTGGCCGTGGAAGACGGGCGCATGAATCACGTGCAGGGCCAGGGGAGGCCAGTGACCGGCGGAGAGCGCTGCATAATGGCGGCGCACCCGCGCCTCCACCGCGGCCAGGCTGACCTTGGCGCCTTCGCCCAGGCCGGAAAGCAGGTTATAAGCTGCCTGCGCGTCATAGAGCGCGCGAGGCAGCCCCTGGAAGCTGAGCAGGTTGACGGTCTGCTGGTGAAGTTCGTCCAGGGCGGCGCGGCCAAACTCGCTGGCCGGCTCCAGCAGCGTAGCGAAAGCGATGTGAACCGGGGCGGCCTGTTGGAGTCGTTCGAGCACCGCGGCCAGCGCCAGCGCTGCGGGGTGGGCCGGGACCACGGCAGGGGTAAACAGGTCAACGCCAGACGCCTCCGAGCCGAGTCCCTCGGAGCCCAGCCAGGGCGCGCGCACCACGACGCCCGTCTCCTGGTCAAGAGCGCCGGAGAGGTCGAGCACCGTGGAACCGGCGCGCAGCGCGGAGCGCCAGTGCTTGCGGGTCATATCCTCTGAGCCGCAGAAAAATGTGAAGTCGACGTGGTCGAAGGCGTCGGGGGAGATGACCTGAACGAAGGTGATCTCGTCGCCCACCTGGTCCAACTGGCCCTGCGCTTCTTCCTCGTCCATCAGCACAATGTCGGCCGCCGCCAGGGGCGACTCCAACAGCGCGTCCTTCAACTCCCGGCCCACCAGGGTGGAGGCTCCGGCAATAGCGATCTTGTACACAGGCGTCCTCTGCTTCAATTGCGAAGGTTATGAGCGGTCGAGCGGCTCCGGTTCGGTTGCGTCGGGTTCAGGCAAAGTTGCAGTCGCAACGGCTGGCTGCCTGCGCCGGCGGCGCGACCAGGAATATGCCGCCCGCGCCCAGATGCCGCTGAACATATAGATCAGCGCCAGCGAAAAGAGCACAACCTGGGAGAACTTGAGAGTCACGAACAGCACAATCGAGATGATAAACAGAACCTGGAAAGGATGACGGCGGGACAAACTGAGTTCCTTGCCCGACCAGAACCGCCAGGTGCTGACCATCAGGAAGCCGCTGATGCCCACGATAGCCAGCCAGATGAGAGCAATCCACCATGCCTGCACGGGAATTCCGTACTCGAAATGAACGGTAGCAGCCACCAGGCCCGCCGCTGCCGGAATGGGCATGCCCACAAAATACTTCCGGTCCGGTCGTCCTGGATTGCGTGGCTGGGCGTCGTGGCTGATGTTGAAGCGCGCCAGCCGCGAGACCCCGCCGATCAGATACAGAAAGCAAATGAAGGCTCCGGCATGGAGCAGATTCTCGTGCAACTGCGGAGTGATGGATTCGGGCAGAAATTGGAATCCCCAGATGAACGCCAGCAGGCTGGGCGCCACGCCGAAGGTGATCGCGTCGGCCAGCGAATCCAGCTCCTTGCCAAAGTCGCTGCACGTGTTGGTCATGCGCGCGATGCGGCCGTCGAGCGAGTCGAAGGGGATGGCAAAGAGGATGGCGATGGCCGCCCAGTCCAGATGCGTATGCGCGTCGCCGACGCCGCCAATGGCCGCCATCGTCTGGGTGATGGAAAAGTACCCCGCGGCGATGTTTCCCACCGTAAACAACGAAGGCAGCAGGAACATTCCCCGGCGCAACTGCGCCTGTGCATTGGCCCTGGCCTGCGCGGCGTCGTGGTGGTTCATCAGCGATCTCCTCCGGCCAATGGGGTGCCCATGGCCGCCAGCACACTTGCGCCGCCTTTGACGCGCTGGCCCACCTTCACTCGTACTTCGGCCTCAGCTGGCAACAGCACGTCCACACGGGAGCCGAACTTGATCAGACCCACGCGCTGACCGCGCTCCACCGTGTCGCCCTCGCGCAAGTTGAAGACGATGCGCCGGGCCAGAAGGCCGGCAATCTGTTTGAAGGTGACCTCGATGCCCTCGCCGCGGACGGTGGCGATGTTCTGCTCGTTCTGGTCGGCCGAAGCGGGGTTCATGGCGTTCAGATAATGGCCCTTCTGGTAGCGCACGCTGGTGAGGACGCCTGCAATAGGCGAGCGGTTCACATGCACATTAAAGACGCTGAGGAAGATGCTGATCCGCTGCCGCGGTCCTTGGGGGGTATTGATGGAAGCCGTTTCAGTCACCAGCCCGTCTCCGGGCGAGACAATCAGGCCGGGCCCCGAGGGAATCGTCCGCTCGGGATCGCGGAAGAACCAGAGGAAAAACGCCGCCAGAAGCACAGGCACGACGCCCCATGCCATGTTTCCCGTGGCCCACGCCAGCACAACTGCCACTGCCAGCAAGCTCAACCCGTAGATGTAACCGTCACGAACCATTGTCCAGACGATTATACGGTGATTCCGCTCGATTGCCGATTAAGCTGGGCCAGCCGCGCCATGAATTCATGGGCACACCAGCCGCGAGGAGGCCGAATTAGGCTGGCGCTCGGGCAATTCGTCTGCATTTACTCTTGCTTCAAAAACCTAGGCAACCGCCGGCAACCGGCGTTCCAGGGCGAAGATCAGGTCCTTGATATGCAGCTTGAGCTTCTTCAGCTTGACTGCTTCGATCTGTTCCTCGTCGGAAAGATAGGGCTTTTGCAGCAATTCTTCCAGCCGCTGAGCGTAGCGATGATGTTCGGCCTGCAGACGATTGATTTCTTCGCTCAGCGTGGAACCCTGTATTTCATCCATCGAGCACCTCCATTTGTTAACGAACAATTACATATATCGCCGTCACAGCGCAACTCGCAAGTCCAAAAAGGCTCAAAGCGCCCTCAAAATGTGGAATTCGCTGCGGAAAGTCCCCTTGCGTGACCGCGGTCACGGCTTGTCTGTTTAGCCGTCACAACATCCGTGCCCAGCCGGGTCAGGCACAGAACCCTCAAAGCCCCAGACGCATCAGAATCGCATCTTCAACCGGATCACTATAATAGCGCCTCCGATGGCCGGTTTCCACAAAGCCCAACCGCCGGTAAAATCCCAGCGCCGGCTGGTTGGAGGCGCGTGTTTCCAGAACAATCTCCTTGGCCTGAGCGGCGGCAAGCTCGGCGGCCAACGCGCCAAAGAGCCGCCACGCCACGCCATGGCGCTGGAAAGCAGGGGCAACCACGATGGACTCCAATTCCGCCTGAGCCAGCAGCAGGCTGGCCACGGCGAACCCCGCAATGACTCCCGCCGCAGGTCCCTCGGCCAGCAACGCAATGCGCAGCGGAACGGCCTCAGGGTCCAGCGCGGCCAGGTAGGCAGAACGAGACCAGTTGGGCGCTTCTTTCAGGCTCTCTGCGAGCTCGATCACCTGGTCGAGGTCCGCCTTCGTCATGCGGCGTATGCGCAACTCCGCCCCAAGTGGATTCATAGGCGCTCCGACACGCTGGCGGCTGGCTTGCCCAGGATCTCCTTGCCAAAAATCTCGGCATCGGACCGGCGCAGGTAATGGCCGTCAAGTAGTTCCAGGTCCGCGAACTCTCCGGCTACTGCCCGCTGCGCGCAAAGCGACAAAGCATCGGCAGCAGTGGGCGGTGCGGTGCGAACCAGTTCCGTCTCCGGCCATGCCGCGCTCAGCACCAGGGCGGCGGCCTCGTCGCAGAGGGCAATCCGCACGGGCGCGGGATGGATGGCCGCAAACTCCTCAGTTCCAGCCAGTAGTTCCCTTCCCGGCTCGTTCCCCGTGCCCAGCCGCAGGAAGACCTCGTGGCGATGCGCATCGAGAGCCGCCGAGGGGACCCCGGCCTTTGCGGCCAGCACCTCCAGCCGCGAAACGGCGACCACCGGAATTTGCGTGGCTTCGGCCAGCCCTTTCACAGCGGCCAACCCCACACGCACGCCGGTAAAGCTACCCGGCCCATTCACGGCCACAATTGCGCCCACCTCCCGCAACAGAACGCTGTTCCGCGCCAGCAAATCGCTGACGGCCGTGACCAGAGTGGAGGAATAGCTCCGCCCTTCAAGTTCAGTTTGGCCAATGATATCAATAGATTGGCCGTTCAGACGCCCCAGCGCCACCGAGCCGCAAGGGCCGCAGGTGTCAATGCTCAGCAGAAGAATCGATTCAGACATGAGCCACCTTTACACCGCCGCCAGGGCCTGGTCGAGGTCGGCGATCAAGTCTTCCTTGTCCTCAATACCCACCGAGAGCCGCACCAGCCCCTGCGTAATTCCCAGGGATTCGCGCTCAGCATCGCTCAACGAGGCGTGCGTGGTGGTGGCCGAGTGAGCGGCCAGCGACTCGACCCCGCCCAGCGACTCGGCACAGGTGAAGAGCTTCAGCGCGCCCAGGAAGCGGCCTGCCGCCTCGCGCGAGCCCAGATCAAAACTCATCATTGACCCGAAACCCTTCTGCTGCCGGAGGGCCAGCGCGTGCTGCGGGTGGCTCGTCAGACCCGGATACGCCAGCCGGCTCAACTTCGGCTGGTGGGCCAGAAACTCCGCCACGGCCCTGCCATTCTCCTCGTGCTGCTTCATGCGCAGCGGCAGCGTCCGGATGCCGCGCAGGACCAGAAAACATTCAAAGGGCGACAGAATTCCGCCAGCTGCTTTTTGAACCATCTGAAACCGCTGCTTGTGCTCGGGCCGGCTGCCGATGAGCGCGCCGCCCAGCCCGTCCGAGTGGCCGTTGAGGTACTTGGTGGTGGAGTGCACCACGATATCCGCACCCAGCGCCAGCGGACTTTGCAGTACGGGCGACATGAAGGTGTTATCCACGCTCACTTCGACGCCGCGCGCGTGGGCAATCTCGCAAACCGCATGAATGTCAGTCAGCACCATCAACGGATTGGTGGGCGTCTCCAGGTGGATCAGTTTGGTGCTGGGCCGGATGGCGGCGGCCACGGCCTCCAGGTTGACCATATCCACGTACTCGATCTCGATGCCGTAATGACACACGATCTGGTTGAACAGCCGTTCCGTGCCGCCATACACGTTGCGCGAACAGATCAGGTGATCGCCCGCGTGCAGCATGGCCACCAATCCGTAAATAGCCGCCATGCCGCTGGCAAAAGCGTGTCCGCTGAAGCCGCCTTCCAGGGCGGCCAGCGACTCCTCCAGCCGGTCGCGCGTGGGGTTTCCGGCACGCGAGTAGTCCCAGCCCCTGTCTGTGCCGATGCCGGTCAGCTCAAAGGTCGATGTGAGGTAAACAGGCACGTTCACCGCGCCCGTCAGCGGGTCGGGATACTGCCCGGCATGAACCGCAAGGGTCGAGTATTTGTAATCAGACATGGTCAACATGAACCTCTCGCTTCTAGCTTATCGCGGCGCTGTGGACTTCTTCGCCACGCGCGCCATCGGGAAATATCCCGTGCGGGTGCGGACGGTGAGCTTGCCATGGCCCTTGCCCTTGGCAACCACCTGCACGGTGCGGAAGTCTGCATCGGTCGTCGGCTTGGTCGAGTGATAGCCCAGCGTGTACTGGCTGCGGATGTCCCGCGCCACTTCGGCGGCGATTTCGTCGACCTGTTCGATGTTTTTAGGGAAGAACGCCATGCCGCCGGTTTCGTCCGAGAGACTCTTGAGCGCCTTGCGCGCGTTCTTCACCTCTTCGTGGCTCATCTCGTCGCCGAATAGCAATCCAATGGAGTAGATCACCGGGCCGGAGAGCTGCCGGACGCGGCGGATGGTCTGCTCCAGGTTGTTGGTCGAGGCGTTGTCTTCGCCGTCGGTGATGAGGATGATAACCTGCTTGGGGCGCTTGGCGTCACTCGCCAGCTTATCGGCTGAGGCCGCCACGGCATCGTAAAGCGCCGTTCCGCCACGGGCCTCGATGTGGGATAGCCCATAGCGCAGCTTGTTGACGTCCGAGGTGAAATCCTGGTCGATGAAGGCCTCGTCGGAAAAATTCACCACGAAGGCCTCGTCCTGGGGATTGGAAGCCTGGATCAGGTCGAGGGCGCTCTTGTTCACCGAGGGGCGTTTGCGACCCATGGAGCCGGAGTTGTCCACCACCAGCGCAATCGAGACCGGAAGGTCGAAGTGCTGGAAGCTGATGAGCGTCTGCTTGACGCCGTCCTCAAAGACCTCGAAGTTTTCCTTCTTCAGGTCCGAGGCCAGCCGGGCGCCGTCGAGAACCGTGCAGTTGAGCACCACCTCTTCGACTTCAGTATGCAGAACATAGCCCTCGCCCTCTTTACGTAAAGCCAAGGGAGCGGGCGCCTCGCCATCGGGCGAGCGCACAGGGTCACGATCCACGATGGGCGATGGAGCTTGAATCGGAGCCTGCTGCTGGGGCTTTTGTTGCGCCGCCAGCGAAAGAGCCGCTCCAGCAAGAAAAAGCGCGAAAATCACGTGATTGCAAAGGCGCATGGGAACCGGTGCGAGCATAGACGATCAGTGGGTCAATCCTCAGCAAGGATGAACCTTCCCCTTCACTTTACGCCACTTGCCGCCGCGGGTCAGTGCCTGAACGAACAGGCGCAATTCCGCAGGATCACTGAGATACAATCGTCGCTGAAAGAAGAGCGGACCCGGAGTAAGCAGGATAAGGGTTTTGAGTGCATATTCCACCGGCTTATTTCCCGGCTTCTCTGCGGTTTGATCATCTATGCGCTGGATTCAGTGGACATTGGCGGCTCTGATTGCTGGCGGGTTGGCCGGAGCGCCGGTCTCCGCGCAGCCGTCTCCGCCAGCCCCCCAGGCCCGGTTTGTGGTGGTGCTGGATGCGGCCCACGGCGGCGACGACACGGGCGGACGCCTGAACGGCGGCCAGCTTGAAAAGGCCTACACCCTGGCGCTGAGCGTGCGGCTGCGTTCGCTGTTGGCGGCGCGCGGCATCCAGGTGGTGACCACCCGCGAATCCGACGCCACCATCGACGCGAACAAGCGCGCGGAGATCGCCAACCACGCCCAGGCCCGGGCCTGCCTGAGCCTGCACGCCTCGCAGAGCGGCTCCGGCATTCATCTTTTTGCCTCTTCGCTTGCTCCCGCGCAGCCCACTCGCTTTGCCGCCTGGAAAACCGCGCAGGCCGCCTCGGTCACGCGCAGCCTGGCGCTTGCCGGGGTACTCAACTCAGCGCTGCTGCACGCCGGCATGAGCGTAACCCTGGGCCGCACCACCCTGCCCGCGCTGGACAGCATGACCTGCCCGGCGGTGGCCGTCGAAGTTGCGCCGGAGCGTAGCACCCTCAAAGAAATCACCGCTGGGTTGGACGACAAGAACTACCAGGCGCGCGTGGCCGCGGCGCTGGCTGCCGCGCTTGTCGAGTGGCGCACGGAGGCACATCAGCCGTGATTCCACGCTACCAGAAGTTTCTCTTCGTCATTCTGCTGGTGGCCTCGCTGGCCATGGCCGTGGGGCTATGGGAATTGCGCGAGCGCGCCCACCAGCGGATGATCGCCGGCCAGGATTCGGCGCCCACCAGCGCTCCTGAAGTGGCGCCCGCTGAGCAGGCAACCCTGCTGGTGGCCAACGACAGCGACGGCTCCCTGCTCACCCAGGTCCACTCCCTGCCGCTGCCCGCCGACCCCGGCGCCCGTGCGCGCGCCGTGCTGGGCAAGCTGCTGGACCTTTATGCTGCTCCCGATGCCGCCCACTCCGTCCCCGGCGGCGGAAGCTCCGTGACCCAGGTTTTTTTGCTGGCCGCCCCGGAGATCGGAACCGGAACTGACGCCGCTGTGAAGCCAAAATCAGGCGAATTCAGCGTCAATCCTCCAGCCGCACCGCCGCAGGACACGCAGCAAACCGGCCCGCAACTGGCGGTCGTCAACCTGACCGGCAGCTTTGCGGCCAGCCACCCCTCCGGCATCGAGACTGAGACGCTCACCGTGCTCTCCATCTGCGGCACGCTGCGCGCCAACCTGCCCCGCGTCACCCAGGTGCGCTTTCTGGTAGACGGGCTTGAGCGCCCCACCCTCGCCGGCCACGCCGACCTGACCCGCACGTATCTGACCTCCGATGCCGCACCGGCCGAGGGCGCGCATCCGTAATCCGTCCTGAAGACCCGGGGTTTATGACGATACGCTCGGAATCGGTCGGCGCGAGGAGTACCCTTTTTCAGTAAGTTCCTGTGCACGGTAAATGCCAGCGAACTGCGAGGGGGGGTAACCATGCGAGCAAGATTAGCGGCAGCAGCAATTCCTGCGCTGTTCTTTCTCCTTCTATCTTGCGGCAGGATGGAGGCACAGCGACCTGCCCATTGCGCTCAGATTCTCTTCTGTCTTTTCGATCAAGAAGCTGCGGCCTCCGATCCTGCGGGAATCCACAAATATAGCAGGGATGTAGTTGACGCGATCTTGCCCAATCAATGGACCTACGGAAGATCTCCATCCGGGCGAATGGAACAGTTCGAAGTCGAGTTTCTGGGTGAAAAGTACGCCGCCAAACTCGCCGACCGCTTGGCACAGGCAGAGCAAACCGCACGAACAGGAAAGGGAAAGCTTGTTCCTGTAAGCGACATTGCTCGGGCCTTCAATGGTCTGATGAAAGAGGTTGGGGCTCCATCATCCGTGCGGACTGACGAAAAGTCTCTGCAAAGTTTCAGAGAGCACGCTGCGGCGATCAAGGGTTTCCCCGCGTTGTTTTCGGCAGATCGCAATGGAACGAATTGTAATCCGGATGAAGCTGTCTTTCTCCTCGGTCTCCTGATTTTGAACAACGGGGTGTTGCATGAGGGAAATCTGGACATGGACCTAGAACACATGCATCCCAGGGAACAGCGAAATGAAGGGCAAATGAGCTTCGGTGTTGTCAGAAACTTTAGGGACCCGGACTCAAAGAGGCTGCTCTCCTCGTATCCGGAGGACCACGGTCGGCGTGCAGCCATCAGGCTGTTCGATCATGTGGCCAACATACTCGGCTTTTAGAAGGTAGGTAATTCGCGGCAGTTCCGAGTGATTCACCAGCTACTCGTCAGTTACCGGTTGGGCGACCATGCTCCTTCAACTCAGAATTTCAGTAGAAACTTCTAGCGTCACCAGTTGAGAGCGCTACCTGGCATTCAACGAACTATGGAGGCGCATGACGTTGATAGAATGGCGGCAGCCCGTGGCGCATGCACGGCGTCTAGTTATGACAATCGCGAGGAGGCGTTCGGTGACTTTCTTCCGGTTAGTACCCAAGGTTGCAATCCTCTCACTTATGTTCGCCACTATGGGAGCAGCACAGCAGCAACCGGAATCTTCTCCGGTTGTGAGGTTGGTGCAGGGAGCACTGGTTACGCCGAACAGCCCACCGTTTCATTTGAAGGCACAGATTTCAATTGGAGGCGGTGCGCCGGAGACGTTTATCGAGCTTTTCTGGCAAGCGCCTGACCGCTGGCGGCGCACCATCCAGTCGGACCAGTTTGTGCAGACCCTGGTCGTGAACGGAGACAAGGTCTTCGAGCACGATTCGCCGATGTATATGCCACCAGAGATCCAGACCCTGCTGACGGCAATGGTCGATCCGCAGCCGATTATCGGCGCGCTCCAGCCTGGGGATCTGGTGCGGACCAAGGCGAACGGGGCCTCTCTGGAGTCGGGAGTAACCTGTTTTGATCCGGCGCACCATATGTGTATGCAGACTGCTTTCGGGCTAATGGAGTCGGTAGGAGCGCAAGGTCACGCGGTTGACTTCACTAACTACCAGGGTTTCCATGGTAAGAGAATTGCGCGCAGGCTGACGCACACGATTTCGGTTGGCGACTATTACACCGCGGAAATCACAGAACTCGACGATCTGAAAAACGCGGATGAAGGGTTGTTTGCGATTACCGAACCGACACCACCCGAGATGCGTCTTCACGTCGAGATGCTCGGTGAGGCGGAATTGCGTAGTCTGGCGGTGGAAGCTCCAATAATTGTCTGGCCACAGGTGTTGGATGGAGCTGTGACCGGCAAAGCGAGTTTTTATATCTCACTTGACACGGCGGGTAAGTTGCGCGAGGTACTGCCGTTGAAGACGGCCAATGAACGGTCGAATGATTCGGCAATCCGGCAGATCATGCGCTGGAAGTTCAAGCCCGCTATGAGGGAGGGATTGCCCGTTCAGGCCGAAGGGACACTGAACTTCGATATCGATACACGTGCAGCCGGACCGAAAGATGTGCTGAGCGATGCCGAGGTGCGCAAATTAGCATCGAATATCGTGGAGCCGGTGGTCCCGGCGGGGAACGTGGCACCCGGCACAATCTACAAGATCTGGATCGCCGTGGATACGGACGGGATTGTCATCGAGAAGATCATTGCAGAGGCTCCGCCTGGGGTAGACTTTGCGATGGTAGACAAAGCGCTTCAGCAATGGCGATTCAAGCCGTTGTTGTTAGACGGAAAGCCTCAACCATATAGAGCTTTGCTGGAACTGCATCTGCAGACGGGCTCTTAGGACGCATCTCAAAAGTCGGCGATTTGAGGAGGAGGATCTCCGAAAATGGAGTCACTACTGGAATGACCGCCTACTCGTCAGTTCCCGGTTGATAAACTTCCCGGCACACCTTCTCTGGGGCAAGGCCTAGACTCGTTAGGCCAAGCCCCCTGAGGAACGCTTTTCTGACCTCGATGCCGGAAATTCGGCCTTTTCCCGCCGCCTGTTTATCCCCACTGGAACTCGCAGTATGATGAATAAAGTACGTGCCCCTCGGCCAACGGAGCGGGAAGCGCGCCAGATCAGCTTGGTTCAGCCGGGAGAGAAGCCGGAAAGTGTCTCCGCCGTCCGTTTATCCCGGTGCTCTCTTCCTCAACATTCCCTACTAACGAAGTTTTTCAGAAGATTCATCTCACCTTGATCGTAAAGAGCAAAGCATGACTCCCACCATCGGCGTATTCGATTCCGGATTCGGCGGCCTCACCGTGTTGCGCGCGCTGGTGGCCCGGATGCCCGGCGCCCGCTTCGCCTTTCTGGGCGACACGGCGCGGCTGCCCTACGGCTCCAAATCCCGGCGCACCATCGCCCGCTACGCCGTCCAGAGCGCGCAATTCCTGGTCAAGGAGCAAGGCGCCGAGTTCCTGGTGATCGCCTGTAACACGGCCAGCGCCCTGGCTCTGGACGCCATTCAAGACGCAGTGCCCGTGCCCGTGCTGGGCGTGATTGAGCCGGGCGCCGAGGCTGCCCGCGCCGCCTCCCGCACCGGAGACGTGCTGGTCATCGCCACCGACGCCACCGTGCAGAGCCATGCCTACGCGGCCGCCTGCGCCAAACGAGGCCTGCGCGCCCTTGAAATGGCCTGCCCGCTGCTGGTTCCCCTGGTCGAGGAAGGCTGGACCAATCATCCGGTCACTGCCGAGGTCATCCGCATCTATCTGGCGGAACTGAACGCCAAAGCCGCCGCCCAGGGCATGAATCCCGACACGCTGGTGCTGGGCTGCACTCACTACCCGCTGCTGCGGCCGCTCTTCGAGAGCGCCGTGCCCGCCGGTATGCGCGTCATCGACTCCGCCGAGGTGACCGCCGAGGCTGCCGTGCGCCTCTTCGGCCAACACTCCGCTGGGGCTCTCCCGCCTGCCGATCAGATCCGCTGCTTCGCTACCGATTCCGTCGAGAAGTTCGAGCGCCTCGGCTCCCGGTTCCTGAACCAGTCCGTAGGAAAGGTCGAGCTTGTGGACCTTGGCGGCTGATATTCTGAAAGATATGTCCGGTGTCCCCAAAACACGGACCATGGAGGAAGAAACCAAGCATGATCAATCTGGCGGGTAAGACGGCCGTGGTCTTCGGGCTGGCCAACAAGCGTTCCATCGCCTGGGGCATCGCCCAAAAGCTGCATGAGGCTGGCGCCACCCTGGCCATCTGCTATCAGAACGAGCGCATGAAGCTCGAAGCAGAAGGCCTCATCGCCGATCTGCCCGGCGCAAGCGGCTTCCAGTGCGACGTCTCCAACGACCAGGAGATTGAAACCCTCTTTGCCGCGCTCAAAGAGAAGTACGGCAAGCTCGACATCCTCGTTCACGCCATCGCTTTCGCCCCCGCGGCGGAGCTGCACGGCGAGTTCATCAACACCACCCGCGAGGGCTTTCGCATCGCCCTCGACGTCAGCGCCTATTCGCTCATCGCTGTCAGCCGCGGCGCAGCGCCTCTGATGACCGACGGCGGCAGCATCATGACCCTCAGCTTCTACGCCGCCGAAAAGGTCGTTCCCCACTACAACGTCATGGCCGTCGCCAAGGCCGCGCTGGAATCCGCTGTCCGCTACCTCGCCGCGAACCTCGGCTCCAGAAATATTCGCGTCAACGCCATCTCCGCCGGGCCCATCAAAACCCTGGCCGCACGCGGCGTCGGCTCCCTGGGCGATATGCTCAAGTCCCACGCCGACCGCGCGCCGCTGCAACGCAACGTGGATCAGCTGGAAGTGGGCGGCGCGGCTCTCTTCCTGGCCAGCGACCTCTCCAGCGCCATCACCGGCGAGATCATGTACGTCGATTGCGGCTATAACATCATGGGTTTTTAATGGATTCGTGATCATTGCCAATGCGATGGAGTATGTTATACGTTAACTTCATTTTGAGGGCGTCATCATGCAAGGAAAGTTGGAGTTACTGCTGGGGCCGATGAGAAGCAACAAGACCGCGGAACTTTTGCGGCGCGCCGATATGCGGCGCCAATACGCCAGCCAATATGTGCTGGTTCTCAAGCCCAGCGACGACACCAAGGGCGGCCCTGGAGTCGTGGAGAGCCGGAATCCCCTGGGACATGGCAAGATGAATGCCCTGGAATTCGACTCCAGCGACCCGTGGGAAGTTCTCCAGTTTATCGCCGACAAGGAAAAGGTGATTGGGAAACGAGTCGAGTGCATCGCCATCGACGAAGGGCAATTTGTGGAAGGGCTCTTCTCTTTCAGCAGATACCTGCTCGATGCGGGCCATGACGTTCTCGTCGCCGGGCTGGACCTGGATTTCCGGGCAATTCCCTTCGGAGAGATGCTCAATCTGACGTGGTTTGTGAACGCATACGGCGGCAGCGTTACCGAATGTATTGCGTACTGCGCTTGCGGAAACCGGGCCTTTTACTCGCAAAGGCTGATCGAAGGGCAGCCAGCGCCCTATGACAGCCCCATCAAAGTGGCTGGCGATTCCTACGAACCGCGCTGCGCCGAGCATTTTGTGCTGCCCGGACGCCCTCACTAGAGCAATAATCTTGCGCTTCTGCGCGGAATGCGCCACTACGCCTTCAGCGTTACCATAATCCTGCGCGCATCGCCGCCGACGGAAGTAATCGCAATTTCGCCGGTAGCTTTTTTGCGGATGCTCTTGAACTTCTCGCCCCACTCCACCAGCACCAGCGCGTCCGGAGTGAGTAACTCATCCAGCCCCAGAGTTTCCAGTTGGCGCTCGCCTTCCAGGCGATAGACATCCAGGTGAAAGAGCTTCACCCGCTTGCCGTCGCGCTCGCCGTCGTACTCGTGCAGCAGCGTAAACGTCGGACTGGTCACCTCGTCGGGTTCGGCGGCATTCAGCGCCTGGGCAATGCCCTTCACCAGCGTGGTTTTGCCGGTGCCCAGGTCGCCGCGCAACAGCAGCAGTTGCGGCGGCACCAACAGACGAGCCAGCTTGCGGCCCACTTCGATGGTGTCCGCACCGCTCATGGTGGTGAACTCGTGCGTCCTGCCCGCAGCGGGAGGGGCGACTTGACTCATAGTGTGGCCTCTTGAAGGGCTGCTGCCTGCAAGGCCTCCGCCGGCAACCCCTGCAACCAAAGATACCCGGTCGGACCACCTGTGTGAAAATGAAAAGCCCTCGGAAGCTGTGGAAGACTGTCCGTGGCCAGCAGCGTGTGCTCGTCCGCGGCGCGCACGGCCAGGTCGGCGGCCAGCCCATGCAGATAAACCGCCGCCGCAACGGCCCGCGCGGATGCAGTTGGGTGCTGCGCCACCAGGCCCGCAATCAGCCCGGTGAGCAGATCGCCGCTGCCACCCTTGGCCATGCCGGGATTGCCCGTGGTATTGACGGCCACGCGGCCGTCGGGGTGGGCGATGAGCGTGCGCGCGCCCTTGAGCGCCACAATCATGCCGGTGCGCTGGGCGAAGCCGCGTGCCACCCCAAGCCGGTTGGCCTGCACCTCGGCCACTGGGATACCCGCCAGCCGCGCCATCTCGCCGGGATGCGGCGTCAGCACCACTGTGCGCCCAGCTTTGGCTCCTGCGCTCAGCTTCGCCAGCTCTTCTGGCTTGCCCGCCAGAATGTTGAGCGCATCGGCATCGATCACCGCTGGAATTTTAGTGGCCGCGAGCAAGCTCGTGACGAATTGGATCGTCTCAGGACTTTGGCCGAGACCGGGGCCGATGGCCAGCACGGTCTTTCCGGCGGTGAGCGCCGCCAGCGCCTCCGGCGCGAGGTTCTCCGCCGAGATTTGACCCTTTGCATTCGCAACCAGCGGCCAGGTCATCAACTCCGGCGCGATGGCCGCAACCAGCGGCAGCACCGGCGCGGGAACTGCCGCCGTCACCAGGCCTGCCCCGGCCCGCAGCGCGCCCAGAGCCGTCATGGCAGGCGCGCCGGACTTGCCAACCGAGCCGCCGACGACCAGCACATGACCGAAGTTGCCCTTGTTGGCCGTTGCTGAACGGTGCGCCTGCATAAGCGCAAGCGCCGAGCCGGCCCAGGTCAGATTGAGCGAGTCGGGGCCCAGGGCAGAGACCACCGCCTCCTCAGGAGAGCCGATGGGCGCCACCACGATGGGCTGCGACCAGTGCCGGGTCAACTGCCCAAATACGTGCGCCGGCTTGGGAGCGGTAAAGGTGATGACCGCATCCGCCGGGAAGACCGGACCGGCTACGGTGGCTGCGGTTTCATCCGCCGGCCAGCCGGAGGGCAAGTCGATTGCGAGAATGGGAGCCGTGCTGGCCTTCACCCACTCCAGCGCGGCGGCGGCGAGCCCCTTCAGCGGCGGCTTGAAGCCGGTACCCACCACGGCGTCCAGAATCAAATCGGCCTCAAGCGCGGTTTTGTGCAGGGCCAGGTCTTCAGCCGCCTCGATGATGTGGACAAGCCCATGCGGCGTGCTGGTGAGTTCACTCCAGGCCTCGGCCGCGTCGCCAGTGAGCCCCTGGCGCGCGCCCAGCAGCAGCGTAGTTACCTCCAGGCCGGCAGAAGCCAACCCTCGCGCAGCCATCATGCCGTCCCCGCCGTTGTTGCCGCGGCCGCACAGTACCGTGATCCGCCGCGCCTGCGGAAACCGCTCCCGCGCAAAGGCAGCCACAGCCGCCGAGGCCGCCCGCATCAACTCCAGCGAAGGCACATCGAACCGCACTGTCGTCAAGCGGTCGCAAACCTGCATCTCGGCTGCCGAAAGAACATGCATGAAAACATGGTACGACAGGGAACAGAGATTGGATAAAAGAGACGAGCCAGATTGGCGACAACCTAAGTTTCTTTTGGGCGGGTGGCGCACCCTTGAATAACTCTAACTGCTGGGGTGCCCCATCCTTCGCTTTTTTCTAGCGAAGGGTGGGTGACCACGAATCTCGACCGTCGGATCGGGTATAAAATTCTTCCGTCATGACAAATAGGCTTGTTCGTTACCAGCAGTGCGGCTGTTTTCACTTTCTGACTTTCAGTTGTTATCGTCGGCAGGCACTGTTGACGCGGGAGGGAGCCTACGGCGTTTTCGAGCGGGGGCTTGAGGCTGTGCGTGTGCGGTATGGCTTTGTGGTTGCCGGGTATGTTGTGATGCCGGAACACGTTCATCTGCTGGTCGGGGAGCCGCGCCGGTCGTCGCTGTCGGTTGCGCTTCAGGTGTTGAAGCAGCAGACCTCGCGCAAGCTGAAGCAACGTGGAGAAGTCCAGTTCTGGCAGCGGCGTTATTACGATTTCAATGTGCGGAACGAAGAGAAGCGGGTCGAGAAACTGCGGTATATGCATCGGAATCCGGTCAAGCGCGGATTGGTTGAAAGGCC
>Ga0224535_1000246_pt1 | contig 16307 bp, 14 predicted proteins | sample 714E13034metaG_FD_179898 | JGI IMG/M metagenome (GOLD analysis project Ga0224535, IMG submission 179898) | Peat soil microbial communities from Stordalen Mire, Sweden - 717 E1 30-34 | ecosystem: Environmental > Terrestrial > Soil > Wetlands > Peat | place: Sweden: Norrbotten County, Stordalen... | reverse complement strand
TTTCACATTGCGGGAAGGGTGCGCGCCGGTTTTTTATGCTCGAAGTAACCTGAGGTGGTTACCGGGGAACCACAAGATGATTGCTGCCTGCGGGAGCATCTGCCTCACTTCTTCCAGCCCGCGATGTGCTTCTCAGGTGAAATCGCTTCCGAATGGGGTGGGAATAACGGACAGGCTTCATGAAAACTTCAAGGATTTGTCAGGAAAGGCCGGTCCGGCGGCTGGCAGACTAGAACAAAACCAGTGTTGCTGTACCCAGAGGCAATGTCCTCAGGTGGCTTGTTTCTCAAGAAACAGCCACCTCGCAAACTCTGAAAACGGCATATTAACTCTGGTTTTGCTCTAACGGAAGGGAGTTTGCCATGTCCAAGAGTGTTTCCTACGCTCAATGGTCCCTAGAACCCTACTGCATCGGGATGAAGCTGCGCTCGCTGCGCACCCAGAAGCGGCTTACGCTCTCGCGTCTGGCGGTCGAGACCGGGCTTTCCACGGCGCTGCTCTCCAAACTGGAGACGGACCGGATGATTCCCACACTGCCCACGCTGGCTACCATCAGCCGGGTCTACGGGGTGGGCATGAGCTACTTTTTCTCCGAGCCCGCCAAACACACGCTCTCGATCACCCGCAAGGTCCATTTACAGGGCAACAACCGCGGGCTGGAGCCGGTGAGGACAACTCCCCTGAACGCGGTGGCGGATGAGACTCGCCTGGTGGCGCAGATGATTGAGTTTCCCGCCGGCGGAGCCTCCTGCACCACGGATGCCTGTTACGAGGCCAGCGGCCTGGTGTACGTGCTGGAAGGGAAGTTGCAGTTGGAGGCGGGCGGGTTGCACGAGGCGCTGGATGCCGGCGATTGCGCTTACATGGAGAGCGAGATGGCGATGGCCTGGAGCGCGGCAGGCAAGCATCGCTGCCGTATTTTAGTGGTGACGCCGGCTAAGTCGCGCGCGGAAGGCTGACCGGGCTGTTCTATTGATGAGCGCCGCCGGGCTTTGCCCGGATCGGGGTCAGTCTGTAGGATGGTTTGAAATCAAGGAACCTACAGACCATGCGACCGAACCTCAACCTGATGAAGGCAACACTGACCGGCGCCCTGGGCGGCCTGCTCTTCGGCTTTGACACGGTTGTCATTTCCGGCGCCATCGATGCCTTGGTGCGGCTCTACAACCTGAGCCCGCAGGGCAAGGGCTGGACGGTTGCCATCGCGCTGATTGGCACGGTGGTGGGAGCGCTGGGCGCGGGGCACGTGGGACAAAAGCTGGGCGGGCGCGAGACGCTGCGCATCACTGCCGTGCTCTACGTCGTCTCGGCGATTGGCAGCGCCCTGGCCTGGAACTGGCCCATGCTGATGGTTTTTCGCTTTGTCGGCGGGTTGGGCATCGGCGCTTCCTCGGTGCTGGGACCGGTTTACATTGCCGAGCTTGCTCCGGCCAAGTGGCGCGGCCGTCTGGTGGGCGCGTTCCAGTTCAACGTGGTCTTCGGCATCCTGGTGGCCTACACCTCCAACTACCTTATCCGCACGCTGCATCTGGGCGCGGCGGAGTGGCGCTGGCAGGTGGGCGTGGCCGCGCTGCCGGCCTTCGTCTTCCTGGTGCTGCTCTTCGGCATTCCCCGCAGCCCTCGCTGGTCTGCCTCGAAGAATCGCAATGACGAGGCCCTGGCCGTGCTCCGCCAGATGGGCGAGCCGAATCCCGAGGCCGAATTGGCTGATATTCAATCAGCACTGACCGAGGAGCACGTAACAGCCCGCGAGCCGGTCTTCCAGAAGAAATACCTCTATCCGTTATTTCTAGCCATTTCGATTGGCGCATTCAATCAACTGGCGGGCATTAACGCCATCCTCTATTACCTGAACAGTATTTTTTCAGCGGCTGGTTTCAGCCAGGTTTCAGGCGACCAGCAGGCCATCGCCATCGGCTTCACGAATCTCGTCTTCACCATTGTGGGCATGAGCTTGATTGACAAGCTGGGCCGCAAAACGCTGCTCCTCATTGGCGCGGCGGGCACGGCAAGCTGCCTGGCTGGCGTCTCGTGGCTCTTCGCCACCAACTCCCATCCCGGAGCGCTGGTCTGGCTACTGATTACCTACATCGCTTTCTTTGCGCTTTCGCAGGGAGCGGTCATCTGGGTCTACATCGGCGAGGTCTTTCCCAACGCCGTCCGCTCCAAGGGCCAGGGCGTGGGCAATGCCAGCCACTGGATCATGAATACCCTCATTGCCCTCGAATTTCCCGTGTTGGTGGCGCACATCGGCCGCAGCGCTCCGTTTACCTTCTTCGCCATCATGACCGTGATCCAGTTTCTGGTGGTGCTGTTCGTCTACCCGGAGACCAAGGGGCAGACGCTGGAAGAGTTGCAGCGCAGGCTGGTGCACGCGAAGTAAGGACTTGCGGAGTTGCTGAAGCGTGAGAGACTGCGCCCGCACCCGGCCAGCGCCTTCGTGACCCAAGTCACCGGACAAATTCCCGGTCGGCGTCTATATAATCTGAAGGGAATAGCGGTGCGTGCTGGAGACCGGACACCCAGCACAAGCGCGAGGTTTGCCATGGAGCAGAGGGTGGTTCCAGTTTCGGGGCAGGTGAGGGAAGCGGCGCAGACCGCGGCGGAGGTCGTGCGCGAGCCGAAGTCCGAAGAAAACTCGCCGCTGGCGGCTGCCAACTCTTCTGAGGCCCAGGCTCTGCGCGCGGAGATCATTCGCGTGGGCCGCAAGCTATGGGACCGGCACTATTTGGACGGCAACGGAGGCAACATCAGCGTTCGCCTCGGCTCGCGCTACGTGCTCTGTACACCCACCTTGATGAGCAAGGCCGACATGGAGCCGGCCGACATCTGCTTCTCTGACATGGATGGCAACATCCTCGTCGGGGAACGTTCGCGCACCAGCGAGCTGCTGCTGCATCTGGAGATTTACAAGGCCAACCCGAAGGCCCGCGCGGTGGTGCATTGCCACCCGCCCCATGCGACAGCCTTTTCCATCACCGGTACTACGCCCCCCAACGGGCTGATTTCGGAGTACGAGATCTTCATCGGCCCGGCAGCGGTGGCGCCCTATGAGACTCCCGGCACCCAGGCCTTTGCCGAGACAGTGCTGCCCTTTGTGCAGGACCACAACACTATTCTGCTTACCAACCACGGCATCGTCTGCTGGTCTGACACCGCTACCCACGCCGAGTGGCTGGTCGAGATCATGGACACCTGCTGCAAGACCTACCTGTTGGCCAAACAGATTGGCAAGCCGCTCCATTTCATCCCCGACAGCAAGATTGAGGAAATTCTGGCGCTGAAGCGGCGAATGGGCCTTCCCGACGCTCGCTTCGCACACTCACCGGAGAAGGCTGACCAGCCAGCGGGGAAGAATGCCGCTGAACTGGAGCGTCTGGTCGAGCAAGTGGCAACGCGGATGAAAGAGCCGGACTGAATTAAAGAGTGCGGCCAAGCGCAAGTGTGCTGTCCACCAGGGCGTCAACTTCCGTGCGGCTGGTGCGATGATTCACGATGGCCGCGCGTATGACTGTATGGCCTCCAATTCTGGTTGTGGATGGGGCCACAATGCCTAACTCCTGCAACCGAATCACAATCTCCTTGTTGACCCGGTCAGAGTCTTCGGCGCGATAGCGGAAGCAGACGATATTCAGCTCCACCGGGGCCATCAATTCCAGCTCCGGCGTCGCGTTAATGCGGGCTTCCAGGTACCGCGCCAGCGCACAACTGCGCGAGATGGCCGCACCCAACCGCTCCGTGCCCAGTACCTTCAACGTGAACCAGACCTTCAAGGCGCGAAAGCCGCGCGAGAGGTCCGGCCCGAAATCGCAAGGCCAAGGCGAGCCGGCAGCTAACCCGCGCTCGGCCCGTTCGAGGTATGCCGCCGGGGAGGCGAAAGCCTGCTTGTGCGCCTCAGGGTCCCGCACCAGAATGAAACCGGCGTCGTAAGGCGCCTGCCCCCATTTGTGAAAATCGAAGGCCAGGGAATCAGCGCGTTCGATGCCGCCGAGCCGCGGGGCAAGATCTGGAGCCAGCTTGGCCAGAGCGCCAAAGGCGCCGTCGATGTGGAACCAGAGCTTTTCGCGCTGGCACAGATCGGCCAGGCCGGCCAGATCGTCGATGGCCCCGGTATTCACCGTTCCCGCGGTTCCCACCACCAAAAACGGCGTAAACCCAGCCTTGCGATCCCGCTGGATCGCCTCTGCGAGTGCCGCCAGATCAATGCGGTGGCGGCTGTCGGTGGGGATGAGGCGCAGTGCATCGCTGCCAATTCCGGCGATGTCCATGGCCTTGGGCACGCAGCTATGAACGGCGGCCGATGCGTACGCGGTCAGCCGCCTGGGCTCCGCTGCCACTCCGTGACTTCGCACCTCGACGCCGAGCGCGGAATCCCGGGCGATGAGCACGGCGATCAGGTTCGCCATCGACGTTCCGGTGACGAACAATCCACTCGCGTCCTGGGGGAATCCAAAGATCTCCCGCACCCATGCGGTTACTTGCCTTTCAACTTCAATCGGAATCTGATCGCGGCCGCCCAGATTGGTGTTCAACCCGCTGGCGAGCATCTCCGCCACCATGCCCACTGGCGTGCCGCCGCCCTGGACCCAGCCCATGAAGCCCGGATGAACATTGCCCAGGGCATAGGGCAGTACCTCACGCATGAACTCCGCATGAACCTCGGCCAAGTCCTGGCCCAGCCGAGGTGCGGGAGAGCGAAACGGCGCGCGCGCCTGCTCCGGAATGGGTTGCCACACGGGCCGCTCACGGATCTTCTCGACGTAGCCGAGCATATCGTCCAACATACGGTGGGCCTGGGCGCGAAAATCGCCCCAATCCTTTGGATCGAGGGTTTCGTTCGCCGCGGTTAGTGAGTCAATGCCGGTTTTCCCGGCTGGGTCGATCATGGGGCGCGTCTCGGACATTCCTTCTCCCTGAAGGACATTTTACGTGCTGCCGTCGCTTCCTCCCGGTGAGCCGGAGGCCGGACACGCCGAAGATCCTGGGGGAAAAGGGGCGAGACCTGGTGGCTGGGCAGGCAGCTTTCGGAGTCCAGACCCCGAGTCGCAAGGGACTGCGGTCTGCTGTATACTGGTTAAAGCCTCAAGAGGGCAGGGAAGTCCCTGTCTCACGGGGAACCCGACCGAGTGACCCCACCCTGCCGGACAAAGAGAAGAAAATGCCCAAGTTGAAGACCCATACGGGCGCGAAGAAGCGCTTCAGCAAGACTGGCACCGGCAAGATCAAGCGGCACCAGATGAAGACGCGTCACATCCTTACTTCAAAGTCGCCAAAAACGAAGCGCAAGCTCGGAAAATCCGTGCTGGTTTCCGATGGCGATTTCAAGAAGGTAGCGCGCATGATTCCTTACCTTTGATTGCTGAGCTGATTCCATAAGGCGGAATCAGCGCTTCAGGGCCTTGGCAAACGCGTTGCAAGGGCCCCCGGTTGACCGGAGAATTTAAATTCCGAACCAGCCGAGAAATCAAGGGTTGAATGAGCGAGTGAAGAGGTTTACCGCCCGGCCCGCAAGGGGTTTGGGCCTCCAGCCTCCAGCCGCATCACAGAACGCAAAATGGAGAAATTAATATGCCCCGCGTAAAACGCAGTACCAAGCGGAATGACCGCCGCAAAAAGATACTTGATAGGGCCAGTGGATACTTCCTCACGAAGTCCAAGCTCTATCAGGCTGCGCAGGAGGCCGTCGAGCGCGGCCTGAAGTTTGCCTATACCGGCCGCAAGCAGAAGAAGCGCCAGTTCCGCTCGTTGTGGATCGTGCGCATCTCGGCCGCAGCCAAGCTGAACAACTTCAGCTACTCGCAGTTGATTAACGGCTTGAAGAAGGCCGGCATCGAGCTGGATCGCAAGATTCTGGCCGAAATCGCCGTGAAGGACGCGCCAGGCTTTACCCGGCTGGTGGAGCAGGCCAAGACGGCGTTGGTGTCAGAAAAGATGATCAAGAAGCTCTCGTATAGCAAACGATTTGATTCAACGGCCCGGGGCGATGCTCCGGGCCGTTTTGCTTTTAGAGCTTTTTCGGAAATAATGTAGACCGGAACTTTGTCGGTATCCCACCCATTCCGCAGAAAAACGCGGAATGGGTGGGGCACGGAAGTTTATAGCAAAAGCAAAATGCTCTAGGCGAAGCGGGATGCTCTCCGCTCCGCGCTGGTAACTCAATTTGCCGACGTGATGGTGACTGACAGATTGGTGCGATAAGCCGGATTGCCATTTTTCGGATCGGCCCCGAAGTGGTCGGGGCTGAGCTGAATCGCGCCACTGGAAAAGTCGAGCGCCAGCCCGCTGTTTCGATTCACGATCTTATACGCCTTGTTTGCCGTGTTGAGCGTGGTCGCGTTGGCCGAGGCGGGCTGCGCTCCGCGGGTGGTCAAGGTGGCGGGAACGGTGTTGGCGACCGGCTCGAAAAACCATTCGTCGCTGCCGCCCGGAGTCTTGTTGTCGCCCAGGGCCGTCGGGTTGCCGCTTCCCTTGACATAGCCCTGAACGCCAACTTTCGCTGAGACCGCACGCAAAGAGGCCGCGTCAGTGCCGCCCGAAGCTGAAGAGAGGACGTGCAGCGGTGCGCCCGAGGCGGCATCGACGATGCGATAGAAGCCGCTCGGCATGGAGGGGTTGAAGGGATCCGGAATGGACTGAATCTTCCACTGCCTTGCCGGTCCGGCTAACTCGATGCGGGCGCTGGGTTTCTGGCCGACCGCGGGCGCCTTGGCTTGCGAAATGGTGTAACTCGTGCGGGAGGAAAGCGGAGTTCCCTTGCTGTCGAACAGCGGCACAGGCGTACCGAAATAAGTCAGGCCGCTGGTGGAGGAGGGGAAGCTGAAATCCCAGAATTTCTCCACATCCAGGTCATAGCGGCGGAAGGAACTGCCGGTTACCAGGCTGCTGGTCAGGCTACCCGAATCCATGATCCAGTTATAGTAGCCGTAGTCGACGTTCGCAGGCAGCGCGCCGATCAGCTTCCACCCGTTCTGATCACCCAGGTCGGTGTTCGACCACACATAAAGGTCAGAGTGGACACCCGTGCCGTCGTTGCCGGGGCCGATGGACAGGTTGGAGACATCGCTCACGCTGAGATACTGGTTGAGGTAGGTGTTGAATGTTACAACGGCGCCATTGGCCTGCGTCGCCCCATAGAGCCCGTTTGTCCCCTGGACCCTGTAAGAGAGCATATTGGCATCCGGGGTTTGCACGAGGGTGGCCCCGGTCTTCTGGTCAACGAAAGTTACCTGGGGAAGATCGTTGATGATTTGCACGATGACTTGCTGCCCGATGGAGGCGTCCACATAGCTTACAGAACGCACAGTTGCGCCCGTAGCGGCGTTGACGATAGACGGCGTTGAGAAGCCCAGCTGGCGGGCGAGCTTGCCGAGCCAGCCCTTGCGCGGCCGCTTCAAGTCGATGTAGTACGCGGTTTTGGTGGTGGGATCGGAAAACTCCCAACGGCCGCTGGAGGGAACCAGATAACTTTTGACAACGAGGGGTGCTCCGTCGACGCCGGTTCCGCTGAAAGTTACCGTGTCGTTCGCAGGTGTATAAGTCATGGCAAGATCAGAGTCTACGGGAGCTTCCAGACCGCCGATTCCCGGCTGCGTCCAGCCTCCTCCGTACCACTTGTTCCAAGTCCCCTTGGCCATCTTTCCGCTGATGGGGGCGCGGGCGACATCCGTGTAACTCGCAACTCGGGCGCCGTTCTTCAGGAAGATGCGGCTGTAGTAATAAACGTAAAAATAGCCCGTGGAGTAATCGACAAACAGCCGCGGGTCTCCATCGCCGAAGTACCATGTCTTGCCGGGAAAGGCGGTGGTGGTCGCATGGTCTCCGAAGGGCGAGGTAAGGATCTCGTCCTGTAACTGCCAACTCGCGCCCTGATTGGTTGAAGTCGCGTACATCAGCCGGTCGAAATGGACCCCGCTCAGGACGTTTCCTTTATCCTTGGCCGACCAGGGGTTGAAGAAGTATTCGTCGTGGACGACGCCGTACCATGTGCCGGTGTCGTGGTCGATCCAGGTTCCAATTACATCGCAACGGTCGTCCTCGAAGGGCGTTTCGATAGGATTCACGGCCCGCTTGTCGATTTTGTAGCACAAGGCTCCAGGAGTCTTGATAAAAGTGTCGTCGGTGACAATGACATTGCCTTTGGGATGGCGATTCATTTCGCCCATGTCGGTATTCGTATAAGTCTTGACAAACGCATCGCTCTTGTCGGCGTTATCGTACTGGCTCAGGGTGGCGAAGAAGTGGAATGCGCCGTTGTTGTCAATCAGGGTCGAGCCGGGCGCATCGGAACCCAGGCTGTCGTCGATATTGGTGCTGGCGCGCACCGTAAAAACCGGGAATCGGGGCGCGATGTTCGGCCGTTGGGCGTGGAGCGCATGGAGGCGGTTGAGCAGCGGGTGCGCCTCATATCCCAGCAAGGCGAGGCCGGCGCAGAGGAGCAAGCCGAGAATGAGTCGCGCAATGAATCTTCCGCGAGAATTGGACATTGGATTCCCTTCCATCTTGAAAGCCGTGAGGATGCGTGCCAGCCATTCTGGAAATGCGCATCACTTTTTGAAAAAGCACAGTCCCGGAGAGACGAAAACAGATCGCGGCGTGGACGACCGGGATGGCCGGCGAAGCGATCCCAGGGCGCCAGACTGCGACGGTGGCGGAATCCTGCGCGGGCGGCGGAACGAAACAAAACGATAGTAAAAATGTATAGACGAAATGTGCTAACTCTGTCAAATGGATTCGAATGCAGGGCAGATGTTCATTTCCGGCTTTCTCTTTAAAGCTTCCAGGATTGTTGCGAAGGTATCCCCTGTTGTCTCAGCCAGGACGAAACGTGCCCCTCAAAACAACCGTGGCGCCATTACTGGGTGATTGCAGATAAATATCTCTAAATAAAATACTTGGAAGCAAGGTTCAACCCGTCCATGGGGCTGTGACCGCTGTCACAGTTTCTACGCCAGCCCCGGCCTACATTGAGTATATGGTTATCGATATAAATTTATCGAATGAATCGCGTACCAGACAACCGGTATGCCATCCAGTCCACAACAAACCTGAGACAGCTGCCTCAGTATCACCACTTCCACAAGAATGAGAGGAAAGCATATGTCTTCGTTTATCGTTCCGCGTACGATCTATCACGGTTTAGGCTGCATCGACAATTTGAAGTCCGTCCAGGGACCAAAGCGGTCATTGTTACCGGCGCCGGTTCCATGAGAAGGCTTGGATTTATCGATAAAACGATTGCGCTCTTGAAAGAGGCGGGAATCGCATCGGTTGTCTTTGACGGCGTGGAAGCCGACCCCTCGGTCAACACAGTCATCAAGGGAGTCAGGGTTTTTAATCGCGAAAAGCCGGATCTGATTGTGGGATTGGGCGGCTGCTCGGCGATCGATGCTGCCAAGGCAATGTGGGTTTTGTACGAGCACCCGGAGTCGACCTTCGAAGAGATCTGCAAGCCATTCGCCATCAAGCCGCTGCGCAAGAAGGCGCACTTTATTGCGATTCCTTCCACCAGCGGCACGGGGACCGAAGTAACCTGCTGCTCAGTGATTACCGACCGCGAAAAAGGAACCAAGTATCCGATCGTCAGTTATGAAATTTGCCCGGATATCGCAATTGTCGATGGCGAATTAGCCGTAGGCATGCCCGCCAATGTTACGGCGAACACCGGAATCGACGCGCTTTCCCACGATTGCGAGGCGTATGTTGCAACCCTTGCCAGTGTTTATAGCGATGCGCTGGCCAAGGACTCGGTTCGTCTCATCTTTGCCAATCTGCCCAAGGCTTATGCCGATGGCAAGAATACCGAGGCGCGTCAGACGATGCACGATGCCTCCTGCATGGCCGGCATCGCATTCTCGAACGCGATTCTGGGCATCATTCACTCGATGTCGCATCAGGTGGGTGGAATGTTTGGCGTTCCTCACGGCCGCTCGAATGCGATCCTGATGCCCAACGTGATCCGGTTTAACAGCAAGAGCACCACGAAGTATGAACAATTGGCCGAGGTCATCGGGAAAAAGACGGCAGAGGATTTTGCCCTGGCTGTGCGCGACCTCAGCCAGAGCGTCGGCATCGAAAAGAGTTACAAGGAATACGGCATCGACGCGAAGATCTGGGCCGAGAAGCTGGACACGATCACGCAAAATGCGCTCAACGATCCTTGCACGGGAACCAACCCGCGCAAGCCGACCTTTGAGGAGGTCAAGCGCATCTTCCAGCACTGCTACGATGGGACGGTCGTGGATTTCTAACAACCAATCGAGGAATATTCAGAACTTTTAAACACGACAATAGAGCGCGGCGCCGGGGAGATGATTCCTCGGCGCCGCGCCGTATTTTTTGAAGCAGTAGCACGGTAGTTTATCCTTGTCTTTACGCTATGAACAACGAAATTCCCAATCTGACGGCATTTGATGAGGCTGCGCTGGACGAGGCTTTTGCGGCGCTGGAGCGGCAAGCGCGCGAGGCTGCTGCCGCACTCGACGGCGAGGCGGCGGTGGAGACCTTTCGCCTGGAGTGGCTGGGGCGCAAGCAGGGGCGGCTCAGCGAGGTTTCCGGGCTGTGGCTGAAATCCGCTCCCAAAGAGGCCAAGAAGGCGCTGGGTATGCGTTTCAACGCGCTCAAGGCGGTGGTGGAGGGTCTGCTGGACTCGGCGCTTGGCGCAGGGCCGAGCGATGCGGCGCTGGCGGCCGAGGCCATCGACATCACGCTGCCCGGCACACGGCGGCTGATCGGGGCCGAGCATCCGATTACACGGACACTGAATGAGATTACCAGCGTTTTTGCGGCGCTTGGCTACTCGGTGGGCGTGGGGCCGGAGGTTGAGACCGACTTCTACAACTTCGAGAGCATGAACTTCCCCCCTGGCCATCCGGCGCGGGATACGCAGGACACGTTGGTCATTGCCAATCAGGAGCGGCGCTCGCAGCGCGACCGGCTACTCTTGCGCACACACACTTCTCCGGTGCAGATGCGGACCATGGAGCAGCAGCCGCCGCCGGTACGCATCGTGATTCCCGGCAAGGTGCACCGCAACGACGCGGCCGATGCGACGCACTCGCCGATCTTCCACCAGGTCGAGGGGTTGTGCGTGGACACCAACATCACCTTCAGCGATTTGAAGGGAACGCTGGACCACGCCATGAAAGCGCTTTTCGGCTCGGCGCTGAAGACGCGCTTCTTCCCGTCGTTCTTTCCGTTTACCGAACCGAGCGCCGATGTGCAGATCAGTTGCATTTTTTGCGGCGGCAAAGGCTGCCGGAAGTGCAAGGATTCGGGCTGGATTGAGCTGCTGGGATGCGGCATGGTGGACCCGGCGGTCTTCGCCTTTGCGGCGGAAAAACAGCCCGCATACGATTCCAAGAAGATTTCCGGCTTTGCGTTTGGCATGGGCGTAGAGCGCATCGCCATGATGAAGTACGGCATCAGCGAAATTGGACAGTTTTACGCGGGAGATATGCGGTTCCTGGAACAGTTTGCGTGAGGAAGGCAGCAAGTTAGCGTGCGCTTCGCGCACATTGGCGAGTTAGCCAGTTAGCGGTGGATGTGGGAGAAAGGACGATTGTGCCCAGAACTCGACATTTTCGCGATTTACTTGTATGGCAGAAAGCAATGGAGCTGGCTCGTGAAGTCTACTCGCGAACGGAGGAGTTTCCCAAGGCAGAGACGTTTGGATTGCGGATGCAGTTGCGTCGGTCAGCCGTTTCGGTCGCAAGCCATATCGCCGAAGGCCACGGGCGGCTGACGGACGCGGAGTTGCGGAAATCGCTTGGGGCGGCGCGCGGGTCGTTGTATGAATTCGAAACGCAAAACGAGTTGGCATGCAGTCTTATGTTTATCGACCAGGATTCTTCCCGGAAATTACTCGAGCTGGCTACAGAAACCGCAAAGCTTATCAACGGCCTGCTCGGGGTATTGGAAACGTGATTGAGTTTCCACAGCGCAAGCTAACTCGCTAACTTGCTTTTGCGCGCGAAGCGCGCGCTAACTCGCTAATAGGGATTCTCATGAAGATACTGACAAAATGGCTTAGAGCTTACTTGCCGGGATTGCCGGTGGATGATGCGCAGCTTGCTGAAGACCTGACGTTGCGCGGCATTGCCGTGGATGGTGTCTACGATCTGGGCGCGGGCAACGGCTCGTACTTTGAAATGGACGTCACCACCAACCGCGTGGACGCCATGAACCACTACGGCGTGGCGCGCGAAGCGGCGGCGATCTATGGGCTGACGCTGCCCGAAGTTGTCTACAAGCTGCCCGCGTTTCGCCCTAAGGCCAAGCCCGTCCCGGTGCGGATTGAGGCCGAGGATGCCTGTGGCCGTTACAGCGCGCGGATCTTGCGCGACATCAAGATCGGCGACTCGCGTGACTGGTTTGCCGGGGCCGAAGTGGCCACCTATTTCAATTTGCTTGAGCAGAAGATGATCTCGAACGCCGTGGATGCCTCGAATTATGCGTGGCTCTCCATCGGCCAGCCGACGCATGCTTTCGATTGCGACAAGGTCGAGGGAGGCATTGTGGTGCGCCGCGCCCGGAAGGGTGAGAAGCTGAAAACCCTGGACGGCGTGGAGCGCACGCTCGACGCAGAGGATCTGGTGATTGCCGACGAGCAGAAGGCTCTGGCTCTGGCGGGTGTGATGGGCGGCTGGGATTCGATGATTACCCCCGAGACCAGGAACGTGCTGGTCGAGTCGGCGTGGTTCGATCCAATGGCTGTGCGGCGCACGGCGCGTCGCCACGGCCTGCACACCGACGCCAGCCATCGCTACGAGCGCGGCGCGGATTTTAATGCCGCTCTGACTGGATCGGATCTGGTTTCAAGCATTTTGTTGGTCAACGGAGGATGGATCGACGGCGACGTGGTCGATGTGCGCGTTCCGGCGATGGAGGCGAAGACCGCCAGGCGTCAGCCCGTTGCGCTTCATCTAAGCGAAGTGAATCGCATTCTGGGCGCCACGGTGGACGAGGAAGGCATTACCGCGGCGACCGTCGAAGTGGTGCTCAAGGCGCTGGGCTGTCAGTTGGCAAGTCAGCAAGCCGGCAAGCCGGCGAGTGAGGATGAGACTGCCTGGCTGGTGACGCTGCCCAGTTGGCGGCTGGATGTGGAACGCGAGATCGACCTGATCGAAGAAGTCGCGCGAGTCTATGGCTACAACCGCTTTCAGAACACGCTGCCGGCTTTTGGCGAGGGCGTGCGCGCGTTGCCTTGGGCGGAGAGCGAAGCCGCTGTTCGGCAGACGCTGCGTTCGGCTGGATTCCATCAGGCGATTGCGAGCACCTTCTGTTCGGCGGCAGAGGCTGCGCTGACAGCGCCGCAGCCGGGGCTGGTTGTGCCGCTGGGCAATCCGCTCAGCGAAGAGGCGGGTGTGATGCGGCCGTCGCTGGTGCCGGGCATGCTGGCGATGATCGCCGGCAATCTGCATCGCGACGTGAGTGACGTGCGCCTCTTCGAGCTGGGCACGGTCTTCAGCGGAAATACCGAGAAAGTCGAAGAACGGCCTGCCGTGGCCTTTGGCGCTGTGGGCAATTTGCCGGAGCAGGGGGCATTGCACCCGGCGCGGGCGATTGAGTTCCATGACGTGAAGGGCGCGGTGGAGCAGGTCGTGGCGCGCTTCCATTCGCGGGCAGTTTACTTTGACCGCTTCGGCGCCGAGGCCGGGCTGACGCCGGAGTGGCTGCATCCTTACCGCGCAGCACGGGTGGTTGTCGATGGCGTTACGGTGGGTTGGTTCGGCCAGTTGCATCCGAGCCAGGCAGCGGCGCGCAAGCTGAAAGAGACGGTGCTGCTGGGCGAGCTTTATCTCGACCGGCTGTATCAACTGCCTTTGCGCCAGCCGGTTGCAGAAGAAATCTCGCGTTTCCAGTCCGTCCGCAGGGATTTTTCCCTGGTTTTGGGCGAGAGCATCGCGTGGGAGAAGATCGACCAGGCGGTGGCTGGATTGCGGATTCCCGAGCTGGTGGAGTGGCGGGTGCGCGAGGTCTTTCGCGATGCGAAGCTGGGCGCGGGCGAGTACTCATTGCTGCTGGGCGTAACCTTTCAAGCACCGGACCGCACGCTGCGCGAAGAGGAGTTGCAGAGCTTCCAGGCGCAAGTCGTGGAGGCGATTGGCAAGGCTGGGGCGCGGTTGCGGAGTTAGACGGAGAAACAGATCAGATCGGCGTTATACTTGCCGCTATACTTGCATGGATAAGGCGCATTGGCGCGGAGGTTCTTTGATGTCGGAGTCGCTCTGGAAATCGGACGAAGTGGAAGAGGCGCAGCCGGAACAGCCGGTCGCAGAACCCAAGGCGGAATCGGGCGCCTTGGCATTGAGCGGAGATGATTTTTCCGCGCTGGAGGAACGGATTCTGCGCGCGGTGGACGTGGTGAAGCAGGAGCGGCAAGCCCGCGCCGCCGCCGAGGAGCGCGCTACTGCGGCGGAAGCCAAATTACGCGAGCAGGCGCCGCTGGCGGAGAATCTGCAAAAGGAAGTGAGCGCGCTGCACGCCGAGCGCGATGATGTGCGGGAGCGCGTGGAGCGGCTTCTCTCTCAGCTCGACGCACTGGAACTGTGAGGTCTGTCTTGGCTCAAGAGCAATCCGGCTATCCGGCCGAGTACGTTACCGTTCAGATCTACGATCAGACCTATCACCTCTCCGGGCAGGACGCCGAGCACATTCGCCACCTGGCCGAGTTGGTGGACACGCGGATGCGCGCCGTGGCCGAGCAGGGCCGCACGGTGGACTCGCTGCGCGTGGCCGTGCTGGCCGCGCTGAATCTTGCCGACGAGCTGACGCAAGCCAATAAGGCTGGCGGCGCCGATGCGCGGCAGGCTCATGCGCGCGCCAACAGCCTGCGCGGGCTGCTGGATGAAGTGCTTGTGGAAGAACGGAAGACGGATTCCTGATTTTCTTCTCCGGCGGGATAACACCCGGTGTTAAAGTGGGTGTGATCTTGGAGGCTCGATGCGCCGGATTATATATTCGCTCACCTGTTCTTTGGCTTTCGCTGGCCTGATCGCCACTTCAGCGGCTCAATCCCCCGGAACTTCTCCGCAGAGCAAGCCCGCAGCGCCCAGCAACGGCCCATCCGATCCAAAAGCCAGAAAGACCTATGACGAAGCCATCAATCTCCTGCAAGAGCATCATGCGGTTTTTGCGCTGGACGGTTTTCGCAAGGCAGACAAGCAGGATGGCGGGCACTGCATTATCTGTGAGTTTCAGGCATGGAAAGTCGCGGTCGAGATTGGCGAATTCAAGGTAGCGCGGGAGCAGGCCGAAGCGATCCTTGCCCACGTAAACAGCCCGGCCGACAAGGCGCAGGCGCAGTTTTTTCTAGGCCGGGCCTTGATGGCCATGGGTATACGCGATAAACATGAAGAACCAGTGGAGGCGGCCGAGGCGGCGTTCAATGCGGCGCTTCAGTTGCGGCCCGGAAATAGAGATTATCTATATGCCGATGGAATAGCGCTGGCCTTTCTCAAGCGCGATGATGCCGCCAGACAGCGTTTCCAGGAGTTCTTGAAAAACACCAGCCAGGATGACGTGGACTATTTGCGGGTCCAGCGGTTTGCCCAACGTCCAGAACTGGCCCGTGCGAAGGTAGCGCCCAACTTTCGCTTGACAACGCTCGATGGCCGGGTGCTTACGCTTGAAAGCCTCTCCGGCAATGTGGTGCTGATTGATTTCTGGGCTACTTGGTGCGGGCCGTGCCGCGAGGCGTTGCCTCGCATTCGGCAAATTGCCAAGAAGTTTGATGGGCAGCCCCTTGTGGTACTCAGCATCAGCCTTGATAACGACGAAGCCAAATGGAGAGACTTTGTCGCGAAGAATGGGATGACGTGGGTGCAGTATCGTGACGGAGGGTTCGAGGGCGGCATCTCGGAGGAATTCGGCGTGACAGCGATTCCGGCCACCTTCACCATCGACGCTGATGGCGTACTCGAGGACCAGCATGTGGGCGATGCGAATATTGAGGGGAAGCTCAAAAAGCTGGTTGCGCGGGCGGCCGAGGTGGCCAATAGCAAATCCTCGGTGGCGGTGGGCAAGCCTACCACGAGCGACAAATCTCTCAGTACTCCCAATTAGAAGAGGCTTCGCGGCTCACCGTTTTGGGCGGGGCGGGCCCGAAGCGGCGGGTCAAAAACGTAGCACATCGCAGCCCTCTCGCACAAGACTTGTAATTCCACGCCGGGACCCATACTATTCGCAATAGAAACCGGCCTGCAAAGCAGGTGGGCGATCAACGCTGGTTGAACCAACATTCAATGAACAGGGGCTCAACTCGACAATCGGTTCTGTGTGCCGTGTCCGCCAGTCCGGAATGCCTAATG
>Ga0224535_1000242_pt1 | contig 16503 bp, 14 predicted proteins | sample 714E13034metaG_FD_179898 | JGI IMG/M metagenome (GOLD analysis project Ga0224535, IMG submission 179898) | Peat soil microbial communities from Stordalen Mire, Sweden - 717 E1 30-34 | ecosystem: Environmental > Terrestrial > Soil > Wetlands > Peat | place: Sweden: Norrbotten County, Stordalen... | reverse complement strand
CGAAGTTAGGCTTCCCCAACCATGCGAGGCGGTATCGACAGACCGGAATCAGTGAGAGCAAAAACTGCTCTGTTGGTCCGTCCTGCCATACCTTGCGCGTGCGCCGAATCTGACTGGGCCTACGAGAGGCCAGTATCTCGTGCGCTGACGCTTTCGGGCGTTTGTACCGCAACCAGTGCCATATTCGGTCTCCGACATACCAGTCAAGACTGGTAAATACATCACCGGCATAGGCGCAGTAGCGGTAATAGTTCGCCCACCCGCGAAGGATGGGATTGATCTCTTTGAGCTTTTCGCCAAGGCTGACGAGGGTGGTGTTGCGCCTTGTCAGTTGCTTGACCCGGTGACGTAGGTCAGCGGCCTTTGCCTTTGGAACTTCAACGCGTGTGCCGAAGCCATAGCATTTGTTCCAATACGCGCCGAAACGGAATCCGAGAAATTCGAATCCGTCTGTCAAGGCTCGGACACAACATCGATACCTCCTTATCAGATAGCAGAGACCCTGCCCAATCGAAGCTGACGGACATTGAGTACCCGAGACATCGCGATGTTGCCCGGAAATTCAACGCGATAGCAATTGCGCTGATCGGGACATTCAATACTGACTGACACCGCAAATGCTGAAAAAGTTCCTATCTTCAAACTGGGGCAATGTTTCACGGGCATTCCGGCTGTATAGCCAGCCACTCCTACCTTACTTCAAGATTCGTCATCCGAGTTTCCAACAAGCGTTGCGCCTTGGGAGAAGATAATCTGAAGAGAACATTTGGCCGATCTTGCTTTATGATGTCTCCGGAATCCCTCGGTCGCTTTCCGGATGGGCCGAGTTTTGCGTTGCTCAGAGGCGAACGTCTTTCACAAAACGCGAGTAAAATGGCGTAGATCTGCGAAAGGACTCTTACCCGAGATGAAACCTTCTTGCAATAATATTCGCTTCTTCAGGTCCTATAAATGTCTGTTTACGGTGTGTGTTTTGTTCGTTCCCCTATTGCCCGGTTCAAGAGGAGGCAGATTGGCTTGTGCACAGGCCAACTCAAGCGCCCCGAGCCAGCTCGCCTTCGATGCTCCCCCTCAGAATCCAGACGCAATCATCATCGAAAAGCCCTATGAGGCAAACCGAACGCTGCACACTACGCGATTTCTTGCCGACGGCACCGTAGCTTCACATGACATTACGATTCGCGAAGCACGCGATAGCAGCGGGCGCCACCTGGAAGAGATGCAGGCTGAAATTCCGGCCCAGGAAGGTCGTCCGGCGTTCCAGTTCGTTACCGTTCTGCTGATAGACCCTGCAGCGCGGACTTCGATGACGTGGACCAGCTTGAACAAGGTGGGCACAGTCATTCACTTTCATCCACCAAGCGCCATTGGCCTGAAAGGACCCAAGCCAGGAGCCGAGGACCAACAGGTGCTGTTTGGGCACAAAATCATTCACGGATTAACTTGTACAGGGTACAGCGTGAAGCACGTTACCCCAGCTGGCATAATGGGAAATGCCGCGCCCTTGATCAGTCGGCATGAGTGGTGGATGAGCGACGAGTTGCAGTTCAAGGTTCTGGAGATTATAAGCGACCCGCAACATGGCGAGCGCACCAACGAATTGGTCGAACTCAAACGTGCTGAACCCGACCCGTCCCGATTTCATCTCCCCTCTGGCTATATTGTCAAAGAAGTGAATCCCTCTGGTTTGGCCTCCAAATCACCCAACGTTTTGGCGTCGCTGGATCTGGACCATGCCCCGGCGTTGACTCACGATGAGGCGTTAGTCAAGTTGTCTTCTCAGGACCAGCGCGAGCAGTTGGTCGGTGCGGCAGTATTGGTAAAAGAAGCACGGGCCAGTGGCGACCCGGCTGTGAAGGATGACATCGCCTACCGAGTCGCGCGTGCCAATGTTGGCCTCGCGGAGGTTCAGGCTTTGGCTGAGAGCGCAGTCCAGAGCGCAGAAGTCGAGTCCAGCGTCCCTCTGCCTGCGCGCATCACGTTGACGGATGCATCGCATGCAATTGCCCTCTCCAGGCGCTGGCTGACACTCGGTTACATTCACTACCGTGAAGATGAAACAGCGATCGCAAAAGCCTACATGGAGAGCGCGTGGAAGCTGGATCCCCTTTCCTACTATGGTGCCCGTTTGGGTCGATTAGTTGAGGAAACAGGTGATACCGAAGCTGCGGTGCGAATTTACCGTGCTGCGCTGGAAGCGCCGGGCGGCGAAGGCGAAAAATCGCTGATCCAAGGGAGAATCAAAGCACTGGCAGGAAGCTCAGAAGTTGCAGAGGCAGTCGTGGACAGGGTGCCGCTAACCTGCAGAAGTTCGGTCACGGGTACCGCGTTCTTTGATGTGCTCTATTCTGCCGACTCTGTTCAACCTATGGTGCTCTTTGTAAAGGGAGCGGAAGGCCTGCAATCGATAAAATCAGAAGTCGCCAAAGCAGAAGCGGATGATTTTTCCCTACCTGACAAAGGCCCTGAGAGAGTGGTACGCAGGGTAGAAGTCACTTGCAACGCGGAGGCGCCCGCCGGTTCATCCTGCTCCCTTCGTGCACTTGGGGCACATCAGGTCCGCACGCTTCTCCAGCATCCATAGACTCCACTCGGCTTAGAACTTATCCGTAAATAGATATAGTCTGTCTCCAGCAGATCATGGCAGCGGCCAGCGATAGTAGAGCAAGATAGCTGGCCTTTGTTTTCTCGAAGCTGACCAGCAGTTTGCGGAAGCGGTTGAACCACGAATGCGTTCGTTCCACCACCCAGCGGCGTGCCTTGAATTCAGGGTTGATTTGCTTTTCATGAGCTTCTTCGCGCCGCTGCTTAATGTGGGGCTTATAGTCCCGTTCAACCACTGCGTTCATTGCGGGTGCGCCTTTATAGCCAGCATCCGCGCACAGATTGTACTGCCCTGCTCGGCCCGGCATCTCCATCACCACTTGATCCAACGTAGCTTCAAGCAGCTTCACGTCATGCGTGTTTGCGCCGCTCACGACGAGCGATAGCGGGACCCCAATTCCGTCGACCAAAAGGCTTCGCTTGCGCCCATTTTTTTCCCCGATCCGTAGGGTTCGCTCCCACGCATTCGGTTGCCAGTGGCGCTTTGTGCATCGCTCCGTCGATCGACTGCCAATTCCATGCGATGGCTTCCATCTCGTCGTACTCGGCCAATCCGGCCTGCCACAGACGAAGGAAAAATCCCTCTGCCTGCCACCGCTGAAAGTGTGCATGAACCGCGCTGGCACTGCCAAATTCACGCGGCAACGCTTTCCATTGGCAGCCCGTGCGCAACACATAAACGATGGCGGAAAATATCTGGCGCGGCGGCATCGGTTTGCGGCCGCCACCAGGTTTGCGAAGATACTGACGACCCTCGGGACGGATCACCGCAGGAATCAGTGGCTCAACTTTTTCCCAAAACGCATCCGATATCGCCCAGGACTTCATACATAAAGTATATCAACTATTTACGGATAAGTTCTTAGTCTCTTGGACATCGACATCGAGGCTTATCGATCTGCACGCTCCGGTTCACCGTGGAATCGGAGATTCATGTGCCCCCACCGCACCCCTTATTGGTTCCGTTCAGCAGATAAAGTTTCCACCCTACCGAACGTTTTTCCGCTTTCATGCTCTTTACTGGTAACAGACAAATGCAAACAGCTTTCTTCTTGGTAAGCGCGGAGGATCCCATGTCCGAGTCGGACGGCGACGAGTCGCCGCAAGCGGGCTCCTTCGACGAACTCGTCGAGCAGCACACACGCGTGCTCTTCCGCATCGCACTGGGTGTCCTGCGCCACCCCGCCGATGCTGAAGATGCCGTGCAGGAGGCATTTCTTGAGATCTTCCGCAACAACCGCTGGCAGCACGTCGACAATCCTCGCGCCTATCTCGCGCAGGTTGTCTGGCGCATTGCCATCCGCCAGCAAAACGTTCGCCGCCGCGAGCAGGGGCTGACGGTCGATATTCGGACCGGCAAACCCGGACCCGAGCAGCAGGTCATTGGCAACCAACTCAACGTCTGGCTACACGCCGAGATCGACGCATTGCCGGACAAGCTTCGCTACCCTCTGGTGCTTATGGCCGCCGGAGATTTGAGTCAAGTCGAGATCGCCCGACTGCTCAGCCTGCCTGAAGGCACCGTTCGCCGACGCATGCACGATGCGCGTGCCCGCCTGCGGCAGAAGTTGGAAGCGCGGAAAGGAGAGGAATATGGACGAGGAGATAAAGAACCCGCTCGATGAAACCCTCGAAGTGCGTGCATGTGACTCAAAGACCGCCAATCTCGATGCGCTCATCGACAACGCCCTGGGAACTTACACCGCTGGCGAGCCTCGAACCGATCTTTCCGCCCGCATTCTCAGCGCCGCCCATGCTCTTGAGCCACGCCCGCAGCCGGGCCGTCTGCTTCGTCCAACACGTCCCTGGGCATTCGCGGCTTCTGGCTGGCTTGCCGCCACCGCCATGCTATTGGTATGGCTCAACTTGCACAATCTCCAGATCGTCATTCAGCCCCGCCCCGTAGCCACTCAACTGGCGCTCGGTGCGACGCCCACACGCTCGGGTTTCCTCAATCCTGCCCCTACACCTTTCAAAACTTCGCCGCGCCCGATGCACTTCCAACACGCTGTTCGCACCTTCGTCCCCAACCCACGCGACCGGCAATCAGGTCGGGTTAGTATCTTCTCGCCCATCGCCTTTGAACCCATCGTCATCGCCCCGATTAGCAGCGGGGGAAACTAGAAAATGTCAAAATTGAGATTACACCTTGCAGTTCGCTGTCTTTTACTCGCCGCTGCGGTTGCCAACGCGCAGCAGCCCCAGCCCGCCACGGTCCACCCCGCGCACGCTGCCGCATCGCCACAAAAGGCTGCGCGCAAAGCCCAGCCCTTGGTCCCGCAATCCTACCAAATCTCCATCGCGTTTAAGCGCATCTATCACGGCAAGCTGCGGACCGACAAAACCTATACCCTGCTGGCCACCGTCGGTGAGACGCTGCCCGCCATTCGCGACGACGCCCATTACCGTACGGACGCTGCCTCAAGCAACACCATCGAAGGTGCAACCGACGTTGACATCCTGACTCTCAAGCCGCAGGGCAAGCTCATCACAGTGGCACTTAAGATCTCCATGCGAACCATCGGCGTCGACCCGCCAGACTTTCTGCCCAAGCTCCCGGTCGCAGGCACGCATCAGTACCTTGTTACTCCAACTGTGCCCATCGGGAAGCGCATCACAGTCTACTCAAGTACCGATGCCATTAACACCACCACGGTCGAAGTGGAACTGCTGATCCAGCCCTTCGATCCCAAACAGCCTGTCGCACCCGAAGGATCGCAGTAAGCCAAGGATCGGGCAACAGGGCCGTTAGCCGCCAGGTCTTCTCGATGTGCGGGTTCCATCCTTTACCTCGCTCTGCGAGGAAAAACGGGGAACGCGGAAACCTCAACGAACCAAATCAAGCGGCAAGTATCCAGGCCGCTCGCAACAGGCCACTCACCTACCAGTTTTTTTGAAGGAGTGATTCATGCGTCGCATCTCATCTCTATCCCTTGTCGCACTCGTTTTTGCCCTGATGTTGACCACGCAAGGATTCGCTGCGAAGAATCCGGCCGACTATCCTCTCCGTGTTCACATCTTCAGCCATAACAGCATTTCGCATTACTCCGGCTACGGTGGCGTCCGGTCGCTCAACGATGTCGATGGCGAGGGCCGCGCCAACCTCTATGAAAACTCACAACCTCGCGGCTTCGACTTTCAGTATGTCTGCGATGAGCGTCTGATGAACTCCATGGGCTACGAGACCTACCCGGCGCGCTGGAAGAAAACCAACGTCGAGTTGGAACTTCTGTTACCGGTCTCTGGTAAGACCTGCAAGTTCCGCGTGGCCATGAAGGACGGGATCGCCTATTACAAGCATGACGGAAACTTCGGCGAGGAGCCGGCCGAGAAATTCAAAGCATGGATGACCAAGTATCAGTACGATCCAGAGCACGGCCAGAACACGATTACCAAACCAACAGAAGTAGCGGCCAGCAGCCTGAACCCTGCCGACTTTCCGCTCCGCATCCACATCTTCACCCACAACGGCGTTTCGCACTACGCCACGGCGCAGCAGACCGGTCCAGAACTTGTGGAGGGTGAAGGCCGCGCCAATCTTTACGAAGGAAGCCAGCCCCGCGGCCTCGACTTCAGCTACCGCTGTCAGATCCGTCTGATGGATTCGATTGGCTACGAGACCTACCTGGCCCGTTGGAAAACGCACGACAAGGAACTGGAGGTTATGCAGCCCGCCGTCGACAAGACCTGTGTCATTAATGTAGCCATAAAGGAGCGCGTCGCATACACCAATGAAAATGGCCAGGTCCAACTAGAGTCGGCCACTGCTTTCAAGCAGTGGATGGATAAAAACCGGTATGACCCTGAACATGGCCAAGACCTGCCCGTGAAATCAACTGAGAGCGCACAGTAGCAGAACGAGTACTTCATTCGCCGTGTGAGTCTCCGTCGCACTGTCTTTGCTTCTGCGATTGGGGTGTCGTTGTCGGCGGTGCGCGCTCTGCGCGCTCATTGGCCAAAGCGGCGCCCCACAGTCGATAGGCAGGGTAAGGGACGGCACCGAACCGTCTCCAACCCCGCCTTTTCAGATCTCTTAAAATGACCTTCTATCCTGGGTCCCAGTTGTACTACGTTTCCCCCATGGATTTTTCGCCTCCATGGGCGTCTGAACGGGTGTTAACCCGAATTGACAAGTTCCTATTGCGATCGGTGCGGAATCCGACTACGTGGCCAAGGAAAGTGGGAAGCAGGTCAGACTTTTTCTCGGGCCAAAAAAGTTCACCGCGCTGAGCTAACTCTAGAAAATCTCAATTGTCGATGGAAATAATCGCTGCCACAGGTGGTGCATCGAGCGCCATTTTGCGGTACTCTCGTTGCGGACAGTTGCGGAGCAGATAACATGTTCGTTAATGTTGCTACAATTCGTTCCGATGCATTCAGATTCTCAGCGATTCGTTAGGCAGTGTACATAAATAAGTAATTCAAGTGATGCTTGCCGTGGGGTAGCGTTTTCGCATGGATGGCTCATTGGCTGACATACGATCACGTTATGAAGCCTTGTCCCCTGTTTTGGACGAACGGGGCCGTCGTCGATTTGCCGCCGCTGAGGCACGCTCCTACGGTCATGGTGGAGTGAGTGTGGTGGTGCGGATCACCGGCATGGCCCGCAGTACCATTGCTCGTGGCGTGGAAGAGATCAAGCAGAAGCCGGAAGCGGAGTCCACGCGGATACGCAAGCCCGGGGGCGGGCGCAAGCCGAAACGCATCGCGGATGCTACCTTGCTGGCCGATCTCAGGCGTCTGGTGGAACCAGCCACGCGGGGCGATCCGATGCGCGCCCTGCTATGGACATCCAAAAGTCTGCGGCACTTATCTCAGGCGTTGGTAGCACAGGGGCATTCGGTTTGCGCGATGGTGGTTGCCGACTGTCTGCACGAGTTAGGCTACAGCTTGCAGGCCAATCGTAAAACCCAGGAAGGCAGCGAACACATGGACAGGAATGCCCAGTTTCAGTATCTCAACGATCAGGCCATGGCATTTCTGAGGGCCAATGAACCGGTCATCTCGGTTGACACCAAGAAGAAGGAGTTAGTTGGAAATTACAAGAACAACGGGCGGGAATGGCATCCCAAGGCTACGCCAGAGCTGGTCAATGTGCATGACTTCATCGACCCCAAACTGGGCCGTGCCGTACCCTACGGAGTTTATGACATTGCCGATAACAAGGGCTGGGTAAGTGTGGGCACGGATCACGATACGGCGAGTTTTGCGGTGCAGGCGATTCGCCGCTGGTGGACGGCGATGGGACAGGAGCGCTATCCTCAAGCCAGCCGCCTGCTGATCACCGCCGATGCCGGCGGCAGCAACGGTCATCGTGTGCGTCTATGGAAGATAGAATTGCAAGCGCTGGCCGATGAGTTGCGCACCCCCATCACGGTATGTCATCTGCCGCCAGGGACGAGTAAGTGGAATAAGATCGAACATCGCCTGTTTTCTTTTATCACTCTGAATTGGCGCGGTAAGCCACTACGCAGCTTTAAGACGATCATTCAGCTGATCGCGGCGACCAGCACCACAGCCGGACTCACTGTGCGCGCCGAATTGGATGAAAACAAATATCCCAAGGGCGTGAAAATCTCCGACGCAAAATTGGCTGCCATTCAACTGGCGCGCCATTCCTTCCACGGTGACTGGAACTACACCATATCGCCAAGATGAAGCAGTTATTTATGTACAGAGCCTTAGTGTTGCGAGTTGAGCCACGGCTTTCACGGCGATAACACGGGTTCGAATCTAGTCGGGACGCCAAATGGAATCAAAATTTTAGGGAAATTTCCCAAATTCACCGCAGAGCACTTACGCTCGTTTTTGCACCTAATTTGATGCATGATGGTTATCCATCTGACTCAGGTTACCCCTAGGGGTTGTGGTCTGCGGATGTGGGAAGATGCGCAGAGGCTGTTGGCGACAGTTGACATCCAAATTTCTGAATACAGGCCTGGATGTGTTGCACTTGGAATTTGAGCGCAACGTTACATTTTCTATGGCAATTGCCTTTATCTGTGTTTGGCGATAAAAGCACCGATTTCGGCGCGGGAGGGCATGGAGGCTTGCGCGCCGTGGCGGGTGACGGAGATGGCGGCGGCGGCGGAGGCAAAGCGCGCGGCGGCCCAGGGGTCTTTGCCTTCAAGCAGCGCCACGGCAAACGCGCCGTTGAAGCAGTCGCCCGCGCCCACCGAATCGATGGCCTGGACGGGGAAGGACTTCACCCGCGCGGCCTTGCCCCGGATGGCGACGTAGGAGCCTTCCGCGCCGAGCTTGAGGACTACGCCCTGGAGGCCCTTGTCCAGAAGTCGCTGCGCGGAGTTTTCGGGAGACGATTTTTCGCCGAGATAGAAAGCGGCTTCGGTTTCGTTGGGAGTGAACCAGGCGATCTGGTGAAAGACGGCGTCGGGCAGCGGGGCGGCGGGAGCGGGGTCGAGAATGACGGGGATGCTGGCTTGGGCGCAGAGGGCCAGGGTGTGAGCGACGGTTTCAATGGGCAGTTCCAACTGGCAGAGAACCATGCCGGCGGAACGGATCAGTGCAGCCTGGAGGTCGATGGCGGCTGAGTCCATTTTGCCGTTGGCGCCGGGGATGACAACGATGGAGTTTTCGCCGTTTTCCGCAACGATGATGGAGGCTACGCCGGAAGGGCCGGGGATGCGGACGACGGCCTCAGTGCGCACGCCGGCCGAGGCCAGTTTGTCGAGCAGGACCTGGCCGAAGACGTCCGTATTGTCCTTGCAGGGCGCGCCCACCGCGCCGACCATGGCTACAGGGTAGCCGAGGCGGGCGGCGGCAACGGCCTGGTTTGCGCCTTTGCCTCCGGGGGTGGTGTCAAAACCGGTGCCGATGACGGTTTGGCCGGCGACAGGGATCTGGCTGGAGTGCGCGACCATATCCATGTTGATGCTGCCTACGACGACGATGGATTTGCGGGAATCGGTCATGATTTGAGCCTCAATTCTTAGTACAAAGGAGCGAGGGCGATTGCGCACAAGCCCAACAGGAAAAAGACAAACATGAAGACGAGGAGGATTTTTGCCGGGCGCGGCGCGCCGGCAAACTCACGCCAGATGAAGACGCCCCAGAGGGCCGAAATCATGGTAGCGCCCTGGCCGATGGAGTAGGAGACGGCGGGACCGATGGGTTTGGCCAGATGCGCGACCGAGGCGACGAAGTTGGCGACACCGCCAATGCACCAGATGGCTCCGCCAAAGAGGCCGGCGAGATGCCAGCCAAAAGGAGCGCTCCAGTAGCCTGAGCCGTCGACGGGAGGCTTGCCGTCCAAGGGCTTGGCCATTAACAGCAGGTTGGCAGGGATGGTGGAGAGCAGCACACCGATCGCAAAGAAGAGGGCGATGGCGTAGGGTCCGGGGCCGGGATGGGCGGCGTTGCCGAGGCCGTGCGTGGCGATGGGATACCAGCCGCCCATGAGCACTCCGGCAACCAGGCTGAGGACGATGCCGCGGGTGGTGGTTGCCTTTGCTCCGGCTTCCCGTTTGCTGTAGGCGGCGGCGTCGAGGACGATGGCGACGACGACCAGGGTGACTCCGCCAAAAAGGAGAAAGGGATTGGCGGCGGGGGTGACGAGGTAGCTGAAAACCGCGCCCAGAACCAGCGCCAGGCCTATACCGACCGGGAAGGCTACGGCGAGTCCGGCTACGTCGATGGCGGCGACCAGCAGCAGGTTGGCAATGTTGAAGACGATGCCGCCGGCGATGGCAAAAAGGATGGGGCCGAGCGAAGCCTGCGCCACGTCAGCGAGAAAGGCGGGGCCGGAGTGGCCGAAGCTTCCGGCCGTGAAGCCCCAGACCACTGCAGTAGCCGTGAGACCGATGGCATAATCCCAGTAGAAGAGTTGGAAGCGGAAACCGGGGCACAGTTTGAGAGCGTTGGCCCAGGAACCCCAGCAGAACATGCTGAGGACCATAAGAAAGAGTGCGACTTGATAGGTTGCGGGAAGAAGCACTGCGTTAACCTCGATTCTGTGACTGCATATAAATAGAGAAACATTTAAATCAGGCAACGAATGTGCAATTGTGTGCATTCGTCGCCTCAGAAGCGAGGCCTCACGTATTCCCAAGCGATGGTGCGGTAGGGCCACGAAGTTCAAGAAGGTCAAAGATCCGTTCGATGTGATCGATTGGCTGGCGCTCGCTGCGCTGCGTCCTTTCTCCAAAAGAATTCTTGAGCGAATCGCAGTCGATTTCCTGCTCAAGACTGGTAAGTTCACAGGAGAGTTGGGCCAGTGCGTCTGCCCCAAAGGGCCGGCCAATGTTGCTTCTGTGGATCAGGATGATGGCGATCTGCCGCAGATCAGGCAGCCATTGCAAAATTTGCCTCCGCAAGGCAACATCGCGTTTTCGTTTCGGTCCTACATCGAACGGAATCGCGTCGCCTTGCGTCACGAGCGATAAAAATAACTGTGCAAGTTTACCTTGCGCCTTCTCCGTTTCCACTTCGTGCTTCGCGGTCACCGGATCGCGCATGATCTTTGCGTAAGAGTCGACCTCTCGGATCGTCTTCTTCAACAAGATACATAACTTCTTTGCAACCGAAACTGTTCCGAAGGTGTCGAAGGCAAACCACATGCACAGCAGGCCCAGCATGACACCAATAACACGATCGCGTCCTATCGTAAGGTCCGTTTGCGCATACGGCTCGTTTAGATGGACCAGAAAAAAAGCGAGCATCGCCTGATATCCGAGATAGGATAAGCGCACACTCGACGCCATCACCCAGGCACAGAGGGAGATGACGATCACAAAGAAGAGGGTAAATGCGCCGATCCCGTGTAGCATCGGCAAAATCAGAGCTTGTCCACCAACGCCGAAGCCAAAGCCGCCGATGCACGCTCCTGCTATGCGCAAGACCTGCTTCTGCTTCTCCTGTTCAGGATTCCAAAGTGCGATCACGAAGCAAGTGAACAGCGAAGCATAAAGTCCTGGCCACGAAAGCGCATTCCACACGATGTAAGCCAATGAAGCGGCAAGGCAACCACGGAGCGCGTACTTGATATTGTCAGCATTTTGGAAGGCATCTGGCACAAAGAATCGCTTCGACGCGGGGGACGTAACAATGTACGTTGGTTGAAGGCCCCGGCTTGATCTCGGCTTTGAGGTCAGGCTGCGAAAGATCGCGTCTGCAATCGGATGATCTCCTCGTCGCATTGCTTCGCAACGATGGTCCCGCTTCTTGAGGCATGCTGGAATTTCGGCCGCTTCATCGGCCCAGGCAGCAAGTTGCGTACTGGAAACCTCGCCCGGCGCCAACAGGGCGACGGACTCGACCAGGTCGCCAATCGCTCCGATCTGCTCGGCAGCAATGTGAACGCGCTCAAAGGACTCGCGCCGCTCTACGGGCCGCAGATCACGAACTCCCGAGATGGCAAACTGCTGCAGTTTCAGCCGCACCCAGGAATCCGGCCCACCTTTTGCCGCCCCGCGTAGGTAGTCGATAACCACTTTGATCCGCTGCATCAGATCGTCCTGCAAGCGCTGTTCCGGTCTAGCCAATTCGAAGGCGTACTCAACAGCTATGGAGACTGCTCGCCCTAGTGCAACGAGCGCGATCGTCCAGAGATTCGACTCGACGAGAGTTTCGATTGGTGCATTTGTGACCCACCCCCGAAAGCACAAAATGATGATGACCGCGAACTGAGCCGCCGCCACACGATCCGCAACAACTTTCACGATGTAGAAACATAGAAAAAGGCTGCCGACCACATAGAGGAAGTGGGTGAATGGGTAGTTCACCATGAGGATGGTTCCCAGCATCACGTAAGCGCCGCCGCAGACAAATGCAAGGATGGTCTTCAACGCCGAATCCCTGGATAACTCCAAAGAGTTCCGCGTCAGGTTGGCGCAGTAGTAGGCTGCGAGTGCGCCTCCAGGAATCTGCCAGTACATGATGAGAAGCATGACGACAGTAGACCCGACCAACAGATGGGCAACCGTCGTCAGACGGCCAGGATAGTTTGACAGTTCCTGCTTGAAGAAGCGAAGGAACCAGCCCGCGGAGGATGTATCCAACGAAACCTTCCACGCAGGCAGACGTATGTCGGATTGCGCCAGCAGCGGCGTGCTCAATGGTCTCGCCTAACGTCGGGATGGATCACCGCTACCACGGACTGGCCAACGCGAAGCATGCCCGGAGGAGGAGCGTCAATGCGAATGCGAACCGGGTACCGCGTGGCAAGATGAACCCAACTGAGTGTGCGCGTGATAGACGGAAGACCGGAGGCAAGCGAGCCGACGCTGGGGTCGGGTGAAACGCCGTACCCGATGCTCGTGACCGTACCATGCAGAGGCGTTCCACCTTGGCTAAGGAGAAATACTTCAGCAGCCGACCCTGGTGCTATGTTCGCTAGTTGCGTCTCGCGAAAGTTTGCGGTCGCCCACCATTGCCGGGCATCGATCAACGTAAAGAGCTGTGTGCCAACGTGAACATAGGCACCTTGCGCGGTGTTCAAGTTATTTACGTATCCATCGAAGGGAGCATGGATGCGGCAGTTGTTGAGGTTATATTGTGCTTGCCGAACCGCAGCCGCGCGCTGTTCGCGCTGTGCCGTCAACGGATCCAATATGGCGATTGCGTGATATGCCTGATTGCGTTGCCGCTCGCGCATCGATACATCGGAGGCAGTCTGCTGAAAGTGTTGGTCGGAGCTTGCGAGTTGCTTGCGTAGTTGAGCTACTTGATTCTCAGCCTGCGCAACTTCTTTCGTCTTCTGCTTCACCTCCGACCTTGCTTTATCAACCTGATCTGCCGTGACATACATCTTCTTCAGCAGCGGTTCAAGCCGGTGCAGATGATCGTCAGCGTACTCAAGCTCAGCATTCAGCTTGCGAACGTTGTTCTCTCCATTGAGAACCTCCGCCTCCGCTCCTCCGACGTCGGCTCGGGTGGCCTCTCTTGTATGAGTGCTACTCGCGACGGAGGCGTCCGCGGAATGAGCCTCGTCGAACTGAGAGCGAATCTGACGGCGACGATCTCCAATCTGCCCTTCCAGTGCCGCTTGATCCGAGAGCGCCTGAGCGAGTGCATATTGATACGGCCGGTCGTCGATGGAAAAGAGTAGATCGCCCGCATGAACATACTGGTTGTCGGCAACGCTCATCACGCTGACCTGCCCTTCTACCTGGGGCGCAACGCCGATGAAGTTCGCCAGGATCTCCGCATCGTCCGTGCGAGGATTGACCACCGACCGATGTACCGCGAAGCAAAACATCAGGAGTGCCGCAAGCGCAACGCTACCCGTGAGCAACCAGCCACGCCTCCTTACGCCAGCATCGACCCAAGTCTCTCTGCCGGCATCCTGTCCTGCCTGCGCTTGCGGCTCAGATGGGTTCTGCACGTCCTCGTTCTTCGGCGCTTCCAACATAGCCATTCCCTCAATCGAATGCGATTAGCCAAACGAATGACGACACCAATACCGTCGTACTCAGGTAGAACAATGGCAACGCCGCCAAGCTGCGTTCCCAATCCAGTTTTTCGAACAATAAATGAATACACAATGTAGCCACGACGCCTACAAGCACGGCCAGTATCCATCCCGGAAAGAAGGAGCCGAGCACATTGAACGAAGGCGAGTGACCACAACCAGCGAGCGCAGCCGAAAACACGGCAAGACCAGCAACCCATCCGGAAACCTGCGTTGTCCGTTGGTTTCGCTTCATGGAATGACCTTTCCCGGGATCGGTTTGTTCAGCAGATCGCCCGTGCGATAGGCGAGTTTTGCCACCTGCTCGAGAACATTGGTCTTGGCGGTCACGTCATTGCTCCGGGCTTGAGCAAGATTACGCTGCGCGCTGACGAGATCCAATGTTGTGCTCAACCCGGCCTTCAGCGAATCGACGGTCGCATCGTATGAGACTTCTGCGGCATGGAGCGAAGCAGTAGCTGCGTCCCGCTGCTTCAATGCGGTTCTCAGATCGATAAAGGCAGTCCAGATTTGAAGCTCGACCAGATTCCGCATCTGCTGCGCATCGGCGCGCGCTCGTTGCTCTTCCGCGTGGGCCTCTGCAACCCTGGCCTCACGAGCGAGGCCGTCAAACAATGTCCAGCGAAGGCCTACCTGCACCTTCCACACCTCAGCCGGCCCGAAGTACACCCCTGGAAGCAGATCCTGCTGTGCGTAGGCCCGTCCTTCTCCTCCTTCGCCCTTGAAGGAGATTGAGGGAAAGTAGGCTGAACGCATCTCGCCCACTTTGGCGCGCGCTTCAGCCTCTTTGGCAAGCTCCTCGCCTATCTCTGGTCTTTGACCAAGCCCTCGCTCCACATACGCTTGCGCCCCTTGTCCCTGCTCCTCAGGCTGTTGCAGGCTGTCAAGATCCTCCACCTCCAGTGGCTGTAGCGGTGAACTCCCAACAGTGGACAGCAACTCTCCTCGCGCAACATCGACCTTGCCCTCGACGGAGGAGAGTGTGTACTGTGCATGCGCGGTCTCCGCCCGTGCTTGCAGTACATTCGGCAATGTTGCAAGTCCGTCCTTCAGCTTGTCTTCGATCGACGATTGCACCGTCTGTGCGTCCTCTACGTCGAGCTCTGCCGCATGTCGCTGCCCAAGTGCTTCCAATAGCTTCAGGTAGCTGTGTGTCACTTCGTAGAACACGGCCAGATGGTTTGCATTGAAGGCGTAGTCTGCTTGCAGCAGTTGCTGGCGCGCCTCCTTGATGCGTCCAGCGCGACCGCCGAAGTCCAGGAGAAGATAGCTGACTTCGAGTGTGGGTTGATAGAGGCCGATCGTCTGCCGCGCATAGGTCGTATCCAGCAGCAGCCTTTGGCGATCTGTCTGGCCCAACATTACTCCGGTGAGGGCGGGATAAAGTTCACTCTTGGCAATCCTTAGATCAGCGGCACGGATCTTTGCCGACTCCCATGCGGAACGGGTCTGCGGATTCGAGCTCTCCGCTAGATCAACCAGTTCCGCTAGAGAGTAAGTATGCCCCGCGTCGATAGGAGTTTCCGCCTTTGCACTGCTGAATCGCTCTTGACTCTGCCACTGTTTGTCTGGCGCGATCCAAGGCTTGTCAACACTGCGAGGAACTTCTTGCGCCTCTTCGGCTCTGCCGCACAGCATGATGGTGAGTAATAAGGAAATCCAGATCGAGCTTTGAAGAGAATGGGATGTGTTTCTGTATTTTGCAGGCCGTGGCTGCCAGAGCCATCTACTAAAATCGATCAAGATTTGCGTTATCGGCATGAAAGCACCTGTCTGACTCTGTAACCACTCGCTCCATAATCCGATCCGCCTTTGGTAGAAAGCTCGATTCAGCTCAGTGTCCATCGGCATACCCCGTGATGGCTGAGCAATAAGGAACAGTTCGAATGGCAAACAAGGAGGATAAAGGATTTCGGATCACCCGTTTGTGCAAGACGCCACATGGATCGTGTTCTGTTTCACACTATGTCGAATCCACCAGGGAGAGCAATGACCGATATTTGTTTGCCGGTGCCAACCGCCGAAGAGGCGCGAGCCGCCTTTGGAGACGATTTCAATCGCGACAAGACGCTCAATGGAGCAGTCGCGCTGGCAGCGGCGGGCGATCTCGCAGACCCAGCGATTGCGCTCATGAAGGCGGTCTTCGCCTGCCCCGCTGCCAACGCCAGATTGCGGGAAGCAATGATATTGCGAACCGCCGTGCGTTTGCACTGCATTTATGCTGTACATGCTTCCACTCGTATAGCGCTCAATTGTGGGCTTTCACAAACTGAAGTGGAGGCGCTGACCAATGACTGCCCAGTCACCGGAATAGATTCGGAGATCGTTTTAATTGCGCGGATGGCGGACGACATCGCGGAACGCGCCACCCTTGCAGAGGGTTTGCTCGGCGCAGCCATTGAGCGCTGGGGTGTCGATGACACGCGGAAACTGATTCTGATGCTGAGCTGGTTCAACCTCGTGAACCGCTA
>Ga0224535_1000239_pt1 | contig 16792 bp, 12 predicted proteins | sample 714E13034metaG_FD_179898 | JGI IMG/M metagenome (GOLD analysis project Ga0224535, IMG submission 179898) | Peat soil microbial communities from Stordalen Mire, Sweden - 717 E1 30-34 | ecosystem: Environmental > Terrestrial > Soil > Wetlands > Peat | place: Sweden: Norrbotten County, Stordalen... | reverse complement strand
ATTCAGTTCGATAATACTATGATTATTTTTGTTGGGTTCGGCTTTAACATCGCTGATAATTATATCTGCCCCACAGATCTTTGCACCAACAGCCTTTGCAGACTCTACAGCTATGATCTTATAATCATCTAAAATATCATCAGTAAAATCTATGCTGTCACCACCTGTACTGAGATTAGAATTTTCTCTAAGATATACTAACTCACCTTCAACTGGAATATATGTGATATCCTTCTCTTGTGATATTAGATAATCCTTCTCAAAACTTCCTAAAACTATTATTTCTAAGGGAGTAACATAACCTTTACCCCTCATTGGATTTTTATTTTTTTCATCAACCAGTTCCTTGATGTTTTGTGATCCGTTACCAACAACATTTGCTGGAACTCTATGAAGAATCGCTGCTACCTCATCACCAACAACTAAAAATCTATACTCCTTCCCAGGTATAAATTCTTCAATCATTACAGTACTGTCATAATTAAGTGCCTGTTTAATAGCAAGCATGTAATCTTCTTTTGATCTTAGTTTTTTAAGTATTGTGATACCCAACCCGAAATTGGTGGATTTAGGTTTTATTACTATATCTTTAACAATAAAATCTTGATATTTTTTTTCTGCTTCATCAATCCGTCTTACAGTTGTGCTTTCGGGCACATTTAGGTTATGCTCTTTGAGAATTATTTTGGTTACTTCTTTGTTTTCCATGATTAATGGGGCTATATATGTATCTAAAGATGTTTTTGTGCCTTGTTTTATATATTCGATCTTATTACCTTTTTTTAATCGAATGAAATTATCATCCCAGTCAAGTACCTCGACTTCGATTCCTCTTTTTAATGCACCGTTTATTATAATTTGGGTTGAAAGTTCGAGTTCTTTGTAGTTTCTTGTTAACATTATTATCCTCATTATAATGGTTTCTTTAGATTATTAATTGCCCATCTAGTGCCAAATTCCAGAAAATTTTCATTATTTTCTTTCATTTCTCTGTGTATCCTTTCGGATGGAAGAAGGGATACATCAAAAAGCTTTTTATACTCCTTAGAAATACTATTAAGATACTTTTTATCACCTGTGTCTTTGTATATTAACTCAGCTATATCTTTTAATCTTTCAAATATCTCCTCGCCCCATTCGCTCAGTCCTATTGATCCTTTATCATATTTTTGAAGCTTTAAACCATCTTTTCGACCATAGAGTGCTACATGATGGTGATTAGAATTTATTTTCTCGTATTCACTATCTGTTATTTTTTCGCTCTTTTCAAACAAACAGAAAAGCATAAAAATTTGAAGAAAGTGCATCTGTTCAACACTTAAACCCAACCTTTCAAATGGATTCAAATCTAGGATCCTAACTTCAACGTGTTTAACTCCGCGTTTTTCCAGTGCATCGAGGGGGGTTTCTCCATTGCGGGTATTCTGTTTCAAACGTATTGATGAGTAAAATTCACTTTCTTTTTGTAATATATTTCCATTCAGTTGTATCTGTGAACCATTCTTATATATGCCGAAATTTGAATATTTTTCATTCTCTGTTGCCAACATCTTACGTATCTTGGTTGAATACTCTTCCAAACTGTTAAAGTAGATATTATCATGTTTAAGAGTGGTAGAATATCCAAATCTGCTTACACGTAGAGATGTGGCGTATTGATTGAAATTTTCAATAATATCCACACAATCATGACAGCATTTCTTAATTATCCTAATCTCCTTATTTATAACTGAATGATAACTGGAATGGCAGTATGGAGATGCACCAAAAAGATAAATTAATAACCATCGGTATCGTAGAAAATTTCTTGTAAGTGCAAAATGTATTTCATCAATAAATAAACGTTTATCATTTTCATTACCGTATTTACGGTATAAATATTCGATCAGTTCATCTCCAAATGAAAAATTATAATGTATTCCTGAGATCATCTGCATTTTTTTACCATATCGCAGTGCAAGTCCCTTTCTATATATTTGCATGTGGTTTCCATGCTCAGAATCAGAAAAATTGGCAATTGGAATACGATCTTCAGCTGGAAGTTTTGGGGGCATACTTAATGGCCAGAGGAGTTCATCTCCTATATTATTTTCTACTTCAGAATTTATAATATTCAATCCATCATATACTTCATCAACCGACTTGTAAGTAGGAGTTATCATCTCAATCTGACTTTCAGAAAAATCGACAGTAATATGTGGATTTCCTGTTTTATCCCCAAATGCTGAGGGATGGGCTGTTAAAGCAAGATCCCCCGAGGAATTGATCCTCTGAGATTCCTTTTCTACACCAAATTTACCTTCTATCAATAACTTTCCTTTATTATCTTCTAAAAAAGACCTTGATATGTCCAAGAAATCCCAGTTCATAAAATCCCCTTTATTTTTCTACAATTATAAATTATTGCTATTATTTACATCTAACACAGTCGAATAACTCACTATACTAACAATATACAATTTTTATTTATTATATTTCTGATTAGTTTAGACAGAGAATTAGATAATTTATATATCCTTTAATTCAAACATTTCAACAACACTATATTGAAACTTAACATAAAATAAATTTATCGGATAATCAATAGTTTTGTGATGTAGATTTACTAATATTTTTAGTATATCTAAAATTAGAATATTTATATTATTAAATTAACTAGCTAATTCAAAATTATATTTAGAATTAAAAATTTAATAGTAACTTATTAATATAACAAAATATTATATGTTATTTTATAATATATTGTAGGGGAGATTTTTTTTCAGTTCTCAAAAATTTAATAAATCAATATAATTATCAAAAATTTGAAGACATTATCAATTAAATATAGTTTATCAATTTGTCTTAAATTAAAATTAATCACTGAATGAAAGAGGTATTGATATGGAAATTGATCCAGCAGTTGAGAAAATATTAATGGACATCACAAATAATGAAGAGGGTAGTGTTTCGATTATTGAATGTATTTTAAACGGAAAAACTTTCGATTCAGAGATAGCTGAAGAAACTGAAATAAAATTGAATACTGTTAGAAAAATTTTATATAAATTTCACGATGCAGGTATAGCTTCATACAAAAGAACGAAAGATCCTGAGACCAATTGGTTTATTTACAGTTGGAAGTTTGACAAGGAAAAGGTATCAGATATTATATCTAAAAAACATCAAAGAAACACCGAAGATATTGAAAAATCAATTAAATATGAAGAAGAAAATATGTTCTTTGCATGTAAAACAAATGGTCATAGATACAAATTTGAAAAAGCATCTGAATTCAATTTTGTATGTCCAGATTGTAATGATACATTAGAATATCAAGATAATACCTCACGTATTGTTGAGTTACTAAAGGAGAAGGCTGATAGTAAATCTACAAATAAACTAAGTTCTGAAATAAAGTATATTGAATAAATAGTTATATATATATACTTTATTTATATTTTTTAATAATTTATAATGGCTAATTGTATTAGATCAAGTCATAAACTGATTTTTTATTATTTCTGGATAGTTTATTACATTCTTATTTTATATTTATTCTTTCTGTTCTATATGATCATAAACTTTAAATAATTAATAGTTCATTTTAGTATATAGTTTACGAATGTAAACCATTATTTCTGGTACTATTGAATTTTATATAAAATTGAGTGATATGTTATGGATGAAAAGAAGATAGATAATTTGATAGAAGAGATGTTAGAGGACACTTTAATCTATACTGTACTTTTTAATCGAGAATTAACTAATTTAGGTGAGAGGGAGTTTATCAAAACATTTTTATGGTTGATATCTATCGAAGAATATGATAATCCTTCATTATCTGGACTTGGAAATATGCTAAACGTATCAAAGTCTCAGATGACATTAAAAATGGACAAACTGGCACAAGCTGGTTTTACTGAACGAATACCAGATGAGGAAGACCGTAGAATAATTCGAATAGTATTAACACCAGAAGGACGGAATTTCATAAAAAATTCTCAAAAAACTGTTAAAGATAGTATGATACAATTATTATCTCCACTGACTCTTGAAGAGGTTGAAGAACTTAAAAAAAGCATAGCAACAATTAAAAATGTTGTCTTTAAGATCCAGAATCGAAAAAAAAGATGATTGCAATATATTAAAATTAATTTTAAACAAAATTTGAGAATTCAGACATCTAAGTTCAATGATTTTACAAATACCATTGGATGGACTTAAAATTGTATTATTATTAAAAATAATTTTTAATATACATTTTTAACTGGAAGGAGTGATAAATTTGGAAATAGCAAATGGCATAGAAATGTTAGAAATACCTATGAAACTCTTAGGGCGAGAAAGAGTCATATATCCCACTCTTATATGGGATGATAATAATGTTATTTTAGTTGATGCAGGAATACTAGATAGTTTACCAAAAATTAAAAAGGCAATGGGAAAAGTTGGTGTGCTTTTCAAAAGGCTCAACACAATCATAATCACACATCAAGACATAGATCACGTTGGTGGAATTAGAAGTATCTTAAATGAATTACCCCAAGTAAAAATCTTTGCGCATGGGGCGGATAAACCCTATATTGAGGGTGAAAAAAGATGGATAAGACTCAATACAAACTTCATGAATCGTATAAACAACCTATCCGAAGAAGAGAAGAATAAGGTCCTAAATCTTTTTGAGAATTCTAATGTTCAAATTAACAGTACGTTAACCGATGGTGAAGAGCTGGAATGCTGTGGAGGAATTATGGTAATTCATACACCGGGCCATACCCCCGGCCACATATGTCTGTATCATAAACGGTCTAAGACTCTAATTGTAGGTGATGCGATGAACGTTATTGATGGGCAGTTAACTGGACCAAACAAAGATTCGATGAATAATAAAGACGCCCAAATGGCTTATGAGTCTCTTAAAAAGTTTGAAGATTATGATATTAAAAATTTGATTACCTACCATGGTGGCTTATTTAACGATAAACCAAATCAAAAAATTAAGGAATTATTATAGGCGAACTGGATGAGCAATATTAGTTTAATTCTACTTCCATTATTTGGATTTATTATAGGTTTACTAGTAACCACACTTGGTGGAGGTGGGGGTTCATTATATGTACCTATTTTAACACTATTCTTTGGTGTACCTCCACAGGTTGCAGTTGCCACTTCATTAGCAACGGTATTACCTACCACGGCTGTGGGAGCTGTTGGCCATTATCGTATGGGAAATGTGGATATACGCACAGGCATAATTCTCGGAATAGGTGGAATATTAGGCACATTAATCGGTGCATATATTGCAAATTCAATCCCACCAACACTTTTAAAAAAAGGACTAGGTGTTTTATTATTATTAATGGTAATTCCAATGATAAGAAGAGTATTGGCAGGACATAATAAACAGGCAGATGAAGAAAAAGAAGATATATCAGAAGATAAAAAAAAATTAACACTCACAGGATATAAAAAGATTATAGCCTCCTTTTTTGGAGTAATATCAGGAATACTGGCAGGAGTTTTTGGTCTAAGTGGAACAGCACCTGTAACAGCTGGTCTTTATAGTTTAGGTCTACCAACACTGATGGTTGTGGGCACAACAGTTTTTGTACTTGTATTCAATTCAATAGCGGGTGTTGGAGGATACTTCTTATTAGGACGGTTTGATATAACTTTGACTATTCTTCTTGGAAGTGGAGCTGTATTAGGTGCATTTTTAGGACCTAAATTACTTGGTAGAATCGATAAAAAAATTATTGAAAAGGTCATACCTCCAATTCTAATATTAATATCCATAATATTTGGTTTATCATTGATATTGAGTTGAAAATAGTATTTAAATAACTGAAATTTAAGCTATTTACTTTGAAATTTAAAAGTAAATATTTATTATCCTGTAAAATGTTGGATTAAAAATAAGAATATGGGGGATTTTTTGAAAATAACAGATACGGTTTATGCATTGGATTCAACAAAAGGGAATTATGTATATGTAGTTTTGGGTAAAGAAATAATTTTAATCGATACAGGACGTTCTAAAAATGGAGAAGGTATTTTAAGTGATTTAAAATCCATGAATGTTGACCCCATTGATATTAAACATATTTTTATTACACATCATGATATGGACCATACAGGTAGTCTGGCTTACTTGGAGCAGGCAACAGGTGCTAAAATCTGGGCATCTGAGGAGGATATTTCTGTTATATGTGGTAAAAAAAATCCTGATGGACTTAAAAAACTTGTTAAATATATTATTAAAGTTAATCCACCAAAAAATATAAATCCATACCCTAAAGACCATAAAATTGGAAATATTGAGGTAATACCAACTCCAGGACACACACGTGGTCATGTATGCCTTCTATATAAGGATGTTATGTTTATTGGTGATCTATTCAGAACATCAGATGGGAAAATAACTCCCATGTACTCATTAATGAATTGGAATAATAAACTTCAAAAAGAATCCATATCTAAAATAAATAAATATCATTTTAATTGGATATGTCCTGCTCATGGAGAACCAATTAAAAATAAAGGCCAAATTAACGAATTATAATAATCCTATTTAATTTACGAGGAATATTATGAGACCATACAATATTTTTTTATTTGAAATTGGAAGGTGACCATAGAATGGAATATAAATGGACTGCTATGTCTAATACTTTCATAGCTACTTTAATGGCTAGTATAAATACATATATTATTCTAATTGCCCTTCCAGCTATTTTTAATGGTATCCATATAGACCCGCTTAATTCATTTCAGTATCTATTATGGATATTGATGGGTTATGGATTAGTAACAGCCACACTACTTCTAAGTTTTGGCCGTCTATCAGATATGTATGGACGAGTTAAAATGTTCAGATTAGGATTTTTAATATTCACAATAGGATCTATTCTTTTATACTTAACACCTTCCACTGGTGATGCAGGAGCAATAGAAATTATAGTTTTTAGACTTGTTCAGGGTGTTGGTGCTGCATTTTTCCTTGCAAATAGTGCTGCCATAATTACTGATGCGTTCCCATCTTTTGAGCGGGGAAAAGCTTTGGGGATAAATATTGTAGCTGCCATTGCAGGAAATTTTTTAGGTCTGGTTATTGGTGGTGTGCTTGCAGTATTCAACTGGAGGTATGTTTTTTTAATCAGTATACCATTTGGACTAATCGGAACAATATGGTCATTTAAACTTAAAGAACTATCCAAAAAAGCCCTTAAAACTAAAATAGATATATGGGGAAACTTCACATTTGTACTTGGAATTACATTAATACTAGTTGGTATAACCTATGGATTACTACCCTATGGTAATAGTCCTATGGGTTGGAACAATCCATGGGTAATAGCTGCCATGATAATTGGATTATTTTCATTGATTTTATTCCCCTTCATTGAAAATAGGGTTGAATCCCCTATGTTCAGATTAGATCTGTTCAGAATTAGAAGTTTTGCATTTGCAAATATAGCTGGATTATTGGGTTCATTAGGTAGAGGTGGGCTTATGTTCATGCTAATACTGTTGTTGCAGGGAATCTGGTTACCACTACATGGTTACAGTTATGCTTCAACTCCTTTCTGGGCAGGTATTTATATGTTGCCTTTAACAGCAGGAATAGTGATTATGGGACCTCTTTCAGGTGTATTATCCGATACCTATGGACCCAGATGGATATCTACAGGTGGTATGATTATTGTCACCACATCATTCATAATGTTCGCGGCTCTTCCAATAAATTTCAATTTCGGGGAATTTGCTTTTGCAGAATTTTTAATGGGTATTGGAAGTGGAATGTTCAGCACACCCAACACCGCCTCTATAATGAATTCGGTACCATCAGAAGATAGAGGAGTGGCTTCAGGGATGATATCAACCCTGAGAAATACTGCAGGCACAGCCAGTATGGCAATATTTTTTACCATTGTTATAGTGGGAATAACACAAAGATTTCCAGATGCTATACTATCATCACTGACCAGTATCGGTGCTGTTAATTTAGCCCCAGTATTAAGTAATATTCCACCTACTGCAGCATTATTTTCAGCATTTTTAGGTTATAACCCAGTCAATGCCATATTAATCACATTACCTCCATCAATAGTAGCCCATATACCTAATTCAATTTTAAACACATTGACTGGTATAACATGGTTCCCCTCAACACTTGCAAATGCATTTTTACCATCGCTACAAACATCATTCATTATTGGTGCTATAATATCAGCTATAGCAGCTATACTATCTGCACTTCGTGGAGAAAGATATATACACGAAGATAAAATCAATAAAGATAGTTCAAAATCTAAGATAGATCCTCAAGAATTGGAAATAGTTGAAAAATCAAGTTAAAAAAAAATAGTAGTTCTTTAATTAAACTTAATGAATGAAATATTTGATTATACAAAAATATTTTCAAGTTAATATCCTATAATATTATGTATAAAAAAAACCAATGAAATTAGATTTATTTAGAATGTAAGTGATTTAATATGGTCCTTAAAAATCATTTTCTAAAGGGATATCAATGTTATTTGTGTGGAAACAACTTATCTAAAATAAAGAACATTAATATATCATTTGCCACCCAATTAGGATTGCGAAGTGGAGATAGCAGATTAGCACATAGACCAGAATTTAATAATATTCTAAAACATCATGTGCAGTGTGAAAAATGTGGACTTATTATTTGTTCAATCAAATTTTATATAGATTAATGTAATAAATTAAATATAATTATTTTTGGGATTTATATTTTTAGATAACTTAATTTAATTTTTAAATATAATAATAGTATATAAATATTCTTAATATAGGATGGAAAGCGAAGATAAGGGAGATTTTAAGAAAAAATTGGGACTAAATCTAAATCCATCAATATACAGAAGGATTCTTTAAATAATAAAGAGGTATCTGGTGCGGATAAAACATTTTCACATCGTAGAGGTGTTTTAAGAATAATTTTAGGTTTAGTTGACCTGTTATTATGGATTTTTATAGGTGTTTCACCTACAATAATATTCTCATCCAGTATTCAAGAATTTATAGGTGTATTCTCATTTCTAATTAGAAATCCAATCATATTTTTATTAGTAGCATTGTTCAATATCTTTCTAGGGATTTTAGTTTACTTTACCTTGGGAATAATATTGTGGGCTGCCTTTCATATTATCTGGTCAATAAGATGGTTTTATGGTTATTTTAAATACCGTAAAACAACCCTTGCAGATGTGCTTAGGACCATGAACAAACAGTAAATATTTTTGTTTAAATACATTTAATGGTTTAACAGACTTATCATCATAACCATTGAACTTTAAATTTGTAATTACGAATTTTAACTATATCAATTAAGATTTTTTATTAAATTTTTCTCCAGTATGTTGTATAATAACTATAATTGGGGTTATATTAACTTTTGGTTATTTTAATACTTTAAATATTGATTAACTAGTCGGAAGATTGTGTTCCTTCACAAAATTTAAATAGTAGGGAATTCATATCTCGAAGGGTTAAGTGGATATTATGTATCAGAATTATATTAGATTTTTGATATAAAATTAATATCCTGGAGGATTAATGGGGTAAAATGGATAAAAGGGTTAAAATCTTTGACAATATAATAATAATTATTAAAATATGAAGTTTCCATATTTGAAGTCCAAAAGTTCGATCATCATGTGAACCAATTTAAAAAAACTGACTTCCCAGGAAAGTACTTGATACAAAAGTTGAATTTTAAGTTGAAGGTATTTTTAGAATTAGATATTGAGGTGGATTAATATGATGATGAACGACCAAATTAAAGAAGATTTAGATCAGTCCAAATACATTTTAGAGGGATTAACATGCTATTAGAAGATATTATTCTAATCTTCTTATTTCTGTTAATACTAACTATCGCTGCCATACCCATTGGTAAATACATGTCAAAGGTCTTAACAGGTAAAGAAACCTTCATGACCCCGGTGATACGACCGATAGAAAAATTTATTTACCACATATGTTTCATTGACGAAAATCAAGAGATGTCATGGAAAAGATATGCATACGCATTAATCATATTCAATATAATTGGAATAACGTTTCTTTTTGTTTTACAATTAATACAAAACTTTTTACCGCTGAATCCTGCACAAATGACAGGTGTAAGATGGGATACAGCATTAAATACAGCAATTTCTTTTGCAACTAATACCAACTGGCAATCCTATGCTGGTGAAAGTACAATGAGTTACCTAACTCAGATGTTAGGAATGACTGTACAGAACTTTTTTTCAGCTTCAGTGGGTATTGCAGCTCTCCTAGCTTTAATCAGAGGTTTCACACGTCAAAATTCGAAGACCATAGGTAATTTCTGGGTTGATTTAACAAGAACAATCCTCTATATTCTTTTACCATTAGCCATAATTTTTGCCATTATTCTAGCATCCCAGGGTGTAGTTGCTACAATTGGTCCATATGTTACAGCACATACAATATCAAGTGTTAATCAAACAATAGCACTGGGTCCTGTTGCTTCACAGGAAGCAATTAAGATGTTAGGTTCAAATGGAGGAGGATATTTCAATGCCAATTCAGCACATCCATTTGAAAATCCAAATGGATTAACCAACATACTGGAATCATTTGCAATTCTATTGATTCCAATGTCAGTTGTATTTGCATTTGGATACATTATAAGAAATTTCAGACAAGGATTGGCCATTTTTGCTGCAATGATGATACTCCTTGTAGGTGGAGTGGGAGTAGCATATTATGCTGAAAGCCAACCTAACCCAATAATTGAGAAAATGGGTGTTTCTGGCGGTAATATGGAAGGTAAGGAACTGTCATTTGGTGTTACTGAATCGGTTTTATGGGGTGCAATCACAACAGATGTTTCAAACGGTGGAGTAAACTCAATGCACGACAGTACAATGCCCCTAACAGGACTTGTCTACATGTTCAATTTGGGTATTGGAGAAGTTATTTTCGGAGGTCTGGGTGTTGGACTTATTGGAATGCTGTTCTATGTTATTCTGACTATGTTCATTGCAGGACTCATGATAGGAAGAACACCAGAATTCCTTGGAAAAAAATTAGGACCATACGAAATGATAATGGCAACATCAGCCCTTTTAGTACCAGCTGCACTTATCTTAGTATTTGCAGGCATAGCCATATCATTACCACAAGGACTAGCTGGTCTTAACAATCCATCAGCACACGGACTCTCTGAAATACTTTATGCTTACGCATCAGCATTTGCAAATAATGGTTCTGCATTTGCAGGATTAAGTGCAAACACAGTATTCTACAACCTAACATTAGGTCTTGCAATGTTTATTGGAAGATTTATTGTAATAATACCTGCATTAGCCATAGCCGGAGCATTAGCCGCCAAAGGAAGAGTACCAACAGATGCATCAAGTTTTCCAAGTACAAACGCACTATTCGTAATCATGCTAGTAAGTGTAGTGGTAGTTGTCGGAGCATTAACCTTCTTCCCAGTGTTCTCACTTGGACCAATACTCGAACATTTATTCCTACAAGGAGGACTCACTTTCTAGGGGGGTTAAATCATGACAAACGAAAAATCAACAAGCATTTTTGAACGAAAATCATTACTGGAAGCACTTAAAGGTTCAATTAAAAGACTTAATCCAATAGTCCTCCTTAGAAACCCAGTAATGCTTATTGTAGAAATAGGGGCCATTCTTACCACATTAATAACATTATTTAACCTGCTCTATGGTGGAAACTTTTTATTCAACATTCAAATTAGTATATGGCTATGGTTTACAGTTATATTCTCAAACTTTGCAGAATCACTCGCAGAAGCCAGAGGTAAAGCAAGAGCACAAACACTAAAAAATACTAGAACAGAAGCATTTGCAAACAAAATAATAAACGAAAATAAAACAGAAAAAGTTCCAGCACTTTCTCTCAGAAAAAAAGATATAGTAATTGTCAAAGATGGAGAGATTATCCCCAGTGATGGAGATATAATTAATGGAACTGGCTTAGTTGATGAATCAGCAATAACAGGCGAATCTGCACCAGTAATAAGAGAATCTGGAGGAGATATAAGTGGAGTTACAGGAGGAACTAAACTCCTATCCGGACAAATTAAGATAAGAATCACAGTTGATCCTGGAGAAACTTTCCTTGACAGCATGATCAACATGGTTGAAAGCGCTAAAAGAGAAAAAACACCTAACGAAAAAGCTCTGGAAATTCTTTTAGTAGGGTTAACAGGACTTTTTATTGTGGTTGTTATAACATTGACTGCATTCTCTAATTACATGGGAGTTGCTATAAGCATCCCTATTTTAGTAGCTCTTCTGGTCTGTCTTATGCCAACAACTATTGGTGCACTCTTACCGGCTATTGGTATAGCTGGTATGGACAGACTATTAGAGCATAATGTAATTGCACTAAGCGGAAGAGCTGTTGAAGCTGCAGGTGATGTTAGTGCAGTTTTACTCGATAAAACAGGTACAATAACACTTGGAAGCAGGAAAGCAACAGAATTTATTCCTGTTAAAGGAATAGACAAAAAAGAACTCATTGAAGCTTCATTACTATCTTCCCTTGCAGATGAAACTCCAGAAGGAAGAAGTATAGTAATTTTAGCTAAAAAAGAATTAGATGTACGTGGTAGAGACATAAGAGCACCCGAAAATTCAGATTTTATACCATTCACCCCAGAAACTCGTATGAGTGGTATAGATTATGGATCTAATAAAGTACGTAAAGGAGCAGCAAGTTCAGTAACGGAATTCGCAAAGAGCTATAAATGTGCTATTCCTTTAGATGTCAATGAAATAGTTGAGGAAGTATCAAGAAATGGAGATACACCATTAGTTGTTGCTAACTGTAACGGAGTATTTGGTGTTATACGTCTAAAAGATGTGGTTAAGAAAGGTATTAAAGCTCGTTTACAACAGTTAAGGCAGATGGGAATTAAATCAGTGATGATAACTGGTGATAACCCATTAACCGCAGCATCTATAGCTGCAGAGGCAGGGGTAGATGATTTTATAGCAGAAGCAAGGCCTGAAACTAAATTAGAATTGATTCGTAAATATCAAAGTGGTGAAACTCAACGTCTTGTTGCAATGATTGGGGATGGAACCAACGATGCTCCAGCACTAGCTCAGGCTGATGTTGCAGTAGCAATGAGTGCAGGAACTGCAGCAGCACGTGAAGCAGCAAACATGGTAGATCTCGATTCATCACCCGCAAAACTACTGGATATAGTAGAAATAGGCAAAGAAATATTGATTACAAGAGGGGCTTTGACAACCTTCAGTATTACAACTGATGTAGCCAAATACTTTGCAATCATTCCAGCAATATTTGCGGTCACATATCCACAGCTCAACATCCTAAACATAATGCACCTCTCAACACCAATGAGTGCTGTTCTATCAGCAGTAATATTCAATGCCCTTATAATACCATTACTGATTCCATTAGCACTTAGAGGAGTTAAGTACCGTTCATCTTCATCAGTTACAAGACTGCTTGGAATGAACATATTAATATATGGATTAGGGGGTCTAGCATTACCATTTGTTGCTATAAAACTGATAGACATTCTAATATCATTACTGGGGGTGACATAGATGGGTGAAAAACTTAATGAACTTAAAAGAGCAGTTATAATATTTGGAACTTTCGCCATAATACTGGGATTAATCTATCCCCTAGCAATAACCGGAATATCCCAGATTGCATTTCCTTACCAAGCCAATGGTGAAATGATAAATATCAATGGAAACATTGTAGGCTCTGAACTTATTGGCCAAAATTTTGATGGTTCCCAGTATTTTCAAAGCAGACCATCAGCAATAGGCTACAATGCTAGTACTTCAGGAGGTTCCAATTATGGGCCTACTAACAAATTATTAATTAACAGGGTAAATGAAACCATCAATGAGATCAAGGTAAATGATAGTCTTTCTTCCAATGCTACAATTCCATCTGATTTAGTATTGGCTTCGGGAAGTGGACTTGACAGATACATCAGTGTTGAATCAGCATTAATCCAGGTTCCAAGAATTGCTAAAGTAAGACATATTAGTGAATCAACAATTGATAATCTTATACAGAAAAATCAAGAAGTACCATTTCCATGGGTTGGACAACCCATTGTAAATGTACTGAACCTGAACCTTGCACTAAATGGGATCCATTAAAATTTGGATTTCACCTTAAATTTTTTTTTTAGGTTAAATATAATTTTTGGAATACTAAAATAATTCCTAAAGTATTTATTGGTAGGTGTATACATGACAGAAGAACATAACAGACCCAATCCTGATGAACTTCTTAACAGAATAAAAGAAGAAGAGAAGGTTAAAGAACGTAAAAAAGGATATTTGAAAATATTTTTAGGATATGTTGCAGGGGTTGGTAAAACATATAGAATGCTCTCTGAAGCCCGTATTTTAAACTCGAATGGTCAAGATGTTGTTGTTGGTCTGGCTGAAACACATGGCAGGGTTGAAACTCAAGAACTTTTAGAAGGGCTAGAAATACTACCTAAAAAACAGATTGAGTATGGTGGTATTTTACTTGATGAACTTGATGTTACTGCAATATTGGAAAGAAAGCCTAAATTTGTTATGGTAGATGAATTGGCCCACACTAATGTACCTGGTTCATTGCATACTAAACGATATCATGATGTTGAAGAAATATTGGATGCTGGCATAAATGTTTACACAACTTTAAATGTACAGCACATTGAAAGTTTGAAGGGTATTATTTATCAGATAACAGGTGTTGAAGTTAGAGAAACTGTTCCAGATAGGATAATTGAAATTGCAGATAAAATAGAAATTGTTGATCTACCAACTGAAGAATTGCTTCAAAGATTAGAGGAGGGTAAAGTTTACATACCTGAAAAGGTGCAGCAAGCAGTTTTAAAATTCTTTAAAGAAAGAAATTTGGTCGCACTTAGAGAGTTGGGTCTTAGATATGCTACAAGATTGGTAGATACCAATATGAACAAGCGGCTTGAGAATGAAGGTGTCTCTGGTCCATGGGATGCAAGTTCAAAGGTTATGGTATGTATAAATTCAAGGTCATCTTCTGAAAACATGATACGATTGGCTCATAGATATGCTACTAATTTTAATGCTGAATGGCTTGCAGTATATGTGGAACCAACCTACAAATTCAATAAGGGTAACAAAGAAAGTTTACAGCTTGAAAATAATCTAAAACTCGCTGAAGAATTAGGAGGTAAAGTTTTTAGATTAACAGGCATTAATATAGCTGAAGAAATTGTTTCATTTGCAAAATCAAAAAATATAAGTTTAATTGTAATAGGACATTCAGAAAGATCACGTATCGAAGCATGGATAAGAGGATCAGTTGTAAATGAAATTATCCATAAAGGAAGCCCAATCCAAGTTCTAGTGATCGAAGGAGGAAATGGTCGGAAAGAAGATGAACAAATCCCCAAAATTGACAAACAAAACTATTTAGATTTAAAAAGTTATTTAAGACCATTTACAATAAGTTTATTAAGCATAGTACTAACATCGATTATTTGCTTCTTTTTAAGGCCATTTTTAGAAGCGATTAATATTCCTATGATATTCATAATACCAATCGTTTTCAGTGGTTTAGTTGCTGGACGAAAGGGAGGTATTATTGCATCGGTAATGGCAGTTGCATTCTTTGACTTCTTCTTTGTTCCACCATATTTCACCTTTAGTGTATCTGATATACAGTTTATACCCACCTTTGTTGTGTTATTCATTGTAGGTATTATAACCAGTTTCCTTGCAGACACAGTAAAGAAACAGGTACAAAATACAAGACAAAGAGAGGAGTTCATAGCATCCTTATATGATTTTAGTCGTGATTTATTAGTTTCTCAAAACTTAGATGACTTTTTAATGCGAATTACTAGTTATATAGAGGATTTGTTCAATTATGATGTGGTTATGATCTTACCGGATGATAACAAGAACCTAAAAATTGTATCACGTAAAGGGGATAACATCCAATTTGATGATGACGATCTAGGTTTGGCCAATTGGGTTTTTGAACATGAAAAACCTGCAGGATACAGTACAGATACATTAGCATCTTCAAAATGGTATTATTTACCATTAAATACTCATAAATTAAAATTAGGTGTTTTAGCTGTTGCACCTTATAAATCTGATATTACTAATGAGCAGAAACATCTTCTTAAAGCATACACTAGCATAGTATCAATTGCACTGGCAAATTATTTAAAAAAATAGGTTAATTTATCAAAACATCTAGAATAAAATTTCATGTTACCTATTTGGATGGACTTATCTCATTATTATTGTAGTCTAGTGGATGTGTCTAAACAGATATCCTCAACTTGGAAGATGTTCTCTAAATATTATGGCTATCAACCATCTTTTAGTTTCATCAAAGCCAAGTCTACCCGGAATTCTACAGACACAGACCACTAGTTTCGAACCTTTAGACCCGCCGGACTAAGTAAGGATATAATGGCATTCTTTTCATGTTCAATCACAGATCCTTCCATTAATTTACTCCATGGACATCATAACCTTCTAGAAACAGGAAATTGTAGACATATATGATCTGTTATAGCTCCTATTTTAACCTACTTCCTCTTAAGAGAATCCATTGCATTACAGAATTCATCTATTACCAAGCATTAATAACTCTGGGCCTTTTTATAACTTTAATATCTTGAAATAAATCCAAGTTCGGGAAATATTGGACCATTAGGGTCCTAGTCAACACGGTTTTATCAGTAACTGATAGTTCAAATAATTTAGCTGTTTTTGCATAC
>Ga0224535_1000236_pt1 | contig 16891 bp, 10 predicted proteins | sample 714E13034metaG_FD_179898 | JGI IMG/M metagenome (GOLD analysis project Ga0224535, IMG submission 179898) | Peat soil microbial communities from Stordalen Mire, Sweden - 717 E1 30-34 | ecosystem: Environmental > Terrestrial > Soil > Wetlands > Peat | place: Sweden: Norrbotten County, Stordalen... | reverse complement strand
ATGGATGAGCGCAATCTCTTCAGGCAGGAGGTCGTGGTGGAGGCCGAAGTAGCGCTCATCCATCGCTTTGCTCTTTGATCCCAGAGTGAAAAGCGGCGAGGGCGGGTCGTACTTGGTGCTGAAGACCAGCGCGGAGGAGTATTTTTCCGGCTCCTGGGCGGCGCGGCCGATCTGTTCCGCAGTGAAGTCCTCAATCGGTACCACGCTGAAAGGCTGTTTCAGGTAGCCCAGCTCTGGGCGGGTGAGTTCGTCGGTGACGGGCCATGCGGAGAGCACAGTCGATCCGGGATAACGGGCATTGAGCTGCTGGATGCCGGCCTGATGGAGACGAATGACGCTGGCATAGGCAAGGTTGTCTTCCGGGGCAAAGCCGTAGGGCGGATTGGTGAACAATCCCAGGACGAAGACCACGGCGGAGAGGACGGCCAGCACGTGCCAGTAACGAACTCGGCGATAGAACGTAGTGACAGCCACCAGCAGCACCAGCGGGTACATCGGCAACAGGTAGCGGGTCAGCAGCGCGCCGCCCAGCACGCTGAACAGCAGTGCATTCATCAAGAGCAGGAGGAAAATGCGGTGCAGCGCACGAGGCGGGATGCCGGTGCGGTCTTCGTTTGCGCCGGGATCGATGGCGATGGGGTCCTCAGTAACCGGACGCGGCTCGAAGAGCAGGGCGGTGAAGGCCATCCCCACCGGCACAAAGAGATTCATGTGCGCAACGAGATGCAGTACGCGATGGGCGAAGGCAGCCAGGATGCGCAGCGGCGTCAGGTTGGCCTGGGCGTTGTAGCGCAGGAACTCGGGATTGCCGAAGAGGAAGCCGGTCTTCAAGTAATGGAACGCGTACCAGGCAGCCAGCGGCAGCGCGCAACCGGCGAGCCATGCGGCCTCGCGCCAAAGCCGGATGCGGGCCATTCCGGGGGCGCGGTAGCTTTCAACCAGGTTGATGGCGGCCAGCGTGAGCGGGATGGCGATGGCCGTTTCCTTGGAGAGCGCGGCCAAGGCAAACCATGCCGCTGCGGCCCAGGGTTTGCGTGGCAATTCCCGGTTCAGAACCGGCAGAGCGTAGACCAGCCCCCAGAGCGTGCAGGCGGCGGCGAAGATGTCGGCTTGGGCCAGTGTGCTTTGCGCGAACCAGATGGGGTACAGTGCGGTGAGAGCTACGGTCCAGAAGGCGACTGCGAGCTCGTCCACCAGGCGCATGGCTAGCCGCCAAACCGCCGTCAGGCCAAGCGCCGCGATCATCAGCACCGCCAGGCGCGTGACCATCGGGCAAAAGCCGAAGACCTTCCACCACAGCGCCAGATAAATGCTGGGCAGGGGAGGATGGGCGTTGGTCAGCGTGCTGATGGGAATCAGGGAGCCGGTGCAGAAGAAGTCCCAGGCCGCCGGTATGTAGTAGCCGGCCTCGTCCCAGTAGTAAGGCAACGCGAGCAGAGTGAAGTGGCTGGCGTAGAGCGCCGCAAAGATGACCGGGAAGATCATCCACGCGGGAAAGGGTGCGTCCAGTCGCGGCCAGAATAATCTTTTCCAGCGCAAATCGCTCGCTCCTCTCGTCTCTGACCGTTTGAAGTTGTACCAACGCTGGGTGCCCCAGGTTTTTGAGACCTGGGAAACCACGGATTCAATGGGACGAAATCATGCCGTCAGAAACCTAGTTGACAGGCCCCTGCGGGAAGCTGTGGCTCTGCGGCTCCAGATTCAACGTGCCGAAGGCTTGCTCGTATTGGGCCAGGTTCTGCCCCAGCATATTCCACAAGGCCTTGGCCTGCTGCGGGCTGAGGAAAATTGCATTCTGATTGCGGATGGTGATCTGGTCGGGGGCGTCGCTCGAGGCTAGGCCGAAGACCAGTTGGAAGTCCCAGACGCTGACGCGGATCTGGACGCTGTTGGCGTAGGACTCGCGGTAGTCGGGGGTCTGGACGAGGTTCATTTGCGGCTGTTGTGCGGATGGACTCATGGTTTCTCCAGATTACTCCGGCTGGGCAAAACAGATGTGGGGATGGTGCGAAAGGGGGGACTCGAACCCCCATGGATTGCTCCGCCAGATCCTAAGTCTGGTGCGTCTGCCAATTCCGCCACTTTCGCATTGCAACGAACAGATTCACTCTGGACAGCGCGCCTAGGGTATGCGCTCCCGGGACCAGATGCGCGTATTCCAGGATGTGTGCAACCCTGGCGCGTGTATCTGGGACCGTTTCAATCGTACTATGCCTCGCGAACCCGCGACAGTGGCCGGTTCGGCTCCAGCCACGATCCGCCATGAGGGGAAACCTCCTGCAGAACCGATGGGCAGGCCGCTGTCAACCGATTGCCTGTTTGCGGACGGAGATCATGGAGGCGGTATAGCGGTCCCCGCGAAGCAGCGAGCGGCTGTATTCGATGGCGATGCGGTTATTATCGTAAGTCGTTTCACGAATCAGAAGCAGCGGGCTGCCCGGCGAGGTTTCCAGAATGCTTGCCTCATCCTCACGTGCGGCGACGGCGCCAAGCAGTTCTTCGGCCCACTGCAGCTTGCGGTGGTAGACATTCTCATAGACCGAGTAGAGAGAACGGTTTTCGAGATTCTGCTTTTCAATGCCTGGAAAGAGCCGTGCCGGCAAGTAGCTTTCCACAATGGCGACCGCATCGCCATTCACCAGGCGGAGCCTCTTGATCGCGTATACCAGCTCTCCCTCTGGCAGGTGCAGAGCCTGGCCAACCTCGCCGCCAGCGCCGATGGTCTTGCGGGAAAGAACCTTAGCCGAAGGAGTCAGGCCGCGGCGGCGCATTTCTTCAGTGAATCCGCGGAGTTCCTGGAAATTCCACGGCATGCGGCCTGAACCAATCACCGGGCGCTTTCCCTTGGCGATAACCAGCAAGCCTTCCGAGCGGAGTTTCTGGTACGCCTGGCGAACCGGCATCTTGCTGATCCCCAAGTACTGTGCCAAATCGCTCTCGGAGCAGAAAGTCTGTCCCTCCTGGGCTTTTTGCAACCGGACCAGCGCGCGAATCTGCTCAACGATTTGTTGGTAATAAGGGACATAGCTCTCACTGTTCAGAACCATTCCCGTCTCGTTTGCGGTGACTGCGACCTCATCTTTCACGAGCTAGCCTCCCAACAACTGATCATAGTATACAAGGATTATATGAGATTGAATTTTGAATATTTTTCACTCCCAGGAATCCGCTCCAATCCTCTCCATTTGAATCATGTATCTATTTGATTTTAAAATATAATCAAGCGATATTCTGAGACTTTGAAAGAACCCGGCGCGGGTCCACCAGAAGAGAAACTTTAATTTGCCACTTGACACCCTATACACATATGCAGCTCCATGGTAACGAACTAAGCGCCTCGGCGTTTGGGCGGGTGGATAGAAGGCATGATGGAGGCTGGAATGACACAATCACAGGACTTCAGAAAAATGACAAGAGGAACATTTTCGGAATGCAGGCGCTTTCTAGTGTTGGCGCTTATGCTGCTCCTGCCAATGGCCTTGATGGCGCAGGTCGAGTCGGGCCGCGTCATGGGAACGGTCTATGACTCCTCCGGCGCGGTGATCCCCAGCGCTGCGATCACGGTGAAGAATACCGGGACCGGAGTCGAGCATCACACCACCACGGATAACAGTGGACAGTTCACTGTCACCCAGTTGCAGCCCGGCACGTATACGGTGCTGGCGCAGCATGAAGGCTTCAAAGGGGCCGAGCAAGCGGCCTTCGCCCTGGACATAAACCAGGTAATCCAGGTTCAGCTCAAGCTCGTCGTGGGCGCCGCCAGCCAGACCGTGGAAGTGGCTAGCGTCGAGCCGCTGATTGAGGCGCAGACTTCTTCCCTGGGCGCGGTGGTTGAGCAGCAGGCGATCAACGACCTGCCTCTCAACGGCCGCGATTTCATTCAGCTTACCTATCTGACTCCGGGCGTGAACTCCGGCCCGCAAGGCGCCGTGCAAGGCGGCGGAATCCCCGAGGATGAGCGCGGCAATGGCTCGGTGCAAGCCAACGGATTGACGGCCACCAACAATAACTTTCTGCTGGACGGATTCGATAACAACGAGCAGCAGATTGGCTTCGAAATCATTCAGCCGCCCATCGACGCCATCGGCGAGTTCAAGATGCAAACCAACGGCTTTGGAGCCGACATTGGCAAGGGTGGTGCGGTAATCAACGTGGTTTTGAAGTCTGGCACGAATAAGTTGCACGGCGACGCCTATGAATTCCTTCGCAACTCCGCCTTTGACGCCAAGAACTATTTCGACAGTGCCTCGAATCCGATTGCTCCCTTCCGCCAGAATCAGTTCGGCGGAACTCTAGGCGGTCCCATCCGCAAAGACAAGACGTTCTTCTTTGTCGACTATCAAGGCACGCGCATTGGACAGTCTGCGACATCCCTATCATTCGTTCCACCGATAACTGTCGATCCATCTGCGGGACTCACGGAACGCGACGGAGATTTCTCTGATCTGTTGACCGGGACCATCGACCCTCAGACAGGCTATGATACCGGCCAGATTTTCGATCCACTTACCTACGATGCGGCGACCAATACACGGCAGCCCTTCGAGGGAAACATCATTCCCACAGGCAAGCTGGATCAGGCAGCAATGAATGTGGTCAAACTCTACCCAGCTCCAAATGTTCCCGGAACCGTGAACGAATATCTGCTGAATCCGATTTACGTCAACAATCAGGACCAGGTCGATGTGCGCGTCGATCACCAGCTGACGAGCAAAGACAGCACTTTCGCCACCTTCGATTGGGGAGTAGTCAATGCCACGCATCCCGATCCATTTCCTGGCAAAGCAGGCGGCGGCAACTTCTCCGGCAACATTCAGGACTTGGCCGTGGCTGCAGGCGTGAGCGAGGTACATACATTCGCCGACAACAAGATTGATGAATTTAAAATCGGCTATGGCCGCTGGGCCGTGCAGGCCACGCCCTTCTTCTTCGATGAAGATCTCGCAACGCAGTTGGGGATTCCCGGCATCAACCAGTCTCCTCTTGGGGCAACCGGTGGCATGCCGAATATTGCCATTTCAGGCTACGGAAGTCTCGGAGACCAGGACTGGTTTCCAGAGTTGCTGCGCGAGAATAATTACCAGGTGTTGGATACCTTTACTTATCTGCGTGGAGTACATACTTTCAAGTTCGGTGTTGATTTCAAGCACCGCTCCCATGGCATGTATCAGACGCAGAATCCTCGTGGCGATCTGAGCTTCGATCAGCAATTCACGGATGCTCCGCAGGATAGTTCTGGCGGAAACTCTCTGGCTAGCTTCCTGCTTGGCTACCCGATATCCGCTAATCGTGACGGTCTCAAGGGAAGCTATGGAATGAGTTGGAAAGAGATCAGCGCATTTGCCATGGACGATTACCGCGTAACACAGCATCTGACTCTCAATCTGGGCGTTCGGTATGATGTTTTCACGCCAGAGGTCGAAGATCATAACCGAATGGCTAACTTCGACTTTGACACCGGAACGTTTGTTGCGCCGGGAGTATCTGGTGTAAGCAAATCAGCGAATGTTAAGACAGACTTGAACAACGTAGCGCCGCGCATCGGATTCGCATTTTCTCCGGGGCAGGGAAAGACAGTGCTGCGTGGGGGATTCGGTATCTTCTATGATTTGCAAGCCAACCAGAGCGACACCGAGCTTGCCTATAATCCGACCGGGTACTTTCTGAGCCAGACCGTTACCAATACGTCGGTCCAGCCCACGATGCGCCTTTCCACGGGTTTTCCAACTCCGGTCTATGCCACGCTCGATAATCCCTTTGGGCGCGCCAGCGCGATGGAATTCAACCATCGCACGACTTATATCGAAGAATGGAACCTCAACGTGGAGCAGGCGTTGCCGGAGAATGCCCTTCTCCAAGTCGCTTATGTCGGCACGCATGGTGTCAAACTGGCCGCGCTCTACAACGTGAACCAGCCTTTCCAGCCGCTGGACAGCAATTTCAGCGTGGCGCCCAATTATGGGCGTCCTTACTACTCCACGGTTCCCAACATTTCGGCGATCCGCGAGGATAGCAACGAGCAGAACCTGATTGCGCATGCCCTGGAAGTCAGGCTGGAGAAGCGCTTTTCCAGGAACTGGAGTGTGCTCAATTCCTATACCTGGCAGCATACGATCGGCCAGAATGACGAGGACGAATCCGAGGAGCCGCAGAATACGCACAATCTGAAAGCCGAGCGCGGCGACAATGGACCTGACTACCGGCACCAGTTCAGCATGGCCGCAACCTATGTGCTTCCCTTCGGCAAGGGCCAGCGCTTTGTGAACCAGAACGGTGTTGCGGATTTGGTGTTGGGCGGATGGCAAACTCAGGGAATTCTCGGACTCAATTCAGGTCAGGCCTTCACGCCGCGTATGTCTTATGATCCAACAAACACGGGATCGGTCGAGCCCAGGCCCGACATCATCGGAAACCCGCGCGATTTTTCCAGCCTCGCTGGCTATTCCGCAACAAATCCGCCCACATCGAGCAGCTTTGGAACTCAATATCCGGGATGTTCAATGGCGAACCCTCACCAGAATATAAATTGCTGGTACAATCCGTTGGCCTACGCATTGCCGGCGCTGGCTTCTGGGCAGCAAAACGCGCATCTTTTTGGCAACGCCATGAGGGGCACGCTGCGCGGGCCTGACTCCAAGAACCTTGACTTTTCACTTTTCAAAAACTTCATCTTCGCCAAGGCGTTCAAACTGCAATTTCGCGCCGAGGCTTTCAACGTGACCAATACGCCGAATTTCGCGCTTCCTAGCGGCACGGTGGACAGCGCGCAGGCAGGAATTATCACCTCAACTTCGAATGCTCCACGTCAGCTTCAATTTGCTCTGAAGATAATGTTCTAATCAGAGCGATGGAGTTTGTTATCGTCGCGTTGAGAAGATCAGTGGGTCGAAGCGGATCGCCGGAACCTGTCGGCACGGAAGGATATAACCCGATGAAGCAGAGTGTATTTTGCAATCTCAGCCTGATTTGTGGCCTTTGTTGCGCCGTCAGCCTCGCTCCGCTAGCCGGTTCAGCCCAGCAGCAGACAAAGAAGGATGTATCGGCCCAGTCTCATGCAACTCAACTCTCCGCGCCTCTTCCGGAGGTACGGCTTGACGGTAATTACTTTTCCGCGGGCGGGAAGCGATTCCTGCCCGTGGGAGTGAACTGGGTTCCCGCGAAGGCCGCGATGCAGTGGCCTTATCAGTGGGATCCCGCAGCGATTGAAGCCGACTTTGCCCAGATGCATGCGCGAGGTGACAATACAGTGCGCCTGGATCTGGTGTGGGCCTGGTTTGAGCCGCGTCCGGGCGACTTCAATCCGGAAGCTTTTCAGCAACTTGATTTTCTTATCTCCATGGCAAACCGCTACAAGATCTACCTCCACCCGGAGATGCTGATCGGCGGCGAGGTTGGTGAAGCGTATTGGGACGTCCCGTATCGCAACGGACGCGATCCGCAATCTGACCCGTATATGCTTCGTCTTGAAACAGATTTTGCGGCAGAACTTGCGCGCCACTTCGGCAAGTCGAGCGCCATCCTTTCTTGGGACCTGACCGATGAGCCGCCATTTTGGATTACCTCGAATACGACCGACGCGATGGCGATCAACTGGACGCGGCTGATCACAGGTGCAATCCGCCGCTACGATACGATGCATCCATTAGTGGTAGGCACCTCTACGGAAGACCTCGAGCATGGTCCGTTCCGGCCGGACAACTTGCGCAACGACGTGGACTTTCTCAGCGTTCATCCTTACACCTATGGTTCGAAGCTGTTCCCCGATCCCATGCTCTCTGAGCGTCAGACGTACGGGTCAGCCTTTCAAACCTCGCTGACGGGTGGCGTTGGACTGCCTGTCATGATTCAGGAACTGGGGGCATCCTCATCGCAGGTCGATCCGGAGGTTATTGCGAAGTGGGAGCGCACCTCTCTTTATTCGGGCTTGGGCGCGGGTGCAAACGGATTCCTGCTCTGGTGCGCGACCGATGCTGCACCCAGCCAGTATTCCAAAGTTCCTTACCTGCGTTCTCCAAATGAAACCCAATTCGGCATCACCACATGGGACGGCAAGGATAAGCCAGCCGCAAGAGTGCTCACCGCTTTCTCGAAAATTACCAATGCCCTCGATCTGGAAGGCATAGAGCCGTCTCCTGCTGAAGCGGCCATTCTGGTTCCAGATGAGTGGTCGAAGCCGTATGGAGACGAATCGCATTTTGGGCTGACAGGACCTGAAATCGTTCCTTATACCTCCCAGGTTGAGGGAGGTGCCGTAGTGGGACAGCCGTTGCCCAGCACAGCAGAGGAAAATCTCCGACTGCAGGGCGCTTGGCTGTCTATGTTCATACTTGCGCACCGGACGGGCGTGAAGGCAGCCTTTCCGCGGGAGTACGCGGATTGGCAGAAATACCCGCTGCTGCTTCTGCCTTCTCCGCTGACCAGCACGCAATCGATGATGGTTCACCTCCACTCTGACTTTTGGGGCAAGGCGCGCAGTTATGTCGAGAACGGCGGCATTTTGTATGCTTCGGTGAGCGGTGATGCGGCCATACCAGAGATGGACTCGTTGTTCGGCGCGCGCCTCGTGGACCTGGTCCCTGTGCGGGATGTGACCTTGAAAGTCGTTGCACCCTTCGGGAATCTCAAGCCTGGCGATACGTTCACCTATTCGGCTTCTTCTGATGGGGCTGCGCAATGGGGGGCTGCATTGAAGCTGAATGGCGGCCAAGTGATTGCGGTCGATCAGGATGGAAGGCCAGCGCTTGTGGCTCACCAGCTTGGAAAAGGGAAAACGCTGCTCTGTGCCTACCCCATTGAGATTTATCTGGCCAATCAACCTTCGGCTTTCGAACGCAAAGACCAGACCCAACGAATCTACCAGAGCTTGCAAGAGTGGGCAGGTATCAAGGCGATGGTCTCGACCGATGATCCCTCCGTCGAAGCATCGGCCCTGAACGCGAAAGACCACGGATATCTGGTTCTGGTGAATCATTCCGGCCAGTCCAAGCAAGTATCCATCCAGACATCGTTGCCCGTGCGCTCGCTGAGCCGGGTCATGGCAGACGGAAAACAGGCAGTGGCGCATCAGCAGCAGGGATGGCCGCTTCAACTCGATCCATACGACGGCGTAGTGCTGGAGTGGAAATAGAATTAAGACTGCAACCAGGGAGTCTACATGATCATCGGCGTTGATATAGGAGGCACCAAGATCGCTTTGGGCCTCATAGACGAAAACGGGACCGTGGTTACGCGAACGGAGATTCCGGTTGAGGTGGATCGCGGTCCCGCGAACGCGCGCGACAGAATGCTCAGGACCCTTCGCGCGCAGGTACAAAAGACCGGGGCGGAGGTGACGGGTGTCGGCATTGCCTGCACGGGGCCTGTAGACCCGATTATCGGCGAACTTGGCGACGTAAACACGCTTCCCGGCTGGCTGGGATGGAATCCGGTGCAGGAACTGTCTGAGGCCTTCGGAGTGACGGCCGCTCTGGAGAACGACGCGGATGCGGCGGCGCTGGGCGAGGCGCGCTGGGGAGCGGGCCGGGGCAAGCGCAGCCTGGTCAGCATCACGGTGGGCACTGGCATCGGCGCCGGCATCATTCTCAACGGTGATATCTACCGTGGCGCAAAGAACGCCCACCCCGAGATCGGCCACCACATTCTGGAACCGGGCGGCCCTTTGTGTACTTGCGGAGCTTACGGTTGTTGGGAGAGCCTCGCTGCCGGTCCGGCGATTGAGCAGTGGTACGCCGAGCGGAATCCGGCGAGTGAGCGCAAGACTTGCAGGGAAATCTGCGCGCTGGCAAGAGCAGGTGACGTCCCGGCGCGGCTTGCCGTCGAGCGCTTGGCGAAGTATTTAGGGCTCGGGCTCTCCAACGTGGTCTCGATGCTGCTTCCTGAAGTAATTGCCCTGAGCGGAAGTGTCATGCAGAGTGCCGACCTGCTGCTCGGCAGCATTCGCTCGATCGTCCGTAACAATTGCTGTTTGGTTCCCGTTGAAAGCTGTGAGATTGCGGTTTCCTTGTTGGGCGCTAACGCGGGCCTGATTGGCGCCGCACAGGCATGGCACAACCGCTTTGTACGCCAGTCCCAGGAGAAGTTGTGAATCATACACCGTACCGTATTCTTGAAGGCCCCTACCTTCGCGACATTCTGGACCAGCCGCAGGCTTTGGAGACCACGCTCAAAAGTTTCCAGGGGGATACAGGCCTGTTTGACCGCATCCGGGGGATTCGCAGGCACGATCATACACGCGTGGTGCTGACCGGCATGGGGTCTTCGCTGCACGCCCTGTATCCGCTGCAGTTGATGCTCATCGCCCACGGAGAACAGGTTACGCGCGTGGATACGTCCGAGCTGATTCACTGCATGCCGGGCCTGCTCGACAGTCGCACTCTCGTGGTAGCCGTATCGCAGTCGGGCCAGAGTGCTGAGACCGTCCGCCTGCTGCAGCAGAACACGCAGAAGGCAACGGTGGTGGGGGTTACCAACACCGCGGACAGCTTGCTTGCCACGCAATCTGATCTCCTGATGCTGACGCAGTGCGGCGAGGAGTTTTCTGTCTCCGCCAAGACTTATGTGGGAACGCTCCTCGCGCTGGAGGTTCTTGGCGCGGCATGGTGCGGCGAAGAGGCCGGGCATTTGTATGCCGAGTTGGAGGCTGGCCCGGCGCTGGTGGCAGGTTATCTGGAGCAATGGCGCGAGCACGTGCAGTCGCTGGCCGTGGAGATGGAGAACATTCACCAGCTTTTCATCGTCGGACGAGGGCGTTCGCTGGCTTCCAGCGGAACCGGTGCTCTGATTACGAAGGAGTCGACCCACTCGCCTGCGGAAGCTATGAGCAGTGCGGCCTTTCGGCATGGCCCATTGGAGATGGCGGGACCGGCGACCATGGTGCTGGTGCTCGAGGGCGAAGCCAGACTCCGCGCGCTGAACAGCAAACTGGTGCGCGACATACGCGCGGGCGGCGGCCGCGCCGAATTGCTCGGACCCTCCGCGGAGATTGCCGCCCTGCGCATTCCTGACAAGCTGACGCGCCTGTTGCCCATTTTGGAGATCCTGCCCATCCAGATGCTCACGCTGGCCCTTGCGGCAAAGGCAGGCTTCGAAGCGGGACGCTTCGCCCACGCAACCAAAGTCACCACCGAAGAGTAACAGGGAACGGAGGGCGCAAACTCCATGAAGCGCAGCAAGTATATGGTGGTCGTTGTCTTCGCGATATTTTTTGTCATGTCGCTGGTGACCAATATCCTCGGTCCGATTATTCCGGACATCATCCAGAGCTTTCACCTCAGTCTGTTTGCTGCCGCGCTTCTTCCTTTCTCTTTCTTTGTCGCTTACGGGGTCTTTTCGATTCCTGCCGGTTTCCTGGTGGAGCGGTGGGGAGAGAAGCCGGTCATCCTGGGTATGTTTTCCGTTGCGCTGGCAGGGTCGCTCCTGTTCGCGTGGCTGCACATCTTTCCCGTCGCAATGGCTTCGCTGTTCATGATCGGCGGTAGCATGGCCGCAATGCAGGTGGCCATCAACCCCTTGCTGCGAGTAGCTGGCGGAGAAGAGCACTTTGCCTTTAACTCCACATTCGCGCAACTCATCTTTGGGATTGCTTCGTTCCTCAGCCCGCAGATTTATTCGTATATGATCCGCAACTTGGAGCAGGCGCCGGATCGGAACTTCTTCCTGGCTGCGGTGTCTGCCGTCGTGCCGCCCACGATGCGGTGGATTTCCATGTACTGGATCTTCGCCCTCGTGATTGCCGCCATCCTGCTGGCGCTGGCATTCTCGCGCTTCCCGGTGGTGAAGCGGACAGCGGACGAGGCTGCGGGTACTGCGGGGATGTATCGCTACCTGCTGCACAAGCCAGTGGTGTGGCTCTACTTCTTCAGTGTCTTCTTCTACGTCGGCTCGGAACAGGGAACGGCAAACTGGATGTCGGAATTTCTTTGGAAGTACCACGGATTTGATCCGCACACGGCCGGCGCATCGGCGGTGGCCTGGTTCTGGGGACTGCTCACCGTGGGCTGTTTCGTGGGCATGATCCTGTTGAAGATTTTTGATAGCCGCCACGTTCTGCGCGCCTTTGCCATTGGCGCGCTGACCTGCCTGAGTCTGGCGCTCTTTGGCCCAGCGGACGTCTCCAGGTTTGCGTTTCCGTGCATCGGGTTCTTCGCCTCCGTGATGTGGCCGATCACCATTTCGCTGGCACTGAACACGGTGCTGGAGTATCCGGGCGCTCTTGCCGGCATCATGTGTTCGGGAATCATGGGAGGAGCAGTGATGCCGCTCATCACGGGCCGGATAGCCGACTCGTTTGGTCTGCGCATCGGCATGTGCATCCTCTACCTGACCTTCGGCTGGGTCTTCGCGATTTCGCTCTGGGCCAGGCCGCTGATCAGCAACCAGAAATTTGGCTCGGCAAAACCGCAGAATAGCGCGGTATAAATAGGTTTTGAGAGGGCGCGGCTCTAGCCCCGGGGCGGCATTCCTCGCTGCCTGGCGGGGCATTGAGGCAACAATCTCTAGGTCTCTGACAGCATGAAGAAGTACCCATCCGAAATGTAGCGCCGGCCTCCTGGCCGGCTGTAGCGCGGGTTTCCCAACCCGCGCTTCTCTTCCCAATCGAACAAAATTATGCTGTCAGAGACCTAGGGAGTTTCGCCCTGCGGCGCGCGGCCCAGGCTCTCAAGATACTTTTGGTAGTCCTTGTAGAGCACGACCGTGGGAGGGCCGCCGGGAGTGATGCGCGACTCGGGAGCATTGAAGATGCCCGAGTACTGGTAGCAGAGAATCTTCTCAAAGTTGGGAAAGCGCCGCATATCCCCCAGTAGTCCGCCGATGGGACGGGGGACGAGTGCCTTGCCGTCAAAGAGAAACGCCTCCATATCCATCCACAGGTGCGTACCGGCCTTGTCGCACATCGACTGCCATAACTCCGCGGACTGTTCGCCCGAAATGTCTCCCGGAGGCATCCGGTGAAAGGCGAAGGGGCACACGATATCCAGATGCTCCAGAACGAGCGGCCAAACATCGCGCGACAGAAGCATTCCGTGGGCGTTTGGAGCCAGCATCAGCGGCTTTTCCGGGGCAAGGCTTCGGCAATAGGCCTGGAACTCGCTAAAGAAGGCAATCACCTGTTGCCGGTAGTACTCCTTCTCCTCTTCTCCCTGGTCTGGAATCAGGCTGCCATAGGCTTCCGCAGAGACATACCAGCCATAGAAAGAGGGATGCCGCCCATAGCGGCGCCATAATTCCGCGGCCACTTGCTTCGACCACTGCAGCGCGGCGGGACTGAAGTCGAACCACGCATAGGCACCGACGCCGAGAAAAACGTTCATATGCAGCCGGTCAGCTTCAGAGAGAATGGCTTCAATCGGATCGCAAGAGGCCATGGATACACGCCCGGGGTACAGGGCGGAGGGGTAGTAAGCGAGTCCGTGGTAGCCTGCCGCGGCGATCTTGTTGTCGCCGTAGTAGGCCTCGTTGCGAAAAACTTCCTGAATCACCACAGTATCCATGCCCACGTTGTGCATCGCGTCGATCTGCTGCCGCCAGTCGTCCTCGGTGAGCTTGCGGATTTGCGGGTTCCAGTGGCTGCCTTCCTCTTCGCTCCAGTGGACAATGCCCACCCAGGCCCCATCGATGGTGCGGGTGGAGCGCACCGGAGAAGCCAGTACCTCAACCTCGCTCTCGGAGCGCAGTGGACGGCCGTGAGAGGTGGCGACAAGAAGGACCCGGTGCCGCCCCGTCCAGCCCGCTGTCGAGCGGCGATAGTAGATTCCGGCGCTGGCGTGGGCCGGGATGCGCTGGGTGCGCGAGCTTACCAGCGTCGAAGCAGAGTCGCCATCGAGATACAGTGCAAGCGTGAACTGTCGGCTGCGATTGCTGGTGTTTTCCACCGCGCCACGGATGTCAAGCGTGATTTTGTCAGTGACCGGCGAAGGTGGAATGAGGGCAATCCGGGCCACCGGCTGCTGCCCCCAGGCCGCAACCCACGCCGCGCCGCTCCATAGCAATACAGGCAGCCATTGCAGGCGATTTCTTCTCATCTCTCGTCTCCGCCTCTGACAGAAGCCGGCAGCCACCGGAAAAACGGCCTAGCGGCTGGACTCGAATACCAGAGTCGCCGCACCCTGGACGCCGGCAAAGCGGCCAGCCCGCGCGGCGAGTACCTGTGGTTGGCGCTTCGTTCCGAAGTGGAGTAGCCTGACCACCTGCTCTTCCACGCCGGGAACAAACTGCGCATAATCTTCAATCAGGCCGCCAGAGAGAAGCACCGCCTGGGGATCAAAGAGGTTGAAGAGATTGGCGATTCCCTCCGCCAGATAGCCGGACATCACCGCATAAGCCTTTTGTGCAGCCGCGTCGCCCTGGCGTGCAAGCTGGTTGATCTTCATGGCCAGGGCCGCGTCGCTGACCGCGCCTCCCGGGACTTCGCCGCCGTTTTCGCGGTACTCCCGAATCAGGGCAGCAGTGGATACATAGGCTTCCAGGCAGCCGTTCCGCCCGCAGTTGCAGGGCCTGCCACCTGCGCGAATCACCTCGTGCCCGATGGACCCCGCGAACCCGTGCTGGCCGCGCAAGAGTTTGCCCTCGGAAACGATGCCACCACCAATCCCGGTGCCGATGGTGAGCGCGACGAAATCAGAGAGACCACGCCCGATTCCGAAGTGCAGTTCCGAGAGTACTGCGGCCTGTGCATCATTGACCGCGAAGGCGGGTAGATAAAAATGTTCTTCAACAAAACTGCGCAGTTGGAAGCCGGCCCAGCCGGGCAGATTGTCGGTGGCCGCGAAGATGCTGCCATCTCGGCAATCCACGGCTCCCGCAGTGGCGATGCCCAGGCCCACCGGTTCGATCTTCTTCTCGCGGGCGGCCTTCAGCACTTGTTCGACTGCCTGTACCAGGCCGGCGGCGATGGCGTCGCGTCCCTTGGCAGCGTTGGTCGAGACCTGCGCCGGGAAGCAGACTTCTCCGCTGCGCTGCACCAGTCCAGCCTTGATGGAGGTGCCGCCAATATCCACACCGATGGCGGGTGCGGAAGATGAGGGCTGGGCAAGCGCATGAACAAATTTGGCCGTAATCTCTCCGGGACGAGTGATGGCTGAGCCGACAATCACGCACCAGGCGCCCCCGTCGACCGCGCGCCGCGCTTCCTGAGGGATGGAAATATGACCTTCGGCCATGATCGGCACATGGACTTGCTGCGCCAGTTGCGCCAGCAGTGACCAACTGAACGCATGGTTGTCCTGGGTGTTCGGCGTATAGCCGTTCAGCGTGGTGCCCACGCAGTCAGCGCCCGCGGCGGCGGCAGTCAGCGCCTCATCAAGTGTGGCGATGTCGGCCATCACGGGAAGGTGCAACTCCCGGTGAATCCGCTGAATCAGATCCTGCCAGCGATCGCCATCGGGCCAGACGCGATTCGTGCAATCCAGTGCAATGATGGATGTGCCGGCGGCAGCCAGCGAGGCGGCGGCGTCAAAGTCCGCCGTGATGCGCAATCCTGCCGAGCCATAGTGCTTTTGGATGCCGATGATGGGAATCTCTGTGTGCCGCCGGATCGCCGCGATATGTTCCGCGCTGTTCAGGCGCAGGCCGGCCGCGCCCCCGTCCACCGCAGCCAGTGCTATGCGGCGAAGCGCGTCGGTATCTTCCAGAGGATCGCCGGGAAAAGCCTGGCAGGAAACAATTAATCTGCCTTTCAATTGCTCAATAACGGAGGACATTTTATCTCCCTGTTCTCGTCACAAGGTAAGCGGGCGGCAAATGGGCCTCTCCCGATTTCTCACTTGTATCATTGTATAGTCTACTATGCTATGGCAAGATGGTAATGCAGATGAAATGGAAATGAATCTCTGCAGAAGCTCTTGTCCCCGAACAGGGGGGACGGCACAGTAACCAGCCCGGAACTGGGGCGGAACGGAGATGAACATGACCAGCATGCTTCTTGCCGGGGCGCTCCTGGCAATTTTATCGGGTCTTATGAACGGAAGCTTTACCCTGCCGATGCGATTTCTCGGACGGTGGGAATGGGAGAACGTCTGGAGTCTGTTCATCGTGATTTCCTGCCTGCTGATGCCGGCAGCCATCGTGAGCGTGATCGCGCCGCAGAGCTGGGTGATTCTGGGCCAGGCGCCGGCACACGCCGTATGGATTGCGGTTCTGACGGGCTTTGCCTGGGGCTTCGGCGCCCTGCTGTTCGGCCAGAGCGTGAGCGCCATCGGCATTTCGCTGGCGAATACATTGGTGTTGGCGATTAGCTCCGCACTGGGCTCGCTGTTGCCCATGGTGCTGTTGGCGCCGCAAAAGCTGCTGAAACCCGAGGGAGAAAAAATTCTCTTCGCGGTAGCTGTGGAACTGGTAGGCATCGCGTTGTGCGGCTGGGCAGGGCGAATGCGCGAGCGGGCTGCGGGCGTTGACGCGGAGCGGGGCGGCATGGTGGGCCACGCGCGCCCAATTGGAGTGGCGCTGCTAATGGCGGTGGGGGCTGGCGTGCTGTCGGCAGTCTTCAATATAGGATTTTCGCTGGCGCAGCCAATCGCGGACTGTGGCCGCGCGGCGGGGCTGAGCCAGTTTTCCAGCACCAACCTGATCTGGTGGATCATGTTGGGTGCCGGTTCGGTGGCCAACCTCGGCTTCTGCTTCTTCCTGTTCCGCAAGAACGGCAGCATGAAGAAGTTTGCCCAACCGGGACGATTCAAGCTCTACAGCCTCTCGGCGGTGATGGCGGTTCTTTGGGGAGGAAGCATTTTTGTATACGGTGCTGCGGCTCCCCGGCTCGGATCGCTGGGGACTTCCATCGGCTGGCCCCTCAGTCTGGCAGTGGGCCTGCTCCTGGCGAATGCGATCGGAATGGGTCTGGGTGAATGGAGACAAGCTCCGCCGCGTGCCCGCACCTGGATGTATTCGGGAATTGCGA
>Ga0224535_1000230_pt1 | contig 17019 bp, 15 predicted proteins | sample 714E13034metaG_FD_179898 | JGI IMG/M metagenome (GOLD analysis project Ga0224535, IMG submission 179898) | Peat soil microbial communities from Stordalen Mire, Sweden - 717 E1 30-34 | ecosystem: Environmental > Terrestrial > Soil > Wetlands > Peat | place: Sweden: Norrbotten County, Stordalen... | reverse complement strand
AATGCCCCCGGGGGGGGGACGCCCCCAATTATGGACGCGCGGGTGCGCAGCCTATCTTTACTCACTTGAGATAAAACGAAAGGGAAAGTGTATGGGTGCGACGACCATCCGAGACCACAATGCTTTTGAGGCGACCATGAACGCGGTGATCATTTACGACAGGTTTGATTTCGCGGCGAAAGCGAGAGCGATGCTGGAGCGTGCGGCGCATGAGACGGACGAAACCACGCATTGGAGCGTCAAGCCGTGGCGCGTGGACATGCTGGAACTGCCGCCAGCGGCCGAAGCGGCGCTGGCGGAAGCAGCGGAATCGCACCTGATCATGCTCGCGGTGCGCCAGGTTCAGTCCCTTCTGCTGGACTGGCTGGAGCGGTGGGCCAGGTGCAGGCAAGTTCAGGAGGCCGCCCTGGCGGTATGGGATAGTGGAAGCGCCGATACACGCTCGGCGCGAGCGACATCCGAGTTGTCGCAGTTTGCCGGGCGCCATGGCTTGAGCCTCATATTTGACGATCATGCGCTGGTCGAGGACAAATCCTCGATGTTTGCGAGCGACCTGCACGAACGTGAGGTTGCTTTGACCCCAACGCTCCAGCACATCCTGGAGCGGCCGGTGCGCGACAACCATCAGCAATGGGGCATCAACGAGTGAGAATCGTCAACGCTGTCACCTCGAATGAGAAAGCAATTGTGAACAACAACGTTATTGAATTGAACGAAACGAACTTCGACCGAGAAGTGCTCAGCGCCGCCAATCCGGTGCTGGTGCAGTTTTGGGCCGGCTGGTCTGACCCATGCAAGGCGATGGCACCGATGCTTGAATCCGTCGCCGAGGACCAGGCCGTCCCCGTCAAAGTTGCCAGGGTGAACGTGGAGCACCACGAAGAGCTGACCGAGCAATACGGCGTTCGGTCCGTGCCCACCCTGCTCATTTTCAACCAAGGCGGCGTGCAGGACCAGATCATTGGACACACCACCGGGCAGGCGGTGCGCGAGAGATTGGAGCGCTTGAGATGAATTTCCAGGAGTCAAATCGCAGCGGAAACGTGAGGGCGTTGAACATTCCCTCGCCGGCACATGACAACGAAAGCCCGGCGGTCGTCAGGATCGGGAGCCTCGAGAGGGAATGACACAACCTTAGCATTGTTAAGTGCCGGGAACTATTCGCTAGATGAAGCGAAGCTCCTGGCAACACAAAAAACGCTCCCAGTCGGCATCAACACTACGAAGATAATTGAAATGAAACAAAACCGGTCGTTTGCAGTATTGATATTCATTGTAATTGCGGGCCTTGGCGCCGCATTGGCATACGCCAAATATAGAGTCGGGGCTACCTCGGAAACCGTCGGGATTGGAGTCGGCGCCTTTGTCCTGGCCCTCGCCGTTTCTTACGCAATTCAGGTTGCGGATCAGTGGGATAGGGCGGTGATATTGCGTCTGGGTCACTTCCACGCCCTTAAGGGGCCGGGACTGTTTTTCATCATTCCGGTCATCGATGCGATTCCTTACTGGATCGACACACGCGTCATCACGACGGGCTTCAAGGCGGAAAAAACCCTGACCAAAGATACGGTGCCCGTAGATGTGGATGCCGTGCTGTTTTGGAAAGTTGTGGACCCAAAGAAGGCGGCCCTGGATGTGGCGGACTACCAAAGCGCCATAAGTTGGGCCTCGCAAACCGCCCTGCGGGATGTGATCGGCAAGACCATGCTCTCGGATATGCTGGAAGGCCGGGACAAAATCAGCACCCTGCTGCAGAAGATCATTGATGAGCGCACCGAGCCCTGGGGCATCAATGTCATTTCGGTGGAGGTGAAGGATGTTTTGATTCCCTCGGGTCTGGAGGATGCCATGTCCATGCAGGCGCAGGCGGAAAGAGAGCGCCAGGCCAGGGTGATCTTGGGTGATGCGGAGCGGCAGATCGCGGAGAAATTCACCGAAGCTGGCAAGAGCTATGAGCACAATCCCATTGCCTTTCATTTGCGGGCCATGAACATGCTTTATGAGGGTTTGAAGGAGAATGCCACGATTGTAATCGTTCCCAGCACCGCTGTGGAATCCATGCAACTCGGCGGGCTGGCCGGAATGACGGCGTTGACCATGGGTTTGGGCCAAGAACGCGGCAATGGCAACCAGCCAGCCAAGAAACCAGCCGCGGTGGAAACTCCTCCGCCGAGGCAAACCCTCACTGGCATCCAACCGGAAAATGAGGTGTCATGACTACAGGAGCCAGCGACCAGCTGTCGAAGGAAAAGCAGCTCACGATTCGACACGTTGGCATCGCCGCCGACCACGGCGGTTTTGAGTTGAAGGAATTTCTGGCCGGAAAATTACACGAAGCCGGGTATGAAGTCACCGATTTCGGCGACCGCCAACTCAAGTCTGACGATGATTATCCGGACTTTGTCATTCCCTTGGCTCGCGCAGTTGCCGCCGGGACGGTGGATCGCGGCGTGGGCATCTGCGGCAGCGGGGTTGGCGCGTCCATCGCCGCCAATAAAGTCGCGGGGGTTCGGGCTGGCTTGATTGACGAGAACTTTTCAGCGCATCAAGGCGTCGAGGACGACGATTTGAACATGATCTGTTTTGGCGGCCTGCTGGTCGGTCATGCTCTCGCTTGGGAACTGGTGCAAACGTTTCTCGCCGCGCGATTCAAAAATGCGGAACGATTTCGTCGCCGGCTTGAAAAAGTCGCGCAGCTCGAAAGCCCAGTACCAATTAAAACACTGTGAAACCAAGTCCTCTGGCCGGAAAGCTGGCGCCACCGGGAATGCTGGTCGATGTGCCGCGGCTCATCACCGCCTACTACACCGAGGTGCCCGATTCCACCGTGCCGGCCCAGCGCGTGGCGTTTGGCACCTCCGGCCATCGCGGTTCGTCGTTCAAGCGGGCTTTCAACGAATGGCACATCCTCGCGATCACCCAAGCGATCTGCCTCTATCGCAAGCGGCAGGGAACCGATGGCCCGCTGTTTCTGGGCATCGACACTCACGCGCTATCGATCCCAGCCTGCGCCAGCGCGCTTGAGGTGCTGGCGGCAAATGGAGTCGAGGTGATGCTCGCCGAAGGGGACGAGTACACTCCGACCCCGGTGATTTCTCATGCGATTCTGACTTACAATCGCGAGCGGAAAAGCGGACTCGCCGACGGGATTGTCATCACCCCCTCGCACAATCCGCCGCATGACGGTGGCTTCAAATATAACCCGCCGAATGGCGGGCCGGCGGACAATGTCGTCACCGGTTGGATCGAGGCGAAGGCGAATGCGCTGCTCAAAGCCCGGCTCAAAGGCGTGAAACGAACTCCCTACGAGCAGGCGTTGCGCGCCTCCACGACGCACCGGCACGACTATCTTACCGCCTACGTCAACGACCTCGCCAATGTTGTCGACTTGGACGTCATTCGCAATGCGAAGATCCGCCTCGGCGTCGATCCGCTGGGCGGCGCTGGCGTTCATTACTGGGCGCGGATCGCGCAGCGCCATGGGTTAAACCTGACGGTAGTCGACGAGACGGTCGACCCCACTTTCCGGTTTATGACCGTGGATTGGGACGGCCAGATTCGCATGGACCCGTCCTCGCCTTATGCGATGGCGCGGCTGATCGGGATGAAGGACCACTTTGATCTCTCATTCGCCTGCGACACCGACCATGACCGTCATGGGATTGTCACCAAAAGCGAAGGATTGCTGCCGCCTAATCACGACCTCTGTGTCGCGATTTTCTATCTATTTCAGAACCGGCCGAAGTGGCCCAAGGCGGCGGCTGTGGGCAAAACGGTGGTGAGCAGCCAGATGATTGATCGCGTTACTGCGAAGCTTGGCCGGAAGCTCTACGAGGTGCCGGTTGGTTTCAAGTGGTTCGTGGAAGGATTGCTCGATGGCTCGCTGGGATTTGCCGGAGAGGAGAGCGCGGGTTCGGTTTTCGTTCGTCTGGATGGCAGCGTCTGGACGACGGACAAGGACGGATTCGTTCCCTGTTTGCTAGCCGCGGAGATCACTGCACGGACCGGCCACGATCCCGGCGAAATCTACCACGAACTGACACGCGAGTTCGGCGATCCCGCCGATGATCTTGTTGAGGCTCCAGCCACCCCAGAGCAAAAGGAAATGCTGGAGAAACTTTCAGCCCAGCAGGTAAAGATCACCGAGTTGGCGGGCGAGAAGATTCAGACGATCCTCACCCACGCGTCTGGCAACGGCGCTCCCATCGGCGGGTTGAAAGTGGTGGCTGAGAGTGGATGGTTCGCGGCGCGTCCGTCTGGAACCGAGAATATCTATAAGATTTATGCGGAAAGCTTCCGGGGAGAGGAACACGTGCGCCACATTCTGGAGGAAGCGCAAACCATCGTGAACAATGCGATTGCGCCAGCGGCTCCGTCCAAAAAATAGATCTCAAGGAAAAATGATGAAAGGAGTCGATCTCATAAAATCTAATTGCATGCCTTGGGTAAAGGCAATCGCAGCAGTGGTTTTGGGATTTTGTTTAGCGTCCTGTGCAAACAATTCACAACCTGTCTCCGAGGCGCAATATTCCACGAAAATCGTTGGGCGCTGGCAAGGCACGGTTGGCGATTTGAAAGAGGCAATGTCACTCGACGGCGATGGCACTTTCGTCTGCCAACTACATCCGATGGGGTTCATTGCTAATACTCTTTCTCAAGGGGTGACGGGTACGATTCGCGGAACGTGGAAAATCACCGGCGCAATTATCACTCTGAGAATCACTGGCGCGGAAAACGAGTCTTTGAGGAACAAGATCGCTTCAAGCACGATCGTGACGTTCAAGGAAGACGAACTGGTATTAAAATCTGGTGGTGGTGAGACCTCGCCCTTCCAGCGAGTGCGCTCTCTTTAATCCAAGGCCTATGGCAAGACGGAAGCAGAAGCACAAGTGGGCGCGAGAGAGGCATCCCCGCCGTAGCTGGGGATTCCGTCCGAGCCAAACGGCAGTGAGAAAGGCTCTATAAAAGAAAATGCAAAATAATAGTGTGAGTAAACAAACACGCGTCAGCCACCCGATCTACAGCCTCCTGCCCACGGAAGTCGAGGGGTTCGATTCCCTGGCGGAGTTGGCCTTGGATTTGCACTGGTCGTGGAATCATGCGACCGACAAAGTGTGGCGGCAGCTTGATCCTGCGCTGTGGGAGCTGACGCAGAATCCCTGGGTGGTCCTGCAGACGGTCGCGCGGGACCAACTCGAGCGCGTGCTGGCCGATCCGGCCTACCGGAAGAACGTTGATGACCTGCTGCGAGCCAAGCATCACGCGGCGGCGACGCCGGCGTGGTTTCAACAACATCATCCGCAGGCTCCCCTGACCTGCGTGGCGTATTTCAGCATGGAATTCATGTTGAGCGAAGCGCTGCCCATTTATTCAGGCGGGCTGGGCAATGTGGCCGGCGATCAGCTCAAAGCCGCCAGCGATCTGGGCGTGCCAGTAGTCGGATTGGGGTTGCTCTACCAACAAGGCTATTTTCGCCAGGTGATTGACAAGGACGGAGCGCAACAAGCCCTTTACCCGTATAACGACCCTGGACAGTTGCCGATCACGCCGTTGCGCCACCCGAACGGCGAGTGGTTGCGGTTGGAGATCGCGTTGCCCGGCTACTCGGTCTGGCTGCGCGCCTGGCAGGTCCAGGTCGGTCGAGTCAAACTTTACCTGCTGGACAGCAATGACGCGGCGAACTTTCCCGCGCATCGCGGCATAACCAGCGAGCTGTATGGCGGCGGGCTCGAGCTGCGCCTTAAGCAAGAACTGCTTCTCGGGATTGGCGGCTGGCGGCTGCTCGCCGCACTTGGTATCCAGCCGGAAGTCTGTCACCTGAACGAAGGGCATGCGGCCTTTGCCGTGTTGGAACGCGCCCGCAGTTTCATGCAAGAAACCGGGCAGCCCTTCGATGTCGCGCTGGCCGTCACCCGAGCGGGGAACCTGTTCACCACCCATACGGCAGTGGCCGCCGGCTTTGACCGTTTTGCTCCGGCCCTCATCGAGCAATACCTCGGCGGTTATGCCAAGCAGAAACTCGGCATAACACTCCACGATTTGCTGGCCCTGGGCCGCCAGAATCCGAATGACTCGTCGGAGAGTTTCAACATGGCCTATCTGGCGATCCGGGGGAGCGGGGCGGTGAATGGCGTGAGTCGCTTGCATGGGAAAGTCAGCCGGCATCTCTTCGAGCCTCTCTTCCCAAACTGGCCGGCGGACGAAGTTCCCATCGGACACGTGACTAACGGAGTTCACGTGCCAACCTGGGACTCGGCGGCGGCCGACGATCTTTGGACGGAAGCCTGTGGCAAGGACCGCTGGCTGGGGACGACGCAAACCCTGGAGCAGGACATTCGCCGCGTCTCTGACGCCAAGCTCTGGCAATTTCGCACGGCCGCCAGCAAGTCGCTGATTGACTATGCTCGCCAGCGCCTGGCCCATCACTACGCCGCAGCCGGCGCGTCGCCCGAGTCGGTGGAGGAGGCGAGGCATCTCTTCGATCCCAATGCTTTGACACTGGGCTTTGCGCGCCGCTTCGCCACCTACAAACGACCGAATCTGCTGTTGCACGACCCGAAGCGACTGATTCGGCTGCTAACCAACCCGCAGAGACCGGTGCAACTTATCCTTGCAGGCAAGGCCCATCCCGCAGACGCGGCGGGACAGGCATTGATTCAGGAATGGATACACTTCATTCGTCAAACCGAGGCCCGTCCTCATGCGATCTTCCTCAGTGATTACGATATGCTCCTGACAGAGCACCTGGTGCAGGGTGTCGATGTCTGGTTGAACACACCCCGGCGGCCCTGGGAGGCGTGTGGAACGAGCGGCATGAAGGTGCTGGTTAACGGAGGCATCAATTTATCGGAATTGGACGGCTGGTGGGCGGAGGCGTACGCCCCGGAGGTGGGATGGGCGTTGGGGGATGGTCAGGAGCATGGCGATGATCCGGCCTGGGACGCGGAGGAAGCCGAGGCGCTATACGAGCGGCTCGAACGGGAGGTGATCCCTGAGTTTTATGCCCGCGACGATAAGGGCATTCCCGTCGCTTGGGTGGCACGTATGCGGGAGAGCATGGCGCGGCTAACCCCGCAGTTCTGCGCCGACCGCACGGTGCGCGAATACACCGAACAACACTACCTCCCGGCTGCCACCGCCTGCCATTTGCGCATTGCCAAAAAAGGCGCAATCGGCAGGCAAATGGTTGATTGGAAAAGCAATCTGGAACAGAAATGGGCCGCGCTGCGCTTTGGTGAGGTAAAAGTGGAGACTAAAGGCGGGCAGCATGTCTTTGACGTTCAAGTCTATCTCCATGACCTCGACGCGAACGCGATAATCGTTGAGCTTTATGCCGACGGGGTCAATGGCGGCAGCCCGGTGCGACAGGAGATGAAGCGCATCCGCCAACTGCCCGGAGCGCCGGGCGGCTACGGCTACAGCGCGGCCGTGTCCGCGGACCGTCCGCCAGGGGACTATACGGCGCGGATGATACCGCACCGCGACGGCGTCGCGGTCCCACTGGAAGATGCGCGGATCCTCTGGCAGCGGTGATTCAATACGAGCATGAAGACTCTTGAACGCACGCTGGATGATTACGTGGCAGACGTTTCCGAACACACCGAGGTTCGGATTGGAGTTCCCTTGCCCATGGGCACCCATGAATATGAGGGGGGAGTCAACTTCGCCTTCTTCAGCCGGGACGCCAGCCGGGTTCGGCTGGAGTTGTTTGCGCTTCCGGAAGACTCAACGCCTGCCCGGGTGATTGATCTCAATCCCGCGCGTAACCGCACGGGCGATGTGTGGCATGTTTGGGTGGCGGGAATTAGTCCCGGTCAACTCTATGCTTACCGGGTGGACGGGCCATACCAACCCCGGGAAGGACAGCGTTTCAATTTCCATAAGCTTCTCATCGATCCTTTCGCCACCGCGATTTCACCGGTGCCTCTATGGGATTTTGAATCGGCACGCGGCTACGATCCGTCAGCGGCGGAGCCGGACCTGGTTCTCTCGAAATTGGACAATTCCGGGACTATGCCGAAATGCGTCTTTGTCAACGAGTCCTTCGAGTGGGATGGAGACCAGCCACCGCGCCATTCGTGGTCGGATACGGTCATTTACGAAACCCACGTTCGCGGCTTTACCATCCATCCCAGGTCGGGCGTGGACCACCCGGGAACCTATCGAGGCCTGATCGAAAAGATTCCGTACCTCAAAACCCTCGGAGTGACCGCTGTAGAACTGATGCCCGTCCAGGAGTTCAATGGAACATCCACAGGGCGCTGGAATCCAAAAACAGGCCAGCCGCTCAGGAATTACTGGGGATACGATCCCGTGGTTTTCTTCGCACCCAAAGCCTCTTACAGCAGCTCGGGAGGGCTGGGCCAACAGAAACTGGAGTTCAAGCAAATGGTGCGGGCCTTCCACATTGCCGGAATCGAGGTGATCCTGGACGTGGTGTTCAATCACACGGCGGAGGGAGACGAGTTGGGGCCAACGCTCTGTTTTCGCGGGATGGACAATGCGATCTTTTATACGCTGGAGGACGACAGGCGTTACTACAAGGACTACACCGGGACCGGCAACACCGTCAACGCAAACCATCCAGTGGTACGGGACCACATCCTGGCCGCGCTGCGTTATTGGATGGTCGAAATGCACGTGGACGGGTTCCGGTTTGACTTGGCCTCGGTTCTCGGCCGTGACGGGACCGGCAAACTACTAGCCAACGCCCCTCTTCTCACCCGGATCGCCGAGGACCCGATCCTGAGAGACGTGAAAATCATCGCCGAAGCGTGGGATGCCGCCGGCGCATACGAGGTGGGCAGCTTTTCAGAGCGGCGCTGGGCGGAGTGGAACGGGCGGTACCGAGATGATGTCCGGCGTTTCTGGCGTGGCGACGACGGGATGCTCGGTTGGTTCGCCAGCCGTATCTGTGGGAGTGCCGACATCTATGCGAAGTCCGGCAAGGGTCCGGAGGCCAGCATCAATTTCGTTACATGCCACGACGGATTCACTTTGAACGATCTCGTGAGTTACGGACACAAGCACAATGCAGCCAACGGGGAGAACGGCCGCGATGGGACAAACGAGAATTTCAGTGACAATTACGGCTTTGAAGGGCCGACGGACGATGCCCATACCGAGTCCATCAGGAAGCGCCAGATTAAAAACTTCCTGCTGACCCTGCTGGTTTCGCGCGGGGTGCCGATGCTGTTGGGCGGAGATGAGCTTCGCCGGACCCAAGGCGGCAACAACAATGCCTACTGCCAGGACAACGAAACGAGTTGGATTGACTGGACCGATCTGGAAAAGCATCAGGAGATTTACCGCTTTACAAAGGGCATGATCGCTCTTCGTGGTGCCCATCCGGTGTTGCGCAAGGAACAGTTCTACACGGACGCCGGGATCTATTGGTTTGGCCCGCGAGGCGGCTTACCCAATTGGGCAACCCCGAAGGAACAATCCTTCGCCTGTTTAATCCCTGAAGATGGCCAGCGCGCACTAAGCCTCCTGTTCAATGCCGGCGCCGATGCCGTTGATTTCTGTTTGCCTGCCCCGCCGTGCGGGGCTCAATGGCATCTGGCGGTTGACACCTTTGATGAAACGCCACTTGATTTGTTTGCCGCGGGTAAGGAACAACTGTTGAAATATCCACAAACCTACCTCCTGAGAAACCGTTCCAGCGCTATTCTTCTGGCAAGGAAGCCAGAATGCGTCGGGGAAGGTGCATCCAAATGAATCCACGAGCCGCCGGGATACTGCTCCATCCAAGTTCCCTTGCCAACCGCTATCCGATCGGCGATCTCGGGCCTGCGGCAACTGCCTTTGTGGATTTCCTGGCCGAGAGCGGACAGAGTTGGTGGCAAATGCTGCCGATCGGCCCAGTGGAGGAATACAATTCGCCCTATGAGTCACCGTCTGCCTTTGGTGGGAATCCACTCCTGTTGAGTCCCGATCGGTTAATGGAGCAGGGTCTCCTTGAGCGCCAGGATATCGCGCTTCCCATTTCCGGGAGCGAAAGGAATGTGAATTATCCCGCGGCGCAAGACTTGAAGCTGCGATGGTTGCGGAAGGCATTCGACCATTTCGAGAACAGCAAGCACGGCTCCAGGCAATCTGAGCTCGAGGCGTTTGCCTGCGCGCAGTCTTTCTGGCTTCAGGATTTTGCGTTGTTCTCGGCGATCGGGGCGAAAGAGGGCACCTCGGATTGGACCCGATGGGCACCGGAGTTGCGGACGCGCCAACCAGATGCGGTGAATCGCGCGCGGAAAGATCTAGCCCATAACCTGCGTTATCATGAGTTTGTTCAGTGGCAGTTCTCAGTGCAGTGGAACGCCTTAAAGGCTTATTGCAGGTCCAAAGCGATTCGGCTGATAGGCGATGTGCCCCTGTTCGTGGCGCACCAAAGCGCCGATGTCTGGGCTCATGCCGAACTTTTCAAATTGGATGCCGAGGGTGAACCCACAGTGGTCGCGGGGGTTCCTCCCGATTACTTCTCGAAAACAGGGCAGTTGTGGGGGCTTCCCGTGTATCGCTGGGAGGCACTTCAAGAGCAGGGCTACGAGTGGTGGATCGAACGTCTGCGGACGGCTTATGGACGGTTCGATGTCAGCCGGTTGGACCATTTCATCGGGTTTGAGCGCAGCTATGAAGTGCCTGCAGATGCGAAGACGGCTGTGAACGGGCACTACGAACCTGGTGGAGGAGTTGCTTTTTTCGAAGCCGTGCGCGAGGCCCTTGGGTCACTCCCGTTCATCGCGGATGATCTCGGCGCCATAACCCCTGAAGTGGTGGCTTTGCTCGATCAACTGCAGATCCCAGGCACAAGGGTGCTCCAATTTGAGCTGGAGGCGGCGCTCGAGAGCAAATCAAGTCCGCCAGCACGGTATCCGGCGCAATCAGTGGTCTATACCGGAACCCATGATAACGACACAACGGCTGGCTGGTATGCGAAGTTGCCCAGCGTACAGCGCAACGCCTTGGAGCGACAGTTGAGCGCAAACAACCAGGAGGTTGTCTGGGCGATCATTGGTAAGGCGATGGCAGCGAAGTCCGACATGGCCATCATTCCCGCGCAGGACCTCCTGGAGCTGGGTTCGGAAGCTCGAATGAATGTGCCCGGAGTCCCAAAGGGAAACTGGGGATGGCGTCTAAAGGATGGGGCCCTGACTCCTGAGATCGCGCGTAAGCTGCAAAGCCTTACCAGAACATGTGGGCGCCTGGCGAGTGGCGAGTCCCGTCCCTCTCCCAGCGGGCAGGAAGAGGACCTGACGCCAAGGATCGCGAAGCGGGCCTATGAACTGTACGAGCGGAGAGGCTTCCAGAATGGCCAAACCGTTCAAAACTGGCTCCTCGCGGAACAGGAAATACAAATGGAGGCGAAACCATGAAAGAAAAGCAGTCGCAACAATCCGAAGTTACGGCGCTGTTTCTGGACGTGGGCGGGGTTCTGCTCACCAACGGATGGGATCATCATGCCCGCAGACGCGCCGCGAAGCACTTCAATCTGGATTGGGCCGAAATGCAAGATCGGCATGGCCTGAACTTCGAAACTCACGAGGAGGGAAGGATGACGTTCCAGGAGTATCTAAATCGCGTTGTATTTTATCAAAAGCGGCCCTTCACCCGGGCGCAGTTTCGGCGCTTTATGTGCGCACAATCGAAGCCTTGCGCCGAGATGATCCAGCTGTTCGTTCAACTCAAGGTCCGGTACGGGTTGAAGATCGCGGTGGTCAGCAACGAATCGCGCGAAGTGAATGCGTATCGGATTCAGAAGTTCAAGCTCGCCACGTTTGTGGATTCCTTTATTTCCTCCTGCTTCGTCCAACTCCGTAAGCCCGACGTGGAGATATTCCGGCTGGCGCTGGACATCGCCCAGGTGCCGGCCCAGCAGGTCGTCTATATCGAAAACACCCCGATGTTCGTCCAAATCGCGGAAGGATTGGGGATTCGGAGCATTCTTCACACGGATTACAGGACCACCTGTGCAAACCTTGCCGCCTTGGGATTGCAGAATAAGGAAGGAGGCTCCCGTGAAACCAACTAGCGCGTCCATCCTGACAATCAATGGGGGCTCGTCGAGCATCAAGTTCGCGCTTTACCAGGTCGGCGAACCTCTGAAGCGAGGGCTTTATGGAACGGTTGACCGCATCGGCTTGAGCGGGACGAATCTGACCTTCCATTACCCGCCGAAGAAACAGCAGGAGAATCGCAAACTCGCCGTCGCCGATCACAAATCAGCGGCGAATTTCCTGATTGATTGGCTCGAGGAGCAGGACAAGTTCAAATCGGTTCGGGCGGTGGGGCACCGGGTGGTCCATGGCATGAAACACATCGCGCCCGAGCTGGTCACCCAGGAATTGCTGGATGAACTCCATCGCATCAGCCCGAACGACCCGGATCATCTGCCTCGCGAGATTGAATTGATCGAAGCGTTCCGCCAGCGTCATCCGAAACTGCCGCAGGTGGCGTGCTTTGACACGGCGTTTCACCAAACCATGCCGCGCGTGGCTAAGCTCCTTCCGATTCCACGACGCTTCGACGCAAAGGGAATTCAACGATACGGTTTCCATGGTTTGTCCTACGCCTATCTGATGGAAGAACTCGCGCGCCTCGGCGACCCTGCGGCAACGACTGGCCGCGTGATTCTCGCGCATCTCGGAAACGGCGCCAGCCTGGCCGCCGTGCGCGATGGCAAAAGCATTGACACCAGCATGGGCTTCACGCCGACGGCGGGATTGGTGATGAGCACCCGCTCGGGCGATTTGGATCCCGGCCTGGCGCCGTATCTGGCGCGAACCGAGCAGATGACCACCAAACAATTTTACGAAATGGTCAACTACAAGTCCGGGCTGCTCGGCGTTTCGGAGACCAGCTCCGACATGCGAGACCTGCTCGATCATGAAACGCAGGACGTGCGGGCGGCGGAAGCAATCGCGCTGTTCTGTTACCAGGCGAAAAAGTGGATCGGCTCCTTCGCCGCTGCGCTCGGTGGATTGGACACGCTCGTTTTCGCGGGAGGCATTGGCGAAAATGCGCCAGTTGTCCGCGCGCGCATCTGTGAGGGGCTGAGCTTCCTCGGCATCGAACTGAATGAGTCGCGCAATGCGGAGACTGCGGGAGTGATTTCCACGGACCCCAGTCGGGTCACGGTTCGCATTATCCGCACGGACGAAGAACTGATGATTGCGCGTTCGGTTCTGCGTTCCTGTGCGGCGATCATGGCAGCCTGAACATTATGAAAGCCACCCAACTGCTGCACAACCTGGGCCAGAGCCTCTGGCTCGACAATATCACGCGCGACCTGCTGAACAGCGGCACGCTCAAACGCTACATTGACGAACTGTCGGTGAGCGGGCTGACCTCGAACCCGACGATCTTTGATCACGCGCTCAAGAACAGCACCGCTTACGATGAAGCGATCCGCGAGGAACTGGTGAATGGGAAAACCGGCGAGGGCCTTTTTTTCGATCTGGCACTGGACGATCTCATCCAGGCCGCCGACCTGTTCCGACCTGTTCACAACCGCACGAACGGCGTGGATGGATGGGTGTCGCTGGAGGTGTCGCCACTGCTGGCGCATGACACGACCAGCACCATTGCCGCCGCCAAGGAACTTTCCGCACGGGCGGGACGGCCCAATCTGTTCATCAAGATTCCGGGGACCAAGGAAGGTTTGCCGGCCATCGAGGAGGCGATCTTTGCGGGTGTGCCGGTCAACGTGACACTCCTGTTTTCGCGCGAGCAATACGTGGCGGCGGCTGAGGCGTACCTGCGCGGCATCGAACGGCGTATCGCCACCGGGCTCAATCCCCACGTCGGTTCCGTGGCCTCGATCTTCATCAGCCGATGGGATGTGGCCGTAGCAGGCAAGGTTCCGGAGACGTTGAGCAACCGGCTCGGCATCGCCATTGCCGGTCGCATCTATAAGGCGTATCTCGACCTGTTGAGTAACGCGCGCTCGCAGCGCGCGTCCAATGCCGGCGCCCGGCCGCAACGCCTGCTTTGGGCCAGCACGGGCACCAAGGACCCCAAGGCGTCCGACCTCCTCTACATCAAGGCGCTGGCCGCCCCGTTCACGGTGAACACGATGCCCGAGGGAACGTTGAAAGCCCTCGCCGACCACGGCGAAATCGGCCCGATCATGGCGGCGGACGGCGGCGGTGGCGAAAAAGTTTTGGAGCAGTTCGCCCAGGCCGGCGTGAACGTGGACAGCCTGGCCGACCGCCTCCAGGATGAGGGTGCAAAATCGTTTGTGAAATCCTGGAACGAATTGCTGGCGGTGATCGCCTCCAAGAGCGATGCCCTCAAGCAGGCGGCTCAACCAGCAAGAGGATGATTTATGAATGTACTAGCCATCGATATTGGCGGAACCCACGTAAAGATTCTCGCGACCGGACAGAAGGAACACCGCGAATTCGAGTCCGGGCCCAAGCTGACCCCGGCGACGATGGCGGCGGCCGTGCGGAAGCTCGCGAAAGACTGGAACTATGACGTGGTGTCGATCGGCTACCCCGGAACGGTCTGCCACAACCGGCCCATCGCCGAACCGCATAACTTGGGGAAGGGCTGGGTCGCCTTTGACTATCGAGCTGCTTTCAAGCGGCCGGTGAAAATCATCAATGACGCTGCCATGCAAGCCTTGGGGAGCTACCAGCGCGGCCGGATGTTGTTCCTCGGGCTGGGCACCGGTCTCGGCTCGGCCATGATCGTGGATGGCCTCCTCGAACCGCTGGAATTGGGCCACCTGCCTTACAAGAAGTCGATTTACGAGAATTATGTCGGGATTCGCGGTTTGGAAAAGCATGGAAAGAAGAAATGGCGGAAGCACGTCGCGGACGTCGTGCAACAGTTCATAGCCGCCCTTGAACCCGACGACGTGGTGCTTGGCGGAGGCAACGTCAACAACCTAAAAGATCTGCCACCCGGTTGCCGGAAGGGCGACAGTGCCAATGCATTTCGCGGCGGGTTTCGCTTGTGGACGAAAGCCGCTCCCCGGCAAGGATCCGCTCGGACAACGCTTCATCCTTATAAGCGCGAAGGAACACAAGTTGGCGCCCGGAAGAAAACGAAAGGGTCCTCAGCATGAAAGCAACGATCAAACCTCTCACCCAACGTCCGGCTTGGAAAGCCCTCGCCGCCCACCACAAGAAGATTAAAGGGCTGCATCTCCGGGAACTATTCGCCGATGCCCCGAAACGCGGTGAGCGCCTGACGGTCGAGGCGGTGGGCCTCTGCCTGGATTATTCGAAGAATCGCATCACGGACCAGACCCTTAAGCTGCTGTTCCAACTGGCCAAGGAGTCCGGTTTGGGGGCACGGATGGACGCCATGTTCAGTGGCGAGAAAATCAACATCACGGAAAACCGCGCCGTCCTGCATGTGGCCCTGCGCGCGCCGAAAGGCGCGACCATCGTCGTGGATGGGAAAAATGTCGTTCCCGAAGTCCATGCCGTGCTCGACAAGATGGCTGATTTCTCTGACCGCGTCCGGATCGGCGAGTGGAAGGGCCATACCGGCAAACGCATCAAGAACGTCATCAACATCGGCATCGGCGGTTCCGACCTTGGTCCGGTGATGGCCTACGAGGCGCTCAAACATTACAGCGAGCGCAGCCTGACGGTCCGCTTTGTGTCGAACGTGGATGGCACCGATTTCGTGGAAGCGACACGCGATCTCGCACCGGAGGAAACGCTGTTCATCATTTCGTCAAAGACCTTCACCACGCTGGAGACCATGACCAACGCCCAAACCGCACGCGACTGGCTGCTCAACGGGCTTGGCGGCGACGCCAAGGCCGTAGCCAAACATTTCGTGGCTGTTTCCACGAATGCGGAAAAGGTGTCCGGCTTCGGCATTGATACGGCCAACATGTTCGGCTTCTGGGACTGGGTCGGCGGACGCTACTCGATGGATTCGGCCATCGGTCTTTCTACGATGCTGGCGGTTGGACCGGACAATTTCCGTTCTCTGCTTAAAGGGTTTCACGAGATGGACGAGCATTTCCGCAACACGCCGTTCGAGCAGAACCTGCCGGTGCTCATGGGACTCTTGTCGGTTTGGTATAACGACTTTTTCGGGGCGCAAACGGTCGCGATTTTGCCCTACGAACAATACCTGAAACGTTTTCCCGCGTATCTTCAGCAGTTGACGATGGAGAGCAACGGCAAGCACGTCACGCTCGACGGCAAAAAGGTGAATTACCAGACCGGGCCGGTTTATTGGGGCGAACCCGGCACCAACGGCCAGCATTCGTTCTATCAATTGATTCATCAGGGCACGCGGCTTATCCCCTGTGACTTTATCGCGTTCGGCCACGCCCTCACTCCGTTGGGTCGGCACCACGACATTCTCCTGGCGAATGTTTTTGCCCAGGCCGAGGCTCTTGCTTTTGGCAAAACCGCCGAAGAAGTCAAAGCCGAGGGCACGGCGGACTGGCTTGTGCCGCATCGTGTTTTTGAAGGCAACCGTCCGTCAAATGTCATTCTGGCCGACCGGCTCACGCCGGAAGTTCTTGGCCAACTCGTTGCGCTTTACGAACACAGCGTCTTCACGCAGGGCGTGATTTGGAACATTGATTCGTTTGACCAGTGGGGTGTCGAGTTGGGCAAGGTGCTCGCCCAGCGAATCGTTCCCGAACTGGAGAGCGAGACAGCACCCAGGCTCAAACACGACAGTTCGACAAACAACCTGATCCGCCGCTATCGAACATTGAAGGAGGCGGAATGAAAACTCTTGGCCGGATCCGTTTTCGGCGGGCAGCATCCCCGCATAATCCACAGGGGGCGATTTCCCCAACAGGAAAGCCGCCTCCGCCGGGGCAATATGGGTCTGGGCACCCGTGCAGATCGCCATGAAAACCGATTTCTCAAAGGCGCTGTCAGCCAGACGCCGACAGCAAACAAAAACAAAACACAGACAATGAAAGGACTATTATGCTAAGCAACGCCAAAACACTACAGGGTTACAAATTGAACAGCCTCGATGGGGAAATCGGGAAGGTCAAAGAATTCTACTTTGATGACCGGCACTGGACAA
>Ga0224535_1000229_pt1 | contig 17048 bp, 13 predicted proteins | sample 714E13034metaG_FD_179898 | JGI IMG/M metagenome (GOLD analysis project Ga0224535, IMG submission 179898) | Peat soil microbial communities from Stordalen Mire, Sweden - 717 E1 30-34 | ecosystem: Environmental > Terrestrial > Soil > Wetlands > Peat | place: Sweden: Norrbotten County, Stordalen... | reverse complement strand
GTGCGGTCGGTGCCCACCACCTTGGCCTTGTAGCGGCGCTTGTTGCTGAGCATTACCTCGATGCCGCGGTTGGCGCCCTCGACGACGTGGTAGTTGGTGAGTACGTGGCCGGCCTTGTCGAGGATGAAACCCGATCCCTGCCCCTGCTGCGGAACCGGCTCGAAGAAAAAGTTGTAGACCAGCGATTTGGAGGTAATGTTCACCACCGAAGGCAGCACGCGCTTGTAGACGGCGATGTTGTTCTGTTCCTCGGCGTCGTAGGTGGGCGCGGCCTGAGCCTCCGTGAGCTGGAGCGGGGAGCCGGAGCCGCTTGCGTGCATCGGCGACCAATGGCCCCAAACCACGGGAAGATGCGCGGTGACGTACCAGAATCCGCCCACCAGCAGAACAACGAGAAGAACCCGGCGCAGTTTCACATTCATAGCGTGTAAACTCCTACAGTGGTCAGTGGTCAGTAAAACCGACTGATCATTGAACAGTGATAATTTGTCCATGGTCGTGGCCAGAAATACGTTTGTAGTCGAGTGGACATTCCCTGTTCACTGACCACAGTTCACTATTTTAAAGACTCATCTTGCGGGGATTTGTTGCTTTCCGCCTGGAGGCTCTGCCACAATTCCTCCACCTGGATGCGAAGGGAAGCCTTATCTCCTGCATTTTCCAGAATATAGTCAGCGCGAGCGGCTTTGGCCGCGTCGGGAATCTGGCGCGCTAGCCGGAGCCGGGCATCGGCTTCAGCGGCTTCGTGGCCAGCCCCCGTCGGACAGACGCGGGCGGCATAGCGAGCGATCTTCAGTTCGTCAGGCGCGGTGACCACGACGATGCGGTCCAGGCGCCGCCGCCAGTCGGCCAGCACGGTCTCGCTTTCGCCGCGGGTGCGGGCATCGCGCTCCACCTCAAAAATGAGCGCCGACTCGACGACGGCCACTGCGGCTGGATTGCGGTCAAAAACCTTGTTCATCCAGCGCCGCTGGGCGGCAATCACAGCAGGATGCACGATGGCGTTCAGTTCATTGATGCGCCCGCCCTGAAAGGCCATTTTGGCCAGCCGCGCGCGATTCAATCGGCCATCGGGACCAACAACGTCCCGGCCAAAGACGCGGACAATCTGAGAAAAAACCGGCTGCCCCGGCTCCATCAGTGCATGGCCCAATTCATCGGCCTCAATCACTTCGGCGCCCAACGAGCGCAGCATCTCCGCGACGGTGCTCTTGCCACTTCCCAAGCTGCCGGTGAGACCAACTCTCAGCATCTAAATTCCTCGCCGCATCTTGGCGGCACGCACGGTGTTCGCCATCAGCATGGCAATCGTCAATTTCCCTACGCCCCCTGGGACCGGCGTGTACGCTCCGGCCAGTTCGAAAGCCTTTGGGTCAATGTCGCCCACAATCACAGAGCCATTCTTTGCGAAGGCGGCTTCACGCTTTGCGTTGCCCGCAAAGAAGCGCTCAAACTCGGCCCTTTCCGTGATGCGGTTAATGCCCACATCGACCAAGGTCGCTCCAGGCTTGACCATCTCCGCAGTGATGAAGCCCGGCCGGCCGATTGCGGCCACCAGGATGTCGGCTTGGCGCGTGATCTCCCCGAGGTTTCGTGTTTTGGAGTGGCAAATGGTCACTGTTGCGTTCTGGTGCAGCAGCAGCATGGCTGCCGGCTTGCCCACAATGTCGCTGCGGCCCACGATGACGGCGTGCTGGCCGGCGATGGGAATGATGCTGCGCTTGAGAATTTCGATGATTCCGGCAGGAGTGCAGGGGACAAGCGCGGAGCGCCCCGCCTGCAAGCGGCCCGCGTTCACAGGATGGAAACCGTCCACATCCTTGGCTGGATCGATGGCGTCGAGCAGGGCTTTTGTATCGACGTGCGCCGGCAGCGGCAACTGGATCAGAATGCCGTCGATCTCGTCGCGGCGGTTGAGAGCGGCCACCAGATCGAGCATCTCTTCGGTGGTGACGGTGGCTGGTGGCGTGATGAGCTCGCTGAAAATGCCCAGGTCGGCGCAGGTTTGCACCTTGTTGCGGACATAAATTTCCGAGGCGGCCACGTTGCCCACCAGCACCGCCGCCAGCCCCGGCCGAATGCCGCGCGCGGCCAGCGCACTCGCCTCTTCGGCCACTTCCTGCTTGATGGCCGCGGCAATCGCCACGCCGTCGAGAATTCTTGGCATTTTGCACTCCAAAGTTCATCGTATCGCTTTGTGCCTCCGCGCGGGAGTGGCGCGCTTTCCGCTCTGAAAGGAAGAGATGGGCGGCCCGGGCGAGCAACCCGCGCCCCATCGAAGTGTGATTTACCTCACATACAGTCGTGAGATTGGTGCGTGTACCTTCAGAGGCACGAAGGGTGTTTTAAATCACATTTGCATAGGTTTGCGCGGTCTCCTGGCAGCAGAGTGAGGGAGAGAAATTGATGAGTACCTTCAAGGACGCGGGGCATCTTTTCCGGTTTGCTGGGCTATTTGTCCTCGCATTTCTAGTGTTTCTGGTGGTGCGCCATTTCGTTGTGCCGAAGAGCTTTGGGCAATATGGACACTATCGCGGGGCCTCAATGGGCGAAATTGCGGCGCGGCCGGTGCAGTTTGCCGGTCACGAGGCATGCGAGGCCTGCCACACGGACGTGGTGGAGAAAAAAAAGAACGGCAAACACGCGCAGGTGAACTGCGAGGCGTGCCACGGAGCGTTGGCCAAGCACGCTGACGATCCTTCGACGGTCAAGCCCACGCTGCCGGATACGGCCGTGCTCTGCGCCCGATGCCACACGGCCAGCGCCGCCAAGCCCAAAGGCTTTCCACAGGTTGTGCCGGCAGAGCACTCGAACGGGCTCCCCTGCGAGAGCTGCCATCAGCCACATAGTCCGGGGATGGATGCACCGAAGGCTGATGCGGGAGGTACAAAATGAAGATTTCCCGGCGTCAAATGCTGATTCTGTTGCCGGCGGCGGCGGTCGCATGGGAGTCCGTGCTGGCCGGAACCCCGGAAGAGTCGCCCAACTACAAGATGAGTGAACACTGGTGGGGAATGTTGATCGACATTTCCAAGTGCATTGGCTGCGGCAACTGCGTGCGCGCCTGCCAGATCGAGAACGACGTGCCGGATGGATACTTCCGCACCTGGGTCGAACGCTACCACGTCTCGGACGAGAATATGACCCGCCCTGAGGTGATTTCGCCCGACGGCGGCAAGGAAGGATTCCCGGTTGCACAAGGAGATGAAGAAAAGTATTTCTTCGTTCCCAAGATGTGCAACCACTGCGCGGATTCTCCGTGCACGCAGGTGTGCCCGGTGGGCGCAACATTCATCAGTCCGGACGGCGTGGTGCTGGTTGACCAGAGCTATTGCCTGGGCTGCGCCTATTGCGTGCAAGCCTGTCCTTATGGCTGCCGCTACATCCATCCCCAGAAGGAAGTTGCGGACAAGTGCACGCTCTGCTACCACCGGATTACCAAGGGGCTGACGACTGCCTGCTGTGAGGCCTGTCCCACCGGGGCGCGCCAACTGGCCGACCTGAAAGACCCCAAGGATCCAATCCACGAGTTTCTGAAGACGCATAGCGTGCAGGTGTTGAAGCCACAGATGGCAACCGGCTCAAAGGCCTTCTACAACGATCTGGACGGCTCGGTGCGATAGGGACTGGCGAGATGACGGAATGTACTCAGGAAACGGGTGAGAGATTATGAGTGGCGTTGAAGGCTATATGTATCCAAACGAAATCACTCTCTATTGGAGTGTGCTGATCGTTTTGTACCCCTACATCACGGGACTGGTGGCGGGCGCATTCATCCTTGCTTCGCTGGAGCGTGTCTTCAGGGTTGAGGCGGTAGCGCCTACCTATCGGCTGGCGTTGCTGACGGCCCTTGCTTTTCTGTTGGTTGCGCCCCTGCCGCTGGTTTTGCACCTGGGCCATCCGTTTCGCTCGCCGGAGATGTACTTCACTCCGCATAGCACTTCGGCCATGGCCATGTTCGGCTATGTGTACTTGTGGTACCTGATGGCCGTATTGGTGCTGGAGATATGGCTCGACTACCGGCGCGAGATCGTGCTGCTGTCGCAGTCCAGCAAAGGCTTGTTGCGCCTTGTCTACCGCGTGATGACGCTGGGTTCGAGCAACATCAGCGAGCGCTCGCTGGCCATCGACGACCGGGTGGGATGGATCGTCACGCTGGTCGGCATTCCCTCCGCCTTCCTGCTGCATGGCTACGTCGGCTTCATCTTCGGCTCCATCAAGGCCAATCCCTGGTGGTCGTCGCCATTGATGCCTGTGGTTTTTATCTTCTCGGCCATGGTCTCGGGGATTGCCGGGGTCATGCTGCTCTATATGGCGCTGACCCGGTTGCGCAAGCAGACCATCGACATGCACTGCGTGGACACCATCGCGATGTACATGTTCTATATCTTCATCATTGATTTCAGCTTGGAGATGCTGGACCTGATTCACCGTATCTACGAGGCGGATGAATCGTTCCGCAGCCTGGATTTCATGGTTCATACCAAGCTCTACTTTTCGCAGATCGTAGTCCAGATATTGCTGGGCACGGTCACTCCGCTGATTTTGCTCTTCCTAACGCAGGTGGTGAAATTTCCGGAAATGGTTCGCAAGCGCATTTATGTCACCTCCGGCTGCCTCGCTCTGATCGGCATCTTTGCCATGCGCTGGAACGTGGTGATCGGCGGACAGTTGTTCTCGAAGAGTTTTCTTGGCTACACAACCTACAAGATGAGCCTGGTGACACGCGAGGGCCTGCTGGTGGCAATTGCGTTGACCCTTCTGCCGCTGTTCTTCCTGTGGGTGTTGGTGAAACTGCTGCCGCCGTGGCCTGAGAAGAGCGCACAGACCCCCGCCGCTGCGGACTAGGTCTCTGACCGCTTGAAGTTGTACCAATGCTGGGTGCCCCAGGTCTCGATTTTGAGACCTGGGAAACCACGGACTCAATGGTACGAAATCATCCGGTCAGCGACAGAGATTCCGCGCTTGGTGCGCACGAACAGAAAGTGTAGGGTGCGGGTGCAGTTTCGGCAACGCGTTCGCGCCCGTCGCCAGTGCAATCATTAGATATTTCTCATTCAATGTTGGCCCGTTGAAGGAATCTCTCCGCGTGCCGAAGAGACTATTAGCAAGCATTTTCTCTGCCGTGCGCGATGCGTGGCGAGCGCAGTGCGGTATCGGCGGAAGATCGCCCGGCCTGCGTTGACTGAACGAATGGAGACTCCGATGGTGCAGAATGAAAGGCGAAGGGACGAAGCGATCACTCCGTCCTGGGCACATCTTCGCCTTCCACCTTTTCCCCAGGTCGCTCTCCGGGTACTGCAACTGGCCAACAACGAGAATGTGCAATTGCACGAGTTGAGCGGGCTGATCTCCTCTGATCCGGCCTTTGCCAGCGAGGTTCTTACCATCGCGAATTCGCTCTTGTATGCTCCGCGTTTTCCCGCCAGCAGTGTTTTGCAGGCCATTGCGGTGCTGGGCGCCAATAACCTGCAAGGGCTGTGCCTGACAGTAGGCGTGCGCGCGTACATGGGCAAATCGCTGAACCAGCCCTGTATGCGAGCCATCTGGCGCCACAATCTGGCCTGTGCCCTGATTGCCGATCAACTGGCTTCCGTGGGCTTCCTGGACCGGGACGTTGCGTTCACCTCGGGCGTGATGCACGACATTGGGCGGTTGGCTCTGGCCGTAATCCGGCCCAGGGAGTACGGCTTGGTGCTGGGGGTTCACAGCGGTTCTCCCGCCAGCATTCTCAAGGCCGAGCGAGATCTCTTCGGATGGGATCATTGCGAGGCTGGCCGGCAACTGATCTCGGAATGGAAGATGCCCTTGGAGTTTGAACCCATTGTCTCCGAGCATCATGCGCCACGGCAAAAGGATGGCTCCTGGGGTATGGCCGATTTGATCAATGTTAGCTGCCGCATGGCTGACACGGCCGGCTGCGCCGCATTTCCCGGCTGCGAGGTCACGCCGTTTCCTGATCTGCTGGACGAATTGCCCGCGAGGGAGCGCAGGCTCTTCCATACTACGGTCGAAGCCCTGACCTCCGAAATCGTCAGAAAGATCGATTCCGTCGAGTCGGTTTGACGCGTGCGCGTGCGGTCTGGCTGAAGGATGCTTGCTCCGCATCCTCCAGCCGGTCCTGTTTTAGAAATGGAAAATGTTTTTGATCATGAACAGCACGTTAGCCGGCCGCTCGGCCAGCCTGCGCATGTAATAGGGGTACCACTCATGGCCGAAGGGCACATACACGCGCACGTTGTAGCCCTCCTGCACGAGTTTGCGCTGCAAGTCGGAGCGCAGGCCATAGAGCATCTGGAACTCGAAACTCTTGGGGTCGATTCCATTTTCCTTGGCATAGCTCTTGATTGCGGCGATCATGGCCAGGTCGTGAGTCGCAAAGCCATGATAGACTCCGCTCCCCATCAGCATCTTGGCGAGGCGAAGGTAGTTCGCGTCCACATCGTCCTTGTGCGGAAACGCGACCGTGGCTGGCTCGTCGTAGGCTCCCTTGCACAGCCGTACGCGGGTGCCGTCAGCGATTAGTTGCTCGATGTCTTTCTGGGAGCGGAAGAGGTAGGACTGTATCACAATGCCAATTGCACCATGCAACTCGGGCTTGGCATTCAGCCGATGCACAATGTCCATGGTCACCTGCGCCAGCGGTGAATCTTCCATGTCGATGCGGACAAAGCTGCCCGTAGCCTTGGCGTGTTGAGCCACGTTCTCGGCAATGCTCTCCGCCAGGGCCGGTGACTGGGTTAGCCCCATCTGCGTCAGCTTCATGCTGATGTTGGCCTTCAGCTTTCGCTCGGCAATCAGATCCAGCAGCTTGTGGTAGACGTCGGCAGAAGCCAGGGCTTCGCGCTCTGAGGTCACGCTTTCGCCCAGTGAGTCCAGGCTGACAGTGATGCCATCTTTGTTGACGGACTCGGCCACGCGCAGGGCGTCGTCGATCTCCATGCCGGCAATAAATCGCGAGCTGACACGGATGCCCAACCGGGAATTTTCGCTAAACCGGCGAAGAGGCCGATTGCTGGCGAGTGCAATGAAGAATGAACGAAGGATAGGCATTTTCGGTTCTCCTCAAATAGGCCTCTGGTTTGTAGGCCAAATTTCAAACGAACCAGTTTCGCACAGTTGGGCAGCAATAGGGGAGGCCGGGCGAATCTTCGGCGAAAAATATCCTGCTTTCTGCTAGCCGCACAACGCGGGCCAAAGGCTTTGAGGCAGCCCATCGAATCTCCTGCGCCAGCCGGGTTTTCTCCTCGCCGTCCGGCCTTGCGCCTGCCTTCCCTCCATCGCATCAGGCGCACTTTCTCTATAATGCGGAAGATCATCTTGTCTTGTAGGAGTGCCTCGTGAACCGTAATTCTGCATCGATTTTCCGTTTCTTTTTTGCCCTGGGAATACTCGTCCTTGCGCAGTGCGCCGCCCTGGCCCAAACCGCCCCGCCCACGGTCTACGTCAAAGCTGGTCATCTCTTCGACGCCACCAGCGACAACCTGCGCGACAATATGGTGCTGATTGTTGAGGGCGAACGCATCGCCAAAGTGGCGCCCGCCTCCCAGGTGACCATTCCTGCCGGTGCCACGGTCGTCGATCTCTCTCAGGCATGGGTGTTGCCGGGGCTTATCGATTGCCACACCCACCTTGAAGCCCGCGCAGACCACTATGACCCGATCTGGGATGTGCGCGATACCCCTTTCATGGGTGGTTTTAACGGCGTGGTCAACGCCAACAAGACCCTCCAGGCCGGCTTCACCAGCGTCCGCGACGTGGGTTCACAGCCTTTCTTTGCCGTCGATCTGCGGCGCGCCATCGATGAGGGCCTCTTTCCCGGTCCTCGCGTGGTGGCCAGCGGTCCGCCCATCTCCATCACTGGCGGCCACGGCGATTTGAACGGCTTTGCCCCCGGCGTTGAGAACAGGATGTATCCGGCCGAGCGCGGCTATTCTCTTGCCGATGGTCCCGAAGAAGTTCGCCATCAGGTTCGCGAACAGATCAAGTACGGCGTGGATGTCATCAAGGTGCACGCCACCGGCGGCGTACTCTCGCTGGGCGATAAGCCCGGCGCCGAACAGCTCACCTACGAAGAGATGAAGATGGCCGTTGATGAGGCTCATCGCACCGGCCGCAAGGTCGCCGCGCACGCCCATGGAACGCAGGGAATCAAGGATGCGATTCGCGCTGGCGTTGACTCCATCGAGCATGGCAGCCTCATCGACCAGGAAGGCATCGAGATGATGAAGGCTCGCGGCACCTATCTTGTCGCCGACATCTATAACGACGATTACATCCTCGGCAAGGCTGTCGAGTTTGGCTTGCCCAAGGAAAATGTCGAGAAGGAGAAGACGGTGGGTCGCCTGCAACGCGAGAATTTCGCCAAGGCCGTGGCCGCGGGCGTCAAAATCGCTTTCGGCACCGATGCTGGTGTCTATCCCCACGGCGACAACGCCAAGCAGTTCCACTACATGGTCAAGTTCGGCATGACCCCGGCCGGGGCTATCCGCGCCGCCACTTCAAGCGCCGCTGACCTCATCGACCGCGCCCACGACGTGGGCACACTCGAAGCCGGCAAGTTCGCTGACCTGATCGCCGTCACCGCCAACCCTCTGGAGCGCGTCGAGGTGCTGGAACACGTCTCTTTTGTGATGAAGGGCGGCAAGGTCTACAAGGATGAGATCAGCGCAGCCAGCCCGGCCCAGCCTCCCGTACGATAAGCTGGAACCAGGTGTTTCCGATGCGATTTCAAGCGTCGATGCGCACCGGCAAATCAAGGAGCAGGCGAACAATGAGTGTAGTTTTGGGAATCGACGGCGGAGGGACGCGGACCCGCGCCTCCATTCTGGAGGGTGAACGCGTTCTGGCTCATGTCGAGAGCGGTTCCATCAAGCGGTTGCGCGTGGGCGCCAAAGTATCCGAGGCCAACCTGCGGGCGCTGCTGAACGAGGTCTACGCCCAGGCTGGCGTAACCGGCGTGCGCGCTGCCTCGGCCGGCGTGGCCAGCGCCACCATGCCCGGCGTCAAGGAGTGGATCACTGCGGTTTTTCAGGATTTTGGAGTCCAGCGTTCAGAGGTTGTCGGCGATGAGGTCATCGCCCTCGATGCGGCCTTTCACGGCGGGCCGGGAATCCTGCAGATTGCCGGCACGGGCTCGAACACCATTGGCCGCGCGCCCGATGGCACTCGGGAGAGCGCCGGCGGCTGGAGTTCGCGGCTGGGCGATGAGGGTTCCGGCTACTGGATCGGGGTCAACAGCATTCGCTGGGCGCTCCATGCCCATGACCGCGCCTTTGACAACACGGAGCCGACGCAAATCCTGAAAAAAGTGGGCGAAATCTGGGGCACGCCCAACCTGCGTGCCCTGATCAACCTGGGCGACAGCACACCCGGACCGGACTTTGCCGCGTTGGCGCCAGCCATCAGCGAGCTGGCTCAGGCCGGCGACCCGGTTGCAGTCGCAGTTCTTAAGCAGGCAGCGGCCGATCTGGTCGAGTTTGTGCTGCTGGTGCGCGCCAAGCTGCGCCGCAAGCACGGGATTGCAGGCGAGGTCCCGGTAGCCTGGACCGGCGGCGTCATCGAGCACATACCCCTGGTGCGCCAGGGCTTTTTTGCCGGATTGAAATCCGCCGCGCCGGAGATGCCGGTCAGCCATGAGGAAGTCGTCTCTCTCGATGGCGCCCTCTGGCGCGCCCAGCGGCTGGCGGAGCAGTAAGCAGGTGGAACTGAGATTAGTGCTTTCCCACATCTTGCGCGATGAAACAGCGCCAGATGTGGCGCACCCGGTGCTGGTAGAGTAACCCTCAGTTGCACGGATTCACGCATCCTGTGTTCGTGTGAAGTCGGATCGTGTAAATTATTGATTCTGCCTTGGTTAGGTGGGGAACCGCAGCTTCACGGGATGTGTGGTTTTGTGTTCCCGTGAAGTGTGGTGTCGGAAGCCATTGATTCTGCCTGGGTTAAGACAGGCTCCACAGTTTCACGCGCAAAAACTGCAATTTTTTCTTTGAGCAAGATGGCGGGACGAGGCTGATGATCCCGGTCGCAGTTTCCACTGCGGCAACGATGACCTGTCGCCGGGATCCTCGGCGGCTTCTCTGGTCTTGCTCCCTATTTCAATTGTGCGCTGGGGAAAGGGATTTTTCCGCAAAGGTCGGAAGAGAAAGGGTGTCATTTCCCAGGTCTCAGAATGCGAGACCTACAGGCAGTTAGCCCGTTCATCAACCCCGAAAAATCGCCATGAGCCATGAAAAGCTGTGCCCCGTGTATCGCAGTTTTATAAGGCCGCGATGAACGGGGTATAGACTTCAATCTTGTCTAATGATCGAAGGAGATAGAATCGATGCCTGGGCCACCTGCCAGTTGCCGATTCAGGACACCAAAACAGGAGGAGAATGATCATGAAGAGAACCTTGTATCTATCATTTCTTCTTTTAGGCGCTTATGCATTCGGTCTGCAGGCGCAGGATGCGGCAAAGCCCGTCGAAGGTGCAAATCCCGATGCGGATATTCCCCGCGTCGTGCTTGATTTTGGCAAGCCGTACAAGCTCAATCTAGGCGTCAATGGAATGGCTATGGGGGGCAATACTGCTTGCGGTGAGGACGGAAGCATTTTTTTGGAAGTTTATGTCCCAGACAGTCACAATGGGATGGTGCTTCATTCCCTTGCCCCGGACGGAAAGATTATTCGTTTCAATCCAGGTAACATTCAAGGCTACAAATTTATTGGTATGCCGACCCGATTTTTTGCAGGCGAGACACGTATTGCGGCACTTGTGGATGCGCAACCGGAAAAGGAGAGTCCTCAGGATAAGTGGCCGCCGCCGGTTCAGCTTGCTTTGATCTATGACCACCAGGGCGTATTCCAAAAGGCCGTGCGACTGCCCGATGGCTTTGAAGCCTCCGCGTTGGGCATGTATGGTTCCGGCAATCTGTTAGTCGTCGGCGCCAATGTCAGAGATAAGTCCGCTCATCTTCTGGTGGTTAGTGAGAGCGGAGGAATCGACCGTGAAATGCGGCTCTTTGATGAGGACTACAATCTGAGTCCACACGCCAAGGAAGATCAGCCACTTTCCAGCGCACCGGTATTCAAGGCGGGAGCGCTGAGTTCAATGAGGATCATTCCCTATGGGCAAAATCTGCTGCTCTTTCCCACAGCAACGAAGCAGCCAATCATCGAGGTCAATGAGCGCGGAATCGTTCATGTGTATCCATTGCAGATTCCCAAAGATTTTGTTCTGGAGACTTTGCTCTCCACCGATGGGCATCGCTGGAAGGTCTCAACCTTGAGCGAGCAAGTGGAAACTATCAAAGTTAAGGATTCCGATTCGCATAGCTACGCGATGAAATACGGGCCAATCTTCGAATTCGATCCCGCGGATGGCACAGCGCTGCGCAGAATCGAGAGGCCTGAGAGCGCATCCTGGGCCGTGCTGGCCTGCGAACATGATGGAGAATATGCGGCCTTTACGACGGACGCCAAAGATGGGAGCTTGGAGCTTATGAAAGCCAGCGTTCCCAAATAACTCTGACAGAGTTCGACCGGGCGCCCAGGTCTCGATTTTGGAGACCTGGGAAACCAATAATTCTACGAGTCTGCATTCATCGTGAAGCGGCAACCGCTTGCCCGTTCACAATCGAGCCAACCAGTTTCCCCGCCGCATTCACGGCCACCAGACTGGCCACTCGGCCAACGGCGACGGAACCAACCTGATCGCTCAGGCCGGTCATGGCTGCCGGATTCACGGTGGCCAGGCGCAATGCCTGTTCCAGCGGCGCGCCGGTAAACTCCATGAAATTCGTGAGGGCGCGGTCGAGCGTGAGTACGCTGCCGGCAAGCACGCCGCGGGCCATGGCTCTGCCCTCGGCCACCTGCACCGCAAATCCGCCCAGCATGTACTCGCCGTCGGGCATTCCCGCCGCGCTCATCGCGTCGGTCATCAGAATGGCCCGCTCCGGCCCTTTGGCGCGCCACCACAGCTTCACAATCTCCGGAGCGATGTGGATACCGTCGCAAATCATCTCGGCATAAAGCGAATCGCACGTCAGAACCGTACCCAGAATGCCCGGCTCGCGATGGTTGAGCGGCCGCATGGCGTTGAAGGTATGTGTTGCGCTGTCGGCTCCGGCGCGGATGGCGGCTTGAGTCTCGGCGGCAGTGGCGTTCGAGTGGCCCAATGAGATGCGAACGCCGCGTGAGCGAGCGTGTGCGGCCAGCTCGGGAGCTCCGGGCAGTTCGGGCGCCAGCGTCATCAGCCGTACATGCCCCTCGGCGGCGTCAATGAACCGGTCGAAGGTGGCGATATCGGGCGCCAGCAGGCACTCGACCGGTTGCACTCCGCACTTGGCACGTGAAAGAAACGGGCCTTCCAGATGAATGCCAATGGGCCGTGCCTGGCCCTCGACTGGCGGTTGCGCCAGCAATTTCGCCAGCCCTGAGAGCGCCCGCAGGGTCGCATCCAGCGGCGCGGTGACCGTGGTGGCCAGAAAGTTGCCGGTACCGTGCGCAGCCAGAAAGCTGCTCATGACGCCGAGCGCCTCGGGCGTGGCCTCCATTGCGTCGTGGCCTTTGGCCCCGTGAATGTGTACATCGAAGTACGCCGGGGCCAGTGTTGCGCCCGGGAAGTCAAGAATGCTCGCCTCGCCGGGCAGATCGCCGGCCGCGCGTGTAGAAATGGAGGCGATCCGGCCGTCTTCGACCGCTACCATTGGGTGGTCAATCAGTTTGGCCCCATCCCAAAGCCGCTCCGCTGTAAGTATTGTTCGCATAGTGTCAATTATTGCAGGCGCGGCGGCCTCCCGATCAACCGCTCCTCGAATTCGCGCGCCAGACGAGCGAACGCGACCCTGTTTTTGCTAAAGTTTGGTCATGCATACCACGACGCAATTGGCGGTTTCTTGTACGGCTTTTCTTCTTGGAGCAGGGGTTCTTGCAGCGCAGACGATCGATCTGTCCACCAGCAAGCAGTTGATCGGAGAGATTCCGGGGCATCCGCAGCGGTTGAACAGCCTGCCCATCTCGATGGCCGTTTCTCCGGACGGGCGCTATGTGGTCACGGTGAACGCCGGTTATGGCACCTTCGAATCGCAATACAAGCAGTCGCTGGCGGTGCTCGATACGCAGACCGGCGCGGTGGCGGACTTTCCCGACGACCGCACTCTGGTGAGAGCCAAGCAGACGCTCTACTCCGGCCTGGCGTTCAGCCGCGACGGGAATCACGTGTACGCAAGCATGGCCTCGATGACCGACCCGCTCGGCGGCGGCAAGGATAAGACCGGCAGCGGCGTTGTGGTGTACCGTTTCGCCGCGGGAAAAATCGCGCCCGAGCGCATGATTCACCTGCCGCTCCAGCAACTTGCTCCCGGCAAGAAAACCAAGCTGCCCGGCGGAGCGGAGAGCGACAAGGGAGTGCCTTTCCCGGCTGCTATCGCCGTAGTCGGCCCGGCTGGCGCAGAGAAGCTTCTGGTCGCCGATAACCTCTCCGACGACGTTCTGCTCCTCGATGCCGCGAGCGGCCAGATCGAAAAACGATTCGACCTGGCCGAAAGCGATGCCGTGCCTTCCACTTATCCCGTTGCCCTGGCGGTTTCACGGGACGGCGGACGCGCCTTTGTCGCCTTGTGGAACGCGTCGGAGATTGTGGAACTCGACCTGGCCAGGAGAACCGTGGGCAGAAAGCTCACCCTGCTCAAGCCTTCCAGCCCAATCGCTCCCGGCACGCACCCTTGCGCTCTGCAGCTCTCGCCCGATGGACGGACCCTCTACGTCGCGCTGGCCAACCGCGATGCCGTTGCCGCCGTGAATGTGAATGCCGGCCAGTTCTCCGTGAGGGGCTACTTTGATACCCGCCTGCCGCATCAGGGCTACTTTGGCGCTGAACCGGTGGCATTGGCGCTGAACGCCGACGGCAGCCGCCTTTATGTGGCCAATATGGGCAGCGACGCCGTTGCCGTGATGGATACGAAAAGGCTGACGCCGAGCGCCGCCCGCAAGGGTATGGTCGAGCCCCTCGGTTTTGTGCCCACCGAATGGATGCCCATGTCGATGGCATTTCTTCCTTCACCTTCCGGCGGCAGGCTCTATGTGGCCACAGCCAAAGGCAAAGGGACTGGCCCGAACAACGCGCTCCAGCCGGCGACAGCCGCGTCAAAATTTGTGTGGTCCAGGCCTTTCACGTACATCGCCACGCTTCTCTACGGTTCTGTGGCTACTTTGGATGCAGCCGGGATCGAGAAGAATTTGCCGCAGTGGACCGAAGCGGCGCTCGACTCCAATCGCATGAAGGCAGCCAAAGAAAAGATTGCCTTCGCAGGCGGCGCGCAAGACCGCATTCAGCACGTGATCTACATCATTAAAGAGAACCGGAGCTACGATCAGGTTTTTGGCGATCTGAAGAAGGACGGCAAGCCGGTGGGCAATGGCGACCCCAGCCTGACCATGTACGGCGAAGCGATTACGCCCAACCAGCATAAGCTGGCCCTGCAATTCGGTGTGCTGGACAACTTCTATGACTCAGCCGAGATTTCCGGCGACGGCCACGTCTGGTCGAATGCCGCCATCGGCACGGACTATCTGGAAAAGACCTGGCAGCAGAACTATCGCGGCGGACAGCGGACTTACGACTACGAGGGCATGGTGGCCGAAGGCTATCCGCTGCTACAGAAGATTCCCGACGTGAACGAGCCGGCCAGCGGCTATTTGTGGGGCAATCTGGCCGCCCATGGCAAGAGTTACTACCACTTCGGCGAATATATCTCCTCGACGTTTTGCGATGCGGCGAAGGTTGCGGATCCGCAGTTGGGGACAATGCTCGCCGGCAGCACCTGCGCGCGTAACGCCGTTGCGCCGGGCGAGGCGTTCCCCCCGGAGTGGGGCGGCGGCAAGAACAAATGGCCCTGGCCCATTCCGCTGATCGCTTCGAATGTTGCTACCAAGGCGGAGCTGGTGGGCCACTTCGCCGTGGAGGCGCCGGATTTCAATCTGATGATCCCCGACCAGGTGCGGATTGAAGTTTTCCTGCGGCATTTGCAGGGCTGGATCGCTGACAAGGCGCAGGGCAAGGACACTATGCCGAACTTCGTGTTGATTCGGCTGCCCGACGACCACACTGCGGGCACACGGCCCGGCGGACCCACTCCCAAATCCTCGGTGGCCGACAACGATCTGGCGGTCGGACGCGCAGTGGAAGCCGTTTCCCACTCGCCCTTCTGGGACGACACGGCCTTCTGCATCCTGGAAGACGACGCCCAGAACGGCGGCGACCACGTGGATGCCCACCGCAGCACCGCGCTGATCGTCAGCAAATACGCTCCGCACGGGACCGGCGGAGCGCCCTTTGTGGACAGCCGCTTCTACTCGACCGTGAGCATGATCCGCACCATGGAGTCGCTGCTCGGCCTGCCTCCGATGAACAATAACGATGCTTTCAGCTCGCTGATCTCCACCTTGTTCACCGGTCCCGGCGACCAGCCAGCTTTCGCGGCCGACTACTCCAACCGCGACAATGGCCTCATCTACGCCGCCAACCAAAAAACGGCTGCTGGCGCCAGGGAAAGCATGAAGATGAACTTCCGCCACGCTGATCGCGCCCCCGCCGGCAAGCTCAACGTGATCCTCTGGAAAGATGCCATGGGCAACGCGCCGGTTCCGGCCATGTTGACAGAGCGCAGGAAGAAGAGCGCCAAGGACGACGACGATTAGAGATGCGGCGGACTTTCCAGGTTTCGATTCTGATACTTGGGAAGCCACAAATCTCAAGCGGTTCCGCTCATCAGCCAATTACACTGTTTCCATGACAAAGCGCATCGGCATCCATCTGGGCACGGCGGGCGGGGTTTCCAACTCCATCGAGCAGGCGCGGGAGATTGGCGCCAACACCTTGCAGATTTTTTCGTCGAGCCCGCGCATGTGGCGCGCGCCCAAGATCGACCCCAAGCAGGCCGCGCGCACGAAAGCACTTCGTGCCGCCCTTGATGTTGGCCCTTTGTTAATCCACACGAGCTATCTGGTCAATGTTTGCAGCCAGACGGTCGAGGTGCGCGAGAAGAGCGTTGCGGCCGTTCGCGGCGAGATCGAGCGGGCTCTGGCGCTGGGAGCTGAGTACCTGGTGCTGCATCCCGGCTCGTGGAAAGGGCTCACCCGCGACGAGGGCCTCAAGCTGGCCGCGGAGTCAATCACCCGTGCCATCGACGGCCTTGCGTGGCAGGGAACTCCGTTTCACATCCTCATTGAAAACACGGCGGGATCGGAATTTTCGCTAGGCGGCAGCTTTGAGCAGGTGGCCGAGCTGGTGGAGCGGCTCAAGCCGACCGCGCCCATGGGCGTCTGCCTGGACACCTGCCACACCTGGGTCGCTGGCTACGATCTTGTGTCTCCCGAGGGCTATGAGCAAACCGTAGCCCAGGCCGCCGCGACCGTTGGGTTGGACGCGGTGCGCATATGGCACATGAACGACGCCAAGGCCGCGCGCGGCTCCAAGCTCGACCGCCATGAGCAGATCGGCAAAGGCACAATGGGCCTGGAGCCCTTCCGCCGCCTGCTCAACGACCCCCGCTTTGCCCACGCCGCCTTCATCGCCGAGACCCCGGTTGACGCCCCCGGCGACGAGGAGCGCAATGTGCGGGCGCTGTTGAGTCTGGTGGAGTAGCTTCATATTCTCCGTTTGAATTCCAGGTAGCGTTATGCTACCGTAATCCCATGGGTCAGCCGGTCAAATTGTCGGATGCGCTGGTGCTGGATGCGCGGATCGCCGCCGAGGCGCAAGAGCGCTCGATTGCTGGCCAGATCGAGTTCTGGGCCAAGCTGGGGCGATCTATGGAGTTGCTTCTGGATGGGAAGCGAGTTCTAACACTGCGTAGGAATGCTGGAGCGAGGCCACTCGCCGAAGCGTTAGCTGCGGTGGATACTCCAGAAGGCCGCAAAAGGGTTGCCGATGTTTTGGATCGTCAGTCTTTTCCACATTACAAGCAATGCTCTGACCAACCAGGATTGCTCATTCGCATCGATGAAGACAGCACGGAAACGATAGGCCGCTTTGTGGATCGGACGTTTGTGGCTTCGGAAGGTG
>Ga0224535_1000226_pt1 | contig 17071 bp, 12 predicted proteins | sample 714E13034metaG_FD_179898 | JGI IMG/M metagenome (GOLD analysis project Ga0224535, IMG submission 179898) | Peat soil microbial communities from Stordalen Mire, Sweden - 717 E1 30-34 | ecosystem: Environmental > Terrestrial > Soil > Wetlands > Peat | place: Sweden: Norrbotten County, Stordalen... | reverse complement strand
GCGGGAGCGGCCGCAGAAGGGGCGCTACCGGCAGTTTTCACAGATTGGCGCCGAGGTGATCGGGCCGCCGTCGGCGGGGAGCGAATCGCCGCTGCGGGATGCGGAGGTGCTGGAGATGCTGGCCACTCTGCTGGATGAGCTGGGCATCACCGGCTGGACGCTGGAGTTGAATTCCGTAGGCTCGACCGCTGATCGCGCTCGCTACAACGACGCATTGCGCGCCGCGCTGGTTCCTGTCGCAGCGCAGATGTGCGAGGACTGCCAGCGCCGCGCCGTCACCAATCCGCTGCGCGTGCTGGACTGCAAGGTGCCCGCTGATCAGCCCATCATCGACACGCTGCCCAGGATTGCCGACTCGCTCGACGAGGAATCGCGCACCCACTTCGCCGCAGTGACCGCGGCTCTGGACGCGGCTCACGTGCCGTATACGCGCAACCACCGCCTCGTTCGCGGCCTTGACTACTACACCCGCACCACCTTCGAGTTCACGCACGGCGGATTGGGCGCGCAGAACGCGCTGCTCGGCGGAGGCCGCTACGACGGCCTGAGCGAGATGATCGGCGGACCCCGCGCGCCGGGGATTGGCTTTGCCATGGGCGAGGACCGGCTTGTTCTGACGCTGCAAGCCCAAGAGGCAGCCGCACCGCAGGTGCCGCAGGCGGCCGACGCTTATATTGCGCCGCTGGGTGAAAGCCTGAACGCCGATGCGCTTGGCCTGGCCCGTGAATTGCGCCACCAGGGATTATGGATTGAGCTGGGTGAAGGCAGCTTCCGGCTCAAAAAATCCTTTGAAGCTGCCGACAAAACCGCCCGCCACATCGTCATCCTGGGCGAAGACGAGCTGAAATCCGGTATTCTAACAGTGAAGAACTTCTCCACAGGCATACAGACAAAGGTTCCTCGCACGGAGCTGGCCGTCTTTCTTTCCACTCCCACAGGCGAGTAAAGGACACAGGTAGTGCTTGATTTTCTAGGTAATCTCGAACGAACGCATTATTGCGGTGAATTGCGCGCCGTCAACGCAGGCCAAGAAGTCGTTTTAATGGGTTGGGTCAACCGCCGCCGCGACCACGGCAGCCTGATTTTTCTCGATCTGCGCGACCGTACCGGCATCAGCCAGATCGTGCTGGACAAGGATCTGATCCCCGAGGGCCACGCCAAAGGCGAGCAAATCCGTCCGGAGTACGTTGTTGCCGCCGTGGGCAAAGTGCGCCTGCGCTCGGCCGACGCCATCAACCCCAAGATGCCTACGGGCGAAATCGAAATCGAGGCCACCGAACTGCGGGTGCTGAACGACACGCGCCTGGCGCCTTTCTCGCCATCGGATGAAGCCATCCAGAATGAAGAGGTGAGGCTCAAATACCGCTATGTAGACCTGCGCCGCCCGGAGATGCAGCGCAACTTCCGGCTGCGCCACGAGATCACGCTGGCCATTCGCGACAACCTCAGCAAGCAGGGCTTTCTGGAGATCGAAACTCCAATCCTGACCAAAAGCACACCCGAGGGCGCGCGCGATTTTCTGGTGCCCAGCCGCATGCATCCGGGCGAGTTTTACGCGCTGCCGCAGTCGCCGCAGATCTTCAAGCAGATTCTCATGATCTCCGGCTTCGACAAGTACTTCCAGATTGCCCGCTGCTTCCGCGACGAGGATCTGCGCGCCGACCGCCAGCTCGAGTTCACCCAGGTGGACATCGAGATGAGCTTCCCGCATCAGGAAACAGTTTTCGCCGTGGCGGAAGAGTTTCTGGCAGCCGGTTTTGCCGCAGCCGGGGTCACGTTGCCCACGCCCTTCCCGCGCATCAGCTATGACGAGTCAATTCGCCAGTATGGTTCCGACAAGCCGGACCTGCGCCTGCCCGGTCTCGTTGACGTGCGCCCGGCCTTCACTGACGCCGCGCTGGCTATGCTGCAAATCGACCCGGCATTGCCCGTGGTGGCGTTGCGCATCCCCAAGGTGGGTGAGTTGAGCCGCAAGGAACGCGAAGACAACCACCCGCTCTTCGACCTGGGAAAAGGCGCCAAGTTCATTGACGACTTCAAGCGGCTGGCCAAGGGATTCCCTGAGGCGGCTGCCAAGGTGCGCGAGCTGGTAAGTGCGGATGAGGCCGACTTCGTCATCATTGTGGCTGGCGACCCGGCCCACCCCGTCAAGGCCAGTGACACCAAGATCCCCGGCAGACTGAGCGAGCGCGAGATCAACGTCTACTCCGCCGCCGGCAACTTCCGTACCGAGCTGGCCAGGAAATATGCCGATCGGCATGGAGCCTTCCGCACCACGGAAGAGACCGTCCAGGAGGCGGCCTCGCTCAGCGGCGAGATGCATCTTGTCGATGGCTCAGTGGCCTTCCAGCCTATCTGGATCACCGACTTTCCCATGTTCGAGTACGACGCGGCAATCGCGAAATGGATGCCGGCACATCATCCGTTCACCGCGCCGCACGAGGCTGACATGGCCAACCTGCTCACCGACCCGGCCAGTGTGCGCGCCAACTGCTACGACCTGGCGATGAATGGCCTCGAACTTGGTTCGGGATCCATCCGTATCCACCGCAAAGACGTGCAACAGCAGATCTTCAAGTCGCTGGGAATTAGCGACGAAGAAGCCCATGCCCGCTTCGGATTTTTCCTTGACGCTCTGGAATACGGTACTCCACCCCACGGCGGCATCGCGCTCGGCCTGGACCGTATCGTGATGTTGCTGGCCGGTGCGCCCAGTCTGCGCGAGGTGATCGCCTTCCCCAAGACCGCCAAGGCGGTCGACCTGATGGTCGATGCACCCACCACAGCCACTGAGCAGCAGTTGAAGGAACTGCATATCCGGGTGGCGCTCAAGAGTTAAGGCTCGCGCGGAACTTCCTTCAAAGAGGCTGTCGGCGTCCCAGATCAGGACTTGTTAGCGGGGGAAGTGCGGATCCGCCTTCAAGGAGACTGCTTGCCATTGTGAGTTGGGTCACAATCAGTGTTAAGCATAGAATCTCCCGTTTGTTCACTATTTCTATGCGAGAAATCACCTCAGGGATAGCCAAGCTGAGAGGCTTCTGTAGCCTGGAAACACCCTGTTGGGGTATGTGCAAGCTGTTCGGCAAGATGAGATAGGGAGGCGGTATCCATAGAAACGTCTCAAGGCCTACTGAGATCAGGATTGCCTGCTTGATCAGCCTGGAAATTGAGATGCGTTTGTCCTTCTTGCCCCATACAAGATGAGACTGAGCCGGTCTGACCGCCCCGCAACACCCGGGATTCTGCTACACTGATTCAAGCGCAATCAAGGGGCCAAACGCGCCAGGCCGCGCCCCAAAGATACGCTTCTGCAACCCATGTTCGGGGAGTGGCTCAGCCTGGTAGAGCACCTGGTTCGGGACCAGGGGGTCGGAGGTTCAAATCCTCTCTCCCCGACCATTAAATCCCGCAATATCAGTTAATTAGCGAATCCCCCATTTCCGGCAAGGCCGAAACTTGGGTCCATTTGGGTCCAAATAGCTTCTCCACGTCTCCAACCGCGCGACGTGCGTCCGCAGGGACCGAGTGAATGTATGTTCCTCGGGTGATTTCCGAGGACGAGTGCCCAAGCAGCGCCTGGGTGGTGCCGACAGGTGCCCCTACCGAATCGAGCAACGTAGCGTTCGCGTGCCGGAACCAGTGCCAATTGACGCCGGTTAATTCGAGCGTCTTGCACACTGGCTTGAGTTGGCGATTGAGTAGATTGCGCCGACTGAGCGGGGAGCCGTTCCGGGCGGAGAACACCAAAGTAGACGGAGCCGCCTCGGTGGGCTTCAATGCCGCAAAAATCTCGACACATCTTGGTCCGAGAGGAATGCGGCGTTTGCTCCGTTTGCTTTTCGGTTCATCAAAGTGGCCTTCGTAGACCGTTTGGCAAACCGACAGAAACCCATTCTCCAAATCAACGTTCTGCCAGCGAAGGGCCAGCAGTTCGCCGATCCGTAGACCCGTCATCGCCAGCAGAGAGGCGATGGAGCGGGAGGGTTCCGCGAGCTTCTCGATCAGCTTCTTTACCGTTTCCGTTTCAATTGGAGCCTTCTCTTCAACCGGGCCACGTCGTGGCAAACGAGTCTTCCGGACGGGGTTGTCGGTCAAGAGGTCTTGCATCACGGCTGCTTCGATGATCGTTCCGAAAGCGGTGCGGATGAGTGCAACCGTTTTCCACGAAAGGCCGCTCCGAGTCTTCGCTTGCAGAAAACTCTGAACGGCATCCCGAGTGATCAGCCGAAGCTGCGTGTCTCCAAATGCCGGGTTGAGATGGGCGTCGATCATGTTGTCGTAATACTGTTGAGTTGAATACTTCAGCGTGGGGAAAATCTCCGGCTTCCAGCGGTCTTTCACGAAACTGCGAAACGTCCAAACCGTTTGAGGCCGGTAGTCGTCGCTGTTGACCTTGCGGAGCAGATCGGAAAGCATCTGCCTTGCCTGTCGAACCGTGGGGATTTCCGCAACGGGTCCGAGAACCTCTGAGCGGCGAATCCGCCCAGGCACGTTATCGCGACCAATTATAGGCTCCCACCAGCGAGCGACCCACACTTTCTTGCGCGTACCACGTTTGAAAAGTGAGCCTTCTTGAAAACACCTTTTACGGGCCATTCGTCCTCCGAATGTCGCCCGTTCAGGTGGTAGTGCGTCTGATGGAAGAGTAGTCCCCAAACCTGGATTCATCAAGCAATCCTCAGCCTGTTGGTCCATTCCCGAACCGCCGCGATTTCAAAGCGCAGATATTTTCCAAGTTTGATATGCGGAATACGCTCTTTACCTCGCCGTCGGGTACGTTGGTAGACCCAAGAAACCGGAACGTGCAGGAGACGTGCAGTCTCCGCAACTGTCATCAAATCGCAATCCCATTCATTCGCCGCCATACTCACCCCACGTGCTGTGCTGAAACCTTGAACGTGCTGCTTTATCAACTAGCCTGCACGTACCCCGGACGTACCCCCAAAAATCCCGACTACGTGCAGGCCAAATCAGTAAAATTGCATCAAAATCGTCGCCCACGTAGGTCCTGAACGTGCCATGACGTGCAGGCCAGTCCGGCACGTAGAACGCCTCCAACCCGCCCACACAGAACCCCTCAACCGTCCGCGACCAATTCAAAGGAATTGAGATATTTCTCTTCGTCAAAGTGCATAATGATGAACCGGAACAAATCAAGTTGCCGCTCAAACGCGGCTGCACTGTGGCGCGTCAACAAGTGCCAGATGGATTCCCGAATCAGCTCCCAGGAAATCCCTGAGTCGAATTTCGGAAACAGCTTGATTGACCGAGCCGTGGTAATTCTTCTCGTGCCCTTCGGAGCGGACAGTAGAAGCTCTTTCGTCAGGTACTTTGAGAGATACCGTGCAACATTTCGAACCGTGACCTGTTTGATGAAGACGATGCGCCCGCCCCCGAGGCGGTCCCACGTCTTGCTAATCCACTTCTGCTCGATATAGCGATCAAACAGGACGTGCAAATGAGGAAGCCCTCTCTGGGTAAACTCCGTGACGCAGATGTAATGCGGCGGCACGCCATATTTTCGACGCAGGTACTCCCTGAACTTGTTAAACGCAATCCGCAGATGACACACCGCACTCTCGCCCTCCTTGAGCTTTGAAGGGTCGAGAGTGAGGGTCAGAAAATAGCGGAGGCCTAGCTCTTCAGCTGTTTTGCGTATCGCGTACCGGGCGCGTTTTGCTTTCCTTGGCCCGCAGTAGCTACAGGACCAGGAGCCGCAGTTGATTCGCCGATAGACAGTGCGATTTGTCTTCGGGTCTTTCCCTTTGACGCTCAATCTTCCGCAATACTTGCCCCGCCCTTTGGGCCGGGCATAGCAATCCGGCTGTTCCGTGTGTCGATTATTCGTTATTGGGTCAAGTAAAGAAGACACAGCGCCTTCGGCGCTGATGAGGGCTCCGCCCTCAAACTCCCGGAACGGCTTTTGATCCTTACCGGCAGGCAGGGTGTTTGATTCCCCGCCTGCCGTCTTGCAAGGCGCAGCTTGCCGTATAAGTCGCGGGGCGGAGCCGTTCAAGAACCGTTGCCCGCTCTGGTCTTCGCTGCATCCTGCAAACTCTGTGTTCATCTCAATGGCCTTTCTTGTACGCGTGGGGTCCACTGCATAACGGACACAAATCCTTCAGCGCGTAACTGCGCTTGAGGCGTTGTTCAAAGAAGCCATCCTTCTTCTGCCACGTGCGCACTACGCGCCAGGGAATGCCCCGCTTCGTCACGGCAGCCAGTAAAGGAGCGCCACGGCCAGCACGATGCGCCTTCACTCTCTGCGGAATGTTGGTACTGAAACCTAAGTAGTGCTGCGCACCGCTATAGCGGCGTGCGAAATGCACCAGGTAGACGGAGCCGATGATGTGACCATGCCGACGGTGATTGAAGAAGCGCATCAGAATGGCACCCTTTCTGTCAGCACGATGTAGCGCCGCCTCTTCATGCCACGCGGCACGCGGCTAATCAGAAAGCCATCACGCTTGCGCGCCTTGGCCTCTGCTTTGTCTTTGGCGCTGTACGAGCCATGGAAGGTAAATGCGTAGCCTTCGCCCGCAGACTTCTTTTTGCGCTTCATCGGTACGCCTCCAAAGATTCTGAGGCACAGCCGGATTCGTTTCGGTCTTTGCTGATTGTGTTGGTGTGTTGGGACATCGGCTTTCCTCCTTACTCTGAGGTTGGCCCATGAATACCTATATGGGGAAAATGACTTTTTAAGAATCTTTTAGCGTGGAAATAGCGAAAGAAAAGCGCCGGAGTTATCTTCGGCGCTTTCGAGGTTCTCAGGAATATAAATGCTGGAGTTTTATTCTTCTGGATCGATTCTCTTGGCCCGTCTGAATTCTCCTGCTCGTTGAACTGAGTAGGTAAACGACCAGTCAAACAGTTCCTTGCCAGCAACCGCATCGGCAAGCCAACGGCCCCTTGTCTTACGGGTTTTTAGGGTGCAGAAGTCGGGATCATTCAATATCTGGGAGATATTGCCTTCGCGCTTCCGCATTACCTCTGCCCCTAAGGGGTCCTCTGGCTCAAGAATATCGATGAGTTCCTTGTTGCTTTTCTTGGGGAGTTGCTCTCGGAGGCTGAGGAACAGGTCGCAAGTGCGATTCAGATGCGAGGAGAGGGCAAGAAATCTCTCTGGGTCGGAAACGGGATTGAATTCCGATGGCCGACCCTGCCGGGCCTTTGGCAATGCCTCTGCAATGGCCTTTTGCAGAAACTTGCGGTCGGCTCCTGGACCAGAGTTGATCTGTTCAATTTGTGCAATCGCCTCGTTGATGTCGCCTGCTCCCTCGCCCCGCTCTTTGATGAGGTTGTAAAAATATGTCTCCAGCGCATCCGGCTCGTGAATCAGGTTGATGACCGTCGAAATGTGCTTTCTATTCTTCTCCTTTAGCAAGTGGTCGCGAGTGGATTTATTGATGCCGTTGAAAAGCATTGCTCCGAAGCGGACCATGTCTGCGGTTGTAATGGTCTCTTCAAAGTCCCTTGTTCCCATGACTCGGATTGGAGCCTGCATTAGACGCGCCCATTCCTTCGCCAGCCGTCTTGCGTCTTCGTCGGTAATCGGATGCTGCTGAGGAGAATCCATATCTCAGGCCTCCGTGGCGGCGGGTTCGTCTTCGCCCCAGACACGGGCAAGGGTGGCCTGAATCTTTTTCTCGACACAGGGGATAAGTTCGCGGGTGGCTGCAACCAGTTCCTGCTCGGCTTCAATCTTGGCGACGATGGCTCGCTGCGTCGCAAGAGGCGGGACAGGAAATTGGTAGTCTTTGAAAAAGCCGTTATAAAAACTCTGAACGGTTACACCTGGCTTGATGCCCTTAGCCAGAATTGATGAAGACCTTGTCTTCAACACATAGAACAAAAATCGAGAGTCAATTGAGCTAGACAAGGGAGAAAACGCAATGATGTCTTGATTAATGCACATATCCTTTGAGAGCAATGCAACCGGGAAAGTATGCTTCAAAATTCCAGATCGAACTACACAGATCACCGATTTAGCGGGAATGAGTTTTGTTGCACTGTTGGCGATTGCTGCTTCCGAGAGATGATCTTCGGTATCGTAAATGACATCGGACTTCATGTCTTTCGGTGAGACCCAAGGTATCGTACCCGCCCAATAAGTAGGCTCCCCAGTAGGGGGTGTTCCGCCGCTTGTTGTAGAAAAATGGATTCCTAGTGGTTCCAGTGGCCAGTCGGGGTTGATGGGGATGAAGGGGCGGTAGTTGTCGAGGACAGCACGGGCACCGTCGATGACTTTCTGGTAGCCTTCGATCTCGGCCACGATCTCATTCTGCACTTCCAGCGGCGGCAGGGGAATCTGTAGTTCGCAGAATTTTGACTTCGAAATCTCGGCAAATGTCCCACCTGTGGCCCATGCTTGCATTGTCGGAACAAGCCTGGTGAGCGCAATCGCAATATATTCTGGCACTGCACGTTCATAGTCTTCGATCACGACGTTCTTGAAGCCCTGATTTGTTGCGATAGGAACGCGATTGATGGCGATACGTCCAATGGTTGCGCGGGTCGAGACAACAACAGAGTTAGCCGGAATCAATTTCGCCGAAGATTCTTTGAGACCCTTTTTAGAAATCGTCCTCTTCGTCGTGGATATTTCAGATATAAAATCTGTTGCCGGGAGATCAACAAGCGTCGCCCACGGAATTCCACCGTTCCAGTAATCTTCCACTTCGGACTTTGGTGTTCCTCCGCTCTCCACGCGAAACAAGGTGGCGTCGCCGAGCGGTACGAGTGGAAAGAGATGATTAGCCGCGGTACTCTCCCGATAACGCTCTCCGCTGAGGTTGTAGTCGCCATTCTCGGCGATCTTCTTTTTCGGCACGAATAGCCCGCAGGTGGGATTCAGTTCGTCGGTGGGTTTGTGGCTGCGCAATGCGTGGAAGTAGGAATCGATTTCGGCTTTGACCTGCGGCAAGTCGCTTCCGTCCATGGCGCGACGCTGTGCGCCGAGGCCGAAGCCATCGTTTTCGACCTTGAAAAAGCCGATGGTATCGCTCTGGCGGGCTATAGATTTGTCGAGGATGAGGATGGAGGTCTTTACACCGGAGTAGGGATTGAAGCAGCCCGCCGGGAGTGAGATGACAGCCACGAGGGAGTTTTCAACCAACTCCTTGCGCAGGTCTTTATAGGCGGTCTGACTCTGGAAGATGATGCCTTCGGGGACGATGATCCCGGCGCGGCCACCAGGTGTGAGATGCTCGGCCATGTAATCGACGAAGAGGACTTCGCTGCGCTTGGCCTGGATGGAGAATCGCTTGTGCGGCTTGATGCCGCCCTTGGGGGACATGAAAGGCGGGTTGGCAAGGATGACGTCGGCGGTTTCCTTCCAGCGTTCCTCCTGGGTGAGGGTGTCGTATTCGTAGATGTGCGGGAGGGGGAACCCGTGCAGGTATAGATTCACCAGCGAGAGGCGGACCATGTCCGGCGAAATGTCGTAGCCCTTGATGTTCTGGACCAGACGCCCCTTCTCATCCGGGGTGAGCTTGACCTTATGCTTGGCGTCCCGGTTGGCACGGAGGATGTGCTTGTAGGCAGAGATGAGGAAGCCAGCGGTGCCGCAGGCCGGGTCAAGGATGGTCTCATCCTTCTTGGGATCGACGATGGAAACGATGAAGTCGATGATGTGGCGCGGGGTGCGGAACTGACCGGCATCGCCCTGGGAACCGAGTACGGAAAGCAGATATTCAAAGGCATCGCCGAGGCGTTCGGAGTGATCATAGCTGAACTCGTCGATGACCTTGAGGAAACTCTTCAACGTCTCCGGGTCGCGGTAAGGCAGATAAGCGTTCTTGAAGATGTCGCGAAATAGCGGCGGGATGCCGGGGTTTTGCGGCATCGTGGTGATGCCTTCCGCGTAAAGATTGAGCGTTTCATGGCCGCCAAGACCGGCGCGCATGAGCTTGGCCCAGCCAAAGCGGGCGAAGTTGCCGGTGAAGAATTTCCGCTTGCCGCCGAGTTCCTCGGATTCGGCGTCCATGTCGTCCATGAACTTGTAGATAAGGGCAATGGTGATCTGTTCGACCTGGGATTTGGGGTCGGGAACCTTGCCCACGAGAATGTCACGGGCGGTATCAATGCGTCGTTTGGTGTCTGTATCGAGCAATGTGGTCCTTTAGGAGACGAATTGGTTCAGGGAAACGTAATCCTTGACGTATTCGGGAATAAGCGTCCGGTACGCTGCCGGGACCGCTTTGAATTCACGGGTTGAGAAAGAGGGGTTGGTAGCAAGGTCAGTGAATTGCTTGGTTTCAATGATGTGGCGAACCTGGTCGTTGGAGGCGTAAGCCTTGAAATAGTTCTTGATGGCGGGGATGGCCTCGGCCTCCTGCGGCTTGCGGTCGGCAACGAATTTTGAAAACTCCTCTTCAAGCAGATCGTCCTTGGTCTTGAAGCGGTGGATGAGACCGAAGGCTTTTTCGAGAATTTCGCGCAGGGAAAGACGCCGGTCAATGGCGGCTGCTCGGCGCAGCTTCTCAAGCGTATAGAACTCCTCGGGCTTGTTGAGGACTTCGCGGCTGACGTAGTCGATGACCTTATCCCATTGGCCCGCTTCAACATTGGCCGCAATGGTTGGGTCTTCCTTGACAGCCTCCTCGAACCGCCGGAAGAACATCCGGTCGATCCGCATCCCCTCCGGGCCTACGACTTCCTCTTTAATGGTCGCGAGAATGTCTTCGCCGGTGTGGTTATAGATGCCCCCGATGACGGCAGGGCCGTCCCCGCCCAGGGGCTCGCCAGACTCGCCGGGGTGCGGGAGCTTGATGACCTCGTCGTAGTTGAACTCTTCCTCGAAATACTGGCAGTTGGCGAAGAAGTCGAAGAGTTTGTAGGCGGTTTTGGCGCAGGTTCCGAGGTCGGTTTTGTGCGCTTCATCCTGAAGCTCTTCAAGAAAGCTGTGTTTCCGTGTGCCGCGTCCCTTGATCTGAATGAAGTCGGTCGGCGAAAAGATGGGCCGGAAAAGTCCAAGGTTGAGGATGTCGGGGCAATCGTATCCGGTCGTCATCATGCCGACAGTGACACAAACGCGGGCCTTGCTGGTTTTGTACGTGGGAAGGAAGTTTCCTGTGCCGAGCAGCTTGTTGTTGGTGAAGTTGATGGTCATCTGCTGGGCATCATCAATCTGGGAGGTGACCTGGACTGCAAAGTCGGATTGATATTTTCCGGGGAACATCCTGTCGGCCATCTGGTTGAGAATCTGAGCGATTTTTCCAGCGTGGATCTGGCTTACGGCGAAGATGATGGATTTGCCGATTTCGCCGCTGATGGGGTCGCGGAGTGCGTTCTCAAGAAAGGTTTTGCAAAATAGCTCGTTGGTTCCCTTGGCGAAGAATTTCTTCTCGTAATCGGTCTGATCATAGGCCGTGGACTGTTCGTCTTCGGGGCTGTCGGTAATGTTGACGATAAAGCCCTGCTCCGAGAGGAGCTGCGTGGTGATGCCCGTCCGGGCATCGACGACGGTCGGATTGATGAGGTAGTGCTCCTTTACGCCGTCGAGCAGGGTGTAGCGGAAGGTCGGCAGGCCGTCTTCGCATCCGAAGGTCCGATAGGTGTCAAGCAGAAGACGGCGCTCATACTCGCGGGGGTCCTTGGTGGTTGGCTTCGCTTTGTCGAACTTCTTGAGGTAATCCTTTGGGGTTGCCGTGAGGCCCAGCTTGTAGCCGATGAAGTAGTCGAAGACAGCGCGGGCGTTTCCGCCGATGGAGCGGTGCGCTTCGTCCGATATGACTAGATCGAAATCGGTCGGCGAAAAGAGGGTCTGATACTTGTTGTTGAAGAGGAAGGATTGAACAGTGCTGACGACGATTTCAGCGCGCCGCCAGTCGTCGCGGTTCTCCTTGTAGATGACGGTCTTGTAGTCAGGCGTGAGAAGAGCCACGAGGGCCTTCTTCGCCTGGTCCTCAAGTTCAAGACGGTCCACGAGAAATAGCACGCGGCTGGCATTGCCGGAGCGGAGAAAGAGCTTGATGATGGCGGCGGCTGTGAGGGTTTTTCCCGTGCCGGTGGCCATTTCCAAGAGAAACCTATCTTTACCGGCCCGGACCGCTGCCTGAACTGCATGAACGGCGTTCTCCTGATAGGGGCGAAGGAAACGCAGCTTGTTCGCTTCGATAAAGCCTTGGCGCTCGGCTTCGTTCCGCCATGCTGCTTCGGCTTGATAGCCTGGACGCTGTGTGAGAACGATGTAGTCGCGCCCTACCGGTTCTTCGACTAAGCGCGTGGGGTCGGGTTCGACTCGCTGATAGCTGACAACTGACGTGGGGCTCGGGAACGAAGTGATGACGTTAGGGTTTCCGCGCTCTAAATCCCAGAAGTAGTGAAGATTGCCATTGGAGAGGATGACGAATCGGCAATTCTGCGACCGCGCATATCTCCGGGCCTGTTCCTTACCGACAAGAGGGCTCTTATCTTCTGCTTTCGCTTCAAGGACGATGAGCGGAAAGCCGCTCTCGTTGAGCAGAAGGAAGTCAATGAATCCATGAGGTGTCTTTTGGAAGTCCTCGCCAAAGGAATCTAGGTGGTCCGGGCTCAGAGTGGTCGTATGTTCTAGCCTGATATTCGCTGGTTTCCCGTCTTCGGGAAAGAAGCGCCAGCCTACCGCATCAAGCAGCTTGTTGATTTTAATACGCGCTGTAGCTTCCTTCATTTTCTACCGGGCGCCGAATGCCTCTGGCGTGGCTCAGTGTGGCTAACGCGCCGACTGGTCATTCGGTCTTTCTATTCAGCATCTTGCCCGTAAGGATAGCACTTTCCACTAAACTCAAGACTCTCCTTTAGGCGAGTCCCCAGGCTGATACAGAGTCGGCGGGGCTTTGGATATGGTAGCCGCAGGGTGAAACTCGAAGAGTCCACGCTTGAAAGGTTGAGACAGGCGATAAAGGAGGGGGCCGGTCGGGGTTTGGCACGGAACGCGCCAAAGAGCAGTAGGCCACTTCGACCGTTACACCGGGAAACTTGGGTCCAACTTGGGTCCAAGTAGTGCCGAATACCATGCATTTAGGTCCAACTAGACGCACTACCAACCTAAACGAATCAACAACTTAGCACATCGGTTGCTGTTTCGGGACCAGGGGTCGGAGGTTCAAATCCTCTCTCCCCGACCATTCTATCTCAATGAAAATAAATTGGTTATGCAGCTCTCGCGGTCAGCGAGTTTTCCTCCATTTTCGGTACAGTCGGTACAACTGAGGGCAGTTCGAAGCCGAATCCGCACTTCTCGGCCCATTCTTTGCGGAACTCCACATCCTCTTTGATCTTGTCGTAGAGATCGCCCATGCTCTCATCCGCATACCCCATCCAGAACTTTTGAAGACCCTCTGGACATCCGGTGCGATTTCGAAGATGGGTATTCCTAGCGCAATATCATGCTAGCTGTACCCAGTTCTGGAAAGTTCTGAACCATGCTGTGGCGTTTTCCGAGGAGATTAGCGGTAATGCATTTCTGATGGCCTGGTAAAGCACCTGAATGCATGGTTCCCGTCAAGAACCATTCTCTTAGGCGCCCCGATTTACACCATATCCTTGGGTCTTGAACTGCCGATGGACTCCCTCTTCTCCTAGTCTGAAAATCCCACATTCCACGACACACACACCAGCTTCGCTTTCCTCCGCTGTGGGATTCCGATCAAACCGGGTTCGGCACCTGCTGAGATTCTGCTAAATGCTGGAACGCCTGCTGGTCTGCCCGGGATTTTGGACCGGTTGAAATGAGAAAACTGGTTTGACCGCGGCGTTAGAAGGAAAATAGTAACATTATTTATATCAGTGGTTTGTGCAATGGTACGTCTGCAATAGACGGGCAACTGTGGATTGGACGTGTGTCATGTTATGCTTGACCAGGAATCGCCATGGAAAACATTTCGCAACAACTCAAACAGATTATTATTGCCGGTTTGCGGATCAAGGACAGATCAGCCGAGGATCTGAGCGATGATCAGCAGTTGTTGGGGGGCGATCTCGAGATTGATTCCATCGATATTTTGCAGCTAATTTTAGAAATTGAGAGGCACTTTGGGATCAAGCTCGTAGATGGCGAGTTCGACGAGGGCGCTTGGCAAAGTATTGGAACGCTGGCGGCGACCGTCGAAGCCAAAGTCGCGGCCAAGAGCTGAAAATTCAGGAGCAAGCCTGGCCATGCCAACCAGCAATAGAATGAGCCCCGCCCGAGTATTGCTGGTGGAATGCAACAACATGAACAAGTGGGTGGGCACAACCATGCCCTACGAGATGCATGTCCCCCCCCTGGGCCTCATGTATCTGGCATCGAGCGCCCGCGCGGCGCTGCCCGGCCTCGAAGTGCGCATCGTAGAATCCTCGCTTTCAGCCCCCGACGACGAACGATTTCTGAGCATCTTGCGGGAATTTCAACCCGACGTAGTCGGCCTGCGCTCGATCGCTTTCTTTCTGGAGGAACTGCAGCGCATCGCACGGCTGACGCGAGCCAACAGCGACGCCACGCTGATGGTTGGCGGGCCGATTGTGAAGGCCTACAAGCAGCGGCTTTTCGAAGAAGTTCCGGAGCTGGAGATTGCCGTTCAAGGAGAAGGCGAACAGGCTTTTGTTGAGCTGCTTTCCGGAACTTCCGCCAGCGCGGTTGCGGGAGTTTTATATCGCGACGGCGACCAAGTGAGGGAAAGCCCCGAGCGGCTTCAAAGCGCGGAGATCGACAGCCTGCCCTTTCCCGCCTACGATTTGATCGATCTCGATCAGTACCAGCACCAGCTCAGTTACGCCTACAACCACCGGCGTCAGAGCGTGCTGCTGACCAGCCGCGGCTGTGTCTATCACTGCACCTATTGCTTCAGCCATTGGAAGGGTATCCGACTGCGCAGTGCCGCCAATATCTTTCAGGAGATGGCCGCGCTTTACGACCGGCACGGCATCCGGGATTTCTACATCGTTGACGACATCTTCAACGTCGATGTGAAGCGCGCGCTGGACCTGTTCGACATGATTCAGGCTGCTGGCTTGAAGCTGCGGATGTACTTTGTCAACGGCTTGCGCGCCGACATTGCCAGCGAGAAGTTTGTGGATCGCGCATTGGAGGCGGGCGCCGTCTGGTTTACTTATGCCGTCGAATCGGCCACTGAAGAGATTCAGCGCCTGGTGCGCAAGCATCTCAACCTGGAGAAGGCGCGCCAGATCATCGCCTACACGCAGAAGCAGGATGTGGCCGTCAATATCTCAACCATGTACGGCTTTCCCACTGAAACCAGAGAGATGGCGCAGCGCACGCTGGACTGGCTGGGCGAACTACCCAAGCCGTCGCTGCTGCCCTACCACTTCTGCCTACGTTTCTTTCCCGGCTGCGAGATCAACCAACAGGCCATCGAGGCGGGCTGGGACGCGGAACGGATGGAACTGACCAGCCGCTTCTCTTACAACGACATGGCCATGAGCACGCCCACGCTATCGAAACACGAGATGAACGAGATTCAGATCGAGTATCATCGCCGCTTCGGCCTGAGCAATGCTGCTGCTGTCAACGCCGCGGTGCGAACGCTGCGCTCCATCGGATACGGCGACACGGAGATTGTTCATATGTACTCGGTGCTGAAGCGCAAGGTGATTCGCGAGGTCAGCGAGCTAACGCAGGAAGGTGGTCATTGAAGCGCTGGTACTGGCATCGCTTTCACAACGTGCCGGCGTTGCGCTTCGCATTTTTCGTGGTGCGCTGGTTGCCGCGCTTCGCGCAGCCGCCTGTCGCATCGGTGACCGCGCTGATCTTCTTTCTGCTGTTGAAGCACGAGCGCCGCGCCGTGACCCGCAATCTGCGCCAGGTTTCCGGCCGGCGAGGGCTGGGGCTGCAATGGAAGGTCTATCGCGTCTTCTATTCCTTTTCCGACCTGATTGTTTCCTATGCTTTTGTCCCTCAAGCCAGCCATGAGCAATTGCAAGCCATGCTGGCGGACGGGGAGCGCGGCGCTGCCGTGATCGACCGCTGTCTGGAGGCGGGCCACGGGCTAATTGTGTGGACGGCGCATCTGGGCAATCCGGAGTTTGCCTCGCGTTTGTTGGAGATGCACGACCGGCCCGTCAACGTAGCGCGCGTGGTCGAGGATAAGCCCGCGGAGAAAATGCTGCGCGGTCGGATAAGCAGCGGGCGGCTCCGGACCATCGACTTGCGCGGCGGCGTGCGGGCCACCATCGAACTGCTGCAAGCCCTGCGCCGCAATGAGATCGTCGCCATCCAGGGAGATCGCGTCTACCACCCGCGCTCGAGCGTTGCGGTGCGGTTTTTCAATGCGCCCGCGGAATTTCCTCTGGGGCCTTTTCTGCTCTCGCAGGTCTCCGGCGCGCCGGTGCTTCCCGGCTTCGTTGTTCGCAGCGGCTGGCTGCGTTATCGAGTATTGATGGGCAAGCCCATCCTGCCTTCCTCCTCGGGCAATCGCGACGAAGACCAGCGGAGAGGCCTGCTCCAGGCTGTCCTATTTCTCGAAGCGCAGCTGTCAGATTACTATGATCAATGGGTAAACTTCTTCGATTTCTGGCCGGTTCAACCTCGTGATTGATGCACAAAAAACCATTGTTGTGACCGGGATTGGCGTGGTCAGTCCTTATGGCATAGGCCTGTCTAGTCTGCAGGCTGGGATGCTGGTTGGCCAGTGTTGTCTGGCGCCCGCCACGGAGTTGTATTCCGGCTTTCAGGGAATGGTCGCGCCGGTGGGCGCCTTGCCGCCTCTGCGCGACGGTCATCACTACTCGCGCTCCGATCGGCTGGCGATGGTGGCGGCGCGCGATGCCGTGGCAGATATTGCCAGCTCCTGCAGCACCATCCGCGAGAGCGGAATTGTAATGGCCAGTACGGTTGCGGGCTTGACCGAGATTGATCCGGAGATCTCCCGAGGACCAGCTGCTTGGTATCGGCACGGCGGATTGTCGCGGGCAGCATCTTATTCAGTGTCGCGGGTAGCGGCTTCCGTAGGAGAATGTCTGGACATTCAGGGTCCAAGCTGTGCTGTTTCCGTGGCCTGCGCTTCAGGAGCGACAGCTCTTGTGCTGGCCGCCAACATGCTGCTCGACGAGGCAGCCCCCATGGTTCTCGCCGGGGGGGCGATGCGCTGTG
>Ga0224535_1000224_pt1 | contig 17087 bp, 8 predicted proteins | sample 714E13034metaG_FD_179898 | JGI IMG/M metagenome (GOLD analysis project Ga0224535, IMG submission 179898) | Peat soil microbial communities from Stordalen Mire, Sweden - 717 E1 30-34 | ecosystem: Environmental > Terrestrial > Soil > Wetlands > Peat | place: Sweden: Norrbotten County, Stordalen... | reverse complement strand
CTTGGCTTCTGCTCGGGGGTTGCTCCAGTGGCTCAGCTAACCGGCTGGCTGGCACTCAGCTCGAAACAGACTAATGCCGACGCGGCTATTGCTCAGGTGACCTCGCGCGCAGTGGACTCTGGCGGCAACATTCTGGAGCTGGGCGGAAGGCAGGCAGACGGCACGTTGGCCGCAGCGCCTCCCGGCATCAGTTCAACCGGTGGTAGAGGCGAGAGCGCATGGCTCAACCAGCAAGTGGCCAAAAGCGGCCGAACGACAGGGCTGACGTGCGGCGGCGTTTCGGCTGTCGATCTCGACGTGAGGGTCGATTATTACCTGGATTGTGCGGAGACGCGGCCTTACCTGACCAAGACATTTACTCACCAGATCGGCATCAGCGGCAACCAGCTCAGTGACGCGGGCGACTCAGGCGCGCTGGTGGTGGACGCGGCAAATGCCGAGCCTGTAGGCCTGTACTTTGCGGGTGGTACGGATGTCTCCGGCGTAAGCCAAGGCGTAGCTAACCCGGCGGGCGCGGTGCTGAACGAGTTAGGTGCGCAAATCGGCGGAAGCTATACGTTTGTGGGCACGGCCGACCATGCGGTCAGTTGCCTGAGCTACGGAGACAACAGTATTGCCGCAGCACAGAGTGTTGCGCTCAGCGATGCAGAGACTGCGCGCGCGCAGCAGGCAGTTATGCAGGCTCGGATGCTGGTGAACTCAGCGACAGGAATTTTGGGTGTGGCCGCCGGCAAGAGCCTCGACCACCCAGGCGAGGCCGCGGTGATTCTCTACGCCGACGAGAACAGGTTGGTGAACGCGCCGGATACCGTAGACGGCGTGCGTACGCTGGTGATTCCCACGACGGCGCGCGCGGTGGCTTTCGGCTGGGCGCCGCAGACGCCTCTTGAGAATGGCTCAACTGCAGTGCCTGCTTCCTTGCTCGCGCAGGCCGTGATCATCAAAAATCAGACAGCCGCGGGATTAATGCGTCAAAATTCGGCTTTTTTTGGCGTAGGCGTGGGCCAGAGCCTGGATAATCTCAGGGAGGCAGCGCTGGTCATTTACATAGACCGCAATCGCCTTCCCGCCCAACTACCCGTGATGGTGGATGGATTGCGCACGCGTTCCGTGGTGATGGAACGGTTGCACGTAACCCGCTCCTATGCGACGATGGCGGCATCGCGGCAACATTGCAAGCTCCACAAGGCCACCGGCATGCCAGCGCACTTTGATCCGCACGATGTTCTTCGGCCCCGAAGTTTGAAGTTGAACTGAATTGGCCGCTGGCTGAATCGCCTACGGTAGTGTGCCGGTTAATCGCCACGATCAAAGTCAAAGAAGACATCAAGCCGTCGGATGGCTCCGGTGCGCTCAAATATGGCTATACTGGCTTCTGCATCAAGATCAAGCTCTTCGACCGTAGAGTGAGAGCCATTGGCGCAGGTGATCTCGATTTTCTGCGGCCCTGACTGATGCGCCACCACGGGAACCTGGCAGGTGGTAAACACCATTGTGCCCGGATCGAGCTTGAGGCTGCGCTGCTGGCCATCGACATCGTAGAACGAGAAGAGCCTCGCTTCGGTGAGAAACTCGTTACAACTGACCAGGTGGCGGCGGAAACAGAGCTTTCCGTTTTCGACCGCGACGCCCATTTCGCCAAGCCGCGAGATGAAATCCTCTTTTACCTGGCCGGTCATGCCGGGCTGCTGCGCTCCTGCAAATCCTGGGGTGTGCGAATATGGATCGGTGGGGATAGCGCCGAAGAGCTTGGGCGACTTGTGGACCCCGATGCCTTCGCGGATTTCGTGATAGTGACTGATGAGGCGCTCGAGCAGAGCGGGATCTTCACCCGCGCACGCGGCCTGGTTCAGCACCTCCTGGGTTGCCAGAAGAAGCTTGGAGACCATATGCCAGTAAACACAACCAAGCCCTTCGTATTTGTAGAACGTACCCGAACGGCCGGTGAAGGACTGGTGATCGAAGACCTCTTCATAAAGCGCGAGAATCTGCTCGTTCTCCTGCTGCGGCTGGTTTAACGCCAGGAGCGCCTTCTTCAACAGCGCGCCATTCCTGAAGGCTGCATTGAAGTGCGCCACGCCGTTCAAATCCTGAACCACGATGCGGCGGTCGCCGGATTTGATCATCGCCTCCAGCGGTTTGGATTTGGCAATGGCCGCTGCGGGAATGTTGTTCTTCTCAAAGAAGCCCGGCAACTTGCGGTCCGGATAGAGGATGTAGGTGTTCTGGTCAGCACGATAGAGGCGGCTCAAGCGCAGCGCATCAAGCAATGTAACCGCATCTCGCGCGGAGAGAGCGCCGGAACTGAGCGCGGCCACCTGGCCTTCGAGCATTTCATAGAGGCGGCGAAGCACGATTGTGTCGCCGCAGACCTTCATGAGGTTATAGGAATGATAGAGGCCATCTTCGCGGCGGTTGGCGGAAATAGAGTGGTCGATGTGCCGGAGCGCAACGTCGCAGAATGCTACTAACTGCGCGACGGTGAGCTGGGCCTGGCGCCCGGAAAAGCCGTGTGCGTAAATCCGGGCGCGATAGTCGCTTCCAGCGCTGCCGAGTGAATCGAGGACAAGCTTGCGGTCATGGTCTGAGATTGGTTTGCCGAGCAAGCACGCATGCTGCTCCAACGTTCCCGCTACACGATGAAATGCCTCGGCAATTTCCTCAGAGATTTCAATCACAGGTGTGCCGGCAGCGGCGAAAATCTCGCGACTGAGCGATAGGAAGCGGCGCAGATAGCAAAGGGTCACCATGGAAACGCCAAAGCCGACCAGCGCGTTGTTGGCGTCGTTCCACTCCGGTCGCTGCGTGTTCATCCACAGTCCTGCTTCGGGAATGAAGTTGAAGAGACGGGCCAGCACGAGGACTAAAAGCTTTTCTGCCAGGTTGGCGCGATATGGCGCGCCATCCACGCCGGGCAGAGCTTTGCCGTCCGAACCCATCGCTGCCACTCTCTGGTGAATCTCGCGATCGAGATTGGCATCAAAGTCGATGGTGTTGCGCGGATCTACAAGAAGCGCTGGATAGGGTTTGATGCGGTAGGGAATGTTGGCGTAAGTAAAGACGCGATGCGTCAACAAGCCTACAAGGGCTCCTGGATGATAGCGCGCTGAAACTTCGAACAGCTTTAAGAGGTATGCAACTTGGTGATCACCCCAGTAGCCGATGTAGGACCATGCGTCGTGCGGGTCCTGCACCTCCCATTCATAGCCGTCGCGCATGATGCGATACGGGTTGTGACCATCGGCTGTCGAAGAATCGACAAATTTGAAGATCATGCTTTCGATATAGCCGGGAAAGGAGAGAGCCAGCGCTTCCCAGTTCTGGAAGATGTCGCGCCAGTTGCCCTGATAGTTCAGGATTCTCTCACCCTGATCGTTCTTGACTTCGATGGCAAATTTGTTCCAGGGACGGCTTGGATCGCCGTGGCGGCGGCTGAAGGTGAGCGGCAGGTACTCGTGCGCGAGCCTGTCAAGGTCAGGGTCATCCTGTTCGCGGGCAAGTGCGAGAAGGCTGCTGTGCGGCAAAGTTGCAGGCAGCGCATCCAGGAACGCGGCTTGGCGCGCGGCCAAGGCGTGGTTGGCTTTGCCGATGAAGGCCTTGAAGTCGGAGCTGGAAACCTGGTAGCCATGCTCTGGAATACCGCCACGCATGGTGTTGAACAGAGCATTGGAGAAATGTCGGTCGGAACTAAGATCGTCGCCTGTGCATTGCAGACCGTCGGCTTCAGCCACAATGCGAACCAGATTCGCCGTTCCACATTCGACATCTTCGTCGAGCTGCGCGCGGAGATTCTTGCCGGATTTGAGAATACTGACAAGGGCTGCAACATTCGCAGCGTCCTGCTCGACCTCTGCCACAATGCTCCACTCTTTGCGGCCGCTTGCGGAAAGAGTCAGCCGTGAGTTTATGAAATAAGCGCCGCGGCGGCCGCGGATCAGTTTCTCCTCCTCTACCTCACCGGTCTGGCGGAAGCGATCAAGCTGGGCCGAGCACAGGAGACGGCGGACAGACTCCAGTCCCTCTGACCAGGCCGTGGTTACGCGCAGCGCTTCACTGGGTTCAGGCCGGTCCGCCGGAACAGCGCTGAGTTTGAAGAGGCCTAGGCCGGTATTCGAATCGAGCTCGTTCTCTTTGTAGCCGTCCGCAAGGGTGCTGTATTCGAGCTGGAAGCGGTGCGTCAGGCCGTGAGGCAAAAGATTCTGGATTCCATCGAGAAGGTTGACTTCCAGGGGCAGCGCGCCCAAGTTGACCAAAGCTGCGCGGCGCACAAAGCCGAAGCGGTTGCTCGGCATCCAACTGCAAGAAAAGGACAGGCCGAGATCGTGGTTAACTTCTTCGAAGATGATTTTGTTGCTATAAACGCTTTTTGACAAGCTGCGTGTGACGCGATAGAGGCCAGCGTAACGCTGCGAGAATGGCTCCCACAGGGCGGTGCGCCCACCGCAGGAAACGAGAAGGATAGTCTTGCCGCCAGTCAAGTCCTGGCTGTCATGGATGCGGTCGTCGGTGATGTAGGGAAAGAGAGCGTGGTCGGGGTCCTTGCGACCGGCAGTCAAGGCGCCGGTTGAGGAGACAAACATCCATTGATCCGAGTCGCTGACCAGGCTCATCAGGAACGGCGGCATAGCGTCGTAGTTGACAATGCGGTAGAAACGCTCCCCGCTGATCTCGATTTGACCTCCCTCCACCTTCGGTGTGCCCTGATGGAGGGGCGCTTCTACTACAAAAGCCGTGCCCATTAGATAGCCTCTGTTTGGGACCCATTTCCCTTCGAATAACTGTAAGGACCGGATCTCGTTCTTCCTTGAAATGACAACTTATTCACATCTAACTCCCTGCAGATTGCCGATTCCTCGTGAAAATACCTTCCATGTTACTTTCCGAGAGTAAGTGTTCTACTTTGCCGTGGGCAGTGAATCGTAATTCGGCGACGTTGGCCCGACCGGCATCAACTCCTGAAACAGCCCCTGCATGGCCAGTTTGGCCTTGCGATCCACGGAAAAGAGGCCCCAGTGGCCTTCGGTCCCGGCTCCCTTCCATGGCTCGTCAAATGCCTCAAAGAAAAATGTGGTTACTTTGTTTGCCTTTGCCCATGCGGTTAGCTCCTCGTAGTAACGCTTCTGCTTCTTTTCGTCGCCCGCACGCGGCACAAATTTGCCGCCAACCGCATAGCTGGCCCAGCCGGCCTCGCCAATTACGACCGTTTTTCCCGGATGAGCCTTGCACACACTTTCGTAGTCCTTGATTGTGGAAGCCATAGCCGTATCGATGTCTTCATGGCCCCACATGGGATAGGTGTGCATAGTGATGAAGTCCACGTGATCCGCAAGTTTGGCTTGCTGCTGCCGCCAGTAAAGAAAATCGTCGGCGACGGTAACCGGGCACCTAACCGCCTTTTTCACCTGTTCAACATACTCGATGGTTTTTCCCTCGGTCAGCTTGTGATCAGACCAGGAGACAAGAATCTCGTTGCCGACGCTTACCGCCAGAACGATGCTGTCGAATTTGTTTGCCAGGCGGATTCCATTCGCAATCTGTTCCGCGTTCTCACCTTCATGACCGGCGTTGCTATCGAGCCAGATACCGAGCATCACTTTGATTCCGAGTTTGTTTCGCTGGATAACTTCCAGCACGTCCTGAGAGTGCTGGTCTGCTCCGTAAAGGCGGATCAGTTTCCAGTTCTTATTGAGAATCGTGAGGTCATCGAGGATCTGTGCCTGCGTTGGATAGTTCTTTGCATTTGGACTTTGGCCCAGGCGGTAACCGGAGTAGGCGATCGCATTGCCGTTCCATTGCTGCACGGCAAGATCGGCCTCGTGCGAAGTTGCGCCGGACGCCGCCGCCAAAGCCGCCAGTGGGAATGCGAACGCGCAAAACAGAGCTATTTTCAGGAAGGCGATTTTCATCTCTCTATCTCCCCGCGCCGTTCCTTCAGATCGGCCTCGATCTTCACCATCAGAGTGTCGTTCAGCGGATATGCCGCCATTGCGACGGCGGCCAGCACCAGCATCACGCACGGAATCCAGCTCATCGAAAGGACGATGCCGTGAAGCGAGCGGCCTGTTTGCTGCGCGTTCGCCACATATCCGAAGTAAGTGAGAATAAAGCCCAGTATCCATGCGCCAATCGCAAATCCGATTTTGGTTGCAAAGATTGCCGAGGCAAATACGAGCCCTGTTGTGCGGCGGCCGGTGCGCCATTCCGCGTGATCGGCCGTATCGGCGAACATGGCCCAAACCAGCGGCGAATTGAAGCCGATAATGAAGCTTGATGCGATCTGCACCCCGAACATGAACCAAATATCTTCAGGCTTGGCAAGCGAGAAAAGGCCGACCACCAGACCGCCAAGCCCCAGCGCGAGCATGAAGAGAGGCTTCTTGCCGATCCACCTGGCCAGGCGAGAAGTAATTAAGACAGCCGCTATAAACGCAAAACCGTTGGATAATAGGAACCAGCCGAGAAGATCCTCGCGCTTTACAAAATATTTGAAGTAATAAGTGCTGACCGAACCTTTCACGGCGAAGGCAGCCAGGGTAAGAAGCAACACGCCCACCAGAACGATCCATGGCTTGCTGCCGAAGAGGTCGAGCAGATCGAGTTTGAGATTCGCATGCTGCTGCGGGGACGGCGTAACGCGCTCGCGGGTGCTGACGAAGCAGAGCACCAGCAGAATAACGGCCAGAGTCCCATACAGCACCATGGTCATCTGCCAGCCGCGGGTATCGCTGCCGTGGCCCAGGAACTTGACCAGCGGAAGCGTACAAAACTGGACAAAGATTCCGGCTGTGAAGGCGCCGATGAAGCGAATCGACGAGATGGATGTGCGCTCCTGCGAGTTAGGAGAGATCACGCCCATCAACGCGCTGTAAGGAATGTTCACCGCTGTGTAGATGAACATCAACGAAGAGTAAGTAACGTAGGCATAAACCAGCTTTGCCCCGCCGCTCAGATTCGGAGTCGTGAAGGTCAGCACGCCCGCCGCCGCGAACGGCAGCGCGCCCCACAGTAGATAAGGCCGGAAATGTCCCCAGCGCGTCCTGGTGCGGTCGGCGATAGCTCCCATGATGGGATCGGCCGCCGCGTCGGCGAAGCGGGTGATAAGCATCATGGCGCCAACCGCTGCCGCCGAGATGCCAAATACGTCTGTATAGAAGAAGACGACGAAAAACTCGAAGGTTTTCCAATAGAAGTTCGAAGCCGCATCTCCCAGGGAGTATCCGATTTTCTCTTTCAGGGAGATACGGTCTGCGACGGGTACCATTGCCTTTTCGGTCATCACGAGTGCCTCACCATCCGGTCTGCTTATTGACACCGGGAGTTATCAATTTACCTCTAATTGGTGTACACCCGCACATAGTCAACGAGCATTGTGGAAGGAAATGGCGTACTGGAGTTTGGACTTCCGGGCCAGCTACCGCCTACGGCCAAGTTAAGAATGATGAAGCTAGGACCAGCATCGAAGGGCCATACCGCGCCGCTGAAGCCGCTAATGCTTGACGGCGTATAGGTGGCGTAGGGGGTGGCGGGAGTATCGATGTAATACGAGACGCTGCCCTTGCTCCAGATCATGCCGTAGGTGTGCCAACCAGCCGCCGTTTGCCCGGCCGGAAAGTCGTATTGTGTGCCCAGATTGTTGCCAGTAAAGCCAGTTCCGTGAATTGAGCCATCGTTCCAATCGGGCGAACTGGCGGCATTAATCCGTTCCAGGACATCCATCTCGCCGCAGGCCGGCCAATTTACCGTCGCGATGTTATTGCCCATGAGCCAGAATGCAGGCCAGAACCCTTGCGCCTCTGGAAGCTGGGCGCGCACCTCAATCCGGCCGTACTGGAAGCTGAACAGTCCTTCCGTCTTAAGCCGCGCGGCGGTGTACACGCCGTTCGACGGCTGCTCAGCCACGATGTTCAGGTAGCCGTTGGTATCGACAAAGGCATTGGGCGATGCGGTACTGCACGGAGAAGTGGTCGAGCCCCAGGCACAATAGTTTTCCAACTCGCTGTTTCCCCAACCTCCAGCTCCGGCGTCGTAGGTCCACACCAACTTGTTGGGCTGAGCGTTGGTGCCCGTGGAGTTGGCAAACTCATCGCTCCATACGAGCGTTCCAGAGGGAATGTTTAGCGAGTACGCCTGCGTGGAGACTGTGCTATTAGTGTCTCCAGCAGCCATGGCAATTGCGTTGACAGTCATATTCGACGCAACCAGAAAAGGCGCCACATAGACACGAGAAGAAGTGGTGGGCGTTGTGCCGTCCACCGTGTAATAAATGGTTGCGCCAGAGGTTGAAGTGCTCAGGCTTACGATCACTGCGTTATTTTGGGCGGCAATTGAGGAGAAGCTGGGCGCGACCGCCTGTGTTGTTCCGCCGCCGCCGCCGTTCGTCGTTCCTCCTCCGCTACCGCAGCCGGCGAGGAGAACGATGCTGGCACATAGTGCATACCGGAAACCAGACTTCATAGAATCTGCCATACAATCGCTCCTTCGGCTTGATACATCCCCTCCTGTTCCCCACATGCAGACGCGGGGAACAGGACTGGAGGCGGGGATGTGGTTTGATGCTCCAGGCAGCCTGACGAGACTGCCCGGAGATGTTCATGGGTTGAGTTAGAATGTGAAACGCGCGCCAAACTGGCCAACACGCCCGCCGACTCCGCCGTAAGTGAGAATCTTGCCGAAGGTGGCATCAGCCTTGTTTGTATCAGGACCGGCCAGCGCGTCCCGGTTAAAGACGTTGAAGAATTCAATGCGCAAGGTCAGGTTATAGTGCTTGTCTGCTCCAGCGTACATACTCTTGTGCAGAGCGAGATCCTCAGTAGCTGTGCCTGGATTGCGCACCTGCTCCTGATAGTTCCCCGCCGTGCCCAGTTGATTCGCAGCCGGATCCGCAAAGCAGTCCTTGTTCAGCCAGACCTGACCGAGTCTCGGACTTCCATTAGTCGGCTTGCACCCGGGAACCAGATTGACGTAGATCGAGTTGAATCCCGGATAGCTGTTGGTGGAATGCACCGAGATAGGCGTTCCAGTGCTGTAATGGAAGTCGCCGTCCAGCGTCCAGCCGCCGATCAGCTCATCCATGAGCGTGCTGACATCTGACATCAACATCTTGCCGCGGCCAAAGGGTAGATCATAAATCACATATCCCTTGACGATATGCGTGATGTCGAAGTCGGCAATATCTTTGGCTTCAGTTTTCAGGTCGTAAGTATTTTGCAGCGGACCAGTCCACCATGGCTCCTGGAAATCCGAATCGACATCGCCGTGGGCGCGCGACCAGTTATAACTGGCTTGCAAGGAGAGTCCCTTTGATGCGCGGCGCGTCACGCTGAACTGCAGGCTCTTGTAGTTGGCGTTGCCCAGAGGCGATCCCACCGAAAGCAGCGGCCCGGTATAACCGGCAAAGACCTGCGGATAAGGTACAAGAGCGACCAGTGGGTATTGATCTCCGCAGGAACTCCACGCAGCGCAGATTGTAGCCATGCTTTGCGGAGTGTTTCCCGTGGCGACAAAGTTCTGCCAGTCGGCGATTTTCGGCTGATCGTGCTGGAAGAAACCGCTATGCAGGTGCGTGCTCCAGCTCTGAATCCAGTTCACGTCTACCTTGGTCGCCTTGTCCAGCTCGCGCTGCACTCCAAAGTTATATTGCCATGTGTTACCCGGCGTAAGCGAACGCGGGTCGATGCTGATCACGTCGGAGGTGATGTAAGTCGGGCTCTGCGCTCCGGGAGTGGACGGAGTAACCAGTGTCGGGTTGTAGCCGTTATCCCAATTGAAGTTGCCTTGCTGGGTGATGTTATGGAAACCCACATTGCCGGCCTGCTGATAGGGAATGCCGCCCCAGGTGTTCATGTTCAGGGGTGTAAAGAATACGCCGCCGTTGCCGCGCGCTACCGTTTTGTTGTCCAGCTTATACGCAACGCCAATGTGCGGAGAGTAGTTATAGTAGTCTTGGCGGCGCTCGAAAGACTGGCTGCCGTTCTTCAGATACTCGTATGTACCCATCAAGCCTGAGATCGGATTCTTGTCGTCGAGTTCAAAGCTGGACCAGTGGCCGTTTTTCTCCTTGTAGGGATTGTTGAAATCCCAGCGCAAGCTCACGTTTACGGTCAACTTCGGATTCATCTTTATGTCGTCGCTAGCATAGACAGAGAAAGCCTTGCGCCGCCCGTATTCGTTGTCTGGATTGTTGCTCTCGGCATTGTAGACATCGCCCAGCAGGAAGCTGGCAAAGGCGTTGCCGGTCGTCTGCCATCCGATACCGGACGTGGTCGACGGGTCGAAAATGATCGGATAGCCGCCCATAAAGGTACCCACATCGGTGTGGTAATTGAATTGCATCGCGCGGAACTCGGCGCCTGCCTTCACGTTGTGATGTTTATGACTCCAGACCAGTTGATCGCTGTAGATGAAGGTGTTGCCGGCATAAAAGTCGTTAAACTGGCTGCCTACATTCGAGAAATTCCAGCCATTCTGATAGTTAGCACCGTTGGTGTACTCTCCGGTTTCAAAGTAGATCAACGGGAAGTTGCCCGCTGGGTCCGTTACACCGCTGGCCAAGCCCAGGTTGCTGTCCCATTTACCCGGCTGGGAGGTGGCCATGCTGGGATTGCGGAAACGGTTGAGGGTAGCATAGGCGGTATTCAACAGGTTTGGGGTGATTGTGATTGCATCGCTCAGGCGCACACCCGGAGCCGTGGTGTTATGCCAGTAGGAATTGGCCATCGGTCCGCCATACTTGGCCGTCGGCGACCACGCTCCGCCTTGATCGGCATTGATGCGCGGATAGTTATCCCAATAAAACGACCCGGCGATATGCTGCTTCGCGCTCGGATTGTAATCCATCTTGATGCTGGTCTGAGTGTTATGGAACCAGGGATCGGGCTGATAGGCCGGGCCTGCTTCGTTGAGCGTGTTCGTCGATGCGGGCGCATAGTACTTGTTGTAAAGCTGGAGGATCTTGGCCGTTGTCTTGCTAATCAAGCTGGTGGGAATTTGGTTGTTGGCAAAGACGCAGCCAGTTCCGGGCATATAAATGGAGCCCTGATAGACATTCACCTGGGAAACGCTCGTGTTGCACACGCCAGCGCTCGTCACGGGGTACGCAGTGCCAACCACATTGCCGGTCGTTAGCATTGGGCTCATATCGGCATACGTCAACACGCTACCACTGGAGTCCAGGCCCATCATCGCACTGGTGGGAACAGTGCGTGAAAGCGGTCCCAAATTCCACATCGACTGCATGTAACGCTCGAAGGAACCGAAGTAGAACAGCTTATCCTTGATGATTGCTCCACCAAAGCCGCCGCCCCAGTCGGAGAGCGTCTCGTTCAGCTTCAGGTAAGCATTCTTGTTAGCAGGAGATTGGATGGCATCCAGTTTGTTCCATGAGCTCACGGCATCCAAGCCCGCCGAGTGCATGAAGCCAAACGCGCTTCCGTGATATGCGTTGGTACCAGACTTTAATTCATATTTGAAGACTCCGCCGCCCGAGCGGCCTGCATCGGCGCTGATGCCAGATGTGTCGGCCTCGAATTCCTGAACGGCTTCCATTGGGGGTTGCGACTCGCTGATGTAGCCGCCCAACTGTGAAACCGCCGAGGTGCCGTCGATCAGCACTTCCTTGGACAATGCCATACCGCCGTTGATGTGCGAACTGTAGTCGGTGCCTTCAACGCCCGGCAAGTAGGCAAACATGAAGTTGGAGAGATTACGGCTTCCCTGCACGTTCAAGGGAAGCTGGCTGACCGCTTCGTTGGTCATGTTGGAGGAGAGGGTGGAATCCTCGGTCTGCAGTATTGGCGCAGCGCTGGTCACTTCCACGGTCTCTGTTATCCCGCCCACCTGCAGCGTAGCGTCAATCTCCGCCACCTGGCTGATGAGCAGCGTAATGCCCTTGCGATCCAGCGTCTTGAATCCCGTCTTGGAATAGCTGATCGTATATTCGCCAATGGGCAGATTGCCGACCCGGTAAAAACCGGTACTGTCCGTGGTCGTGGTCTCAACCATGTTGGTGCCCACGTTGGTCACGCTGACCTTCACCCCGGGCATCATGGCCGACGCTGCGTCCTTTACCGTGCCAACGACAGTGGCGCGGTCCGATTGCGCGAAGATGGGCATTGCCATCGTCAGCACAATCAATACAAATATGGCCAAAATCCTCTTTGGCGTCATGGGAACTCCTCCATAAGACCGCACAATAACGCGCGGCGGCTGTGCACATCTATCTCCGCTCGGCCCTTTTGTCGAGTCGGTATGCGCGTCCAGTTTCTATTCAACCGGTTTTACAACCGGTTTATTAACCCGGTTTTAATTTCGTTGCTACTCTAGCTTTTTGTTTGTACGCATGTCAAGCCTTTTTGGTAATATCTTTTTGTGCGCAAATCCTCAGCTCGTTCCGGAGATTCTATCCCGCCTGCCGGGTCCCTACATAAGCCAGTTAGTTTGAGGGATTTGGCTGCTCATCTTGGACTCTCTCGCTCCACTGTCTCCTTGGTGCTCAACAACTCGCCGGTGGCCCAAGGGCTGACGCCAGAGACCCGTGAGCGCGTGTTGAAGGCTGCCGCCGAACTCAATTACAAAGCCAATTATTTTGCCCGGATGCTCAACAACAAGCGGAGCCACATGGTGGGCATTCTTTCTCCCGACCTGGGCGAAGGCTACGACGCGGAGATTCTCAACGGCATAGAACGCCTGCTGATTGAGCGCGATTATCTTTATTTCGTCTCCAGTCATCACTGGAACCGTGAGCTGATCCGGCAACGGCTGGAGGTATTTGCCGAACGCGGCGCGGAGGGCGTGATTCTGATCAATACGCCGACCGCAACGGCGACGAATCTTCCGCTGGTTTCCATTGGCAGTTTGGAATACGATTTTCCGCTGACACGCATTACGCTGGATAATGCCCATGGAATCCGTCTGGCGCTGGAACATCTGCATGAGCTAGGGCATCGAAGGATCGCCTTCCTCAAGGGTCACACGCAATCGAGCGACGCCGAGTCTCGCTGGTCAGCCTGCGAGGAAGCCGCGCGAGGCCTGCATTTGCGCATCTATGAAGATAATGTAATTCAATTGAAACGGATTGATGATGGGCTGAATCCCATACGTGAGGGGTACATCGCAGGGAAGCGATTGCTGAAGACGTCGCAGAAATTTACAGCCTTGCTTGCATTTAACGATATGTCGGCCATCGGCGCCATTCACGCCTTTCGCGACGCGGGGAAGCGGGTTCCGGAAGAGATTTCGGTGGTGGGGTTCGATGATGTTCAGGCGGCAACCATCGTTCAGCCGACTCTGACGACAGTTCGCCAACCGCTGATCCGTATGGGCATGATGGCCGCTACAGAGTTGTTGGCCAGCGTCGAAGATGGCAATTTACAGCCACGCCAGATTTCGATTTTGCCGGAACTGGTGATACGGCAGTCGAGCGCAGTTTGCCCGAAAGACTAAGAATGTTTCTTTGCGTAGATTAGTACAACCAGCCCCCTACCAATCAAACGAATTCACACTGGATGCGGCACGCCTCGGCTGGCCACTTCTCCCTCATCGATTACATACGTAGCAAGGCGCGCTGAGTTTGCCCATCATAGACGCGGATTCCACTCGCCGTCTCAATGCACCCATGCCAGCCAGCCCCACCCAACCGCAAGCGTCACCATAGTGACTGGAATACCAACTCGCGAATAGTCCCAAAAGCCAATGTGCACTTCGCCGTATGCCCGCTCAACAACGATCAGGTTTGCAACCGAACCGGTAATTGTCAAATTTCCGGCCAATGTGCTGGCCATGGCGAGTACTAGCCAGCCAGTGCTTGGATCGTGGAAAGCCGGCACTAGCGACTTGAGAAGCATCACTGCCGGAACATTACTGACCAGGTTCGACATCACTGCGGTCACGGTGGTAAAAATGGCCGCGTTCTGCAGATTGAAACGGTCGGCAATCTCAAAGAGATAGCGGGTTAATCCGGAATTTTCCGCGCCGCCGACGATCACAAACAAGCCAACAAAAAATACCAGAAGTCCCCAATCGACTTCATCATAGACCAGCCGAGGATTGCGCGTGCGCGTGATTAACATGAGAGCAGCCCCGATAGCTGCCATCATGGCAGGTGGCACACCCGCAATAAAGCCGCCCAACACGAGAACTATCACAATGGCAGGCTTGCGCAGCTCACGGGCAGAAACGTGTGTTATAACTGCTTTGATCCCCTCGGCTTCTTCAGGCATGTGATCTTTGCCGCATATTTGACGGATGATCAGCCAATCCAACAGCAGGCCGATGAGTGCTATCGGTCCCAAGCGACACATAAAGTATCTGTAAGTTAACCCGGAGAACGAACCGATCAGCATGTTCTGCGGGTTTCCGGTGATAGTTGCAACGCTACCGATGTTTGCCGAAGTCGCTACGGCAAGAAGATATGGCAGCGGCTTCAAACCCATGCGTCGCGTAGCGAGAAGCGCAAAGGGAACCATGACCAGGCAGATGATGTCGTTCACAAAAAACGCTGAGAGCACGCCTGTAATGAAGATGATTGTGGGCAGCAAGTGGCGCGGCTTCAGGCGCGTGATGATTTGCTCAGTGATCCACTCGAAGAAGCCGGCCAGATGCAGGTAGCCGACGACCAGCATCATGGAGAACAGCAGAACCAGCGTTCCAAAGTCAATGAAGCGCAGGGCTTCGGCTGCCGGAACAATACGAAAGCCAACCATCAGCACGGCACCGATGATGGCCATACCAGGACGATCGATCTTCATTCCCGGCAGCTTGCCCAAAGCGAATACAAAGTAGCTGACTACAAAGACCGCATATCCGGCGGAGACCTGCCACTCGGCAAGAGGAATTGTTGCTCCAGGAACAGCCGCTAGCAGAAGATCAGGTGAAACCATGATGAATTCAGTTTACGTGAGACTCGATGCCGAGCGTAGTAGTGAAGACAACAGAACCATTGGCCTGTCTTTGCCGTGTTAAACAGCAGTCTATACCGGAGCTTGGGGATTAAAAAGGCGGGCTCCTATCCACTTCTGGATAGGAGCCCGGGTTGATGTATTGACCGCGCTGGCTGCTGGTTAGGGCTTGGTGGTCTTGGCCGCGGCCGGTTGCGGGGGCTTGACCGAGGTGACCGGTTTCAGAGGCTGCTTTTTGGTTGCAGCTTTGGCTGGCAGCGGCTTGCGCGGCTGCGCCTTCACTGCTGTCTCGTCTACCGGCGTGGTTCCGGTGACGTCGGCGGTAAAGCCGGCGCCGGAGGGAACCATGTAGTCCTGCGCCGTTTGGCCGTCTGCCGTGCCGGTTGCGACGCTGACACGCGATGCGTCAATGCCCTTCTCCGTTACCAGGTAGTCCTTGGCGTTAACCGCACGCTCGGCGGCCGGGTCGGTCACCTTGAGGTGCTTGTTCTTCAGAGCCGCCTTCTGCTCCTTGGCCAGCTTCGCCTTCTCCTTGGCGTCCGAGTTGCCCACAACAACAGCCTTGGCGTCGGGCTGTTTTTGCAGGTCAAGAGCTATCTCGTCCAGGCAGGCCTTGGCTTCGTTGTCTACGCGCTCCGGGCGCTTCTTGTCGGTGGCGAAGCTGATGGAGCACAGCGCCTGGGTGTGCGGCATCGGCGGCACATACGGGGCCGCGATGGTCACGCTGGTGTTGGCCGTGGCTGTTTGACCCTTGTCGTCGCTCACCGTGCAGGTGATGCCGACTGCGCCGGTGGGCGCTCCGGTGGAGGAGTAGATCGCGTTGGCGCCGGCGCTGCTGACCGAGCCTGCCGTGGCTGAGTAGGTATAGGTCAGCGGACGGTTTTGCGGGCTTACGCCGGATGCGGTGATGGCGCTGGTTTCGCCCGGCTTGATGGTGGTGGGTGAGGCCGAGCAACTGATGGTTGGCGGCTCGAAGGCCTTCACATTGAAGACAGCCGTGGCCTCAGCCGACTCCCAGGGCTTCAGCCCTTCCTTGCCGGGCTTGCCTTCCTTGACGCCGCAGTGGACCGTGTAAGAGCCTGCGGTAAGTGAGCCGGTGGCCACCGTAGCTGTTGTGCCAGTTCCGGTTACGCCTGCGCCAGACCACGAGTAGACAGCGTTCAGCTTGGGGTTCAAGCCACCGGCTGTCGCCGTCACCGTGACTGGGTCGCCGGGGTAGACCGAGGTGGGAGTTGCCGTGCAGGCCAGCGTGACCGGCGGAGGCGCGGCAGACTCGATGTGGTAGGTGAGGCCGAAGGCCAGCCGCATGTCGTTCTGCGCGTTGGCCGAGGCATTGGGCAGCGTGGTCCGCACGTAGTCGGCTTCCAGCAAACGCACGCCCCAGTTCCTGGTGAGGTAGAGGTTCAGTCCGCCGCCAGCTTGAACGGCAAATGAGTTGGCGCTGAAGGTAGCGCCGCCGGTGGCCGGATATAGTCCGTCGAAGCCGTGCGCTTCGCCGAACAATCCCTGGCCGAAGACTTGCAGCCGACGCTGATCAGCTGTGCCCTTCCAGGCAGTCCAGGTGTAGCGCGGGCCGCCCAGGTACGAGAGCTTGTTGGCGTCCACGCCCGGCGAGACGTTAGAGGCATGGTCGCCGGTAATGGCGGCGGCCAGACCCAGGCCTTTCCAGAAGGTTACTGCCGCGTCTGCGCCGCCGCCCTTGAACCAGAACTTGCTCTGGCCGGGCACTACCTGGGAGTGTTCTACAGCAAAGGTTACGGCCAGGTCGGTGGAGACCGCCGCCGGAGCGACCGGCTTCTGGCTCTGCTGGGCCCACAGTACGGACCCAGCCAATATGCATGCGCCCACAAGGAGCACCCTTCCGCGAATCAATATACGCATCTCAGTTCTCCTCAGTTACTCAACCGTCAAAGTGACGTTGGATGTGTGCGACAGTGTGCCCGAAGTTCCGGTCACGCCCACCGTGTAACTCTGTTGTGCCTGGCCAAAGAAGCCTATCGTGGAATTGCAGCCGCTCATGCCAGCCATCGCCGCCATGCCTGCAAGGAGCAGAAGCAGGACCGGCAACATGCGGCCAAAGCGACGGCCGGCCTTGCGCAGACGGCCGACAAACGGAAGCAAAAGCAACGCCAGCGAGAACGGAGCCAGACGCGAGGCGAGTGTGTTGCCTGTGTTCATCTTCCCAACCACCGT
>Ga0224535_1000220_pt1 | contig 17360 bp, 13 predicted proteins | sample 714E13034metaG_FD_179898 | JGI IMG/M metagenome (GOLD analysis project Ga0224535, IMG submission 179898) | Peat soil microbial communities from Stordalen Mire, Sweden - 717 E1 30-34 | ecosystem: Environmental > Terrestrial > Soil > Wetlands > Peat | place: Sweden: Norrbotten County, Stordalen... | reverse complement strand
ATCCCGCTTCTGTATCTGGTGATGATTCGCCCGCAGCAGAAGCGGCAGAAGCAGTGGCAGGCGATGCTGGCTTCAATCAAGACCGGCGACCGGGTGACCACCGCGGGCGGCATTCGCGTCATCATTCTCTCGATCAAAGATGATGGGATCGTGATTCGTGTGGCGCCGGACGGCATCAAGCTGGAAGTGGCCAAGAACGCGATTGCCTCAGTGACTACCCAGGATCCCTCTTCGGGGTCGTAAAGACAGCGGACAGTATGAACAGTGAACATTAAGCAGCGAACATCAGGCAGCGAACAGTGATCCGTTCTGACCACTGTACACTGATCACTGTTCACTGTACGAAATAGAGAAACGGGACGATGAAGAAGAATCTCAAGAACAAAATAGCCCTGATTGTTGCGGTCGTGGTGATTTTCGTCTACGGCATCTTCGGGGTGCCTTCGGGCATCACCGGCAATGCCCTGAAGGAATCCCTGACCAAGCGCATTCACCTTGGCCTCGACTTGCGCGGTGGCGCTCACCTGATTTTGCAGGTGGAGGTGCTAGAGGCGGTCAGCGCCGAGACCGACAACACGGTAGGGCGCATTCAGCAGGATCTGAAGACGGCCAACCTGAATTTTTCGCAGGTCTACAAGCCCGATCCGGAGAACAGACCCCAGACAATCCGGGTGGAGGGAACGTCGTCTGACAAAGCCAGCGACGTGCGCTCCGCGCTGGAGGGAAAGTATTCGAACGAATATGACATATCTGGCGGCGGAGCGGATTCCAGCTTCACGCTGACCATGAAGCCGATGATCGAAACGGCTCTGGAGAAGAAGACCGTCCAGCAGGCCATCGAGACCATCCGCGACCGCGTGGACACGCTGGGCGTCAGTGAGCCGGTGATTCAGGAGTACGGCCTGGGCGACAACCAGATTCTGGTCGAGCTGCCCGGTATCGACGACCTGGACCGCGTGATGTATATCATTCAGTCCACTGCCCGGCTGGAGATTCACGCCGTGGTTGGCGGTCCCTACAAGGACGACCAGGAAGCTCTGGCCAGCGTAGGCGGCGTGGTTCCGCCTGACCAGCAACTCGTCCATGGCTCCGGCTCGGTCGGCGCAGGTTCTGACGCCGACAGCGTCTATATCGTGCATCGCATCTCAATCGTCTCCGGCCAGGACTTCCGTTCCGCCGATCAGGGAACCGATCAGAACGGCCGCCGCAATGTACGCTTCACGCTGACCAATGAGGCCGGCGACAAGTTCTACGACTACACCAGCAAGAATGTGGGCCAGAGCATGGCCGTGGTGATGGGCGGCCGGGTTAAGGAAGTGGCCACCATCCAGAGCGCCATCCGCGACTCGGGAGAGATCACCGGCAGCTTTACCCCCGACGAAGTCGAAGTCCTGTCGAAGATGCTGCGCACGGGCGCGCTGCCTGCCTCGCTCAAGCCTCTTGAGAACCGCACCGTAGGCGCGTCTTTGGGTGCCGATTCGATTCACCAGGGCATAACGGCGGCCATCGTGGGCGTGCTGGTGGTCATGGCCTTCATGCTCTTTTATTACCGCGGCTCGGGCATTAACGCCGATTTGGCGTTGTTTCTGAACTTGGTCATTCTGTTGGGCTTCATGGGTGTTAGCGGGGCCACGCTGACGTTGCCGGGAATTGCCGGAGTGATTCTGACCATCGGCATGGGCGTGGACTCGAATGTGCTGATCTTTGAGCGCATCAGGGAAGAGATGCGCGCTGGCAAGGCACCCTCGGCGGCTGTGGATCAGGGCTTTGCTCACGCCTGGGTCACCATCGTTGATACCCACGTCACCACCATCGTTTCGGCGGCCATTCTGTTCATGTTCGGCAGTGGCCCGGTGAAGGGTTTTGCGGTCACCCTGACCTTCGGTCTGCTCGCCAACCTGTTCACGGCGGTCTACGTCTCGCGGGTCATCTTCGATTGGCACTTGAACAGGTTGAAGCCAGGCGAACAGGTGTCCATCTAGATTTCGGCACTACGACTGCCAGACGGCAAATTCTGTTTGGCAGAGGAAATAACAAGAACGCTGGGGTCCGCAAGGGCTTCAGCCTCCCAGGAAGCGGAGAGAACCAGTGGAATTGTTTCATGGCGTAAATGTGGATTGGCTAAGGCTGAAGTGGTATTTCCTTGGCTTTTCCTTGATCTTCAGCGTGGCTGGCGTGATCTCGATGTGCTTGCATTTTGCGCAGATCGGCAGCCCGGTGCCACTTGGCGTGGACTTCCGCGGCGGCACGCAGATTCAGGCGCAGTTTCAACAGGCTCCGGATACAAACCGGATTCGCCAGGCCATGGGTGCGGCGGGCATCAAGGATGCGCGCATCCAGAACTACGATGTGCCTTCGAACAATGAGGTGCTCATCAGTCTGCCGGAGCAGTCGGATGAGACGCACCTCGACGCAGACCGTACTCAGATTGTCGATGCACTCCAGACGCACTATGCCAACCCCGTCATCTTGCCCCTGCGCAACGTGCAGGTGGTCGGTCCCACCGTGGGCAAGCAGTTGGAAAAGCAGGCTGTGTTGGCCACGCTCTATTCAATGTTGGGGATGCTGGTCTACCTATGGTTCCGCTTCCAGTTGATCTATGGCGTGGCGGCCGTGGTGGCTTGCTTCCACGACACCCTGATCACCGTCGGCGCCTTCGCCCTTACCAACCAGGAGATCAGCCTGACCGTCATTGCGGCCATCCTGACGCTGGTCGGCTACTCGATGAACGACACCATCGTGGTCTTCGACCGCATCCGCGAGAATCTGCGCCTGAACCGGCGAGAGGCCCTGCCCGATGTAGTCAATCGCAGCATCAACCAGACCCTGAGCCGGACCGTTCTCACTTCGGGTCTGACCTTCCTTACCGTCCTGTCCTTATATATTTTTGGCGGACAGGTGCTACGGGGCTTTTCATTTGCGCTCGTGGTGGGTATTCTAATAGGTACCTACTCATCCATCGCCGTGGCAGCGCCCATGCTGGTGGCATGGCAGGAGTGGCGCGCCAGGCAGGGCAAAGGGACGGCTCTTCCAGCCGCAAAGCGCTCCAGAGTGTAAAGGATGCGGGCGATTTTACCGGTTTGTTTTGTGCGTTTTTTATGGCTTGGCGCTGTTCTGTTCGAGGTGGATGGCGCTTTTGTGGTAAGGTTTTGATGCCGGGAACATTTTAGCTTCCCCCGGTGTCTAAATAGAGGTAAGCAAACACCCGATTCGAGGCTGGCCATGTTTGAAGATTCCACGTTTGAATCCGGAGGTAGGATTAAGAGCAAGAGCGGACCTTGGATGCTCGTGACGAGCATCATTGAGGTTTCGTTCTTGGTTTTGCTGATCCTTATTCCGCTGATCTATCCCGAGGCGCTGCCCAAGGCCGCCATGCAGATGGCCTTGGTAGCCCCGCCGCCACCACCGCCGCCACCGCCACCGCCGCCTCCGCCGACGGCAGTCCATGTGGTCCGTGTGCAGTCGGAGATGATGAACAATCAACTCACGGCGCCCACCCGGATTCCGACCAGCATCAAGATGGTTGCCGAGAAGGAACCATCCCAGGCCGGTTTCGGCGTGGTTGGATCTGACTTTGGCGGAGGCAGTTCGAATGGCGTCATGGGCAGCATCTTCGGCAGCGACAACGGGCCCAAGGTGAAGGCTGCTGTGCCGAAGAAGGTTAACATCTCGGCCGGCGTTGCGGTGGGCATGTTGCTCCAGAAGACACAGCCTGTCTACCCGCCCATCGCCAAGGCCGCTCGCGTCTCTGGCACAGTGGTCCTGCAAGCGACCATCTCCAGGACGGGATCGATTGAAAATCTTCGTGTCGTCAGTGGCCCTGCCATGTTGCAGCAAGCCGCTCTCGAAGCTGTCAAGTCTTGGCGCTACAGGCCCTACTTGCTCAACAATGAGCCGGTGGAAGTGGAAACCACAGTGAACGTGATTTTCACCCTGGGCGGATGAGGAATGTTTTTGGCTTTTCCCGCAGTTTTAGGGGAAGAGCCGCGCTTTTGACCTGAATGCGAATCCGAAAGGAAACGCACTCACAGTACCCGCAAGGCAGTCGCAGTCCACAAGAAAACTCCTTAGGAGGAACGATTCAGTGATTCTCGCTCAGCTCACACACCTCGCTTCGCATACGGCCGCCAATCTGGCATTCTTCTTCGATGAAGAAGGGCAGACGGTCAGCTTCAGCCCCATGGGGCTGTGGAGTCACATGGGAGTGCTGGCACGTTGCATCGCCTGCATCCTCTTTGTCGAGTCGATCTGGTCTTTGGCCGTAATGATCGACCGTTACCTGTACTTCTCTGCCGCCCGCAAGCAGTCGCGCGAGTTCGCGCCCAAGGTTGCCGGTGCCCTGAAGGACAGCAAGCTTGAAGAAGCGATCAAGATCGCCGATCGCAACAAGAAGTCTCACTTGGCCGAGGTTGTTACGGCTGGCCTGCAGGAGTTTCGCTCCTCCGGCGGCGTTGCCACTGAGCAGACCATTGCCAGCTCGGGACGCGCTCTGGATCGGGCTGAAGCTATCGTCCACGCCAAGCTGAAGAGGGGCCTCGCTGTCCTGGCCACCATCGGCGCCACGGCTCCGTTCGTCGGACTGCTCGGCACCGTCATCGGCATTCTGAACGCCTTCCAGCAGATCGCCACCCAGAAGACTTCGGGCATCGGCGCGGTTGCCGGCGGCATCTCGGAAGCCCTGGTTACCACGGCGGCTGGTCTGTTTGTGGCCATCCCGGCCGTTATGGCCTTCAACTACTTTACCGGACGCGTCGAATCTTTCGATGTGGAGATGGATAACTCCTCCAGCGAACTGATCGACTATTTCATCAAGCAGAGCAACAAGCGCTAAGCGAAGCGCCATTCGGCGAAGCGGGAATTCGCGGAGGGCGGGAGAGTGAGTACTCTCTCCTGCCCGCCGGTTTCAACCTCGCGACGGCTTGGTGGTTCCTTAACGCCGCCGGATGCCATCCGGAATAAAAATTTTCAGGCAACGGAGCCCAACAAATGGGAATCTCAATCCGCAACGAAAGCAAGAAGGTCAGCTCTAACATCAATGTCACCCCCATGGTTGACGTGATGCTGGTGCTGCTGATCATCTTCATGGTCATCACCCCCATGCTCCAGAACAAAGTGGTTGTCGATATGGCCAAGGTGGATAACCCGACCAATATGCCAGACGCCGACAAGGAAGACGCCATTGTCGTGGCTATCACCCGCGACGGGGGAGTCTTTTTGGGGCAAAACAAGACATCTGTCAGTGAACTCGGCACTCAGGTTCGCGAGAAGCTGGCAGACAAGCCAGGCAAAACGATTTATGTCCGCGCCGATGCCCGCGCGCAGTACCGCGCGGTGGAAGACGCCATTGATGCCGTGCGCACCGCTGGCGTGGAAGATGTGGGCTTGCTGACGCAGAAGCGTGAAGGCAATCTCGCGGGCGGCGCTTAAAGTTTTTCTTGCGCAGTTCCTTTAACGATTTCGAGCAAACGAGGAGTTCTAAGCGATGTCAATGACAACTGGGGGCGGGGGTGGCTACTCGTCCGACATCAATATGACGCCGATGATCGACATTCTTCTGGTGCTGCTGATCATTTTCATGGTCATTGTGCCGGTTACGCCCAAGGGCTTGGACGCGCTGGTGCCTCAGCCGCCTAAGAACCAGGATCAGCAGAAGAATCCTAGCGATCGCACCATCGTTGTGCAGATTCTGCGTGGTTCTAACGGCGCCACACAATATAAGATCAACGAAACGGACGTGACCAAGGCAGAGCTGCTTCCGAAGCTGACCGAGATCTACGCCAACCGCGCCGAGCGCATCATGTTCGTCAAGGGCGACGACAATCTTGACTTCCGCTATGTGGCCGAAGTCATCGATATCGGGCGTTCCGCGAACGTGGATCACATCGGGTTGATGACGCCCAAGATCATGGAAGGTCAGTAGCTCGCTCTTCCGGAGCCGCTTCCCTGAAGAGGGATGTGTAGCGGAAGTCGCGCTTGGGCGGATGACGGATGCGGCTGCGAGAGGACGCTCAGAGTTTAGGCTGGCTAACTGGATGGCTGGGTAGGCTTGATTCCCCGGCAAAATCTAGGGCTGCCAGCCCCGTTTGGAGGCGGTTCATCCGGCGGGAAAGTGGAGTACAATTTTTGCATCCTGGTTTCGGTACCTCCCGCCCGCGGCCAGCTGTACTTGAGATTCCAGGCGCGTGACCGATAGGCCTCGTCTGAAGGAGAAGGATACGAACATGAATGGACCCGCACGTATTACGGCGCTCGCGGTTGTCTTGGCCGGCATGGTGCTTTCCATGAGCGGGTGCAACCGCCTCGCAGCCCGTGACCAGTTGAACAAGGGAGTGGAAGCGTACAAAGGCGCCCATTACGAAGAGGCGATTAACCACTTCCAAAGGGCCACGCAGCTTGATCCGAGTCTGCCCATGGCGAAGAGTTATTTGGCCACCGCTCTGGCACAGAACGTGGTGCCTGGATTGGATACAAAGGACAACCTGGACATGGCGCAGCAGGCCATTGGTATTTTCCAGGAGGTTCTGGACAAGGACCCGCACGATGTGAACAGCATGAAGCAGGTAGCGGGTATCGAATTCAGCATCAAGAGGCTGGACGACGCCAAGAGCTGGCAGAAGAGGGTGCTGCAGGAGGATCCGAAGGATCCCGAGGCGGCGTACACGGTTGGCGTGATTGACTGGATGGAGGCGCACCAGAATACTCTGTCGGCGCTGGCGCCGGCTGGCCTGAACGATGACGGCGAGGGAAATGTGAAAGCGCCCAAGAAGGTCATGGAGCCGCTCAGGGCGAAGAATGCCCCACTGGTCGAGGAAGCTCTGCAGTATCTCAACCAGGCAGTGGCGAACAGGCCCAACTATGACGACGCTATGGCTTATCTGAACCTGATCTACCGGCGCAAAGCCGATGTGGATTGGGGTAACGAGAGTGCCCGCAAGGACGACCTCGCTAAGGCCGAGGATTGGCGTACCAAGGCGATGGGTGTACGCAAGGCTAATGAAGCGAAGAAGAACAGCGGCCCAGGCGGCATCACCATGGGCGACAATGGCGAATTGAAGTAAGCGCCAACACGCGTAAACAGAAACGGCCTCCGCCACTTGCGGAGGCCGTTTCGTATCTGCCCGCCTTCTGTTTAAGCGCACCTTATGTATAAGCACGACGAGGAGGCGAGGCAGGAAGAGCCTAACGCCCTCGAAATCCACCTGCAACTTACGTCGAGGTGGTATTCCTGGGCCGAAGTAACTGTTCATAGCAGTAGCAGGGGGCAGGAAACAAAGGAAGAGGTCCTGTGCTCTATACCTTTCCATAGACCCTAATTGCTATTCGATCTTATAGATTGCTTGCCAGGCAGCTAGTGAAACTGCTTGATTCGATGCGGGTTGTCTTTGTTGCACGCGAGCCCGGAATCGGCCATTGTCTTTCCGCTATACGTTGGAGGCATTCTTGCCGGGGCTATAGCAAAACCAGAGTTGCTGTACCCCGATGCAATGTCTCATGGCGTATTTCTCAAGAAAAAGCCACCTCGCAAACTCTCTGGAACGGCATATTTACGCAGGTTTTGCTGTAAGAAACGTCCCTTGCACCGGATGGACATTCTTCAGCAGCTGAAGAATCGCTATTCAGAGGGGATATTGGGCGCATTTTGAACGGTAGCAATGTGTTGGAGAGGGCTTGCCTTCGACATCGCTAAAAAGCCATGCCGGTTCAATAGAATGGCATGGCTTTTAGCGGCGCTTAAAGGTCAATCGACCTTCGAGCTTTATTGCGCGCCCTGCTTGATAATCTGGTCGGCAAAGTAGTTGTGGACTTTGGCGTCGTTGTGGAGCATATCGAAGTAGGCGTTCTTAAGCAGTTGCGCGTGGCCCTCGCGCAGGCCCTGACGGATGGCTTGCTGTACGTGCGGGTCGTTCAATTCGCGCTGACCGGCTGGCTCCCGTGCGATCAGTTTGTAAATTGCGTACCCGACGATGTGGTGGCCGGGGCCGGCACCGTCGTAGGCGGGAAGAACCTCAGTGATCTCTCCCGGCTTAAGCTTGCCAATGGCGTTGTAGACATCAGAGTCGGTGCGCAGTTGCGACTCTCGAATGAAGCCCATGTCGCCGCCGTTGGGGGCCGTATCTGGATTCTCAGAGAAGTTCATCGCCACTGCGCCGAAATCCTCGCCGCTTTGAAGGCGCTTGTGCAGTTCCAGGATTTTCTTCTTCGCGTCAGCGTCGCCTGAGGCCTTGTTGTTCTGCAGATTGCCGGTCGGCTTTGCGGGCCCGCTGGTCACCGCAATTTGTGCCAGGTGGTATTGTGGCTCGATCAGGTTGAACTCCGACTTGTGAGCCGCATAGTAGCTGGCGATCTCAGCGTCGGTGATGTTGATCTTTGACTCGATCTCCTTGTTCAACAGCTTGGTCTTGGTCAACGAGCGTCGCAATTCCCGTCGAAGGTCGTCTACGGTTATGTTGCGTGCCTGGAGTTGCTTGTCGAACTCCTCCTGCGTGTAAGGCGCCTTCATCTCCGTCAATTTGGCGTTCACGTCCTCGTCGCTGGCGGCCAGATTGAGCTTGGTGGCGCGTTGCCAAAGGATCTCGTCCTCGATCATCCCGCGCAGGATATTGAGCCGGACAATATCGGCTTGCTCGGGGGAGGGCTTCTGGGCATTATCGGCAAGATTAGCCTTGTAATACTTCTCCAGTTCCGAGCGCATAATGTCCTTGCCATTTACCGTTGCCATCACGTCTGGAGAGGGCGAGCGGTGGCACCCGCTCACGGCGGCAATCAGCGTTGCCCCACAAAGCATAAGGACTGTAAAGCGGAAAGGGGTGCGGGAAAAAGCTTTGATTTGCAACCTGGTATCTCCTGGAGGACGCAAAAGTCCTCTGGCAATCAAGAATAAACCCCAAAGCCGATATGGTGATACGCAATTTCACAGACACAGTCGCTAGTTGCAACTCCGCCCTCTACAAGCGGCAAAAGCGAAGATGCAGTAACCGGCCGGCTACTGCATCTTCGCAGGTTGGCCGGACGCGGCCGGTGGTTCCACTCCGGCGGCGCGCAGGGCACGGTCAATCACCATCCAAAGCTGTTCCACGGGAACAGCGCCGCTGATGCGCTCGCCTTCAACAAACACCGCCGGCGCCCCTTCCACTCTGAGCGATTCCGCTTCCTTCATCGAGGCGCGTACCTGGCTTTCATCCTGCTTGGCCAGGCAGGCGTCCAGCTTGACGGCGTCAAGTTTGCCCAGAGTGGCCTGTTGCCTGGCGATGCGGTCCAGCGCATCGAAGCTCCTTGCGTTGTTCCGAGTTTCGCCGTTGACCTCCTGGCCGTGGGAGTGAATGTAATCCACGTACATCCAGTAGACTGCGCTGCTCTGAGCCTCCAGGCAATTGGCGTCCACGGCGGCGCGCATGGCCCAGGGATGAATCTCGACCAGCGGGTTGTCCTTGTAGATGAAGCGCACAGCGCCCTTGTAGTGCTCCAGGGTGTCCGGAAAGAGCGCCTGGTGCATCCGGGAGCAGTAAGGGCATTCAAGATCGTCGAAGTTGATGACCGTGACCTTGGCCGCGGGATTGCCGCGTATGGGGCGGCCAGCCACGTTGATTGAGAAGATCGGGTCGTTGGCCAGATCGAACTTATCCAGGCGTGCAAGAGTCTTGTGGTCGGTCGAAATCAAAAAGTCGACAACCTGGGATTTGCCCCCGTTTGAGAGTGTGACGGGCAGCGCGTCATAGCCGGAGATCTGGCTCGGTTTGCTCGCGCCGATTGCCACATTGACCTCCGGAGGAATATTGAATTGGGAACGGACCATGACCTCGATATGGCGGTCGAGCGCCAAGCCGGTCAACTGTGGGGCGGGTTGGGCCTTACAGCCCACGGCCATGCACAATGCGAGCAGGCCGGCCAGAAAGTGTATACGCGACAAGATGAAATCCTCTCAGAAAAGAATACCCTAGTGGGGGGCCGAGACTGGGCCGTTAGAGCGATTTTAGGGTTAATGTGGCGTAGCGAAGATCCTGCAAGGTGGCTTTTTCTTGAGAAAATAGCTGCTTGAATTTATCGGCCTCGATTACAGCAGCCCTGAAATTGCTATAGTTTTAAGGATTTCCCCATGCGCTGGGAAGAATGAGCATGGATGGGGCAGGGAATGCTTGCAGGCTGAGGTTGTTAGTAAGCGGGCGGCAAACTGGGGTCGCGGAAGGCCGTGTTGGAGCGGCGAATGTCGCCTACTGAACCAAAGTTGGCCAGAGTAAAGCTGTAGAGCCATTGGGTCTCGTTGCGGACCGAACCGAGATTGAAGCGCCGGTATCCGAAGGTAAGGCCGCAGCAGTCCCAGTTATAGACGGCCTGCACTGCGGCATATTGCAGCGTGCCATGGGTAAAATCGTAGCCGCCGTTGGCTGCCAGGTTGAGGCCGCTGCCGCTGGGCTTGCCAATAGCGAGGAAGGGCTGCACCTGCTGGCTCTTGATGGTGGTGGCGGCGCTGCCGTTCTCGTCAACGGCATTGAGCATGGCATGGCCCACGCCGACGGTGGTGCGGCCCCAGCTGTAGCCGGCATAGAGATTGTCGGCGCCAAATTCCCCATCCTTGGGGTCGTAGTCCATGTCCCACTCGACGCGCAGGTTGTCGATGGCCTCGAAGCGCAGGCGCGAGGTGATGGGCGTCAGACTGCGCGGCGATGTGAGGAAGGCGATCCCGCTCATCTCCAGAGTAGAGTCGAAGACGTTGCGCTGGCCAGAGATCAGTGCACCGCTGAAGTTGCGGTCGATGAAGTACTTCTGCGCAATCTGCCAACTGGCCCACTCGCGCGGTGCCTGCGGCGCACAGCCCTTTTGAGAAACTTCGTCTCTGGTGGCGTCGCAGGGTTTCTGTTCAGTAGGACGCAGATAAAAGCGCTGGGTAAGCGAGAAACCCACCTCGTTGGTGTTGGTGGCGATGTCGGTGGTGTCGATCAGAAGCACGTTCTGCGCCTGCGTGCCGATGCCGGCCACGTAGCGGTAGGTGATCTCGGGTTCGATGACGTGGCGCAGTTCGCGGTTCCAGCGCGTGAGCGAAAAATTTCGCTCCACGGCTGGCGCCCTCAGGTCAACCGATGCTTCAAAATCGGTTCGGTTGAGGGGATCGTGACTGATGGCGGGAGTGCCGCCGTTGGCGCCGGTCAGGTCGGGAGTCTGGCTGATGGTATAGGCGGTTTCGCGCAGCGCACCCTCGGCAACCACATTCCAGCCACCTGCCGCGAGCGGCAGAGCGAGATGCGGGTAGAAGTCAATGCGCCCTGCATTGCGGGCGTGGAAGCCGGGTTCTGAGCGGCTCAGATAGCCAAGCGAAGATCCCACCCCCCAGTAAAATGGCGAAGCGCCCAACGGCCGGTCCAGTACGTCGAACCGCAGGCTGGGCAGGTGGATAATCCTCACCTCATTGCCGTTCGCGGAGCTGGCAAAGGTCTGGAAGCGGTCCAGCGAGAGGGATGGAACAAAGCTCTTGTGTGCGCGCGTGAGCGAGACGTCACTCTGCACCTCGGAGCTGACCGCCTGCGAGTAGTTGTCGTTGAAGACTAGGCGGTAGATGTAGCTGGAGAGGTATTCGACGTTGCCGGCCAGGCGCGTCTCAGTGCCAAGATCCTTTCGTCCCAGGGCATTGACGTCCACACCGCCCTGATTGACCAGCACCAAGGTGGTTGAACCGGGGGCAACAGGCTCTTTGATGCCACGATCCAGGAGGGCATTCCAGCGCGCGGCAAGGTGGTCGAGCCCACGGCCCTTGTAACGGAAGTCGCCGTTGGGCGCCCAGCCGCGCTTGCTGAAGTATTCCGAGCCGACGGTCATGTCCATGCTGCGGTTGATCACCCAGTAGACCTGTTCGCCAAAGGTGTAGCCCCTGATGGACGATCCCGTGCTGATGACAGGGATCAGGAACCCGCTCTCGCGGCCTGTTTCGTCCACCGGATGGCGGAGGTAGGGCAGATAAAAGATGGGCACGCCGAGAAATTTAAACAGGGCATTGGCCGTGGAGGCCTGGCCGTCTTGCAGCTTGATGGACCGGGAGATCACCTGCCAGTCCGGCTTGGGCAGGCGACAGTTGGTCATCGTGCCGTCGATAATTTGGTAGTTGCCCTCGCCGTTCTCCAGCACGACCCTGCCGGTGAATAAAAACGGGTTCGTGGTGGAATAGACCGTCCTGCGTCCAGCGGTGCGGACGCCTTGCGAGCCATGCACGTTGAAAAAACGCGCGGTGTGCATATTCAGGCGCATATCGCCGCCCGAGGCGTAAATAAGTACGTCGTTGGGTCCGCCCGCCACCTGCAGGTTGCCTTCCGCCTCCAACTCCTTGGTGGACTCGTTATAAATTACCTTGTCGGCGCGCAGGATGTAGTCGCGGTAGTGGAAGACCACATCGCCAGTGAGAGTACCGACGTGGTTTACCCAGTGCTGGTGGTCGGCCTCCCACACGACAGGCACGCCGGATGGGGACTGCGGTTCCGGCTCGGCTACGGGCAGAATCTCCTGGCCGGGGTCGTCCGGCAGATTGGACAAAGGATCGGCGTCAGCACTGCTTTGGCTGAGGCCATTCGTGGCGGGAGCACCCGCCCGGTCAACGTCTTGCGTTGCCGGGGGTGCCGCACTGGTCAACGCCTGTCCCTGAAGTTGCAGGTGACAGAGGGCCAGCATCGTGATAAACACAAAGGTGCGAGGGTGCATTGCGAGACCAAGGTCAGCATAGCAAAACTGGCCGCCTTGGCATCAGTCACACGCCGCGCGGCTCTGGCAATAGGCTAAATTTAGGATCGTTTCGACCGTGCTCGGATCCCGCGATTCGGGCTATGCCTGTCTTTTTCCGCGCGACTGCCCTCCTGTCTTGAAAATAACGTCCATGAGCCCCGGTTGCACCGGGCTTCAAGGACCTGAACTGCCGCTTTGGGCGCAAACAATCGGCCCTGTTGCGTCAGAAGGGATAATGGAATCTTGAACACAACCGCAGGCCAGCCCGGCTCCGCATCTTCCTGGAAGGAGGAAGTGAGCCGGCGCATTGCCGCGCACCAGAGCCGCGAAGGCTTGTCTACAGCGAAGCCATCAGCACCCGAGCCGAGCCGGCAGGTGGCCAGCAGCCGCGCCGCTCAGGCAGCAGCCCGCGTAGCCGCGCATTATGCCCAGGCTCCCAGCTTCAGCCAAATGCAGGCCTCTGAAGCCGAGGCTGCCCAGCGCGCCGCCGAAGCCGCCTTGCCAAGCTCACAGGCAGCCCCTGAGGAACCGCGCCCCTGTGAGCCCGAAGCCGCCCAGGCCGCAGTGCCCATGCAGCCCTTCACACCGGATTTGGAACCCTCCATGGCGCCGGCTCAGCCTGCCGCCCCTTCCACGCTCGATGCCTGGGATAGCGAATCCTTCCGCCTCGGCCCGGAACCGAGTTCTACCTTGCTCCCCGCCAAGCCGGCACCCGTCCATGAGCCACAACCGGCGAGGGACCTTGCTCCTCCAGTTGAAGCCAGTCAGCAACGGCCACCGCTGGTCGAGGAGCCATGGGATGAGAGAGCCCTTGAGCCGGTCGAGCCGGTTCTGCCTATTCCCGCCAACCTTATCGAATTTCCGCGTGAGCTTGTAGCCCCTTGCAAGAGCCGTCCTCGGTTGGCCGAGGGACCGCTCGCCGCGGAAGTCTCCCAGACGCCGTTGAGCATCTTCGAGGTGGACCCCGGCGACCTCTCAGCCCGGCCTAAGGCAGCGGGCGCTGCGCCAGCCTCAGCCTGGGCAGAATCCGACTGGTCGGACATCGAACTGGAGGATCAATCCCGCGACGAAACGGAGCCGCAGACCGCGCCCGGCCCGCAGTTGATTCTGCCATTGGCGCCCATTGGCCGCCGGTTGGCGGCGGTTCTGGTGGATTGCGTGCTCATCGCTGGCGCCTTTCTGGTGTCGGCTCTGGTGGCCGTGGCCAACATCGGCCATTCGCTCCCGATAAAAATCGTGGAGATCAGCGCGGTTTCTGCGCTTTTGCTCATCGGCTTGCTCTACCAGACGCTCTTCCTCACCATGGCCAAGGCCACGCCGGGCATGAGGTGCGCCCGCATCTCCCTGTGTACCTTCGATGGCCGCAGCCCCACCCGCGCGCAGTTGCGCCGCCGGCTGGGCGCGCTCTTTCTCGCCGTGCTTCCGCTGGGACTGGGCTTGGCCTGGGGCCTCTTCGACGAAGATCACCTGTGCTGGCACGACCGCTTCTCGCGGACTTATCTGCGCAAGTGCTGAGGAGCGGGAAAGGGCGGCGCAGAAACGATGCCCTGCCTGTCCACGATGAACGAAGCAAAAGAAAAGGGCACGCTTCCGTGCCCTTTCTCTCCTCAAAAGAACGAATTGACTACGAGTGCAAGACCAGGCCGGACGGTTTAGCCTTCCGAAAGACAACCAATGCCAGGCCAAGAAGCCCTGTGCCCAGTAACAACAGGGATGAGGGTTCTGGCGCTGCCGTTAATTCTAACGTGAAGTCAACGCCCGCGCCGTTAAGGCCGGTTTGCGCGTCAATAATGGTCAGTGTGTTGGCGCCGTCAAGCAGATAGATACCATCCAGCGAAACCGTATCCACCGCCCCGCAACTCGGCTGTCCATCTCCGCAATGGCCATCGCTTCCGACGATGCCAAACGGTACGATCACGACGCCGTTGAGCAAAACCTCTGCTGTGTCATCGGCCATAACACTGATACTGCCAACATAAGGATCTGTCCCACCAACAGCGGTGAAAGTCGTCTGATAGTAGTAGAAGGCGTTTGGATCGCATTGGCTGCCAGAGCAACTGGGGCCGGCCACGGCTGTATTAACAACCCAGTTTGAGCCGGTCACTGCGTTTTTGTAGGTTCCTTTGGGATCGAAGTTAAAAGTACTCGATGAACCGCTTGCGGTTGCCGCGGTTGTCGGGGCTATCAATGGCGTAGAGTGGTTTGCCAGAAAGGTGGCGTTGAGCGGGCTGGTTCCCATGTACTGCAACGTACCGTTGGTAAAGTTGCTGGTACCACCGGTGCTGTTTAGAGTAATGCTGTCGGCGTAGGCTGCTGACGCAAGCGCGAACATCAGCGCAGGTAAAATTCCAACCTTCAGAATCGCTTTCACTTTTTCTCCTTGCATTCCCCTTGCGGGCGTTTTGTCGTCTCTGCATCTGAATTTGCATATCGCCGGACAACGGGCTATTGCCTTCGGCCCCAACGATGAACCGAACGACGCCCGTATGATTTGCCATTCCGGCGCAGACATTCACACACAGACTCTCTTCAGACTGCCTTTGCCACTGTGGCTTCACTTTTTGGGGGATTCAAGGAAACCGGTACATACTGTTGGTCGGTTGGAGATACTACATAACTCCCCAATGACGCCCCAACAGCGCTTGCCATTTTATATGCAAATTGCGTGCCAAACACTACAGTTTAGATTCAGTGGTTTACGAGCCTGGCTGTTGAGGTTGCGCAAATTATTGCGCAACTATTTTCCCAAGAAGTTCCACTTATGGGCCACAGTAGTTCCAACTGGAGAGTCACTCTGCACAAAAACGCTGCCGGAATCGATTCCGGCAGCGTGAAGAAAAACAGGCGGCAGCCCTGGGGCCCAGCGATGAACTTTTATCGCCGGAACCCGCAGATCTGGGTAAGGCTGCCGCCATCTGTTCAAGGTTTATGGGTGCGCGGTCCGCAACGCGGGCTGCCTGACCGGCTGGCTTTTGCCGGCGAATCTAGCGCCGCTCTGCCGGTCGCCTTCCAGACGGAACTGGTGGATCATGCCGTCCAGGTCACTGGCCAGGGAGGCAAGATTCTTGAGCGCTTCGACGGCTTCCTCGGCGCCTTGCGCATTTTCGGACGACAACTGTGAAATATGGCCGGCGGCCTCGGAGATTTCACCGGAGGCCGCGGTCTGCTCCGTGGCCGCGGTGGCAATCAGTTCGATCTGGTGTTCCACCTGCTGAGAGGATTCGATAATGGCCTCCAGGCTCTTGCGAGCGTGAGCGGTTTCTTCCATGCCGGTTTCCACGGCTGCGCGGCTGTCCTGCATCACCTGGAGGGTTTCGCGCGTTTCTTCCTGGATGCTGCGGATGGTTCCGGCAATCTCCTCGGTGGCGCCCTTGGTGCGTTCGGCCAGGCGGCGAACCTCGCCGGCGACGACGGCGAATCCGCGTCCATGCTCACCGGCACGGGCTGCTTCGATGGCCGCGTTCAGGGCCAGCAGATTGGTCTGCTCGCTGATCTCCTGAATCACGCTGACCACTTTGCCGATCTCTTCGGAGCGGTGGGCCAGCGAGGTCATCTTGTGCTCCACGGAACTGGTGGCTGTGGCGATTTTTTCCATGGTCACGGCGGCGGCTTGCATCACTGCGCCGCCTTGGTTGGCCGTTTCGGCGGAGACGCGGCTGGCGTTGGCGGCATTTTCCGCGTTGTGGCTGATCTCGCCGATGGTTGCGGTCATCTCCTGCGCCGCCGCGGCAATCTGGTTGGTTTTGCTGGACTGGGTATGCGCATTGCCGGCGGTTTGGACCGAGCGGGTGCTGATCTCCGTGGTCGCTGCCGAGAGCGTATCCGCGCCCTGGGCTACCGATTGCAATACGTTGCGCATCGAGGTCACGCTGGTGTTCAGGGCGGTTGAGAGGCGGCCAATTTCGTCCGTGCCGGATTCACTCATGCTCACCGTCAGATCCTTTTCCGCCACTTGCTCCAGCGCGTTTGTTGCCGCCTGTAATGGCGGCCCGATCACGCGTGTGAGTATCGTACCGATAAGGGCGCAGAGGAGAACGATCAGGAGTGTGACCCCGGCATTGATCCAGGTGGCGCTGGTGCTGGCGCTGGTGGCGCCGTGAGAGGCTTGCGTGCCGGCTTTGATGTTGAGGTTCAGGTCTTCCTGGATGGCCTGTAATGCCGTTTCCAGGAGGGGTCTCACGGAGTCGGACAAGAGTAGATCCATTGCGTCGCCGGTTTTGCCGGCGGCAAGCAATGCATTGGCGCGGTCACTGCTCTCAAGGTACTGCGCATAGCTCGACGAGAACTTCTGATACAGTTCGCGTTCTCCGGGCTGATTGATGAGGGGTTCGTATGCCTTGGAAGCCGTATTGAAGGCGTCAATGGCCTGGTGGCGTTTTACACCTTCTTCCGCCAGACACCCCGGCTTCATGCACAGCAACAGGTGGAGATCCTCGCGGCGCAGTGAGTCGATTCCCGTTCGCAGGTTTGCCAGTTCAATCACGGAAGGGAGGCTGGTGCTGCTTACCTGTGCGTTCTTTTGGGCGATGCTGCGAAATGTGACAAATGTGTATGTTCCCAGCAGGATGCAGAGACCGCATACGATGCCAAAGGCGACAGTAAACTTGCGGGAGATGGGGAGATTGCGCAACCAGGCCATTTCAGTAACCCTTTCTCAA
>Ga0224535_1000219_pt1 | contig 17363 bp, 20 predicted proteins | sample 714E13034metaG_FD_179898 | JGI IMG/M metagenome (GOLD analysis project Ga0224535, IMG submission 179898) | Peat soil microbial communities from Stordalen Mire, Sweden - 717 E1 30-34 | ecosystem: Environmental > Terrestrial > Soil > Wetlands > Peat | place: Sweden: Norrbotten County, Stordalen... | reverse complement strand
CGATTTTCTGATATTTACCGTAGTAAGGTGTTGCATCGGCTCTATTCGACAGGTTGCCTTCAAGTGCGGCAACGCAACATCTCTTCATCTCATTGCTCATCGAGCCGATGGCATTTATCATTTTATTAAGCGCCGGACCGATCTCATCCTTATCATCTGTTATGGCAGGCTTAATATCGATATTACCTTCTGATATCTGCTGCATGTTGAATACAATGTTTTGCTGAAGGTTGTTCGCAAACTTATCCAGGGACCGGGACAGACTGCCTATTTCATCCTTTCGGGTCATGTTCAAACGGTTGGAGAGGTGCCCCTTCTCAATCTCCTGCATCATAAGCGATATCTTCTTCAGCGGTTTGGTGACAGATTCGGTCAGCATTATCGCCATGGATATTAAAAGAAATATGCCAAAAAATGAAAATAACCACAGTATACCCGACCAACCACTTTTGGCCTCAGCGTTTGCCTTGATGGCTGCTTCGTTCCGGCTGGTGTTATAATCATTGAGGTTACGAACCGCAGTCAGGGTATTCTTCTGGGCTTCGATCAAATAGCTTCTATCAGCCAACAATCGATCCACTCCCGGTCTATCATTCGCCTGTATATTGCTTATCAGATCCCGGTAGCCCCTCTGCATCTCGGTCCAAGCGGCTTCGAAATCGGATATCAGCTTCTTTTCTTCGGAAATCAGCTCTTTGCCTTTATAGGCCACAACAATTTGGTCTATTGAATTTGTTTCCTGCTTAATGCTTGCCAGGGTATTATTACGTGCTGAAGGCACTGCAACATAATGATAAAGATATCCATCCATTTTCTCGAGGTTAGCCTTCAGCTCTCCAATTTGCCGGCTGGCCACTAAATACTGGCTGTATATCGTATCTAACCGGTGCAATGCGTTCATTCTTACTTTAGTGCCGGACAACATCATCGCCCCCACAACTACAAAAGTCACCACAAAACACCCAATGAGCTTGACGCCGATTTTGACGTTGTTAAGCATGTTGCTTCTCCTTATTATTATTGGCCCCGTTATTTATTTTAGTTTCTGCTCCTTTGGATTCGGCCACGATTTCTTTGTTTTCTCCGCTGGCAGCCTTTTTCAAGTGAATGATGTCGGAAGCGGTGATAACTTTTTCGATATCCAGCAGCAGGCGCACCCGCCCTCCGATCTTGCCCACGCCCAAAAGATATTCGGTGTCGACGTCCACCCCGAAGTAGGGAGTGTCCTCTATGTCCCCCGAAGCCACGTTCACCACCTCCGAGACCTTATCCACTAAGATCCCCATCATCAAGCTGGCGGTTTTGATGACGATGATGCATGTCTCGTCGGTTATCTGGCTATGGTCCATGCCGAACTTGATCTTAAGGTCCATGATGGGATGGATCTTGCCCCGCAGGTTGATGACCCCCCGAATATACTTGGCAGTCAGCGGCACCGGTGTGATCGGCATCCGTCCGATGATCTCCTGCACCTTGAGGATCTCTACTCCGTATTCCTCGCTGGCCAGAAAAAAGGTCAGGTATTTACCGGCACGGGGATCAACTTTGATGGACTGATTTTCCTTAACTGCAGTTGCGTTGTTCATGCTTTTGCCTCCTACTGTGGCCTATTTGTTACGTTGTTATATTTAATCGCTGTCGGGCCATGCTGATTATTCCGGCAACGTCCAGGATCAAACCTACAATGCCGTCACCCATGATAGCTCCACCAGCCACTCCCGGCACATTATTGATTCCCTTGCCCAGCGATTTAGTAACCACCTGGGTTTGAGCAATAAGATCATCTACAAACATGGCGCATCGCTGCATTCCCCCGCCGATCACCACCAACAGACCAGAGGTGAGCTGGGTCTGTGCATCCGGTATATCGAACAACCGGTGCAACCTGAAAATTGGCAGAAATTCATCCCGGAAGATAAGCATCTCAGCTCTTTGGTTCACCGTGTGGATATCGGACTCCGTCGGCCTGACCGCTTTTTGGATGTTAGCGGTGGGCAGAATGTATCTTTGCGATCCCACTTTAACCACCATTCCATCGATTATGGCCATGGTGAGGGGCATTCTCATAATGAAGGCGCAACCCTGACCTTCCGAACTTTGAACTTCTATCCGGCCCCGCAGTTCTTCCACCGCCCGGCGCACCACATCCAGACCTACTCCCCGGCCCGAGACCTCGGTCACTTTTTCAGCGGTAGAGAAGCCCGGATGGAATATCATCTGCCAAACATCCTGATCGGTCATCCGTTCGGCCGAATCTATCAAGCCCCGTGCCATTGCCTTGTCCACTATCCTCTGGCGGCTGAGTCCCCGACCGTCGTCCCAGACTGTTAGTATTATGCTGCCTTCGGCATGACCGGCCGTCAGATAAATGCGGCCTTCCCCGGATTTCCCGATTCGGCGGCGCTCCTCCGGTGTTTCAATGCCGTGGTCAACTGCGTTCCGGACTAGATGGACCAGAGGGTCGGCCACCATGTCCACCATGTTGCGGTCGATCTCGGTATCGTCGCCTTCGGTGATGAAGTTCACAATTTTACCGTTCTTCTGGGAAAGGTCGCGGGCTAGCCGGGCCATTTTCTGGAAGGTGCCCTTCAGGGGGACCATACGCAGGATCATACTAAGGTCCTGTAGTTCTCGTACTATTTTATCGGCATGGGATATCTTTTTACCAAGCTCGTGATGTTTTCCGTTGACGATCAGTTCATCCTGTCCCACCATGGTCTGGGCGATCACCAGTTCGCCCACCGTATCCAGCAGCTTGTCCAGCCGGTCGACCTTGACCCTGACAGTGGACTCGGAAACCGGGTCCATAGCCTGGACGGAGGCCAAGGACTGATCAACCGAAGTTTCTCCGTCTTTCCTGACTAGCGATTCCTTAAATTCCGGCTTGGCAACCGGCTTGGCTGATTGATCATTTATTTTTGGATCTCTGGTACCGGAGCTAAAATTTCTCAATGCTTCATGCAGCTCTTCATGGCCTAAAGGCAGTTCTATTTGCAGACCTGGACCGGATGATTTCATCCGCTCCATAATGCTCTTGATCATGTCCAGCGATTTAAGGGCCAGATCGGCATGGCCGGCGGTGAAATTATCCTGGCCGTCCCTGACCCGGACCAGCATTGATTCCACAAGATGGGCCATATCCTTGACGCAGTCAAGATTGAGGAAGGCAGATGTTCCTTTGATGGTGTGAAAACCCCGGAAGATAGTGTTCAATAGTTCTTGGTTACCCGGATCCTTTTCCCAATCCAAAATGGCTGACTCGGCCATGATAGCTAATTCCATGTTCTCTACAATAAACTCATTTAGCAGATCCGCGTCAAACTCCTTGGATAGGGTAATATTCCTTGATCCTGCTGTCTCCGGCGGGATGGTACTGGGTTTTTCCGGCTTTGCGCCGGAAGGTTTTCCCTCGCTAAATTCCATGGCCTGCTCCAATAATTCTCCCAGACGGACTATCCCCGCCCGGCGCGATTCTGGATCTTGGCCGGACCAGGCCTCGACCTCGGCACAAGCCTTTCCCAAAACATCTTTAAGATGTCCCCTGGCCTTCCCTTTGGAAAGAACCAGATTTTTTTTGAACTCATTCAATTCCGAAAGGTTTTCAGGATCGAGTTCAATCAACGATATGGCCAGATGATTCAGGTTCATTTTTTCATCTTTTCCAATATTTATTCTTCCTAACTCTACAGGCAAAGAAATTATACAGTATAATATTCATATATATTTTAATCAGTTTTGTCAATATAATCATTACTTTCTAAATATATGCAAAAAATATTAACTCTAAAATATTTATATATTACGAATAACACTAATTTTTTAACATTATTCCGAGTAGACCAAGTAGCGTATTCTATCGAAATAACAATTATTTTAAAAAATAATGAAAAGATATTGACTCCAAAATGCATCCATATTATTATGAACGCACTCAGTTTAAACCGACAAGTTATTTTGATTCCTATTTTGAGTTCATGCAACAAAACTGTATGATGAGAACATTGCGTGGCGAATATGGTTCTATTAAATACATTTTCGTTGCCGTTTATGATGTTACAGAAACAGTGCATTCCGAGCAAAAAAAGCTCATGGAAATGAACACGAGAGATGCTTTAACCGGAATACACAATCGCCGCAGTCTGGAGATATGCTTAGGAGAAGAAATTGAACGGGCCAAACGTTACGGCCATCCGCTGAGCATGATCATGTTTGATATTGATTATTTCAAAAAAGTAAACGATACCTATGGCCATCAATGTGGTGACTTTATTTTACAACAAATTGCCACAACAATTGAGAAGAATATCAGAATAGAGGATACTTTAGCACGTTACGGAGGTGAAGAATTCTGTTGCATATTACCAGAAATTTCTATAGAAAGTACAACTGTGCTTGCGGAACGGTTTCGGAAGAAATGCTCTTGAAAAAGGCGGATACAGCACTCTATGCTGCCAAGAATGCAGGACGCAATCGGGTTGTAGTTGAAAAAAGGGAACTGGAGCAATATTATCAAGAAATAAAGTGAAGAAAATCTAAATATTTTAGATAAACTATGATAGTAATGGTGCGAAGCGAATAAAATATGCTTTGAGAAGAGGTTTATATGATCAAAAAAATATTAATTGTTGACGATTCTCCCATCTCTATAAAAATCATCAAGAGTTGTATGCCTAAAGATAAAGACTACGAATTGTTTGATGCTGCCGATGGTCAAACGGGTGTGGAAAAATATAAAGAACTTAAACCCGATCTCACTTTTTTGGATTTAACTATGCCGATTATGAATGGTTTTCAGGCTTTGGAAGAAATTTTGAAGTTTGATCAAAAAGCATTAGTTATAATTCTTACTGCTGATGTACAGATCAAGGCGGTTGCCAAAGCACATGATTTGGGCGCTTTTTCGGTATTAAAAAAGCCACCGGCAAGGGAAGCAATAGCAGCGGCCATCAAAGAAGCAGACGATGCTTTATCTGAGCGTGGATAAATTATGTTGAAAAATGATAACACAAAAGAGATCATTACAACTGCAGAAACTGATCTCCTGCAGGAGATCATGAATATCGCTTTTGGCCGTGCTACTTCAGATCTCGCCGAATATATAGATATTTTTGTTATCCTTAGTGTTCCTAATATAAAACTGCTGCAAGCCTTTGATCTTCCGGAATACATTAACACGGAGATCAAAGACTACGATAATGTATCCGTTGTGGAACAAAATTTCTGGGGTAAATTTAAGGGAAACGCTTTTTTGGTTTTCCCCTCAGGAACAGGAAAAAAACTAATTTCTCTGTTTCACGGAGGAGATGAAATTCCGGATTTAAATCCTATTCAGGAACTGGAAAAAGAAACATTTCTGGAGATCGGCAACATTCTAATCGGCGCTTGCATTGGAAAAATTGCTGAACTTTTAGGCGATGTTATTACTTATTCACCACCCCGCGTTGTCGTTGACAAAAGTATTCGCGGTTTAGTGTATGACAATCTCAATGATCCTGACAATCTGGCCATTGTTTTAAGGACAGTCTTTGAGTTTAACAAAAAAAACATCAGCGGGTATATGTTTATTTTAACCAAACAAGAATCTTTTGCCTGGTTAAAGACTGCTTTAAACAAATTCCTCGAACAGTACGAATAGTGTCCTGAACAATAGTGACTTTACAAATACTATCAAATTAAGTCTCATTATTTTTTGTTACGTATAGCACCTACTACTATTTACCGTGAAGTATCCGTCATTCTTACGCGGATACATTTCTAAAATAATTAATTTTTTAGTGCAATTCCCCAACATAATACTAATTAGCCATCAGATATTAAAAGGTTGATTTACTGGACATAATACCAAGTAAGCTTTCAAAAATTCATATCTTAATTTTTGAAAGCAACTTGGTATAAAGTCTTGACACATTCAGATCTAATAATATACGGTGCGGCCCATCGAGGTGTTAATTATGGGTTTACTCAAAGGCAGTTTTACTTTCGCGCGCTTTCATGTGGATGGCCAGTTACCAAAAGCTTTTTTAAATTTCATCAATAGCCGAATTAAAGCCAATTCCTATAGGGATGTGCTCAAATCAACGGAAGAAAAAAGGCTGGGCTGGGTTTCTCTTACCGATATATTGGATACTGATTTTGAAAATGCTAATTACGCGCTGGGCGATTATCTTATTTTTTCTCTGCGCATTGACCGCAAGCTTATTCCACCCAAGCTAATGAAAGTCAAACTGATGGAAGAGGAAAGACGTTTTCTTGCCCAAAGCGGCAAAAACAGAATCAACAAAGCAATGGCCGCAGGCATTAAAGACAAGGTAAAATTGGAACTTCTAACCAAGCTTGATGCCATACCTTCTTTTTACGATGTTTGCTGGGCTGTGGGAAAAAACACAATTTATTTTTCTTCGCTTGCCGACAAAGTGGCGGACGATTTTGTTGATCTGTTCAAAAAAACTTTCTCGTTGAATCTCCGGCGTTTTTTGCCGCAGGAAAATAAGCTGATAACAAAAGAATCTGAATCTACAGAGGCTGTTTCTTTGATTGGCCGCGAATTTTTAACATGGCTTTGGTTTAAATCAGAGGAACGCAACGGCAGGATCACGCAGCCCGGTGGAAAAGAAGTTGAACTCCATTTTTTAAAAAGAATTGCTCTGGAGGCCGGAGAGGGCGAATATTCCCAGGGCGTTGTCTGCCATGGAATTCACGCCGAACTCAAAGAAGGCAAGGAAGCAATTCGCCAGGGGAAAAAAGTTAAAGAAGCCGTACTCAAAATCACTCATGATCTAAATGAATGGGAATTTTCATTCAAAGCTGATTCTTTCCATTTTCAGTCTCTGAAACTGCCCGCAACAGATTGGCAGGAAACCCCGGAAGACCCTTCTGGAAGCCTTCTGGAGCGGATTTACCTTATTGAAAACGCGGTAAAAACAATAGATAGCCTTTATGAATCTTTTTTACAAATCCGTTATTCGCCGCAATGGGAAGGAAAAGAAACTAAGCTTCTGACTAAATGGTTGGAACATAGGTGATAATTCTATAGCTTAAGGTAGGGCTGCATAATAATCTCCAGCTTTTTTCTTTGATTTTCATATTCGGCTTTATCCATTTCCGGCGGCAATTCAATTATCGGAAAATATTTTACAGTAATGCGGGCGAAAGGTTTGGGAATCATAAACCTATCCCAACTACGTAAATACCATGCTCGATCAACAATTACAACTCCAGGAACAATCACAGCACCCGCACCGTGGGCAATAGCAATGGCGCCGGCCTTAACCACTCCTGCCGGACCACGCGGTCCATCGATGAAATGAACCGCCAGACGGTAATCCCTTAACCTGTGAATCATTCCTTTAAGAGCGGCACTTGCGCTGTTGGAAGAAGAACCCCACACGGTATAAAAGCCTGTTCGCTTAGCAACACCAGCGGCGATTTGCCCGTCCAGACTTTTGGAAGACATTATACTGGGCTGGTATTTTCTATATTTATTAAAAAGACGAACCCCAATAAAAAGCTGCTGATGCCACCCGCAAACAAGAACCCTGCCACCTTGCTCCAAATAACTGAACCACTGGGCTTCATTTTCTATCTTCATACGACATGTTGCGCAACAAAGCCTAGCTATCCAGTAAATAATAGCTCCGGCAGGTTTGGTTTTAGCTATTCTGCGCAGTTTTTTGAACATCTTTGTTTCTCCATTTTATATAATATTAAAATAATCACGAATAGCCCTAGAGCGCAAGTGCGAATTTAATGAGTCCCAAATTTCAGAAGCGAAGCGCCCTGAAATTTGTTGGACGAATTATCCCAGGAGCAAAGCGATTGTGACTCTCGCTGAGAGCAAATGGAGTGAAGCTCGAAGCGCAAGAGGAACAATCCCGCTAACGTAGTTGGCAGGGACGTGGAATTTGAGACCCGCCGACTATAGGAAGCGTTAGTAGTAGTGAGACTCTCTGAAAACGAGCATAGCGAAGTTTGAAGAGTAAATCGAACGTTCCAATAGTCAAAGACTGTTGGAAATTATCCCGTGTGCAAAGCACATAGGGCTATCCCACGTGCGAAGCTAAGTGGAACTATGAAGTGGATTGATAATATCCCAAAGCAAGCTTCGGAATTGGTATTATTTTTTTGCAGCTTTCTTTTTATTTTCTTCCTCTTTCTGTTTCTTTTCCGCTTCCTTTTTTAATTTTAATTTTTCTTCTTCAGCGATTTTTATTTTGGTTTCATTAATGTAATATTCTATCTTGTAATCAAGGCCGACATTGGCGTAATCGCGCGCCACCTTTTCAAAACGCGAAAGGGCTGCCTTATACTTCTTCTGTCTGAAATAAAACCGCCCCACATAAAATTCCTGTTCCGCCAGTTTTTGTTTGCATTCTCGAATCAGTTTTTCGGCCATAGCGGAAAATTTACTTTCCGGATAACGCGCAACAAGCTTTTCCCATTCCTTTTTGGCTTTAATTGTTTCCGTCTGATCGCGATCAATATCCTCCATCTGGTTGTAATGGCACATTCCCGACTGGTAGATGGCATAAGGAACATTTTCGTTAACAGGGTGGAGAGATACAAAATCATTGTAAGCGTTTTCCGCTTCCGAGTATGCCTTATTGCTGTACATGGAATCAGCTATCCCCACTTCCGCTAAAATGGCTAAATCATGCAATGGAAATTCTTCTTTGAGCCGGAGGAAATATTCTTGTGCTTTTTTATAATGGCCGTTATTAAACTCAGCGGAAGCTCGTGAGTAAAGTCCTTCGGGAGAAGACTTCACCATTTCACTCTTACTAAAAATATTAAGGTATGAACAGCCGCTGAAAATCAAGGGCAGCAATAAAGCTAATAAAACGATTTTTAATCTAATTATCTTTCTGAATATTATAAAATCCATCTATCACAACCCTCTCTCGGCAAATTCGCGATTTAAAAACTTTTTTTAACAAAATCTTCCAGCCTTTTTTTAGGGACAAGGCCGATGAGCGTATCTAAAACTTTGCCTTCTTTAAAAAGAATGAGGGTGGGTATACTGCGCACACCGTAATCAAGGGCTGTTTTCTGATTTTCATCAACATTTAATTTCATGAATTTAACACTGTCTTTTAATTCTCCGGCAAGCTCTTCAACAACAGGACCGATAGCTTTACAGGGCCCGCACCAGGGCGCCCAAAAATCAATGAGTACAGGTTTGCCGCTTTTCAGAACCTCACCTTCAAAATTATCGTCGGTGGCAACACCTAAAAATTGGCTGGTCATTAATCGCGCCCTCCTTAACTTTTTTATTGGAGGCTTTTATGTCATAATAGAACCCAGAAAGTCAAATGCTATCTAGCGGCATAAAAGGGAGAGCATTTCTTTGACTGCTTTAAATTAATTTGCTATAAAATCACATTAAGGGAGATTTTTATGGGTCTTTTGGGTGTTATTTCAAACAAATTAGTCATGGAAAGAAGCGATTTATTAAGAAATAGCGCGGTTAGATCGATGAAAAATAAATTTGGCCAAGCTTCAGTACTGATCGCAGATAGAATCGTCTGGATTCTCCGGCATGGCAATGATACCAACAAATATATTTTACCGCATTTGATCAATCATCGTGCTAATATACAAGCATTGAAAGACCTGGACGCAACCGAAATAGTGGGCATCAACTCCACCGGCTCATTAAAAAAAGATTTATGCCCGGGAATGATTGTTGTCCCCGATGATTTCATAACACTTACTGCTACCCCCACCATTCAGCAAAACAGAGCCGTCCATATCACCCCGTCACTAAACGAAAAGGTGCGGCAAAAGCTTATCAAAGCGGCATTAGGCAGCAAAATTAAAGTTATAAAGAAGGGAACCTACTGGCAAACGCAGGGTCCACGGCTGGAGACAAAAGCGGAAATTAAAATGATGGCCAATTTTGCTGATATTGTCGGCATGACTATGGCTAATGAAGCGGTGATTGCGCTGGAAATGGATTTGCCTTACGCTTCTGTCTGCTCAATAGATAATTTCGGTAATGGATTACTGAAAAAACCTTTAAGCATGAAAGAAATTATCGCCGGCACTCGTAAAAATGCCGATTTAATGATTCGATTACTGCAAAGCTACCTGAAGTTATCTTAATCAGAAAAATATTAAAATGCTCCCAGTTGACAAGGTTTAATCTTTATTTCCAAAGCTTCGGCGGCGGCACAAACCTTCATACGTGGAATATTTATTTTTTTGGCAATTTCCCAGGCTGCGGCGCAGGATAGCATTCCATCCTTCAGGGCTGATGTAATGCTTTCTTTCAACTCCGGCGATATCTCTTTAGCGGGCTGAACAATTTTTTTGGTTTCACCATAACCGAAAAGCCCCAATTGGCATTTAGTAATGTTAATATTCAAAATATCAATAGCCCTGCCTGTTTCTTCAAGCGAATAACCTGCTTCTCCGGCTATTTCCTCCGCTTTTTTGCAGGTAATATTATTTTTCTTTATATGATTAATAATTTCCTGCTTTAAATCATCGTCCACTTTAGAACCTTCAGTATGTTTCTTGAAATATTTATCTTTATCCGCATGCGTCATAATTTTTCCCTCCTGCTTGAACTTACTTTTTATACCCTTTCGTTTTCAAAGGATAACGCGGCGGCAAGGAGGAGGCTCCGCAGGCGTATTCTTAATACGTTGAGGAAGCCGACAATGCAGCCAACAAAGTTAGCCGAAGAAAACGGAAGGGTATTACATCGCGGAAAGCGATTGAACATCTAAAGTCTTAAAACCTTTTTGTTCCAAAAGCTTTTCTGTTTTTTCCATTTGATCGACATCAACCACAAACACCGCTTTTTTCGAACTCTCCAGAACAAAACCATAGGCGTTGTTGATGTTGATGCCTCCCTGATAAAGCAACTGCATCAAATTATCAAGTCCGCCGGGGGTATCAGGAATAAGAACAGCCAGCACCTCGCGCAAATGCACCGTCATTCCCGCCTGGGAAAGAACCGCTTCAGCGCTCTTCGGATCATCAACAATCAGATTTATAATGCCGAATGTATCCGCCGTCGCTATCGTCGTTGCGCGAATATTTATTTTTTCTTTAGCCAAAACTCCGGTTATCTGAGCAAGTTTCCCGGACTTATTTTCCGCAAAAATAGAAAGCTGATAAGCGATCATATTCCTCTCCTTTGTTTACTTAATGACAGATAACTAATAAAATACTTGATGATGACTAAAAATTTAAGAGGCAAGGAGCGCGAGTATCGTGAAGTGAGGCCTACTGTTAGCGTAGGTCGCAGCGACGCGAGACGAAGCGCATCCGGCATACGCTGGATACACTCCGCATATGCGCAGCCCGGCGCATGCCGGGGAATTTTTAGCGCGTCATCTTAATCTTTGCGGTTGTCTATCACCCTAACCGCCTTCCCCTCCCCCTTCGGAATACTATCCGGCTCGACCAAATCAATTTTCGGCGTAATTAATATTTCGCCTTTTAATTCCTCGACGATTTTCTTTCTCAAAGTCTCCATCTGTTTCATTTCTCCGGAAAAATATTTCTTATCCACTTCAACCTTCACCGTCATATCGTCATTGTACCCTTGCCGGTTCAGGATAATCAGGAAGTTTGTCCCAACGCCAGGAATGTCCATCAACTTCTTTTCAATCTGCGTCGGGAAAATATTCACCCCCTTGAGGATCAGCATATCGTCCGTCCTGCCCTTGAACCTTTCAATCCGGCGGTGGGTGCGTCCGCAGGGGCACGGCTCCGGAATAATTCTGGTTAAATCCTTGGTGCGGTATCGGATGAGCGGCATACCTTCTTTCTGCAGACTGGTCATTACCAGTTCGCCTTCAACACCATCTGCTACCGGTTGCAGCGTTTTCGGATCAATGATTTCCACCAGAAAACTATCTTCCCAGATGTGCATGCCGTTTTGTTCGGGGCATTCAAAAGCCACACCCGGTCCGTTCATCTCGGAGAGCCCGTAGGAGTTGAAAGCTTTATAACCGTAAATCTCCTCAATTTTTTTGCGCATCTTTTCCGTGTGCGGCTCCGCGCCCAGAAAAGCAATTTTGACTTTGGTATCCTCTCTAGGATCAAGATTCAATTCTTCGAAGACAGTGGAAAGATGCAGAGCGTAACTGGGAATGACATGAATGGCCGTCGTTTCAAAATCTCGCATCAGTTGAATCTGGCGTTTGGAATTTCCCGCGCCGGCGGGAATAATCAGCGCGCCGATTTTTTCCGCGCCGTAATGAAAACCGAGACCGCCGGTAAAAAGGCCGTAGGTCATCATATTTTGGAAAACATCGCTTTTACGCATACCGGCCATATACATACAGCGCGCCAGAAGATTCGTCCAGACGGCGATATCATTTATGGTATGAAACACCACCGTGGCTCTTCCGGTAGTTCCCGAAGACGAATGCATCCGCACCAGTTCCTCCTTCGGCACGGCGATAAAACCGTAAGGCCAATGTTCGCGTAAATCGTCTTTCGTTGTAAAAGGAAATTTTTGAATATCTTTAAGTTTTCTTATCGAGCCGACGCCTAATTTCTTTTCCTTAAAAACTCTGCCGTAGTAAAAAGACTTTTTCGTTCTACTTATAGTGTCTTTAAGCCTGCCGAGCTGTAATTCCTCCAGCTTAGCACGCTTTATCGTTTCTACATTTTTTTCCCAATACATTGAATTCCTCCGGAGATTTAGTTAGAGGATATTTACAACTCCGCCAACATTTTATCAAGTCAAATGATTTACAAAGATTATCCCGTTTTGCCGTAATGCAATCGCTTGCAAATCACGCGCTCCGCATGATCAAAACCGATTCCCTCTCTTTCCAGCAAAGCCTGCTTCATTGCAATTCCTCCTCCATAACCGCCAATATGCCTATTTGAGCTGATTACCCGATGACAAGGCACTATGAAGGGAAACGGATTATTCGCCAGAGCGTTCCCCACCGCCCGCGCTCCTTTCGATATGCCCAAGCTTGCGGCGACGAGTTGGTAAGTACTGACACTTCCCCATGGAATTGAGTACGTCGCACGCAGAACAGACTGCTGGAATGTTGAGCAAAATGTAAAATCGACGATATCCAGGGTGAACACAACATCTTCTCCCTCAAGATGGGCTTTAATTGCGGCGGCTACCGCGTCGATCTCCGCACATGATGATGTCCGGGAACTCGGATAGAACTCAGATGCCTGATTTTCAGCCAAAAGCCCCAGCTTGGAAAACAGAACACGGACAATCCTGTGAATATTATTTGATACAGACCAGATAATACAAACAGTTCCGAAGGGGGTTGGTTTGATAATCTTTTTATTCATCAGCTGAATGCTAGGTTTCATCGGTTTTGTCCCGTCTTGATTCGTCTTGATAAACTTCTTGTGCTGTTCTAAATGATATTTTCAAGTATGTCCACTACACTCCGAACACACGGTTTGCATACTTTATTACGATAATCGTTATCAAGATATGTCTTATGCCCTTCTTCTGTTGTTAACTCGCAACCATTCAATAATTCGCGGCAGATATAAGTGCCGTGTTTTTGGGAAAACTGATTCATAAGGTCCCGAATCTTTACATAAGAGGTCCCTGTAACTTTCCAGCCGTCATTTTCGCCCCTACCATATTTAGCGCCGATTACCATTATCCCGCCGGTCACAGCCCCACAGACTTCCTATTTCCTACCCATGCCCGCGCCAAACCCGCAAGCAATCTTCAGAGCTTTATCTTTATCTAAATTGAGATCGTCACAAAAAGAGAAAAGAACCGACTGCGCGCAGTTATACCCTTCCGCAAATTTTAGAACCGCCTGTTCAGCTCTATCCATAATTCCTCCTATACCAATTCTAAATCAAAGGCCCCCCGGCGAATGCCGGGCAATATTTTTGTTTTGAAACCATTTTTACTTTTTTCGATAAAAAATTTCAATCCTTCTTTTCAACTTCGTCATTCCGGTCATAGATGACCCCATGGCGACCTTCAGTTTATTTAGGTTAAGAATGCCGAAATCCAGAATCATAATTGTCATTGCGAGTTCACGACAGTGAACGTGGCAATCTCTATGATGTCGATTAGATATGCGATTGCTTCGGTCGTTACTCTCCCTCGCAAAGACATCATGACACAGTCTCGAAGGCCGGTGTCCAGAAAACAATCAAGAAAAGATGGCAATCTTTAATATTTTTCTCATAAAAAATAGTTTGCAGCGAACGCGAATCGCGAGTATATTTAATAAAGTTCTTTAGAGGAATAAAAAAATGATTAACTTTAAAATATTTTCCGACTATATTTGACCGTTCTGTTATATCGGCAAGGGCATTGTCGACCGATTGAAGAAAGAATACGCTATTGAAGATACCTGGGTGAGTTACGAGCTTCATCCGGAAACGCCGCCAGCAGGAATGTTGCTCTCCGATAGATTCAAGGGTTATGATCTCTCTTCATTTTATGACCAACTGCGCGCACGAGGTAAAGAAGTGGGCGTTGTCTTCGGCACTCACACGCTCCTATCCAATTCCAGATTAGCGCTAATGGCCTCCGAATATGCCCGCGATCAAGGCCGATATGATTCGTTTCATGAGAATATGTTTCGTGCGTACTTTACGGAAGGCCTGGACATCGGCAAGACGGATGTTATTGCCGCCGTTGCGGGGAAAAGCGGTCTTGATGAAAAGGATACGCTCAGTGCCGTTCGCGATGGCCGTTATGCATCACGCCTGAATGAAGCCAGAAAAGAAGGAGAGTTGCGTGGTTTAACGGGCATTCCCCTGTTCATCATAGAGAACAAATATCAAATCGTCGGAGCTCAGCCGATAGAAACATTCCGTGATCTTCTCGATAAAATTTAACGAAAGACTTCCCCAATGTCATTCCCGTGCAGACGGGAATCCAGTTCTTATTTTATTTTTATAAAAACCGAATTGATATTTAAAATATTGCGAGTATATTTATCGAACTTCCCACGTTTCTAAGAAAAGGGGCATTGTCCCTAATTAATCTAAAGTTTCAGATGCCTCAATAATGGTTTATTCGAGGTGGAAATCTTATGTTAATCAAATGAATATAAATTTTAACATTGCATTATATTTGGTAAAAACATTTGTTAAGGATAATAATGAACTGGAAAGATTATGAAAATGAAATATGCGATCATTTTAAAAATGAATATCCAGATGCTACTATAACTCATAATGCCACTTTACGTGGTAGGTATTCATTTACAGATAGACAAGTTGATATCCTCATAGAGGATTATATAGCCGGAAATCGTTTTATCATAATTATAGATGGGAAATTCTTTTCAAAAAAAATTGACGTTAAATGTGTTGAATCTTTTATTGGAATGGTTAATGACATCGGTGCTCATAAAGGTTTAGTGATAACGAGCAAAGGTTATAGCAAGGCTGCCATTCAAAGAGCATACAATGATCCAATAGATATAGAACTGGATATTCTTAATTTCGATGATCTTGATAAATACCAATCTTTTGGGGCCTTTCCACACGCTGGAAAAACAGGAGTTGTTTTGCCTGCCCCATTCGGTTGGGTCGTTGATGCAAAACCAGAGGATAAAGTGCTCTGTTATTTGTATCAAAGAGGATTAAGCATAAAAGAGGCAAAGAAGCGTTTTGAATTCATGTATGTAAATTTCTGGAAAAAGACTAATGACATAAAGACAATCGATGAGCTTATTAAGTTTCAAAATGAAAGAATTATGGCAAGTAATCCTGATGCAAAGTTAAATATTATAAAAACAATAAATAGAAAAGATGCTAAAACTAAAATAAGAGAAGCGGATATCCCCCGTTATCATGGACTAGAAATTACTGGGTATGTCGAATTTGAAAAATTTATTTTCTTTTGTGTTTTATTTACTACAAAAGAAGTCAGAAATAAAAATCTGAGGAAACTCGAATATATCTTAGGCAAAATTATCCCTCTCAACATAAAATTCGACAATGCAAAAATAATTGAAAAAACGCTTATAGAATTAAAATCAATTACAAATAGTGAAGACAGAGCAAACCTTCGTTTAAAATTATACAAATATTATTTAGAAATGGACGATCTTAATAATGCCATAAATGTTTTGGAAGAAATTATTGTTGATTTTCCTTCTCATTATCTTGCTTCAAAGAGACTTCTGGAATTAAGAAAAGAAGAAAATAACGACTTTGCCCTCAGAAAAGAACTAGATAGATATTTTAAATTAGATCCAAAGAATCCAACAATATATAACGATATCATTGAGATATTTCATTACGATATTAAATACTTTTATGATTTTCTAATTAAAAAAGTTGAGGAATTTGAAGATAAACATGTTCTTGCAAATATCTATTATTATTTATCACAGATATCACCAGATAATTTTGAGGCAATAGATTTTTTAGATAAGACCAGAAAATTATTCGAAGAGATATTTACTAAGGATCATTATATTTTTAGAAATATCGATGCATTATTTAAAGCGATTCAGGAAAGTGGGAGAATGGCAGATAGTAATTTAGACGATAAAAACTAAGGAGGGCAAGTGTTATGGCCAGAGTTGAATTAAATATTCAGGCGCCGGATTTCACGCTGAATGATTTCAGCGGCAAGAGCGTATCTCTTTCATACTATAAAAATAAAAATAATGTCATGGTGGTTTTCAACAGAGGATTCTTCTGACCATTCTGCCGCGCGCACATGGCGCAGTTGCGCCAAGATTATCAAAAATTTGTAAAGCTGGATACGGAAATCATCGTTGCCGGGCCGGAAAAAGCCGAAGCTTTCAAAGATTACTGGGCAAAAGAAAATCTGCCGTTTATCGGTTTGCCCGATCCCGAACACAAGGTTTTGAAATTGTACGGTCAGGAAGTCAAGATATTCAAATTGGGAAGAATGCCCGCGCAGATGCTGATTGATAAATCCGGGAAGGTTCGCTTTGTTCATTACGGCCATTCAATGTCTGATATACCGGAGAATAAAGAGCTGCTTGATTTGATAGAAACGCAATTATCGAAATGAAAAAATGAGGAAAATAAAGATTTCTGGATACCGGCCTGCGCCGGTATGACGATGGTGACTGGATTTACCCTAAAGGGCACTGCGCCCGTCTGCACGGGAATGACAAGCGGCAGAGAAGATTGAGGCCTAATCAATTGCGCCGCTTTTTTTCAGAAGGGAAGCAACCGCTTCAGCCAAGTGGCGATATCCCGCGGCGTTGGGATGGATGTAGTCCGATTTAAGGGAATTATCGGCAAGAATATCGGATAGTGTTTTTTCTTCCAGCGGAATTTTAAATTCTTTGGCAATGTCCTTGTACATCGGTTCCGGAGAAACAGAAAGGCTGAAACCGGGTACCGCAATCAAAGCAACCGCAGTGCCTCTCTGCCTGGCCAGATGAATCATTTCCCTG
>Ga0224535_1000217_pt1 | contig 17557 bp, 10 predicted proteins | sample 714E13034metaG_FD_179898 | JGI IMG/M metagenome (GOLD analysis project Ga0224535, IMG submission 179898) | Peat soil microbial communities from Stordalen Mire, Sweden - 717 E1 30-34 | ecosystem: Environmental > Terrestrial > Soil > Wetlands > Peat | place: Sweden: Norrbotten County, Stordalen... | reverse complement strand
TTTTGTGTCAATGAGGGAAACCCCTTAATGTGCAAAACCCACCACAAGACCGCCTGGGTTCTTGTTTTGACTCCGATCTTCCTGTAAATACGGGTCAGGTGCACCTCCACGGTCTTTTGACAAATTCCCAGCGAAGAAGCAATCTCCCCATCCAAAAGGCCGAAAAATATTTCCTACTCGATTTCTGAAATGGATTGAACAGCAGAGCTTTCATTGAGCATAATCATTCCTCCGTTTACTTACTCATATCATTGACATAGTCTTTGGCCGGTGCGCAGACATCTGTGCAGTGGGAGGACATGGCTTCCCATGTAAGTTTGCGTGCCGTTAACCAGGTTTCGCTGATTGCCAATCCCAAACACCCCGCGCCGGCGTTGTAATTGACCAAAGCGAATTTCCATAAGTCTTCATAAGACGCGGCCGCGCCCGCTGATCCCCCAATATTGTTTTGGATGACCTGCGCGGTCTGTTCGCAGTCGGCCAGCAACGTGTGAGCGAACACGCCCACACTGAAATTGGCCTGGCTCACGTCAATGCCCAGCGGACAGTTTGGACAGGCAGCATTCACACTGCCCACCAATGCCTGACGCAGCAATTCCTGATTGCCTGCCGTCGGGTGAACGTACCCTTTACTGCAAATTTTGGGTGAAAGTATGAGCGGGCAACACTGGCTGAAGAAAGATGGATTCCAAAGCAGGGCGGTGTCTGCACCGTTTTCGGTCAATTGACCCAACCCGCATCATGACTAGCCCTGAAAACGCCCGGTCAGAACTGGCTTTCGCATGCGAAAAGATTCTTGAGCAATCGGGCTGGCACACCGGTATCTGGATGGCTTTCTTCATGCCCCCATTTTATCCCAAAGAACTTTCGTGGTCATACTTAGGCAATTCAAGACTTAAACAAAAAGAGACCCGCACGAATGCGAGTCTCTTTTGTAACTCCTCAAGGAGGCAGTTCTTATACCCCTCAATGACTTACTCTCCCAACAATAAATTCTTGTGCAAGGAACTTAACTGAAGAAGACTGCCAAGTTTAGCAGTCTTCTTTTTTTCTTAAAGAAAAGCCCCTTGGCAATGACCTACTCTCCCAGGAGGTCGCCCTCCAAGTACCATCGGCGCTGACAGGCTTAACTACCGGGTTCGGGATGGGACCGGGTGTACCCCTGCCGCTCAAATCACCAAGGGACGTTTTCACAACGTTGGACTGAATAGCATGTTGAATGATGTAGTATTGAAAAGTACCAAGTTCTCCGCACCACGGGATTAAGCCCTCGACCATTAGTACAGTTTAGCTTAACACATTACTGCGCTTACACCTACTGCCTATATAGCAGGTAGTCTACCTGCGGTCTTACTCCCTTGCGGGATTACAGGGATCTAATCTTAGGGCGAGTTTCCCACTTAGATGCTTTCAGCGGTTATCTCTGCCAGACATGGCTACCCAGCAATGCTCCTGGCGGAACAACTGGCACACTAGAGGTCTGTCCACTCCGGTCCTCTCGTACTAGGAGCAGCTCCCTTCAAATCCCTTGCGCCCACAGCGGATAGAGACCGACCTGTCTCACGACGGTCTGAACCCAGCTCGCGTACCGCTTTAACGGGCGAACAGCCCGACCCTTGGGACCTTATCCAGCCCCAGGATGCGATGAGCCGACATCGAGGTGCCGAGCGAAGTCGTCGATGTGAACTCTTGGACTTCACCAGCCTGTTATCCCCGGGGTAGCTTTTATCCGGTAAGCCACGACCCTTCCACGCGGTATCGTGGGATCACTAAGCCCTACTTTCGTATCTGCTCGACGCGTTGGTCTTGCAGTCAAGCTCCCTTATGCCTTTACACTCTTTGGTGGGTTTCCATTCCACCTGAGGGAACCTTTGGGCGCCTCCGTTACCTTTTAGGAGGCGACCGCCCCAGTCAAACTGCCCACCTGGCACGGTCCCCCGCCCGGATTACGGTGCGGGGTTAGAGTCTAAATATAATCAGGGTGGTATTTCACTGATGGCTCCACCGAGGCTAGCGCCCCAGCTTCAAAGCCTCCCACCTATGCTACACAGATCATACCCAAACGCAATGCCAAGTTGCAGTAAAGCTCCACGGGGTCTTTTTGTCCTGCTGCGGGTAGGCCGCATCTTCACAGCCATTTCAATTTCACCGGGTCCTTCGTCGAGACAGTGCTCTGATCGTTACGCGGTTCGTGCGGGTCGGAACTTACCCGACAAGGAATTTCGCTACCTTAGGACCGTTATAGTTACGGCCGCCGTTCACCGGGGCTTCAGTTCAAAGCTTCGCCTTGCGGCTAACCTCTCCCTTTAACCTTCCGGCACTGGGCACGCGTCAGCCCCTATACATCGCCTTACGGCTTAGCAGAGACCTGTGATTTTGTTAATCAGTCGCCAGAGCCATTTCACTGCGACCCTCCAAAGCTTGCACCTCAGAGGGTACCCCTTCTCCCGAAGTTACGGGGTCATGTTGCCTAATTCCTTAACGAAGGTTCTCCCGTTCGCCTTGGTATATTCTACCCATCTACCAGTGTCGGTTTGCGGTACGGGCGCTCAAGAGTTATGCTTAGAGACTTTTCTCGGCAACAAAACTCAGCCACTTATGCCTTACGGCTCGCTCTTGTCTCGACTCAACCGGCGGATTTGCCTACCAGTCTCAACGTCTTGACAGATCGCACCCAAATCCAATAATGGGCTGGCCTATCTCGTTGCGTCCTCCCATCGCACTAATGAGCGGTTCCGGAATGTTGACCGGATGTCCATCACCTACGCCTCTCGGCCTCGGCTAAGGACCCGACTAACCCGACGCGGAATGACCTGGCGTCGGAAACCTTAGATATACGGCGAACACGGTTCTCACGTGTTTGTACGCTACTCATGCCTGCATTCTCACTTCTGTCCGCTCCAGTCGCCCTTATCGATCGACCTTCATTGCTGACAGAACGCTCCCCTACCGATCCTTGCGGATCCCATAGCTTCGGTACTACACTTAGCCCCGTTAAGTTTTCCGCGCAAGGTCACTAGACCAGTAAGCTGTTACGCACTTTTTAAAGGGTGGCTGCTTCTGAGCCAACCTCCTGGTTGTTCAAGTAACCTCACCTCGTTTCCCACTTAGTGTAGATTTTAGGACCTTAGCTGATGATCTGGGCTGTTTCCCTTTCGACCCCGAAACTCATCTCCCGGAGTCCGACTGCCATGCTCTTGAGTACTGGCATTCCGAGTTTGATTGGGTTCAGTAAGCTGTAAGCCCCTTAGCCCATTCAGTGCTGTACCTCCAGTACTAAACGCATGACGCTAGCCCTAAAGCTATTTCGGGGAGAACCAGCTATCTCCGAGTTCGTTTGGCATATCACCTCTACCCACAACTCATCCTCTAATTTTGCAACATTAGTAAGTTCGGGCCTCCACGAGTGATTAGACTCGCTTCACCCTGGTCATGGGTAGCTCACCCGGTTTCGGGCCTAATCCCAGCGACTGTACGCCCTATTCAGACTCGCTTTCGCTACGGCTTCGGGTGTCACTCCCTTAACCTTGCCACTGAGATTAACTCGCAGGCTCATTCTCCAAGAGGCACGCTGTCAGGCATAGCGGCGCGTCACCTGCTTTCGCAGGGACACCGACCCGCTGTTAGCCCTCCAACTGCTTGTAAGCTTACGGTTTCAGGTTCTATTTCACTCCCCTAACAGGGGGACTTTTCACCTTTCCCTCACGGTACTTGTTCACTATCGGTCGCCAAGTGTATTTAGCTTTGGAGAGTGGACTCCCCAGATTCCTACCGTATTAGCGTGCACGGCAGTACTCAGGTATCCAGCGGGAGACAATCAGTTTTCGCATACGGGGCTGTCACCCTCTATGGCTGGCTTTCCCACACCATTCCGCTAACTGATTATTTTGTGACTCCCATGTGCCGGACCCTACAACCCCGTCTCTGCAAGCAGAGGCGGTTTAAGCTGTTTCCCGTTCGCTCGCCACTACTAGGGAAATGGTCTCTTTTCCTCCAGGTACTTAGATGTTTCAGTTCCCTGGGTGCCCTTCCTCAAACCTATGTGTTCAGTAAGAGGATGCTCGAGGGTCGCTCGAGCGGGTTTCCCCATTCGGAAATCCTCGGATCAACGCTTGTACACAGCTTCCCGAGGCTTATCGCAGTGTCCCACGTCCTTCATCGGCACTTGGCGCCAAGGCATTCACCGTAAGCTCTTAGTAGCTTCTCCACGTGATGCGGAGAAATTGATACTTTTCTGTTTTCGATAAATTACTTTATCGGCCTACATCAAATGCTATTCAGTTATTAAGGTTCAAACTCACCGGTTGACCGGTGAACGATGCTCTCGATTTTTCAAGGGCATCGTTCACCCTTCAACGCTACTCTAATTTTTGAGACAAGACGACCCGGCACACACCGCCGGGTCAAGTTCACAACCCAAACATCAGAGCGGTGCATTTCTGGACTTTATGTCTTCTTACCGTTTAACAAACCTTGTCTCACTCCTAATGGGCATACGCCCAATTTTCTTGCTGGCCAAACTCAGTGGAGATGACGGGATTTGAACCCGTGACCTTCGCCTTGCAAAGGCGCTGCTCTCCCGCTGAGCTACATCCCCAGGACTTGCTAGGGTTAGTGTGGGCTTGACAGGACTCGAACCTGTGACCCCAGTCTTATCAGGACTGTGCTCTAACCAACTGAGCTACAAGCCCAGGGTCTTGTCACCTTGACAACTGAGAAGTGATAGGAAACTAACTTACCATTCAAACCATCGCCCTTCACCGCGAAGGGCATATAGAGCATCAATCTTGTCGTAGGGATTGTGCTCGCGAACTCTAGAAAGGAGGTGATCCAGGCGCACCTTCCGGTACTCCTACCTTGTTACGACTTCGTCCCAGTCACCAGCACCACCTTCGACGGCGTCCTCCTTGCGGTTAGACTACCGGCTTCAGGTGTTACCAGCTCCCATGACGTGACGGGCGGTGTGTACAAGGCCCGAGAACGTATTCAACGCACTATAGCTGACGCGCGTTTACTAGCAACTCCGACTTCACGCAGGCGGGTTGCAGCCTGCGATCTGAACTGAGGACGGCTTTGGGGATTGGCTCTACCTCGCGGCTTAGCGACCCATTGTACCGCCCATTGTAGCGTGTGTGTAGCCCTGGACATAAAGGCCATGCTGACTTGACGTCATCCCCACCTTCCTCCGGCTTAATACCGGCGGTCCCGTATGACACATGTAACATACAGCGAGGGTTGCGCTCGTTAGCGGACTTAACCGAACATCTCACGACACGAGCTGACGACAGCCATGCAACACCTGTGCAAGCTCCCTTGCGGGTCGGTCACCTTTCAGATCTCTACCACTTGCATGTCAAGCCCAGGTAAGGTTCTTCGTGTGGCATCGAATTAAACCACACGCTCCGCTGCTTGTGCGGGCCCCCGTCAATTCCTTTGAGTTTTAATCTTGCGATCGTAGTCCCCAGGCGGTGAACTTATCGCGTTTGCTTCGGCACCGATAGTGTTTAAGCCACCGACGCCAAGTTCACATCGTTTACGGCTAGGATTACCGGGGTCTCTAATCCCGTTTACTACCCTAGCTTTCGCGTCTGAGCGTCAGAAACAGTCCAGAAGATCGCCTTCGCCACTGGTGTTCCTCCCGATATCTACGCATTTCACCACTACACCGGGAATTCCATCTTCCTCTACTGCTCTCTAGCCCGGTAGTATTGAACGACCTCTCCCAGTTGAGCCGGGAGATTTCACGCCCAACTTACCGAACCGCCTGCACGCGCTTTACGCCCAGTGAATCCGGATAACGCTTGCCTCCTACGTTTTACCGCGGCTGCTGGCACGTAGTTAGCCGAGACTTATTCCTGAGATACTGTCCTTTCTCATCTCTCAGAAAAGCACTTTACGATCCGAAGACCTTCTTCGTGCACGCGGCGTTGCTGCATCAGGCTTTCGCCCATTGTGCAATATTCCCTACTGCTGCCACCCGTAGGTGTATGGACCGTGTTTCAGTTCCATTGTGGGGGGCCACCCTCTCAGGTCCCCTACCCGTCGTCGCCTTGGTGGGCCGTTACCTCACCAACTAGCTGATGGGACGCAGGTCCCTCCCAAAGCGCATTGCTGCTTTAGACATCGGTTTCTAAATCCGATGACCACATGCGGTATTAGCAGTCCTTTCGAACTGTTATCCCACACTTTGGGGTAGGTCACCAACGCGTTACTCACCCGTTCGCCACTAGGATACCCTCGTATTGCTACAAAAGCACCTCGTTCGACTTGCATGTATTAGGCACGCCGCCAGCGTTCATCCTGAGCCAGGATCAAACTCTCCGCAAAAAGTCACACTCTTACGAGTGTAAAAGTTACACGGATTTTAACTGGATTGACTGGTTTGTGTTGCTTCCTATCACTTTTCAGTTGTTAAGGTTCTCTCGATTTTTAAGCGGGCGGATTTTATCCGCTACTTCATTGCCTGTCAAGCCCTTCAAACAGACGAAAATACCGATGCCTCTTCCGCATCGGCTTGTCAGACTGCGAAGCCTCTTGGCTTGTGTCTCTGACTTGAGACGTTTTGTTTGATTATCAATGATCTGTCGGGGGGACGAGATCAGCTTGAACTTGACTGGCGAATGATGATTATACGCCTTTCATTAACTTTGTCAATACTTGACGAATAATTAAACCTTAAAAAATCACATCTTCCTCGAACTCAAACTGACCCCGTTTAATTATCTTCCGCCGTTCTGATGGCGGCTCCCGGCAACATATTTTGATTCAAATATTTACGATCGCCGCTGTCAAACAGTTCGCACACCAGATCTGTTATCAAATCGTCCAGGTCCGCCTGCCATTTAGTGTATAATTTTTGTTCGGATACTTTTTCGTATGAAGCGCATAAGACAATTGGTCGACACAGGCTGGTTTTCCAAGAAAAAAACAACTGTTGCTCATTTCTTCTCATCAAGCACCATTCAAGTTGTACTTTTTGCATCACTCAGCATTCTGGTTGTAATCGTCACTTATGTTTGGTTCATCAGCTTTGGAACATGGACAAATTGGAGAACAGCGACTACCTTCTATGATCAACTAGCGACTTCATTCGAAGCCGGCCAATTATCACTCAAAACGACTCCAAGCCCCGCCTTGATGGCGCTTCATAATCCATATGACCCAAATGAAAGGAAAGGACTCAAATGGGGAGATTATCCAGGAGACGTCTCTCTTTACCGAGGCAAATACTATCTTTATTTCGGGCCGGCTCCTGCGCTAATACTCTTGGCTGTTAAGCCCTGGATTACCGGCGCAATTGGCGACCAATACGAAACATTCATATTCGTTGTCGGAATATTGATCCTACAGTCACTGCTGGTAATACGATTTTGGAATCGTTTTTTTTCAGAAGCGCCTCCTTGGATTATATCGTTATGTATTCTATTTGTTGGGCTGGCATCCCCCTTCACATGGATACTAAGCCAGGCAAGTATTTACATTACGGCAAGCGCAGGTGGCCAATTCTTTTTTCTTGCCGGGCTATACCTGGTCTTCATCGCGCTGGATCGAGACTCAATATCAGAAGCCTGGCTTTTCGCGGCTGGGGTTTCATTTGCCTTTGCCATAGGCTCAAGGCTTACACAAATCCTGCCGATCAGTTTCGTTGTGCTTATGGTGGCATCCTTTACTTTATGGAAATATCGGCAGGCTAAACTATTCTCCAAAGCTTTATACGCTACAGCGTCCTTGGGGCTGCCACTTGTTTTAGGACTTGGCATTCTGGGATGGTACAACTGGGCGAGATTTGATTCGCTCTTTGAGACAGGTCTTTACTATCAACTAGCAGGGCCATTTATTCAAAAGTATTATCAGTTCATCTTTTCCATTCGATATTTCTTGCCGAATCTATACGATTATTTAGTCATGCAGCCAAAAGGTATCGCAAGCTTCCCCTACTTAAAGCCGATCCAAGGACAGGGCACTGTCAAATTCTCTTTCATTGATGTACCCCAGATTCACAACAAAGGTAATGTGACGGGATTGTTTTTTACCACTCCATTTATCTTATTTGCAGGTATTCCGATTATTTCAATGTTCCTGAGAAAAAAATCCGAGACAACCCCAGACTCTTCCAGTCATACAACTTTCATCTACAAATGGACGAGCACCAGCTTATTCGGATCATTCCTGCTTGGTTTTGCATCCCTTCTCGCATATTATTGGGTGCAGATCCGCTTTTTGGCGGATTGTATTTCCCCCCTCCTTTTGCTAAGCGTTTTAGGTTTTTGGCAGGGTTATCAAGCCTTGAATTCCAAGCCAACAAGTCGAAGGATATATTTGTTTATTGGAATCAGCTTAATCGTGGTTTCGATCGTAATAAGCAGTTTATTGGCTTGTTACGTAAATGCATATGAATTCCGAACCTTTGACACCGGTTTTTGAAATCGGTTTTCAGCCTGGCTTCGCTACAAATTGTTCCGCAACGATTTAAACTTAATTCATCCCCTGCCATCCAAACAACATATTTTGATTTGCATATTCCAAATCTCCGCCGATAGGGAATCGCGCACGCAGGCCACATCAATTGAAAATCAGGAAATTTGCGGGGGTTCTCGGCCGGGGTATAATTTCCAAAAGGAATTTAATTTTCGGAATGAATCCATTCAAATGGGACCCCGCTACAAACGCTCTGAAAGAAACGCTGATTCCAAAATATTTCAATCATTTAAAATCTCATCGGGGTTTCATTTTTGCATTCATCATCATTCTTCTTGTACTTGTAGCTTATGTATGGCTTATCAGTTTCGGGTCGTGGACGAGATGGCCTATTACGAGCAATTATTATGATCAATTAGCCACGGCGTTTGAACATGGAAGTTTCTCTCTTGAAGCGAAGCCGAACCCGGCTCTGTTAACGCTTCCAGATCCATACGACCCGAGTGCAAGAGCCGGAATAAACTATCCAAAGGATTTTTCTCTTTACAAAGGCAGGTACTATCTTTACTTTGGACCGGTTCCTGCGCTTATTCTGGCAATTATTAAGGATATGGGTTTAAGCAAGCTTGGCGATCAGTATATCGTTTTTGCATTCGTTTCGGGAATATTCATAATTCAATCTCTGCTGATCTTAAAGATATGGAAACGTTTTTTCCAGAACATTCCCGTTTGGATACTCTTGATGTGCATCCTGTTTGGCGGCTTGATATCTCCCTTTACGTGGATCTTAACCCAGGCAAGAATCTATGAGGCGGCAGCATCCAGCGGACAGTTCTTTTTTCTCGCGGGATTTTATTTTGTTATCACTGCATTGGAACAAAAATCTGCCATGCAAAAAAATTCCTTCTTTTTTATCGCAGGCATTTCATGGGCGCTAGCTACAGGTTCAAGACTTACCCAACTCCTGCCAATTGGTTTTGTAACCATCATAACGGCATCTTCCATCACCAGAACGTATCGCCAAACCAAAGAGTTATCCAAAGCCATTTTTGCAATGAGCCTACTAGGAGGTCCGCTCTTTCTCGGCATAATTGTTTTAGGACGGTATAACTGGGCACGCTTCCATTCTGTTTTCGAATCGGGTCTCTCTTATCAGCTAGCGGGGCAAGATCTTCAAAGATACAGCCACGTTCTCTTTTCGCCGCTTTATATATTGCCAAATCTGTACAATTATCTGATCATGCCGCCACAGCTTAATCGGGTTTTTCCGTTTCTCGAATCGATACCGGGGGCTGGCGCTTCCATATTCTCTTTTATTCATCTGTCTGAGGTCTACTATAGCAACGTATTGACGGGGTTTCTTTTTAGCACACCGTTTATTTTATTCGCAGGCACTTGTATTACTTCACTAGCGCTGAAGAAAAAAGATGTGATGAACTTGACAGGTCAGGCCGATGACCTCCCTTTTTTTAAGTGGCTGGTTGTTGCCTTGTTGGGTTCCTTTCTGTCCGGGTTTGTTCCCTTTGTTTCGTTCTTTTGGGTAGCTGCACATTATCAAATAGATTTTATCCCTTCCCTCGTTGCGCTTAGCATTATAGGGTTTTGGCAGGGTTATATTTTCACGACCCATAAGCCTAATGCCATCGGCAAACTATATATCGCCGCGGGAATTATCCTAATAGTTGTTTCGATCATCGTCAGTATTTTGTTGGCATTATCCGCACATGCCGATAAATTTCAAAAGCTTGATCCGGCATTATGGGAATACCTTGTCCGCTTATTTCCGCGATAAAGCCTTCAGCAAAGTTTCTTCCATCGAAACAAGCCGGAACTCGCAGGGTCCGAAAGATTTTCGGCGGTGTATAATCCTCAAAAAGGAATTTACATTTTAGAATGAATCCGGATAAACACGGCCCAAGCCTAAGCTCGTTGATTTCCAAACTCTTCAATTATTCAAAATCCCATCAGGGTTTCATTCTTACATCTCTTAGCGTCCTTCTTGTCATCACTGCTTATGTATGGTTCATCAGTTTTGGATCGTGGACGCGCTGGCCATTCATCCTTCACTATAACGTCTATTACGACGAGCTCGCCAGTGCCTTCCAACATGGAAACCTGTCACTGGAAATCCAACCGACTCCTGCCTTGCTTGCACTTCACAATCCATACGATCCGGCCAGCCGTCAGTTTAATAACATACCATACCCAATAGACTTCTCCCTTTATAAGGGTAAATTCTATCTTTATTTTGGGCCAGTTCCGGCGTTGTTCCTGCTGGCGATCAAACTTCTGGGCGCCGGCACAATTGGAGACCATTATCTGGTTTTTGTATTTATTTCCGGGATATTCATATTCCAATCGTTGCTCATCATAAAAATATGGAGGCGCTTTTTCCAAAATATTTCCATCTGGATAATATCTCTTTGTATTTTGTTCTGCGGTTTGATATCTCCAATCCCATGGATATTAACAAACGCAAGAGTCTATGAAGCCGCCAGCGCAAGCGGCCAATTCTTTTTCCTGGCAGGCCTTTATTTCGTGATCGCCGCCTTAGACCGAGAATCCATTTCAATCGGACAATTCCTTATAGCCGGGACCTCATGGGCGCTCGCAATTGGATCAAGGGTGACTCAGATCGTGCCAATTGGTTTCGTTACCTTAATGGTTGTATTTTTGACCTTTAGGGTTTTCAAAAACACACTGCGCTCAAATGCTGTCGGCCCATTAATGTCTTTGTGCTCACCACTTGTCATTGGATTGGCTTTTCTCGGTTGGTACAACTGGGCGCGTTTTGATTCCGTTTTTGAAACAGGCTTCTATTACGAACTGGCGGGGCCATTTCTTCAAAAATACAGCCACGTGCTTTTTTCACCATTATATCTATTGCCTAATCTTTATAATTATTTGATCATGCGCCCAAAATTAAATATGGTATTCCCCTTTGTTCAATCGGTTCCAGGAGTTGGCGCTATCAAATTTTCATTTATTAGCTTGCCTCTGATTTACCATGAAGGTGCAATAACCGGAATATTGTTCAGCACGCCTTTTGTCCTGTTTGCTGTTATCCCCATACGATCCTTACTGCCTAAAAAGAAAGAAATCACAGATCGGGCCGGTTTCGATCATGATGCTTATTTATTCAATTGGTTGATGATCAGTTTGTCAGGATCTTTCTTGTTCGGTTTTGCCCCCATTATTTTATATTTTTTTGTAGAGACGCGCTTCGTTGTTGACTTTATTCCGACGCTTATTTTGCTGAGCATTATTGGGTTTTGGCAAGGGTATAACCTTCTGACTCACAAACTCATTATCAGTAAGCTGTATGCGGCTCTGGGGATCATCCTCATGATCGCTTCGATCCTCATCAGTATTCTATTAGCCTTCTCCGCAAACGCCGATAATTTTCAAAGATTTAACCCGGTTCTTTGGGGAAACCTGATCCGCTTATTTTCGAGATAGCTCAATCCATCTCGCGCCTTCCCGATAACGCCCTCAACAACGTGTTTTGATCCGCGTATTCCAGATCGCCTCCAACGGGCAATCCGCGCGCCAGACGCGTCACTTGAACTTTGTATTGACGCAGCTGTTGTTGCAGATACAACGCCGTCGCATCGCCCTCCATGCTCGGATTGGTCGCGACGATGACTTCTTTCACTCCGCCGCGTGCCACGCGTTCAATCAGCGGCTTGACCTTGATATCATCCGGTCCCACGCCTTCGATTGGAGATAAAACTCCATGTAGCACATGATATTTTCCGTTATACGCGCCGACGCGTTCCAACGCCAAAACATCCAGCGCTTCTTCGACCACACAAATCAGCGATCCATCGCGCTTTGGATTCTCGCAGACTTCACAACGCGTTCTTCCGGCTTCTGTAATGTTAAAACATTCTTCGCAAAATGCGATCTTATCTTTCAAGCCATTCAACGCTTCGGACAAATCCTGCGAGACTTCATCCGGCGCGCGCAGAAGATAGAAAGCCAGCCGTGAGGCGGACTTCGGTCCGATGCCCGGCAAACGTTCAAAGGCGTTGATGAGTTTTTGAATCGGTTCGGGGAGAATCATAAGATTATTATGTCATTGCGAGGAGCCGCTTTGCGGCGACGAAGCAATCTCGTGTTAGATTCAAATCGGAGATTGCCACGCCGCACAAAACGCGGCTCGCAATGACATGCCAATTAAAATGGCAGCCCACCTGTTAGCGGACCCAATCTCTGCGAAGCAAGCTCGCGCGATTGATCCAGCGCCATATTCACCACGGACAAAACCAAATCCTGCAACATCTCGGCATCGGCATCTTTCAACAAGTCGGGATTAATCTCAACCGATTTGCATTTTTGATCGCCGGTCATCACAACCTTAATGGCACCGCCGCCTGCCGTTGCAGTGACCGTTTCGTCGGCAAGCTTCGCCTGTGCTTCAGCGATTTGCTGTTGCATGCGTTGAAGTTGTTGCATCATTCCGCCTTGCCCGCCCATTGCTGGGCCCTTGTTAAATCCTTTAGCCATAAATGCTCCTCATCAATTTCAAATCTTTATTCCTGCACATCCACAATCTCGCCACCGTGATCGAGCGCGGTCGCCACCATTCCATCCGCAGAGACATGCGGCGGCAATTTACCTTTTGCATTCGTCACCGCACACTTGATTTTCAAACTCACACCCAGCACATCGGCAACCGCTTTTTGGGTCGCGTCCAAATTCTCCGGCTTATCCATCAGCGCACGCACCGTATCAGATTGGAATCCCAAAATCAATTCATCGCCGTGCACATCCATCGGCTTGCAGGAATTGAGCAGCGCCTCAACAGCCGGATGCGCGGGCTTGATCACCGCGCGGATATCTTTCCATGATTTATTGATTTCCGCGAGACTGATCATCGCTTCATTACTTTGACTCGAAGCGGACTCCGTTTTGACAGATTGATTCGTAGTGACGGCTTCGCGAAGCACCCCTTTGGGGTTAGCCGTTTTAACGGGAGCCGCTTTCGGTGTTGAAGCCGAAGCGGAAACTTCAGTTGGAATCTCCAACGCTTCAGCTAATGCCAATTCCAATGAAAGCGATGGTTGCCATCCGCCGCGCGTATCGACCGCCGCATTGTTGAACAATTTCATCATCCGCAAAACATCCGGCGTTGAAAAAGATTTTGCATCCAGCGTCATTCGCTCTTTGACATCTTTTGTAGTTTCAACTTGATCGCCGTTGCCAAGCTGGATGAGCATCAAGCCGCGCAGATATTCAACGATTTGACGCGCCAACGAACGCGGATCGGCGCCGGAATCAAGCGCGCGATGAATCGTATCGAGTCCGGAAGCAGGCACATGATCACGAAGCGAAGCAATCAGATCGAGCACAGTTTGACTCGTGGCAGTGCCGAGAACGGTTTGCGTCAGTTGAAGCGTGATCTTCGTTCCAGCCGAAGCGAGTTGATCGAGCAATGAAATCGCATCGCGCAAACCGCCACCCGCCTGACGCGCAATGGTCGCAAGCGCCTCATCATCGGCTTGAATCTTTTCGGCTTTGACGATTGCTTTGAGCTGACCAACAATTTCATCCACCGGCACGCGCCGGAATTCATGACGCTGACAACGCGATAATACCGTGGCGGGAATTTTATGAATCTCAGTTGTAGCTAAGACAAAGATGGCATGAGGCGGCGGCTCTTCCAAAGTTTTGAGCAGCGCATTGAACGCCGCGGTGGAAAGCATGTGCACTTCATCAATAATGTAAATTTTGTATTTGCCCTGCGACGGCGAGAAATTGATTTTGTCTCGCAAGTCGCGCACATCGTCCACGCTGGTGTTGGAAGCCGCGTCGATTTCGATCAAGTCCATAAAACGATTCTCGTTGACGGCTTTGCAATTCTCACATTCATTGCACGGCCGTTTGGATTTATCTTCATTCAAACAGTTAACTGCTTTAGCTAATAAACGCGCCAGCGTCGTCTTGCCCGTACCGCGCGGACCCGCGAACAAATACGCGTGTGCGACGCGGTCGGCAACGATGGCATTCCTCAGCGTTTGGACGACGTGCTCCTGTCCAATCACTTCGGCCCATCCTTGCGGACGATATTTACGATAGAGGGCTTGGGTCATATAAATTACCAGTCACGGAACCGGATATGAATCCTGCGCCTTGCCTTGCGGATCGGTCAACAACACATTCTCGCCGGATTGCCACGCGGCTTTATTGTTACCCCAGTATAAATCAACTGCGGTATTCGTGCCTGACGTTGTATGCACCCGCACCGCACCGTTAGGAAACAACTTGAAAGGTGGAAAAATAAAATCATTGCCGTTTGAATCTTTAAGGTTCCAAGCAGTCAGATCCAATTCACCACTGCCCTGATATTGAATCGTAACCGTCTCGACGTTCAACGTTCCTGCGCCGACAACGCTGACGATCTTGACTTTACCCTGTTGCGTCGTTGGCACAACCGCGTTCGTTCCCGACGATATAACGGGCGCCGCTACCGGAGGCAGAGTCGCCGCCCGATAGTTGCGGTCATACCAATATAGAATCGCCCCCGTTACTAAAGCGGAAATGAAGATGTTGAGCAAAATATAATAAATCAATTGGCGGCGATTCATGGCTGTTCATATGATAGCACAAAACGTTTTAACGTTCTATCATCAGCGCGACCCAATCCCCCATCTGACGAATCTCGTTCATTCTTAGACTTTTGGCCTGCGCGGCATCAATCACGCTTTGACTCTGCTCTTGCAGGATTCCGCTCAAGATGATCGCGCCATTCGGCTCGACCAAATCCGCAAGTCCTGCATCAAAAAGACGGATGATGACCGGCGCGAGAATATTCGCCACCACGAGCGGTGCGGACTTGAACGCGAACTTGCCATCCAATACTTCTTTCACCGAGCCTTGGCCGAGAATCAATTCATCACCGATTTCATTTACATCAGCGTTCTCGCGCGAGTTCCTGACTGATTCTGAATCAATATCCACACCGAGCGTTTGCTTCGCTCCCAGCTTCAACGCCGCAATGGATAAGATACCCGAGCCGCAACCGACATCAATCATTTGTAGGGGCGAAGCACCCTGCAAGGGCGCAGGGCGTTGCTTCGCCCCTACAAAAAAATTCTCCATCAACCCCAAACACAGTTGCGTCGTCGGATGCGTCCCCGTTCCAAATGCCATACCAGGATCAATCTTGATCGGAATGCGATTCGGTTCCGGTGAATCCAGCCAGGCAGGGACAATCATCAATCGCTTGCCAATTGGAATCGGTTTGTAGTGTTGCTTCCAGGCTTCCATCCAGTTTTGATCGGCAATCGGAGTGAACATCGGCGCGGGCAACGGTTGAATCGTTCCAAGATAATACAGCGACTCTTCCAACTTCTGCCGCGTCTCTTCGATATGTTCGTTCATCGGCAAATAAGCGCGCACAGTGATTGGTCCAGTTGCGGTGCCTTCATCTTCATCATTGACAAACTTCACGCCTTGTTCCGTCATTACACCGTTGGGAGCGAAGCGCGCCAACACATCCGCGACGGCTTCGGCGAGTTCACCATTTACAGTTAGAGAAACTTCAAGCCAGTTCATAATTTATTAAACAAAAGCGGACTGACGTCCGCTCAATATTATCCTCCCAGTGTTTCATTCAGCCAATCCAGGAATCCTTTTTCCTTCGGCTTGACATTGGTTCCAAGTGTTGCCCCCAGCTTCTCGAACAACTCGCGCTGTTCCTTCGTCAGTTTCAATGGAATTTCCACATCAATAATCACCAGCTCATCGCCGCGATGATTTTTGCTTCGCAGATGCGGAACGCCTTTGCCTTTGATGTGAAACACTCTGCCGGGTTGAGTGCCGGCCGGAATCTTTAACTTCTCATCGCCATCCAGCGTTGGAACATCCACTTCTGCGCCCAAGGTCGCTTGTGCAATATTGACATCCAGATTCAAAAGGATATCGTTCTCGCGGCGCTTAAAGAATTGATGCGGCTGAACATCCAACAGCAAAAACAAACTTCCATTCGGTCCGCCAAAGACTCCGGGCCCGCCCTCGCCTGCTAAACGGATTTGCGTGCCGCTGTCTACACCCGGCGGGATTTGAACTTTCTTCATAACGCGCTTGCGTTCTAATCCGCCGCCGCGGCAAGTATGACACGGCGATGAAATCACTTCACCGCGTCCGCCGCACGTTGGACAAACCGCGGTCTGCATCATCTGACCTAAAATCGTTTGCCGCACCTGACGTACTTCGCCCTGACCATTGCATGTGGAACAACGCGTCGGCGAGGTGCCCGGCTCCGCACCGGAGCCTTTGCAACGCGAACAAACTTCTTCGCGCTCGAATTCGATTTCTTTCTCGACGCCGAAAACGGCCTCTTCAAATTTCAGCACGACCGACATTTGAAGATCGCGTCCCCGCTTCGGGGTCCGACGAGAACGACGGCTTCCGGTTGAGAATCCAAATTGCCCGAACAGCTCGTCAAAGACGTCAGAAAAATCCACGGTGTAATCATGGAAGCCGCCCATGCTGCCAAGGCCTTCTTTGCCGAAGCGATCATAACGGGCGCGCTTATCGGCATCCGATAGAACGCCATAGGCTTCGTTGAGTTCTTTGAATTTTTCCTCGGCATCCGGCTCTTTGTTGACATCGGGATGAAACTGGCGCGCCAATTTGCGGAACGCGCTCTTGATCTCATCATCCGACGCGTTTCGCCCAATACCGAGGACTTCGTAATAATCGCGATTGGTCATAGTTTATGATGGTCGAGTAGGCGGCGGGTCTCGATACGCGCTTCGCGCTACTCGACCATCGCCGCCATATCGAGACCACACTCGTTACTCTTTCACTTCCCCATCCAGTACATCCGGTCCTGCATTCGATTGACCGGATTGATTAGATTCATTGGCTTGATTCGATTCACCACTAGGCGCATTCGGTTGTTGATAAACGCTTGCACCAATTTTTTGAATGGCTTCGCCCAGCGCTTCCGTCGCGGATTTTATGGCGGCCACGTCATCATTTTGAGCTTTGCTTTTCACCTCAGCGACTTTTTTCTCAACATCAGATTTTATATCAGTGGGAACTTTATCACCGAATTCTTTCAAAGCTTTGTCCGCCGCGTAGACGGTATTATCCGCGTTGTTGCGCACCTCGATCAATTCCTTGCGTT
>Ga0224535_1000216_pt1 | contig 17651 bp, 13 predicted proteins | sample 714E13034metaG_FD_179898 | JGI IMG/M metagenome (GOLD analysis project Ga0224535, IMG submission 179898) | Peat soil microbial communities from Stordalen Mire, Sweden - 717 E1 30-34 | ecosystem: Environmental > Terrestrial > Soil > Wetlands > Peat | place: Sweden: Norrbotten County, Stordalen... | reverse complement strand
CCGAGTGTCCGCTGCCCCGCATCAGCGTCACCCCGGAGAAGGTTCGGGTGCTCATCACTACCGGCAAGGGCATGGAGATCGATTGGGCCGATGGCCACCGGAGCGCCTGGAGCTTTGCTTGGCTGCGCGAGGCCTGCCCCTGCGCCACCTGCGTCGAAGAGCGCAAGCTGGAGGGCCGTAAGCCCGGCCAGCCCAGGCCAAAGCCCGCTGCCGTCCTGCCCATGTACACCCCGCCTGCGAAGCCTGCCAGCGCCCATCCTGTCGGCCGCTATGCCATCCAGTTCAACTGGCAAGACGGCCACTCCGGTGGCATCTACTCCTGGGAGTACCTGCGCCGCGCCTGCCAATGCCCCGAATGTACCTTCTCCGCCGAAGAGACCACCGGCACGCCAAATTAAGCCCAGTTGGCAGCCGGGTTCCCCACACTCCGCCCCCGCCAACGCACAGCGGGTACCGTTCGTTCTGGATGCGGTGCCGCACCCTTCGGCGCCGCCTCACTTCACCGGCGTTCTGTTCATTTCTTAGCCAGCCAATTCAAGTACTCCGGCAAAGAGTGAAGTTGATCGACGTGATCGGGCGCCGAGTTGCCGGCAAAGCCGACCACCAGCAATCCGCCCATTCTGATCTCGCTCAGCAATTGCGTCTTCATCGGCCCCCATTGGGCCACTGGATGCGCGGCCAGTCCCCACTCCCGCAGCAGATAATCCGCAGTTTCGGTGGTGCTTGCGAAGGTGCCGGGAAAGATCTCCGAGTGGGTGATGATCAGCCGCTTTTTCCCTGCCATGGCGTCGCGTCCCAGGCGCAGCCAAACCTGAAGATTGTCTGTCTCGATCTTGGATTCCTCGGATCCCGGCACTCCATTCACATAGCCGGTATGAACCCCGTCGATGCAGAGCACTCGGCTCACGCGGTCGTAGGATGCCGGGTCGCCCAGGATTTGCCTCAGCGCGCCACACCCCGCGCTCCAGCCGCCCAGATCGATCTCGCTGAATTTCAAGCCGCTTTTGGCTTCGGCTTCGGCAATCAGGCGGGGAAAACGCGCAGGATCCTCAAACAGCTTCGTATAGGTAGACGAGCCGGCGCCAGCCTGAATGGGAATCACCGCCATATTCCGCTGCTGGGCGACAGCAACTTCAGGGAGCCAGTCGCCACCGTGGAAGAACAGCAGCAACTTCACGGGGCGCTTCTGTGTCACCTTTTCGGGAACGAACAAGCTGCCCAGCTCCAACGTCAGCCGCCGTCCGGGCGGCAGTGTTTTCGTCAGCCGCGCATGCTCCCGAGTGTGCTCCACCATGGGAGACGGATTCTGTTGCGCCTGCGCCATCAAGCTGACGGAAAAAAGCAAAGAAAAAAGAGCCGCCAAGCGGCTTATTCTAAAAAGTTTCAAGAGTTCCCTCGTATAAAGATGTTGTATCGCCCAGATGAAATGGAACCTCGGGCGCCCTGCTACGCCAAAGAGTAGCATACGTGTTTCCGCCACAGATCGATCTGAACTCGATAGGTCGCAACAACCGGCCTGCTGAGGTGCTGGGCGAGGCCGACGATTGGAGCCGGAATCGCGTACAATTTGTGGGTATCAGTACGTGGAGGCCTGCCCTGTTTGCCGTGCTTGTGACCTGTATGAATTCCACCGCCAGTCTGCTGCATGGGCTTACCGTGCGGATGGCCCCATTGCTGGCATTCGTTTCCCAGAACAGCCTCCGCCACTACCTGAAGATGCAGTATGCCGACCAGACCTTCAAGGGGCTCTACCACTGGAACTGGTTTGATCTGGCGATGCTGCTCCCCTACTTCGCAGTGATGATCGCCCTCTCGTTCTATGGCGTTCATCGCTACACCATGTGCTACGTCTATTACAAGAACCGCCAGAATTACCACCCCGACCCGCCGCGGCACTTCGCCGAGTTGCCGCGAGTGACTGTGCAACTGCCCATATTCAACGAGCAGTTCGTCATCGACCGGCTGATCGAAGCGGTCTGCGCCATGGAGTATCCGAGCGATAAATTGGATATTCAGGTGCTGGACGACTCCACCGACGAGACCCAGCAGGTGGCCGCCGGCATCGTCGCGCGTTATGCGGCGCTCGGACACCCCATCACCTATATTCACCGCACGAATCGCATCGGCTACAAGGCCGGGGCGTTGGCAGCCGGCCTCACTGTGGCCAAGGGCGAGTTCGTCGCCATCTTCGACGCGGACTTTGTGCCGCCGCCGGACTGGCTGATGAAGGTGATCCACCACTTTGCCGAACCTGAGATCGGGATGGTGCAAACCCGCTGGACGCACCTCAACCGCAACTACAGCTTGCTGACCCAGGTGGAGGCCATCCTGCTGGACGCGCACTTCGTAATCGAGCAGGGTTCGCGCAGCCGCTCCGGAGAATTCTTCAACTTCAATGGCACCGCCGGTATGTGGCGTATCAAAGCCATTGCCGATGGCGGCGGCTGGCAGCACGACACCCTCACCGAAGACACCGACCTCAGCTACCGCTCGCAGATGGCAGGCTGGAAGTTCAAATACCTGCCCGACGTTGAGTGCCCCTCTGAACTGCCCATTGAGATGTCCGCCTTCAAAACGCAGCAGGCGCGCTGGGCCAAGGGGTTGATCCAGGTCAGCATCAAGATTCTTCCGCTGGTTTTCAGCTCGAAAGCCTCGAAGCGCAACAAGTGGGAATCCATCCAGCACCTCACGGCCAATTTGAGCTACCCGCTCATGATCATCATGACGGCATTTCTGATGCCGGCCATGATTGTGCGCTTCTACCAGGGCTGGTTCCAGATGCTGCTGATCGATTTTCCGCTCTTCACCGCCTCCAGCTTTTCGATTGCGGTTTTTTACCTGGCGGCCGAGCGCGAACTCTTTCCTAAAACCTGGTGGAAGACCTTTTTCTATCTCCCCATTCTGATGGCCTTGGGCATCGGCCTCACGGTCACCAACACCAAGGCGGTGATGGAGGCGCTGTTCGGCATCAAAAGTCCTTTTGTGCGCACTCCCAAGTACCGCGTGGCCAAGAAGGGCGAAAAGTCCCAGGCCGCCAAGTACCGCAAGCGGCTGGTGCTGGCTCCGTGGATCGAGCTTGCAATCGGCTGCTACTTCATGGGCTGCATCATTTACACCTTCACGAACCACAACTACTTCACCGCGCCATTCCTGATTCTGTTTGTCATCGGCTACTGGTACACCGGCCTGATGAGTCTGCTGCAAGGCCGCTTCGAGCGTTGGCGCACCGGCGCCCCCGCAGTCGAATCCAGCCCCAAGCCCTTCCCGGTGGGGGTGTGATGCGGCGGATTTTGGCTAGCTAAATTGAGTTATCGCAGGTTCTGGGGCAGATTGATCACTACGAGAGGTGTACGTTGCAAGACCGAGTAAACAACTTTCTCGTGCCCCCCTACGCTTACTTTGCCTTTTTCGTGATTTTGTGGTGCTTCATTTCGCTCATTATTAGCTTTGTGGGCGGTTGGCACGCGTTATCCCGGCGTTTTCGCGCCCAGTCCGAGCCTTTGGGTGACACCAGAACCGCTGGGCCGTTCTTCTACGGCGTGCAGATGAAATATAGGCTAGGCTACAACAACGTCATTCGCATAACCGCTGCCGAAGACGCTCTCTATTTTTCGATCCTTTTCTTGCTCCGCATCGGCCATCCCCCGCTTTGTATCCCTTGGAAAGAAATCCAATTCGGCCGCACGAAGTTTTTGTGGCTACGGTACGTTGTCCTTACGCTTGGCGAACAGGAACGCATTCCCCTGCGCATCACCGAGCGGATGGCGCGCAAGCTGGGAATTCTGGAGCGTTTGCCCAACTCCGAGGCGCAAACGGCGCTTTAATCCCGCTCTACTGCGGCCGATAGTTTAGACACCGGCCGACACTCCCCCTGTCTCCCTCCGCTACAATAGATTTCAAGCGTCTGCCGCACCGGGGGCTTAAATTCCCGGCCCGCCAGGCCCTTGGAGCAGGATGCTAATCAAAAATCTTCCCGACGCCCTTACTTTTGACGACGTGTTGCTGGTGCCCGCTTACAGCGACGTTGTGCCAACGCAGGTCAGCACGCAGACCCAGTTGACCCGCAAGATTACCCTGAACACCCCTCTCCTCTCGGCTGCCATGGACACGGTGACTGAGTCGCGCATGGCCATCGCCATGGCGCAGGCGGGCGGCATCGGCATAGTGCACCGCAACTTGTCCATCGTCGACCAGGCCGGCGAGATCGACAAGGTAAAGCGCTCAGAGAGCGGCATGATCGTGGACCCCGTGACCATCGGTCCTGACCAGATGATCGGCGATGCCCTGGAGGTCATGCGGCGCTATAAGATCTCTGGCGTGCCCGTCACGCAAGGCAAGCGGTTAGTGGGCATTCTGACCAACCGCGATCTGCGCTTTGAGACCCGCACGGATATTCCCGTTGGCGACGTGATGACCAAGGAAGACCTGATTACAGTTCCCGTGGGCACCACGCTCGAAGAAGCCGAGCAGATTCTGCACAAGCACCGCATCGAAAAGCTTCTGGTGGTCAATGATCAATATGAGTTGAAGGGCCTGATTACGGTCAAGGACATCCAGAAAAAGTTGAAGTATCCCAACGCCAGCAAGGACGAGAAGGGACGTCTGCGCGTTGGCGGCGCAATCGGAGCCACGGGCGACTATCTTGAGCGGGCGGCTGAGTTGGTGCGGACGCGTGCTGACGTGCTGGCCATCGACTCGGCCCACGCCCATTCATCGAGGGTGCTGGAGGCCGTTCGTCAAGTCAAAAAGCATTTCCCCAGCGTGGGTCTGCTGGTCGGCAACGTGGTCACCTACGAGGGCACGCTGGCGCTGATTGATGCTGGCGCTGATGCCATTAAGGTGGGCATCGGGCCGGGCTCCATCTGCACCACGCGCATGGTTACCGGCGCTGGAATGCCGCAGATTACCGCCATCGCCGAGGCCGCGCGTGCTGCGCGCGAACGCGGGATTCCGGTCATCGCCGATGGCGGCATCAAGTACTCGGGCGAGATCACCAAGGCCATTGCAGCGGGGGCCAGTTCGGTGATGATAGGCTCGCTCTTTGCCGGCGTGGACGAGAGCCCGGGTGAGACCATTCTCTACCAGGGACGCAGCTTCAAGAGTTATCGCGGCATGGGTTCGCTTACTGCCATGAACCAGGGCTCGGGTGAGCGCTACTTCCAGAGCGCCGCCGATCTAGCCAGCGCCGAAATGGATGGCGAATGCATCCCGCAGCGCGAGCGTGCCAGTCAGAATCGGCTGGCCAAGTTCGTTCCCGAGGGAATCGAGGGGCGCGTGCCGTATCGCGGACCGCTCGAGTCCATGGTCTTCCAGCTTGTTGGCGGCTTGCGCTCTGGTATGGGGTACCTGGGCTGCCGCAGCATTGCGGAGCTACAGGAGAAGGCTCAGTTTGTGCGCATCAGCGGCGCTGGCCTGCGCGAGAGCCACGTGCATGACGTGATCATCACGCGAGAAGCGCCCAACTATCACGTCGAATAACGTATTTTCTTGAATTGTGCCGCTGGAGCGGGTCCCCCGTGACTGAAATGAGGGCGCCCGCTCTTTTGCGTTTTTTGTGAAGAGCAGGGAGCAGGCACAACAAAACCTCGCCCGGGCAGGACGAGGTTCGTGTCAATCCTGGATTTTGCTCTGGAATTCAGGCCATAACGCAGTCGGGGCCTGTTCCAGCAGACTCTGCGTCAGCCGGCCTTATGCCTTGGCGATCTTGCCGCTCTTGATGCAGCTGGTGCATACCCGGATCCGCTTGGCGTGGCCATTGACCAGCGCCTTCACTGCTTGCAGATTAACGCTCCAATGCCGACGGGTGATGTTGTGGGCGTGAGAGATGTTATTACCGAATTGCGGACCTTTTCCGCAGATGTCGCATACCTGTGCCATGACTTAGCTCCAAACTTTGGTGTTTGTTCCGCCGGGATGAGCCGCTTTTGAGCTGCAACTTCAGATGCGCTCAATTCAGGCCTGTCCAACGGAGCGGCCAGCGGGGCACATGAAGACACACTACCCCGGCAGCTTGCCGAATCTTCATTATACCCGGAATCAGCCGTCTGGCCAAGCCGCATTTTGGCGGGGACATTCTATTCTACCGGTGCGTAACCCGCTGCAGCGCTGGCGGCTTCAAAGTTGAGGGCTGAAAAGAGCCAAGATTGAAGCCTTGTCCTGATATGCGGGCAGAGAGAGTACAAACTCAACGGCCCGCTGCTCGAATTGAGAAGCGGGCCGTCTTGGTTATTGTGGCTAAGTTGGATTAGGCCTTGGCGGTAGTCAGGGCGCCCAGGTCGGCTGCTAGCTTCTCGGTGGAGAAGGCTTCGATCAGGTCGCCTTCCTTCATGTCGTTGAAGCCGCCGAGGCCGATGCCGCACTCCATGCCGTTGGTGACTTCCTTCGCGTCGTCCTTGAAGCGTTTGAGGGAGTTGACCTTGCCCTTGAAGATCTGCTCCGTGCCGCGCATGAGTTTGACCTCGGCATCGCGGCGGATGACGCCGTCCAGCACGCGGCAGCCGGCGATGGCGCCGACCTTGGGAATGCGGAAGACGTTGATGATTTCGGCGCGGCCCAGGTAGTTCTCCTTGAAAACGGGTTCGAGCAGGCCGAGCATGGCCAGGCGCATTTCGTCCTGGAGTTCGTAAATGATGGAGTGGAGACGAATCTGGACGTTTTCCTGTTGCGCCAACTCAGCGGCCTTGCGCTCAGGGCGCACATTGAAGCCGATGATGATGGCGTTGGAGGCGGTGGCCAGAAGGACGTCGCTCTCCGTGATGGAACCGACGCCGCTGTGGATGACCTTGACGCGTACCTTCTCTGTAGACATGAGGGCCAGCGAATCGGCCAGCACCTCAACAGACCCAGTCACGTCGCCCTTGATGATCAGGGGCAGGTCCTTGACGCCGGCCAGACGAATCTGTTCGGCAAGTCCTTCGAGTGAGACGCGGGAGCTCTTGGCGAGTTGGGCGTCGCGCTCCTTCATCTTGCGGTACTGGGCAATGCCCTTGGCCTTGTCGCGATCGGCTACGACAAGGAAGGTATCGCCGGAGTCTGGCATGGATTCCAGGCCAAGAACTTCGACCGGGGTAGAGGGACCGGCTTCTTCGATGGCGCGTCCGCGGTCGTCGAACATGGCACGGACCTTGCCGAAGGTGTTGCCGACGATGTAGCTGTCGTTGAGGTGGAGGGTTCCATCCTGGACGAGGACGGTGGCCACTGCGCCGCGCCCACGATCGAGCTTGGCTTCGAGGACAGAGCCGACAGCTTTGCGGCCCGGTGTGGCTTTGGGCGCTTTGATGTCGGAGACTAGGCAGATCATCTCTAGCAACAGGTCGAGGTGGATGTGCTTTTTGGCGGAGACTTCGACGAAGACGGTGCCTTCGCCAGCGGCTGCCCACTCCTCGGGAATGAGGCCGCGGTCCGCGAGTTGCTTTTTGACGCGCTCGGGGTTGGCATCGGGCTTGTCGATTTTGTTGACGGCCACAATGATCGGGACGTCGGCTGCCTTGGCGTGGGCGATGGCCTCGATGGTCTGGGGCATCACGCCGTCGTCGGCGGCCACGACGATAACCACGATGTCAGTGACCTTTGCGCCGCGGGCTCTCATGCGGGTGAAGGCTTCGTGCCCCGGCGTGTCGAGGAAGACGATCTCGCGCCCATGAGCCGGAGAGCCTTCCTTGGCAAACTTTACCTTGTAAGCGCCGATGTGCTGGGTGATGCCGCCAGCCTCGCCGGCCGCAACGTCGGTTTCGCGAATGGCGTCGAGCAGTGAGGTCTTGCCGTGATCGACGTGGCCCATGACGGTCACGACGGGCGAACGGGGAACCTCAAGCTCGCCGGTGTTGTCGGCCTCGAGAACTTCCTCGATGGCCTGGTTGGCAATCTCTTCTTCGTAGGTGATGACCGTGGCGGCCGCGCCAAACTTGGCGGCTACGTCCTTGACCATCTCGGCGTCGAGGGATTGGTTAACAGTGACGAAGATGCCGCTCATGAGGAGTGTGGCGATCAGGTCCTTGGCGCGGACATCGAGCTTTTCGGCCAGGTCCTTGACGCTGATGCCCTCGGTAACGGTAATTTCGCGGGTGATGGGCAGCGGTTGTCCGCCGTATTGCACCCCGCCATACCTTGGCGGCGGCACAAAGCCCTTCATCGGGCCTTCCTTGGTCTTGGGATACTGCGGGCGACCGCCGCGGCCTCTGGCCGGTGCGCGCTGCGGGCGAGGCGCCTCGCCGGTTGGAGATGTGCCGGGACGGGGTGGGCCGCCCGGGCGGGATGGTCCAAAGCCAGGCCGAGCGCCAAAGCCGGGACGGCTTCCGGGCGCGCCAGTTCCGCCTGGACCGGCGTAACCGCCAGACGCGGTGCGAGTGGGATGCTTGGGACGTGGACCGCCGGGGAATTGGCCCGCTGCTCCGGCGGTGCGCTGAGGATAGCTGCCTGGGCCGCTAGAGGGGCGATTGCGGTCGAAGATCGGTCTGCCGCGCTGAATGCCGCCGGCGGCAATTCCGGTATTAGGCGATGGCGGGCGCACAACCACAGGGGGCGCCTTGTAAAACGGACGAGGCCCTGTTTGTGGCACGATCATGCGCCGGGCGGGCAATGCCGGGGTGGGTGATGCAATGTGCGTGTGTCCCTTGGCGCGGTGAGTGGGTGGCTCGGCAGCCGCTGCTGCCGCTGTCTCGACAGGGGCAGGAGTCGGCTTTTCGGCCACAACGGCGGCCTTTTCAGCAATAGGCGGGGCCGCAATCACAGCAGGCTCAGCAGTTGCTTTGGCGGCCTTGGCCGGCGTAACCGGGGGTATGGGAACCTCAGCCGCTGGGGTTTTGGCGGCGGGCGCAACGGTTTCAGCAGTTGCAACTACTGGTGCGGGTGGCGCGACCGGCGGCTTGACCACGACGGCCACCACGGGCGGCGTCACGGCGATTGCCGGACGCGGTACCGCTGCGGCGCTTGCCGGAGCCTTGGCGACCACCGCACCGACGGGTGGGCGGGTGGCAATGGCGGGCGGCGGAGTAGGCGCGTGGACGACAATGGGGGGCGCGGAGCGTGGCTGGGGAACGATCTTGCGCGGTTCCGGCTTGGCCGGCATCGCGGGTGGGGCCTTGGCGACCACAATAGGCGGCGCTGGACGCACCGGCTCCTGCACCTTCGCTGGGGGGGCTGCCGGCCGCCGTTGAGGCAAATGGCTCTGCCGTGCTTCAGCTTCCTCTTCCAGCTTTTTAGCCAGGACGGCCTTCAGTACGTCGCCGGGCTTGGAGATATGTGAGAGATCAATCTTGGGCGCAATGCCCTTCGGGGCGTGAGACGCCTGTGTGCTTACCGGGCTCGCGGGCCGCGATCCACGCTCAAAATGCGCGCGAACCTTGTCGGCCTCATAGTCCTCAAGCGAACTGGAGTGGGTCTTTCCGGTGGCCAGGCCGAGCTCTGCCAATATGTCGAGAACCTGCCGGCTCTTGACTTCCATCTCGCGCGCGAGATCATTGATACGAACCTTACTCATCCGCCTCTTTTCAAATTGTGGTTCCCAAAGCCCTTAGTCGCTCATAGCTACCTCATGGCATTGGCTGTTCTCAAAACTTCCGTTTTCGTCTGATTGGGCTTGAAAGACGCGGCGCATATTACGCGCCGTCCTCTTTGCCTGCCTGCTCGTCCGCTGTTGCGCTTCCTGTTTCGTTCTCTTCCAGCAGTGGCTGTTCCTCGCTTTGAGCATCTTCCTCAAGCGCCTCAGCCGGTTGGTCTTCCAAAGTCTCCACTTCCGCTTCATCAGCTGGAGGAATATCCTCGACGGCCTCTTCAGCTTCGGTGCGGAACTCCGTATCGTCTTCTTCGACTGCGCGGACGTTTTCCTCTTCCGCTGCGTGAATGTTCTCCGCTTCGGTGATGACCGCGGCGTCGTTTTCCGCTTCCGCTTCGTCGGTTTCCAGAACCGCTTCGCGTTCTTCTTCGGTTGTAGTCGATTCAGAGCCTTTGCCTTCGGCCGTTTCTGCTTCCTCGCCTTCGGGCACGTGGCCTTCTTCGCCCTCTTCAAACTGACCGAAGTAGTGGCGCACGGCGACGCTGATCTTTTCCAGTGTCTTTTCGCCGATGCCGGGAATCTCTTCGATCTGTTCGGGCGTCATATCGGCCAGCCCTTCGACGGTGGTGATGCCCGCGGCTATCAGCTTTTGAATAACGCCTTCGGCCAGTTCCGTCACCTGCTCGATAGGCGTTGAGGGACCGCCGGAGAGAGCCTGCATCTGCTGCTCGACCTCCTGCCGCTTCTCCTCTTCGCTCTTGATGTCGATCTTCCAGCCCAGCAGCTTGGCTGCCAGACGCACGTTCTGGCCTTTCTTTCCGATAGCCAGCGAGAGTTGCGTGTCGTCCACAATTACTTCGAGTTGCTTGTCGGTCAGGTCGGCGATAGAAACACGGCTGACTTTAGCCGGCTGCAGCGCTTTCTCGGCAAAGGTGGTGATCTCGTCGGAGAATTCGATGATGTCGATCTTCTCTCCGCGTAGTTCGCGGATGATCGACTGCACGCGCATACCCTTCATGCCCACGCAGGCGCCCACCGGATCCACATCCTTGTCGCGGCTCTGAACGGCAATCTTGGTCCGCTCGCCAGCCTCGCGGGCAATGGCCTTGATGACCACCGTGCCATCATAGATTTCTGGAACTTCTGACTGGAAGAGGTTCTGCACCAGTTCCGGCGCGGCGCGGGAGACAATAACCTGCGGCCCCTTGGCGGCGCGGTCCACCTTGAGCAGGACGACGCGGACGCGCTCACCGATCGAGAACTGTTCCAGCCGCGACTGTTCGCGCTTGGGGCAGCGGGCTTCAGCTTTGCCCAGGTCGTAGATTACGTCTTGGCCCTCGATGCGCTTCACGGTCGCATTCAGTACTTCCTTTTCGCGGTGGGCGTATTCATTGAAGACCGTTTCGCGTTCGGCTTCACGCACCTTCTGGAAGATGACCTGCTTGGCCAGTTGGGCGGCGATGCGGCCCAGCGGAGTGGTGTCGCGATAGAGCCTGATCTCGCTGCCCACCTCGACGTCTGGCGCCAATTCTTTGGCTTGGGTGAGCGTGATCTGGTTCAGAGGATCCTCGAGAGGATCATCGTCTGCGACCACCGTCTTGTAGATGTAGGCCAAAATCTGGCCGGTCTCTTTGTTCAGCTCACCGCGCATATTCTCCTGGGTCTTGTAGAACTTGCGCGTGGCAAGGGCGATGGCCTCTTCGACCGCGCTGACAACAATGGCGGGGTCAATGCTTTTTTCCTGGCTCAAAAGCTCGATACTCTGGTACAAAACGCTGGCCATACTCTGCTTGCTCTCTCTTTGTTGCTCGGCGCGGGTATCGGTTGCGGCCCGGGCCGGTTTGGTTTGCTTCATTGAAGGCGCTGAGCGCCCCAGGTTTCGATTCTGAGACCGGGGAGACCGCGAACCCCTAAATTTCCGGTACCAGTTGCGCCTTCTCGATGTTGCCGAGCGCAATCTCCACCGTGCTGACGCCGGCCTTCCGGCTCTTGCTGTTCTGCTTCACTGCGTTCAGGTCAAGCGCAATCGTCTCGCTCGATTCGAGCCCTGTGCTGGCCGTCAGCCGACCCTGCCAGTGCCGATTGTTGCGAATCGGCTCGAAGGTCTGCACCTTCACCAGGCTTCCTGAAAAACGTTGAAAATCCTCAGGCCTGATCAACTTGCGGTCCAACCCCGGTGAGCTGGCCTCAAGCGTGTACTCGGCGCCCGGAACCAGGTCTTCCACATCCAGCAACACACCAAAATCCCGGCTGAAAGCTGCACAATCCTCGTGGGTCATGCCCGAAAGCCGCTCCAGACGATCCGTACTTAGCGTGCCTTCCCGGAGTTCCTCCACAAGATGCTCCGGCAAATCCCCATTTTCATCACCGGCGGCCACGGCCGCAAATGCTGCTTTCAACCGCGCGCGCTCCTCGGCGTTTTTCTCAAGATAAACGCGCAGAGTGCGTTCCTTCGCAGGGCCGATAAACTCGACATCCACCACGTCCAGTCCATGCGAGGCGGCCACTCGTATCGCCGCCAATCGAATTGATTCCAGCTTGACTGCCATTGTTCCCTTGCCGCTCAACAAGCGGCTCATCTCACGAGTGTCTTCCACTGCGGAGGTTATCCCATTGATTGCCAAAGACCAATGAAAACACCCCGAAAAGCTGGGAAATTTTCCGCAAATAAAAAGTGGGCTGTAAGCCCACTCATCTCTCCGCCAGCCGGCGTGCTCACGGCAACTCAGGCGGACAAACTCGTCTGCATCCTTAGCATACGGCTAATTGGAAGGAAGTTCAATGGGCAATAGGGGAGGAAGAGCGGATTTTGAGCCGGTCCGGGAGATGCCGGATGGGGGCTTTTGACCTCCAGAACTCCGGTTTGCAAGCTCTCTGCCAGACCTTGCCGATGTAAGCTGTGGATGGCATGGGGTGGAATCTCACTCGCTTCTTCCTCAGCGGCACATGCCGCGGGGTGCCATGGATGCCGAAAGTGCCGGCTGCCGCCTGTGCCCATCCATGCCACAGTTGCCGGAAAGGCTTGCAGAGCAAAGAGATGGACCCACGCGACGAGATAGACCCCAATCAGTTGGAGATGCTGGCACAGGTCTTCTGTGAGCAGTTGATGGCCTGCCTGGACGAGTGCGCCCGGGGAAGGCGCGGGCTGTTTTCCGACGTTGAACTCTTGGGCGAAGATGAAAGCAGCGCATGGCCTGAAGCGGTGCGGCTGCGCGAACTGGCGCTGGCCATGCAGGGCCTTCTGGCCCAGCAGGAAGAACGGAATGCGCTGTGCGACGAGTTTCTTGACCTGTGCTCGATCCACGGCGAAAGCAACCCCGGCGAACGAAAGCTGGCGCGGACCTTTCTGGAGCGCATCGAGAGGGGCGAAGTGGGCATACAACCGGAAGGGGAGAAGAAATCGTGGTAATTCTGCACGCATTTCTGGCTTTGGCGGCTGGTTTTGCCGTCATGGCGGCGCTGGCGATTGCGCTGACGTCACTCCTGGAGCGCATGGTTCCGAGCTGGGCGGACGAGTCGGCCAGGCCGCAACCAGCCTACGTCTTCGTCAATCTCGGTTCTTCGTTTCTGGCTGCGGCGGCAGGCGGCTATGTGACGGCCTGGGGCTCGGTGGCCAACCCGCTGATTCATGTGCTGGCGCTGGGGATTGTGGTGCTGGCGATGGCCGCGCTCAGCGTCCTGCAATCTCGGGGCAAGCAGCCGATCTGGTATCAACTTGCGCTGGTGGCCATCTCGCCCATCGGCGTACTGGCTGGCGGTCTGGTGCGGCTGCGGGTGCTGGGAATTTTATAGGCTGTGCCCCTTGCTATTCGTGTGCCACTAAAGTAGAATAGGGTACTTATGGGGTAGGGTGGCACGGATGGAGACAATGGAACATCCAATTCGGAATCGAATAAGTGAAAAGGGGCGCGTAGTCGTCCCGGCGCCTATCCGCGAGGTGCTCGGAATCGGTGTCGGCGATGCCTTGGATTGGCGCGTCGAAGACGGGGAGGTGCGCATCTCTACGATCAGAAGCCGCGTTAGGCATGCACAGGAGCGGGTCAGACACCTTGTCCCGTCGGGAACATTGGTCTCCGATGAGTTGAGCGCGGAACGGCGCGAGGCTGCGAAGAATGAATAAGGCTGTGCTTGACGCCTCCGCCATCCTGGCCGTTCTCTTCGATGAGCGAGGCGCGGAGAACCTGACAGATGAAATTCTGAACAGCGCAGTGGTTAGTACGGTCAATCTTGCCGAGGTCCAAACCAAGTTGGTAAAAATGGGACGTGGCCCGGAGGATGCTTGGGAAGACGTACTTTCTCTTGGCATAGCGACAGAGCTTTACACAAGTGAGCACGCGAAGATCGCCGGGAGCTTGATTACCGAGACGGAGAGTCGTGGCTTGTCTTTGGGAGATCGATCGTGCCTGGCTCTGGCGATTGCGCTCAAGGCTCCGGTCTATACCACCGAACAGATTTGGAGAAACCTGAAAGTAGGAGTTCCGATTCATGTGATTAGATGAATCGGGTTGCGTCTGAGTGTGTAGAAACAGCGAAGGCCGGAGCGGTTGCTCCGGCCTTCGTTGTTTGTAGCGGGTAGTTTGTCTATCCCTGGATGTCAAACTGCTCCGGATGCAGGGTGGGGTCGCTCTTGATGAGGATGTTCTTGCCCACCAACTCCTCGAACTCGGTGAGCCAAGTGGCATTGTTGGATTTGAGCACCTTGACGGTTTCGGGGTTGACGCGAAGCAGAACATCTTCGCCCTCGAAGTGCTTCTTCATCTTGCGCAGTTCGGTGTAGATCTCATTGCAGACCGTTGTCGGGCTCTTGACCATGCCGGTGGCCTGGCAGGTGGGGCAAGGAACCGAGAGGGTCCGTTCCAGAGATTGCTTGACGCGCTTGCGGGTGATGGCGACCAGACCAAAGTCGTTGAACTGAAGAACCTTGGTGGGAGCGCGGTCGGATTTGAGTGCTTCTTCAAGGGCGGCCATGACGCGGAAGCGGTTCTTGCGGTCGTCCATGTCGATGAAGTCGATGACGATGATGCCGCCCAGATCGCGCAGGCGAATCTGGCGGACAATCTCCGGCACGGCGTCGAGGTTGGTCTTGACGATGGTGTCCTCAAGGCGCGCCGACTTGCCGACGTACTTGCCGGTGTTGATGTCGATGGCCACCAGGGCCTCGGTTTGATTGATGACGATGGAGCCGCCGCTCTTGAGCCAGACCTTGGAGCACAGCGCCTTGGAGATTTCGTCTTGAATGCCGAAGTGCTCGAAGAGCGGAATCTCCTTGGTGTAGAGCTTGACGCGGCGCACCAGCGTTGGCGAGAAGCGGTTGAGGAAGCGCACGATGCGCTCGTAGTCGGCTTCGGAATCAACCCAAATCGATGAGAAATTCGAGCTGACCTGATCGCGCAGAATGCGCTCGATCAGCGAGAGATCGTGATAGATCAGGGCCGGCGACTTGGAAGAGTCCGAGCGTTCCTTGATCTCAGCCCACAGATGGAGGAGGAAGCGCAGATCGGCGCGTAAATCTTCCTCGGATGCGCCCTCAGCGGCAGTGCGGACAATGAAACCGCCTGAAGCTTCGCCGCGCTCGTGAACCAGAATTCTCTTGAGGCGCTGGCGCTCCTCCTCGGAAGCAATCTTGCGGCTGACGCCGATGTGGGAGACGGTGGGCATGAAGACCAGGAAGCGGCCCGGCAGGGCGATGTGCGAAGTAATGCGCGCGCCCTTCTTTGCGATAGGCTCCTTGGCGATCTGGACCAGAATCTCCTGTCCGGGCTTCAACAAATCACTGATGATGGGCAGGTCGGAGGTCTGCATCGAGCGGCGCGACATGCCACGGCCTCTGCCGCCTTGTGCGCCCGGAGCAGCCGAGCCTCCGCGGCCACGGCGTCCGCGGGCGGAGCGATCAGGGCGCTGTTGAACTGGGGCTCCGGCAGTTAGCTGGCCCTCGGTTGAAGGTTCTTCCTCGTTTTCGTCGTCGAAGCTTTCGTTTTCGCCATTCTTTTCGTCGAAGTTCAACTGGATGCGGTGGTCGAGGTGAGCTTCCTGCAACATCTCGCCCAGATCGCCGGTGCGCAGATTGTTGGGCAGCGTTTCCTCTTCATAGTCGTCCAGATCGTGGTCTTCGGCTTTGCCGTGGCGAGGATGGCGGGGAGCGCTGAACTCCTCTTCCTCGATGGTTTCTTCCTCAATGAGGCCTTTGCCGGGAGCGTATGTCGAGGCCGGGGTGGTTGAAGCGGGTTTGTCAGCCGGCTTCTCAGCCTTCTTTTTGCCGCCCAGGCCAAAGAGCCGGAACCCGGCAGGAGGCAGTGGGTCCACATTGTGGGAGGCGGCTGCATCGTCTTCCGGTTCGAATGCGGTTTCAGTGGTCTCCTCGAACTCATCTTCTTCGAGGGGCTCCTCTTCTTCCAGGTCTTCTTTTTCGGTTGCGGGGGCAAGCGCTGGCTTCGCTACCTCAACCATTGGTTCGGGAAAAGATTCCAGAGCGGATTCCGGGCTGGGTTCAGAGACTTCCTCGAAGAAGTCCTGTTCCTCGACGGCATCCGGGGCGAAACGGCCAGCATCAGGCGCTTCGGCAAGGAGGTCGTGCGATTCGGTCTCTGCTTCCACAGCGGGCTCGTCCTGGTGGTTGGAGTGTCTTGAGAGCGATTCGCCGGGCAGCAGGCCGCTGCCGTCCCACTGGATAGGCGACTCGATCAGCGTGGTGGGCTTGAAGCTGCTAGACGGCCGGACTGGCACGGCAGCGGGCTTGGACGCATCCTCTGCCGGAGCGCCGCCGTACTTTGACAGCGACTCGCCGGGCAGCACAAATGGGGCTGGGGCCTGCGCAGGAGCCGCATTGAATCGAGGCGTAGCGGCAGCGTGAATCTGTGCGGCAACCTCCGGCTGGGTCTCCTTGATCTCCTCAATGAATGCCGCCGGAGTTTCACTGCTCTTCGGCTGGTTCTCGGGCGATTCCGTGGCGCCACGGCTACCGCGGCGGCGTCGGCGTCCGCGCCAGCGTTTGGCGCCGGTCGCGCTGGCGTCCTCGTCGCTGCCTTCGGCCTGCTCTGAGAGGGACAAGGATCCGGAAGCGGGCAGGGAAGCGGTCTCGGTCTCCGGCAGGGCCTCCACAGTCAAACGGTGATCTCTTGCCGGGCGTTCCTGACGCGGTTCCTGCTTCTGCTCAGGTTTCTGGATGGAACGGGCGCCGCGCTCCTGGCTCCGCTCCGGTGCAGGTTCCTTGCCGCCGGTGTGCCGGACTTCGCGGGGCGGCTGGTTGCCGCCGCTGGCTGCGGCCTTTTCCAGTTCGTCGGTCTCTTCCTGGTCTTCGAGCTCCAGAAAGTCGGTCACATAAAGGAAGGCGTCGCGCTCCAGGCCCACATCCACAAATGCTGATTGCATGCCTGGCAGAACGCGTGTGACGCGGCCGTTGTAAATCGACCCGGCGAGCGTGTACTCGTTTTCGCGTTCGTAGTAGATTTCCGCGAGTTGATCGTCTTCAAGGATTGCAAGCCGCGTCTCATGCGGTGTGCTGGAGATACAAATTTCTTTTGCCATCGTACCTTTCCGCCCGGCGGCCTCAGCCTGCCGGGACCTGCGGCAAGGAGAGATGGAAACGAGCGGGACCGGAAGGGGAGGGAATGTGCGGAAGGGGTGATCCGTGAGTCGCTGGTGTGCCGGTTGCCGCACCACGACCGGCCCCGAAGGGCGGCGAGCCATGGCGAACTTCCAGACGAACAAGCTGTACGATACGGTAACCCAATTGCAGAGAGTTTGTGGCCAACCAAGCCGGTACCCTCAGCGATTGGTCTCCGTCGCTGAGGTGGTAAACCGAGAAACCCGGCGGGGCCGTTCCACCGCTGGCATTTGCATAGCCGCATCGCGCGATGGAGCTGGGGAAAACCCTCCCCAAAACTCCTGTGCGCTGTGTGCAACTTTTACGCCGCCAACGGTTTTCCCGTCTCTGCGTGCTCATGAACCCTTGTCCTGCCGGGCGCGCGATCCATCCGGACCTGGCCGGCGAAATGCTTGAAAAAATAGGTCTCTTGCGAGCCGGACTGTTCCGGGGAGACGCAAGAGGTGAACCTGCAAGTCCGTTCAGTTGACGAACCGGCGCATGCGGACATTCATCGCCACGCCCAGCGCCAGGAACGTAAACAACACCGAAGATCCGCCGTAACTCATTAACGGT
>Ga0224535_1000213_pt1 | contig 17820 bp, 13 predicted proteins | sample 714E13034metaG_FD_179898 | JGI IMG/M metagenome (GOLD analysis project Ga0224535, IMG submission 179898) | Peat soil microbial communities from Stordalen Mire, Sweden - 717 E1 30-34 | ecosystem: Environmental > Terrestrial > Soil > Wetlands > Peat | place: Sweden: Norrbotten County, Stordalen... | reverse complement strand
TAGCTTTTTAGGAGCCTGAAATGAATCTGCGCCGCCAAGTTTGCTGCCTTGCTGCGCTTCTGATGCTGCCATCCCTGCTGGCGGCGCAATCCGACGATCTGCTAATGCACGTCTGGAACGGCGTGCAGCAAGCGCAGGAAAAGTTCACGACCGGATGCGGCAGCGTGGTGGAAACCCGCACTTCCAGGCTGATCGTGAAACCGATGGTGCTGCGCGGAAAATTCTGCGCCGAGGGCATGACGCGCTTCTCGCTGGAGTATTTTGCTCCCAACGACCTGCATATCCGCTTCAACACCAACTACCTCAACGTGACCGGCGGAGACGGAAAGACCGAAGTCCTGGATATCGGCAGCGGCGTTCGCCGCGCCCAGTCGGCCTTCAGCCGTGCAACCTCCATCGAGAAGCTGAAGAAGAACTTCACCATCACCGTGCAGGAGGACAGCCGGGAATACGAAATGAAGTTTGTGCCCCGCAGCGATGCCTTTCGCCGCCGCTTGAATTATCTGGTGGTCAAACTCAACAAGCGCGACTTTCTGCCGCGCTCGCTGGAAGTGGACGGCAAAAGCGGGGTCAACAGCGTCTTTCTCATCAACTTCACTACACTGAATACGAAGCTGCCTGCGGAGACCTTTGAGGTGTACAAGCCAAAATGATGGAACGAAACGAAATCGAGAAGATCATCCCCCATCGCCCGCCTTTTCTATGGATCGACCGGGTGGAGGAACTGGAGCCCGGCATTCGTTGCGTTGCGTGGCTCACGGTCGATGCGGAGAACCCCATCTTTGCGGGACATTTTCCCGCGCGGCCGATTCTGCCCGGGGTGCTGCTGATCGAAGCGGTGGCGCAGACGGCGGCCGTGATGATGGGATCGGCCACTCCCACGGGGACCATGAGTTCGGCATTGCTGGCAGCGGTCACTCGCTTCAAGTTTTTCAAGCCCGTGCTGCCCGGAACGCAGTTGCGCATCGAAACCGCCAAGCTGACCCAGGCCGGAACCATGGCTTGCATTGAAGGCACGGTCAGCGCGCTGGGGGAAAAGGTGGCGAGCGGTGAGCTGTCGGTTGTATCCGGGCGGTAAATGCATTCTCAAGAAAAGGCCAAGCGGTGTTTCGAAGGTTGAACGCTCATATTCGCAAATTCGCAGCCACCCTGCTGACCGAGCGGCTTGATCCTGCTTCGGCAGCGGCGGCCGTCTTTTGGGGCGTCTTCATTGGCATCGTGCCGATCTATGGCTTGCAGACCTTGGCCGCTCTGGGCGTGGCCTTTTTGCTACGGTTGAACAAGCCTCTGACCTTGGCGAGCACCTTCATCAACAATCCGCTGCTGCAACCGCTGATCGTAATCTCCTCGGTGGAACTGGGGGGCTTTTTGCGCCATGGATCGTTCATTGCCTGGCATCTGACGGTGTTTTCAGGCGCTCAGTTGAAAGAGCAGCTCTTTTCGTGGGTGCTGGGAAGCCTGGTACTGGGTTTGCTGGTGGGCGGAGTATTGGCCATCGTCACAGCGGCTGTGGTCTATTGGACCGCGCCTTCGCAGCGTGGCTTGCGCGAGCGCATTCGCTTCGTCAATCGGGCCTTTGCCGAAAGCGCCCAGTACGACCGCGGCTTTGTTCGCTGGAAAATGCGGCTGGACCGGATCTTTTCCCTGCTGGCCGCCGAGGAACTGGGGTCGGGAACGGTCGTGGATCTGGGATGCGGCTACGGCATGGCGCTGTGCTTTGCGGCTTTCCGCGACAGCAGCCGGCGTCTCGTGGGCTGCGACTTGAATGCCCATCGGATTGCCGTGGCACGGCAGGCTTTGCGCGCTTTGAACGCGGAGCCGAGCGTGCAGGACGTGCGCCACTTTGCGCTGCCCCCCGCCGGCCTGATTCTTATCCTGGATGTGCTGCAATATTTGCCTGCCGAGGAGCAGTTGGCGCTGTTGAAGCGCTGCTGTGCCGCGCTGGAACCCGGCGGGCGGCTGATCTTCCGGGTGCATGACCGCGAACGCGGGCTGTGGAGCGCTCTCACGGTGGGCCTGGATCGGCTGCTGTTTTCTTCCGAGCACGTCAGCGCCCGTCCCACGATTCTCTTCGCCCCGCAGTATCAGAACGCGCTGCAGGAGGCTGGCATGCAGGTTGAGTTGCGCCGCTTCCGCAACCGTCTTCCCTTGGTTCACATCCTCTTTCTTGCCCGCCGCCCGGTCGCGGAGAGTGCGTTATGATGGTTCGTTTCATGCGCGGTATGGGACGGCTGGTGATCGGTCATCCGGGCTTGGTGACCGGTGTTGCATTCATCCTGACCCTGTTTCTCTATGCCAACATCCACAACCTGCGCACCGGAACCGAACTGACCGACATGTTCGGCGCTCGCGATCCGCAATGGCGGGCCGCCAGTCAGATTGGCAAGGAACTGGGCTACGGAAACCAGCTCTTTGTGATGGTTCAGGCTCCGGAGGGTGAACAGGACAGCAGCGAAGCGATGGAGGCGATGGCCGACCATCTCACCGCCGAGATGTCTGCCAGCGGGCTCTTCAAACAGGAGCGCAGCGGCCTGCAGGCGAGTGAGCTGCTCAACCTGGTGCGGCTCTTTTCCTGGAACTTTCCCTCGTACGCTTTGCCCGGCCAGCGCGACGCTCTGGTGCAGCGTCTGGATCCACAGCAGATTCATCAAAATGTGCGTCGCGCCGCCACCGAACTGGTCACGCCGTTTTCCACCTTGGGTGCGAATTACTTCGTCGCCGATCCGCTGGGTCTGATGAGCGTGACGGCGGGCCAGGGCAACGGCTTCTCGCAGTACTCCGGCTTTGACCTCTCCTGGGGATCGGGAAACCGCTTTTTTAGCAAGGATCACAAGGCGCTGCTGATTATAGCCGAGCCGCGTGAATCTGCGGTGGACTACAAATATGCCGAGCAGATCATGCAATGGACGCGCACGCACATCCAGAGCGCTGAGGCCGACCCCGAAATACGCGCGGCCAGCGTGCGCGCCATTCCGGCCGGAGCCTATGTGTACGCGGAGCAGGATCACAAATTCATCGAGCGGAATATCCGCCGTGTTTCGCTGGTCTCGATCATCGGCAGCCTGGCGCTGTGCTTGCTGGTCTATCCCAGCGTTCCGCTGCTGATCTTGTCGCTGCTTCCCACCAGCCTGGGCATTTTGTGGACGACGGGCATCGCCAGCTTCTATCCCGGCGAAGTAAATCTGATTAGCCTGTCCTTCATCGCCATTCTGGCCGGCCTGGGCGACGATCAAGTGGTGCATTTCTTCAACCGTTCGCCGCAGGAGTGGGCCAAGGGTGGCAACTTCAACGCCGCCATGCTGCGCACTTATGAAACGACCGGCGTGAGTATCGTCCTCTGCATTCTGACCTCCGCCTCTGCCACCGCCGCGCTGGCCACCTCCAGCTTCAAGGCGCTGGCTGAGTTTGGCTTCATCCTCACCGTCGGCATGTTCATGATGATGATTCACACATTGCTGACGGTGCCCGCGCTGATGCAGTTGTGGAATCGCCACATCCGGCCCTTCGCGCCCGAGGGCATCACCTTCCGCTTTCTACCTGCGCTGGCGCGTGGTTCACTCAACTTTGTGGGTCGGCACGCTCGCTGGGTTGTGGCCGTTGCCGCGGGTCTCTTCTTGTTCTCCGTCTTTTTATTGCCCACCATCAAAATGGGCGGAAGCTTTGCCATCATGGGCGACGCCAACAGCCCGGCGGTGGTTGGGCAGAACCTGCTTTCCGCAAAATTTGGCATCGAGGGCAGTCCCACGCTGCTGATGATTACCGGCAATCAGGAAGAGGTGCTGCGCCGCGCCGAGAATCTGACCGCCGGCCTGGAATCCTATCGCCGGAGCGGCGCCCTCAAATCCATTTTCTCTCCCACGCAGTTGCTTCCTTCCGTCCAGGCACAAAAACAACGGATTGCTTCGCTGGCTTCTATCGACATGAAGGCTTCGGCCCGCGCCCTGGAGGATGCCCTGCGCGAAAACGGCCTGAGCATAGTGCCTCACCAGCCTTACATCGAGCAATTGCGCAAGCTGGGAGAACACGCGGAGCCGATCACTCTGGAATCCTCCGCGGCTTACATCCCAGTCGGCCTGCTCGACAACAGCCTGCGCAAAACCGCGGACGGCAGCTACGTTGCGGCCATCGCCTTCTATGCCTCCGACCCCAATGCGCATGAGGTGATTCCCGATGCGGTGCTCAGCTCATGGAACAAGCAGTACGGTCCCTTTGTGGAATTTTCCTTCGACAAGATCAATCGCGACTTGCAGAGCCAGATTCTGCGCGACAGCAGGCGTGCTTTGCTGTGGACCGCGGCAGCCATCGTGTTGATCGTCTATCTCACCTTCCGCAAATGGCGCATCACTCTGCTGGTGTTGATGCCGATCGTCTTCGCCATCGTTGTCACGTTTGGCTTGCTGCGGCTTATGGGACATTCTTTCAGCTTCATGTCTGTTACGGCGATTCCACTCATCATCGGCATCGGCATCGATAATGGAATTCATCTGGTGCGCCGCTATCTGGAAACTGTGCCCAACAGCATTCTGGATGTAGCCAAGGCTTCGGGCGCGGCGCTGATTCAGTCCAACCTTACGACCATCATCGGTTTTGGCGCATTGCTGGCGGCAACCTTTCCGCCGCTGGCCGAAATGGGTCTGGTCACTTCCTTGGGCGTTGCCCTCACCCTGGCCGGTGGCTTGTGGATCATTCCCGCCGTGATCCTGATCGGAGGCGAAGGAGAAACAAAATAGACCGCATGCCACACTGTTGTGCGCACGGATTGATCTTCGCTCTTTCTTCCCCGTGCGGGCCCGTAGATTCGCGATATTCGCGCTGGTTTCAGAGCCTTCGTGTAAACTTTACGAAACGAAGACTTAGCATTGGAAGGCATACATTGAATGCGCTTGTAAGCGATGTGACAATTGATACCGTCTCTTCCCTATGCCCTCGCTGCGGCAAGCCATCCCTTTCGACAATATTCGACCGCGATGGAAAGGTTTACCAGCGCACGGAGTGCTCCTGCCATACGCCCAGCGATGATTTGATCTTCTCCGACACGGCGCTATACCGCAGGCTGGAAGAGTGGAACAAGCTGATCTTTCCCGAGTCCGGCGCAGCACAGATGCCGTCTTCTCAAGGCTGCTGCGGTACCGGGATGGGAAGCCAGAACGAGCCGTGCCTAGCCGTGATCGACCTCACTAATAACTGCAATTTCAAGTGCCCGATCTGCTTTGCCGAGGCCAAGGGCGAAGGCAGCCACTATTTTCTGGAGATGGAAGTGGTGGTCAAGATGCTCAAGGCGCTGCTGAACCGGCCCGTGCCTTGCCGCAGCGTCCAATTCTCTGGCGGCGAGTCTACGCTGCACCCGGATTTTCCAAAGATTCTTCGTGCCGCCCGTGATCTTGGCTTTACCCATCTTCAGGTGGCCACGAATGGCAGCCGTTTCGTCGACCCGGACTATGCGAAACTCTGCGAAGAGTCGGGCCTGCACACGCTCTATCTACAGTTCGACGGCATGAATGACGACGTCTATCTCAAGATGCGCGGTGCTCGGCTGCTGGACAAGAAGCTCGCCGCCGTGCGCAGCATCGAACAGACGAATATGCGGCTGGTACTGGTGCCGACCATCATGAGTTCGGTCAATGTCGACCAACTCGGCCCTATCTTTAAGTTTGCGTTGGAACATAGCAAGTTTGTCACCGGCATCAGCGTTCAGCCGGTCGCGGATGTAGGCCGCATAGCGGTTGCCGACGGCGGCACTGAGCCCTTCAACCTGGCCACTATGGCCAAGGCCTTTAGCGAACAAACCGGATTGACCCGCTTTCCCGACGACTGGTTTCCGCTCAACTCCATCTCGCTGCTCAGCCGCGCCATCGAGCGCGCCGGCCATGCTAAGGTGCATGCGCCCCTTAGCGATGCACATTGTTCCATCGGCACCTTCTTCTACGTGGATGACAACAACAAGGCCTCCTGCCTGAGCAGCTTTTTCGATCTTGACCGCTTTCTGCGCGGCATGGCGAAGATCAAGCCTACCGCGGAGCAAGGTACGATCGAGCGCCAGATATCCAAGATCCGCGCGTTCGGCCAGTTGTCGCAATGCCTTGATCTGCGCAAGACTCCTTCAGGGCTCACCTTCCAGCGCCTGCTGCGCAGCCTGGACGCATGGGAAGACAAGCACGATGGCCGATCCAAGGGATGGGATCAACGCGGCTTCAACGGCATCTTCGTCGCCGGCATGCACTTTATGGATGCACATAGTTACAACCTGCGCCGTCTCGGGCGGTGCATCATCCAGTATGTCACCACCGATGGGCAACTGGTTCCATTCTGCAGTTACAATGCAGGAGTCAGGCTGCGCGATGACGAGGAGTTGACGCGCATCTCAAACAAAGTTCCGCATAGCGGCAATTCCGTTGACGCCATACCGGCTGGCAAGTTATCGATCTAAGAGAGGCTCTCCAATTTGTGTGGCGTTTCCGAGTTTGTGCGGCTTGCCTTTCCAGTACTTGGTGAACCGTTCGAGCTTTTCAACAGCTTCCCGGGCCAGTGGTCCCAAATGATGATGAATGCATCGCTTCTCTCGCGAGCGCTTGCCTCCTCCAGAAAATCAGGCCTTCAGCGCGTCGCCTCTCTTCTGCTTTTTTCCGGTTGTGCGCTGGCAGCAGCAGCGGCGCAAGCAGGTCTGCCCCGCGATATGGTCTCAATTCCTGCGCTGGGGAGCGATCAAAGCCCAAACATAAGCCTGGGCGCGAGCCTGAAGGCGGCAAGCCGATGCGGAGAAGATTCGCCCATTGTGCTGCCGAAGGTTGTCTTTCAGTTTGGCGCGGAAGGCAACTCTAGCCAGCAGTTCACGGAGCAGGCTGAGGCCGTCCAGAACCTTCCGGCCGGCGCCCAGGTCTGGCTGCATGTGAGCGTTACTCCCGAAGCACTCACCGGCAAGGAGACTGAAAAGCAACTTACCGAGCAGGTCAATGACTTTCTGAAACAGGCGCCCCTTTCCGCCCCCGCCGTGCGCGGACTCATTATCGAGCCCAGTACGCCGCAGACGGCTTCCAATCTCTATGTCTTTGCGTTGCTGCGTCTGGCGGTCACCGCCAAGTCAGGCAATCCAGCCCTGCGACTGGCCTTTGTCTTCCCGTCCGGCTTCATCGGTCAATACGGAGAGACGGTCAAGCGGCTCGCCATGTATTCCGATCTTCTGGGAACATCCGACACACCAGGATGGCGCTCGGATGCCGCCTGGATTGCCGAACACGCGCTCAATATGCCCCTTATCCTAAAACTGGAGAGCGGGAAACTGGAGAGCAGCCCGGATGCCACCGCATCGTATCTGAGCGAGGCGCTGGGAGTCTCCGGCTCCGCGGTCGAAATGCTCTGGTCAACGCCGTCGGATTTGAGCGCCGCCAATCAACTGTGCGCGGCCAATAGCTTTCTGACGCATTCGCTTCCCGCCAATTTTCTTCGCCTGAATGGCAAGGCTCTTCCTTTCACGCTTACGGTGGACGGCGCAAGGAGCGACGAGGCCGGCTGGTTCGGCAGTGGGCAATCGGGAGACACGGTTGTGCTGGCGCCGGTTCATGGCCTTCCCGATCATCCCCGAACGGTGGTTTTGCAGGCCACGGCCAAGGCGCAATACGAGATTCAATGGTTCGACGCTGAAACCGGAAGCCGCATCCCGGCCAGCGAACCGGTCAAGAGCGACACGGGCCTGACCTCGACCTGCGCGTGCGGCAATCAATTTACCTTGGTCAGCATTCACAAGAGGAGCAGCACCGAAACCACGGTGTACAACCAGGTAGAAGTCAGGAGCGGCGTCGATCTCAGCGTCGAAGAGATTATTGCCCGCTGGCAGCAGTATCGCGAGGAGCAGAAGCGGCGGCTGGATCACTATCAGGCCTCCAGCTTCATGAACCTGCACTTCGAAAGTACGAGCGTGGCTCAGGCCTTTGACATATCCATGCGCCTCCGGCAGTTTTCCGAGCGCGGCGGAAAAATGGAGTTGGAGCAGACCGAGTTCTATGTCAACGGCGTAAAGTTCAGCCACAAGCATGAGTTTCCGCTGCCGCAACTGGAACCCGGAAAGGTTCTGTCCCAGCCGCTGGAACTGACGCTGAACGAGCGCTACAGTTACAAACTCCTGGGCACGGAACAGATCAACGGCGCCCAGTGCTATGTTGTGGGCGTGGAACCGAAGGCGCAAGATGAGAACCTCTACAGCGGCAAGATCTGGATCGACGGCGTCAGCTTCCGCGAGGTGCGGCAGACGCTGAACCAGCGCGGCGCCAAGAGCAGCATCGTGGTCAATGCGGAGACACAAAACTTCGCTCTGGTGAACGACGGCCAGGGCAATCAGTTCAATTTACTGAGTTCCATTTACGCGCAACAGACGCTGAATGCGGCGGGACGTGATTTTCAACTGCAAAGAACATTAAAGTTCTCCGACTACGCCATCAACACGCCGCATTATACGGAAGATCTGACGGCCGCGCATCGCTCCGACGCGCCCATGTATCGCGAGACCGACCAGGGACTGCGCGAGCTGAAGATCAAGGACGGTGAACGCGTGGTGCAGCAGACCAGCGATAAGCGTATTGTTTCCCTGGTGGGCGGAGCATTTTACCAGGGAACTTATAGTTTTCCCATTCCCATCGCGGGCATCAGCATGGCGGATTTCGACTATCGGCACACTGGCGCGCAACTGTCCGTCTTCTTTGCCGGACCGCTTCTGGCCACCGATCTCTCAAAGCAGTACGGAACTAAGTACCGCTTGGCAGCGGATTTGGCGCTCGACGCACTGCCCGGCGAAAACCGGATTTACAACGGTAATACAGAGAACACCGAGGAGGAGATTTGGACCTGGGAGCAGACCCTCGGAGCCCGTGCTTCCTGGCAGGCCACCAATCACTTCAGCGCCACCGCGTTCACTTATCTGGCTTACGACATCTTCCGCCGCACCAGTGACACTTCCAATCAGTATGCGTTGCCGCGCAACGGCGTGGCGCTGCTGCCCGGCGTCCAGCTCCGGCTCACGGAAAAGGGTTATATCTTCACTGCCGACGGCACCAGAGGCGAACGCCTCGACTGGAAGCAGTTTGGATGCACGGCGTTGCCTTCGATCTGCGCTGCGCAGTCTCTGCCATCCAAGCTGCCGCTGCTGCAGAGCGCTTATACCCTCTACGACGCCGACCTCAACAAGGATTACTACATCGGCAAATTCACTAAAGGCGGATGGGATATGGCCTACTATGGCGGGGACCAGTTGGATCGTTTCTCCCGCTACTTTCCTTCCTTCTTTTCCACTCCGCGCATCCATGGCATTCCCGGCGGCACGGATTCGTTTGACGCCATCGCCATGAGCAATGTCCACTACGGCTTCAACGTCATGGACCTGGTAAAGTTCGAGGGCATGTACAGTTATGCGCGGGCGCGCAACCTGGACGAGTCCAGCCACTTCCGCAAGTTCGATGGTTTGGAAACCAACTTCAACACCGGCGGTCCCATGGGCACCCTGATCCAGGGCACCGTTTCCTATGCATTGGACGGAAACATCTCCCGCTATAACTCCCGCTGGGGCATGACCGTCATGATCTTCAAGCCTTTCTAGCTCTACAGTTGTAGATCGGCGATTCGGAGGGAGCAGGGGGCTTCAGCCCCCTGAAAACTGGGCCAAATATCGGGGCCTTTACAGGCTGCGGAAAAACTCGTGAAGTATGTTTCGAAAAGGCGCATTGTGTCAGGGCACGACTTTAGTCGTGCCGCAAGATGCTGATAATAAAGGGAGGGCTTTAGCCCCTGAGGGACGCTTTCCGCCAATTTCACCCGAAATCAAGAGTTTTTCCGCAGCCTGTTTAGGCCCGGAACAGAACTCGATGTCAATCTACGAAGTGATGCTGTCAGAGACCTGGTGATCGAACCCATGACGACTGACAAAAAGACGGCGTTGGTTACAGGCGCTTCAGGAACCCTGGGCGCGGCCATGGCGCAGGCTCTGGCTGCGGCGGGATGGCGCGTGGCCATTCATTATCATCAAGGCCATGAGTCGGCCAGCCGCGTGGTGGAAAGCATTCTTGCCGCCGGCGGAGAAGCGTTGGCCGTCGCCGCCGATCTCACTAGCCAACAGGACGCGGCCGCGCTCTTCCAGCAGGTCGAGGAGCGGTTTGGCCCGGTCGATTGCCTCGTCAACAATGCGGGCATCAACCGCGATGTGCTGTTGGCTTTCATGTCGGAAGAGCAGTGGGACGAGGTCATCAACACCAATCTGCGCGCCACCTACATCTGCTCGCGACTGGCCGTGATGGGGATGATGCGCCAGGGCTGCGGAAGCATCTGTAACATCGTCTCTCCCAGCGGAGTTCGCGGCCAGGCCGGCCAGTGCAACTACGCCGCTTCCAAGGGAGGCATAATCGCCTTTACCAAAGCTCTCTCCCGCGAGGTGGGCCGCTTCAATATCCGCGTCAACGCTGTTTGTCCCGGCGTGGTGCCCAGTCCCATGTCAGCCAAGTACATCGAGAAGGAAGAGAAGCGCCTGCTTGCTGAGATTCCTCTGGGACGCTTCGGCCGTCCGGAAGAGGTCGCCGCGCTGGTGGCCTTTCTGTCCTCGCCCGCGGCCAGTTATATCACCGGACAAGTTATCGCCGTAGATGGCGGACTGATATGATTACTAGCGCATGAAGCAAGGCCTCATTGGGTGCAACAAACACCTGGGACTTGGATGCATCTGATCAATCGAAAAGGAGAATTAGCATGAAACGAGTAATCGCTGCGGCGCTCTTCCTGATTCTGTGCATCGGATTTCCCACGCCTCTTCAGGCGCGCGAAAAGAATCCGGTCCCCGATATGAGCAACATGAACCACATCTTCCTCGGATGGGTAGACATCAGTCTGGATGCGTACAGGTATCTTGGATACGGTACGCGAGAGGACTGGGCCAAGGTGATCAAAGACGAGAACATCGGATTCCAGGAAGACTTCCAGACCCGGATGCACGGCCGCACGGTTGTTGTGGCCAAGGACAAGGACGACGTAAATACGGCTGGAAACGATCTCTATATCAAGTTCACAGATGCAACCGTCGATAAAGGTTATCGCCTGCATATTACCGCGCATCTGATCGACCTGAAGACAAACACCGAGATTGGATCGATTCCTAATCTTGTATTGAACGGTCATCTGTGCAGTCTTTCCGGCTGTATCGCGAAAGATCTGGGCGTCGTAACTGGGAAACTTGAAAAATTGATCAGCCACTCGGAAAAATAGCTTGATTGATTGCCCCATCCTTGGCACGTCTTTGTTTTTGTGCCAAGGGTGGGATACGACCCGGCAAGCTGACTCGCTATCCTCAAAAACACCCTCATTAAAACGCCAAAAACGCCAAAAAACGCCCGACTTTCCCTACTTTTTGTCCGCTTCCGCCCCGACGATTCGCCGCTTTACGTCCACCAGCAACCCGACGTTTTCGCATTTTGACTCTCGTTGCCAGGGTTTGTCGGCCTTTAGGCCGACATTTTCTCGCTTTTTAGTGGAGCTGCAACCCGACAAAACTCTGCTTCAGTAAGTAGATCAGTTTTTTTCAGTCACCGTCTGCGGTGGCGCGGCCAGCCGCTTGCGCCAGGGAAATGGCAGTCGCCGTTTAAGCATGCTCCAGCGCGTGTCCTGGTACGGGTCCGCATGGCTGCCGTAGATGGGATGGTAGATTTCGGCGCGCTTGCGGCCGGGAATCTCGATGCCGAAGTCGTTCAGTTGCAGGTACTGCCGCATCTGCAGCTTGTAACGGCCCTCGACGCCAAAGATAAGTTCGAGCAACCTTTCATTGAACCAGACGATATGGCGAAAGCCGAATTCCCACAGATAGGTATAGCCCTTGAAAAACTTCCAGTCTCCGGCCGTGGCGCGCCACATGCCGATCACCTCGCGGCGCGTCTTCCAGCGCACGAAGTTGAGCTCTTCGGGGGTGAGCTGGCTGGTGCGTACATTACTGAAGTAGCCGTCATACCAGCGGAAATCGGAGAGGTTGGCGACGCGGCTGTCAGCAATCATCTCCCCGCGCAGAGGTGTTTTGGGGTAGGGGGTCATGATCTGATCCATGACGCTCGTGATGCCCATCTTCTTGATGAACTGGTAGTTCTCGCGGATGCTCTCGGCGTCGTCCTCGGCCAGCCCATTGATGATGCCGGCGACGACAATAATGCCCTCTTTCTGCAGCGCCGCGACGCCACGCTGGATGGTATCGAGGGTGTTGGGCTTGTGCATGGCGCGCAGATTTTTGGGTGAAGCGTTCTCGATGCCGAGAAAGATAGAGACAAAGCCCGCCTCGACCATCTTTTTAGCGATCTTCGGGCGATGGGCGAAGCCGTTGGGGCTGGCTTGAGTGGTGAACATCACATTCTTAAGCTTGAGGCGGATGACGCCATCGCACAATTGCTCGAAGCGGTCCATGTCTAGGGTGATGTTATCGTCCGTGCAGAAGATGTGGCGCGCGCCGCGGCTGTAAGCGTCTTCGATGTCGGCCAATACGCGCTCCAGCGGGAAGAGGCGGAAGGAGCGACCATACATCTCGCGGATACTGCAGAAGTTGCACAGATTCAGACAGCCGCGCGAGGTCTCAATCACATCGGCCTTGCGAAAGTACATATGAAAGCCCTTGAGCAGGCGCTTGTCGCGGGCGGGAATGCGGATGCGCGAAAGGTCTTCGAGGGGGCGGGCCGGATTGTGGCGGAAGGCGCCGTCTTCTTTATAGGAGAGGCCGAGGATCTTGTCCATTCCCTTGCCGCCCGCCTCGATGCTGTCCAGTATCTCGCCGAAGGCAAAGTCACCCTCGCCTCGCATGAGGAAGTCCCACAAGCCCACGTCCTGACCGGTGGCGATGGATTCGGAAAACAGGGTGGCGTGATAACCGCCGAGCACGGTGCGAATACGGTTATCGAACTGCTTGGTCAGATAGGCGAAGCCGGCCGTGGTTTCGTATTGAAAGGTCATGGAGGTAAAGCCCACGACATCCGGCTTGAAGCTGCGCAACAGATCGAGGAAGCGCGGCACTGCCTGCTTGCGCCAGACCACCATGTCGACCACGCGCACATCGTGGTTGTCGATCTGTCCGGCGATGGTCGCCAAAGCCACGCTAGGCGGTTCCCACTGACGGCGTGGAACCCAAGGCGATGTGGCGGGACTTTGAACCAGCAATGCTTTCATTGGACCTCGATCTGACTTGGCTTGCCTACTTCGAGCGAAAGCACTGTGTATTTTTTTCCGCAGCGCATATTTAGATTTGAGTTTGGCGGACAGCCGCCTTGCGGCCAGACTGCTTTGCGTGAATCAACGACTCGATGCGCTCCACCGTATCCAGCGTATAGACGTCGATCTCGCGGGGCATGAATTCAATGGCGTAGCGGTTTTCAATAAAATCGACCAGAGCAAGCATACCAATGGAATCGATGATGCCGCTGGTGATAAGAGGCATGGTGTCCGTAATGGTATCGGCGGCCGCATCGGGCAGATAATGGCTGGCGACAAACTCTCTGACTTCGGTCTTAATCATCACGCATAAGTCCTTCCGCGGTCTTGCTCAGGGCGAGATAATCGATCTTGCCGCGGCTCCCTTTGGCGATCGCATCGAGAAAGAGAATGCAGTCGGGCAACATATAAGACGGCAAGCGCTTCCCGCAGTGGGCTTTAAGATCGGCCAGGGTCACGGCACCCGGAGCGCAGAGACGAACAAAGGCCGCAATCATTACACCCTTTTGTTTATCTTCGACTGCAACCACAGCCGCCTCCAGTATATCTCTATGAGATAGGAGAGCGGCCTCGATCTCTCCAAGCTCGATGCGGAAGCCACGGCGTTTGACTTGGCGATCGAGACGCCCGACAAACAGGTAGCTTCCGTCGGGAGTTACCGAGACGCGATCGCCGGTGCGGTAATAGCGAATGCCATCGAGGGTAACAAGGCTGCGCTCGGTCTCATCGGGACGATTCCAATAGCCGCGCATCAGCGAATCGCCGCCGGCCAGCAATTCTCCGTTGCTGGAATCGACCCGCACCGCGGCATAAGGGCAGGGATGGCCGATGGGCAACGGCTGTGAGCCGTCGAATCCAAGTGGCACGCGGCACCATGTCACCACGTTGGTCTCGGTGGGACCATAAAGGTTTGCGCAGAGTGCATCAGGCACCGCAGCCTGCAATCTGGCCAGAGTGGGCGCGGGAAAGACCTCGCCGGCAAAAAGAATCAGGCGCAGATCGGGATAGGAATGCGCGGCCATGCGCCCCGACTGCAACATACCCGCAAGGATGGAGGGCACGGAGTACCAGCAACTGATGCGGGACTCGCGTACAAACTGCACCAAAAAACGCGGCATCCACACGATGTTATCGGGAACCAGCACTGCGGTTGCGCCGCATAAGGCCATGTTAAAGATGTCGAAGGTGGAAAGATCGAATCCAAGCGGCGAGGGGCAAGCGATGCGGTCGCGGGAGGTGATCTGAAACTCGCGTGCGGTCCAGCGGACAAAAGCGCTTACGGCGCGGTGAGAAAGCTCGACGCCCTTGGGCCGCCCCGTGGAACCGGAGGTGAAGAGGATGAAGGCGGTGTCCTCGGCCTTCATTTGCGGCAAGGTCACAGAATCGGCTTCATGCGCTGCCGTCGCCGGCCATGCAATGCTCGCGCCCGTGCGCAGATCGGCAATGCGCAGTGATGCGCCTGCGCCCTCGATCAGCAACCGTGCGCCGCACTCGGCCAGAACTGCATCGATGCGCTCCCGTGGCCAGCGCGGGTGAATGGGGACATAGATGGCTCCGGCCAGCAGCGAGGCAAAGACGGCAATGATCGCATCGCTGCTCTTGGGCAAAGCAAGAGCGATGCGGTCCCGCGGCTGAACACCGTATTCGCGGAAGCGCAGGGCCAATGAATGGGCCTGCGCGAACAACTGGGCGAAGGATGTGCCCCGCTCCTCCTCGGCGATGGCGACGGCATTGGGTGTGATTGCCGCGCTACGCCGCAGCCACTCATGCAGCAGTTCGCTGTCAGGCTCGGGCAAGCGTCACCCCCCAGGTAAAGCCAATGCCCGCCGAGGCAAACAACAGCAACTGACCTGGACGAATGAGTCCATCGCGGCGCATCTCAGCATAGTTGATGACCAGATCGCTGGCGAAGGTGTGGCCAAACTCGGCCATGCGGGTAAGCGGCAACCCCTCCTCGGGCAACCCCACCATCTTGCGGAATCCCTCACGATCACGGCGGCTGATGTTGGAGTAGATGAAATGGTCCACATCGCTCAAGCGCAGTCCAGCATCTGCCAGAACCTTGTTGGCCAGCCGGAAGAGATGGAGATAGAAGACAGGCATGACTTTGTGCTCGATCATGACCGCGTCGACGTTGAGCTGGATGTGCCCATCGCTCTGGGTGATGAGAATGGCCTTGTGCAGATGGCTTAGCGTCATGGCCTCGACACCCAGCAAGAGCGGCCCTTGCACACCCTGGCGTCGGAGCAGGACGGCACTGGCGGCGTCACCCTGTACGGTGATGGGCAGCAGCGAACGGTTATGTGCGGGAGCGGCATCGCCCGTGACCAGCAGCGCAGTCCGAATGTGATCGTCCATGCTCATCCAGCCCAGCGCGGTCTTGATCGCCAGATGCAGCGCGCCGCATCCGCCTGCGCGAAAGCTGAGGTTCATTGAAGTCTCCGCCCCAAGATCGGCGCTGAGCCGATGGGCGAAGGAGATGGATTGCGAGTTCTCGCCGGGAAAGGTACTGAAGTCCAGGATAAGGTCGATGTCGCCAGCCGCGATTCCGGCCTCATTGATGGCCGCCGTTGCGGCCTTCAGAACAAGGTCATAGGGCTGCTGGCTGCCGCAGACGCGCACGCGGCTGAGTCCGAGATTGCACAGGGCCTTTTGCCGGGCCAAAGGACTCAATGGCGCTAGCGTAGTTTCCACCCTGAGGCGTTCTCGCTCCAGGATCTCCGCCACATTCTCTTCGTCGGGAGGCACAGCGTAAGCTGCCGCTGCAATGCGTACATTCAGATTCAAAATAGCTCCAATCGCAGCGCGGCATAGCCGCCATGAGCGGATGTTCCCAACAGCAGCGCCTCGCCAGGACCGGGGCGCCGGCTCAAAGCCAACAGCAGGTGCAGCAGGGCGCCAGCTCCTCCCATCCCTGCCGCAACAGGCTGTGCGGGAAAGATTGTCGTATCTTTGCCAACGAGGTCGCGGGGCGAACAGGTCAAAGGATTGGGGGCACACGGCGCGCCATTGCCAGTGCAGATGGTAAAGTCCGGCAGGTCGCCGTCCAGCAACTGACGCACGCCGGCGCGCGCATCGCCGCCAGCCGCCCAGCGTCCCGCGCCGAGCGCGGCATAGGAACGAGCCGCCTGACGGCCGGCTGGTTCCAACACCATGGCCACAACTCCCTCGCTGGGTATAAATCCGCTCACCGAGGGCGCAGATTCGTTCCTGCTAAAGCAGGCAAGTGAGAGTAAGTGGGCTGTTTCGTACCACTCGTAAACGGCCTGAGTAAGCGTGTCTCCGGCAAGCACAATCGCCATATCGGCCTGCCCATGGCGCATCAGGGAGGCGGCCTGCAGCAGTGCGCTTTCCGCAGCAAAGCTTTTGCTGCTGACTGTCACATTGGGCCCGCGCAGATCGTGAAAAAGCGCAACATGACTAGCCGGAGCATTGCTAAGCGTCTCGGGAAAGGTGATGGGGTCAGTCTCCGCCCAGCCATATGTAGCGGCGCTTTGATAGAAAGCCTCGGTGAGTTCGACACAGCCAAAGCCGGTGGCAAAGAAAACGGCGATGCGGGAGCGATCCATCTGTCCCAGGTCGATGCCCGCGTCGCGCAGGGCAAGCGATGCGGCCACCAGAGCCCACGCCGAGAGGCGATCCAGCCGCCGAGTCTTCAGGCCGGGCACAATGCTGGCAGGACGAAATGACTCGACCAGAAATGCGCGGCGCAACTCTGGTGTGCTCCAGGCTGTGATGGTGCTGAGTTCCAAGGGCTCCGCCGAGATAAGTCCGGCCAACGGGCCGTAAGGCGACACGGAGCCGATACCGGTCAGCACTGGAAAGTCCGTCTTCATGCGCGGTACTCCCCGAAGACCAGCGCAACATTGCTGCCGCCAAAGCCCGCGGAAACCGACATGGCCACAGGCAGCGGCTGCCGGCGCGGTTCGCCACGCAACCAGTCCACCTGAGGGCTCTCAATCGGATCGGTCAGCCGCAGAGTGGGCAACAGCACACCGGCCCGCATGGCCATGATGGTGATGGCTGCTTCCAACGCGCCTGCCGCGCCCAGGCAGTGTCCGAAGTAGGATTTTGTCGACGAAACCGGAATCGGGCGGCTGCGTCCATGGAAAGCGCGTTCATAGGCATGTGTTTCCGCAATATCATTCAAGGGCGTGCCGGTGCCGTGGGCATTCACATAGCCAACCTCTTCGATGCTGCATTCGGCCATCTCCAGGGAGCGCTGAATGCAGGAAGCCAATCCGATGCCGTCTTTCTGCGGCGCGGTGGGATGATAGGCATCGTTGGTCATGGCCCAGCCCCGCAACACCGCCAGAATCTTGCCGCCGCGACGCGTCGCGTGGGCCAGGGTTTCCAGCACCAGCACAGCAGCGCCTTCGCCCAGATTCAGCCCCTTGCGGTTCTGATCGAAGGGACGGCAGGCGTCCGCGTCCAAAGCCTGCAGCGAGTTGAAGCCGCTCAGGGTAAAGGGACACAGCGCATCGCCCCCCCCGGCGAGAACCATGGGGGCTGCCTCGTCGAGCAGCATGTTGGCGGCCAGCACAAGAGCTGTCGCTCCTGAAGCGCAGGCCACGGAAACAGCACAGCTTGGACCCTGAATGTCCAGACATT
>Ga0224535_1000212_pt1 | contig 17830 bp, 13 predicted proteins | sample 714E13034metaG_FD_179898 | JGI IMG/M metagenome (GOLD analysis project Ga0224535, IMG submission 179898) | Peat soil microbial communities from Stordalen Mire, Sweden - 717 E1 30-34 | ecosystem: Environmental > Terrestrial > Soil > Wetlands > Peat | place: Sweden: Norrbotten County, Stordalen... | reverse complement strand
ATTGCGCAGATTGAGCCGATGCTGCCTTACGTGGATCTCTTCCAGGTGGGCGCGCGCAACATGCAGAACTTCAACCTGCTGCGTGAGCTGGGCGAGATTCGCAAGCCGGTGTTGCTCAAGCGCGGAATCGCAGCGACGATTGAGGAGCTGCTGCTGTCGGCCGAATACATCATGTCTGGCGGCAACTACGATGTCATTCTCTGCGAGCGCGGCATTCGCACCTATGAGACCGCGACGCGCAACACCATGGACATCTCTGCGATTCCTGTGGTGCACAAGCTCTCGCACCTGCCCATCGTGGGCGACCCGTCGCACGGTACGGGCCGGCGCGACATGGTAGCTCCAATGGCGCGAGCCGCGGTGGCCGCGGGCGCTGACGGGATCATCGTGGAAGTTCACCCCAACGCGGACAAGGCCGCATCCGACGCCGCGCAGACCCTCTACCTCGACCAGTTCGACGAGCTGATGGGCCAACTTCGCATTATCGCCACAGCCGTGGGGCGGAGCTTGTAAGATAGCGGAGCAAGGAAATAAAAAATGATTGAACGCATCTCCATTCTGGGCACGGGCCTGCTCGGCACCTCGGTGGGCCTTGCGTTGCGCGCGGCGGGCTTTCACGGCACTATTACCGGCTGGAACCGAAGCCCCGAAAATGCACAGACGGCGCTCTCCATGGGCGCGCTGGATTCAATTGCGGCAGACCCCCTGCAAGCAGTTCGCGAGAGTCAGGTCATTTTGCTTGCGGTGCCCATCTACGCAACGCTAGACTGGATGGAAAAGCTCTCTGGCGTTCTCGGCTCGGAGCATCTGGTCACCGACGTGGGCAGCACCAAGGCGCAGATCACCGCCGCTGCCGGCCGTCTCTTCAATACTCCGGAGCGCGCGGCGTTTCTTCCCGGCCATCCCATGGCGGGCAAGGAACGTGGTGGCGCGGCGTTGGGCGATGCAAATCTTTTTCGCGGCGCGGTATGGCTTTTTACTGACGACCCGACCTGGCAGCGCTCGACCCATTCGGCTGAGTTGGTGAAGGGCTGGCGAGAATGGATCGCGGCGATGGGCTCAAAGACCCTCGATCTCGACCCTGCGCGCCACGATGAGCTGGTCGCATGGGTCAGCCACCTGCCGCAGTTCACAGCCACTGCCCTGAGCGCGCTGCTGGAAGAAGAAGTGGGCGATGCACCGGAGTTGAAAGATGTTGGCGGGCGCGCCCTCAGCGAGATGACGCGCCTTGGCGCCAGCCCCTACTCCATGTGGCGCGACATCGCCTACACCAATACCGAAGCTGTTCAGGCGGCATTGCTCGCTTTGGAGCAGTGCCTCGCTCACCTGCGCGAAAATCTCCGCACGCCCGAACTGCGCGATGAATTTGAAAAGGCAAATCAGTTTCGGCGAGAATAAACTGCGCGGTAATACAAAATTTTCCTGGCTCTAATCAGAGATGGTTGATGAGCGAGGCAATGCAGGCGGCGCCGAAACCATTGTCGATGTTGACCACCGAGACATTAGGGGAGCAGGTGTTCAACATGCCCAGCAGCGCGGCCACGCCGCCGAACGAAGCGCCGTAACCAACACTGGTAGGCACGGCAATGACTGGCGCGTTCACCAAGCCGCCTACGACCGTAGGCAGCGCGCCTTCCATGCCTGCGCAGACAATGAGTACACGCGCCGATTGCAGCCCTTGCTTTTGCGCCAGCAGCCGATGGATGCCGGCCACGCCTACGTCTGCGATCAACTCCGCCGTGTTGCCCATCAGCCGAGCGGTTACCACGGCTTCTTCGGCCACTGGCAGATCGCTTGTCCCCGCGCAAACCACGGCGATTGTCCCTTTGCCCGGAGTTGCCGGCGCCTGCGTGAGCGTGATGGCGCGGGCGGTCTCGTGAAACTCGGCGAGCGGCTCCGCTGCATGAACGGCCTCATACATTTCGCGCGTTACGCGCGTGGCCAGCACATTGCCTCCGGCTTGAGCCATGCGGGCAAAGATCGCAGTCACTTGCGTGACGGTTTTGCCGGAAGCGAAGATCACCTCCGGCATTCCGGTGCGTAACGCGCGGTGGTGGTCGAGCTTGGCGAAGCCAATGTCCTCAAAGGGCAGGTCCTTCAAACGATCAACCGCATCAGTGACCGCTGTCCGGCCCTCGCGCACTTCATTCAGCAGATTCTCGATAAATGCGCGATCCATCAGCGATTCTCCTTCTCTGTTGCCGCGTAGGCCTGCATGGCTGCTTCCATTACCTGCTTGAGTGGGACCGAGTGCCCGGCTGCGAGCAAGCGGCAATCCTCATATTCAGGTGTGGCATTGGCGATCTTGCCCGAGGGCCAGCGGGCAACTTTGATACGTACCTTGCCCCAGCTCGTTTCAACTTCGACAAGCTCACGCGCCAGCGCTGCCTTGTTTTCCAGTCTCCATCGCAAGCCGATTGTGGTGGTCTCGCGGAATAACAAATCGCTGAGCGTTGGCACAAGATCGGGCCGGCAGAGGATCGTCATCTGTACGCCGGTGCGCCCCTTCTTCATCTGCACGGCGGTGCGGTAGACATCCCAGGCACCGGCGGCCAACAGAACATCGCTCACATAGCTGAGAATCTGCGGATTGCAATCGTCAATCACTGTCTCAATCACCGCAATCGATTCGGTTGCAGCGGTTTCGGCGGCCTCTACTTCGCCCACCAGCAATCGCAGCAGATTTGGCTGCCCCTGCGTCTCACGCCCACCCGCGCCGTAACCCGTTTTCAGAATACGCATAGTCGGCAGCTTTGCATATTGCACATCGAGCATCCGCAGCAAAACCGCGCCGGTCGGGGTCACGCGCTCCATCGGCTCGCCGGCCGCGTAAACCGGAGCATCGCCCAGCAGCGCAAGCGTGGCAGGCGCGGGAACGGGAAGTGTGCCGTGCTGGCACACGACGGTTCCGCTGCCGACGTTGAGCGGCGACGCAAGCCAGCGGTTCACGCCCAACACCTCCGCGCCCGCGGCTGCGCAGACGATATCGACAATGGTGTCTACTGCGCCCACTTCATGGAAGTGCACCTTTTCGACGGGCACGGAATGAATGGCGGCCTCTGCCTCACCCAGCATTTGAAAGGCGCGAATGGCGCGCTGCTTTACGCTCTCAGCGAGCGGAGCGGAGCCAATGATTTTGAGAATCGCCGACAGCGAGCGATGGTGCGCGTGCGTGTGTCCCGGCTCAAGCGCCGAAGTGTCGGGCGCAATTACGTCCACCTTGGTAGCTGCCAAACCACCGCGGCTCACCTTGCGCATTTCCAAACGCGCGCCTACATTCAGCGCGGCAGCTGTCTCTTCAAAGCAGGCGAAGGGAACGCCCGCATCCACCAAGGCGCCTAGCAGCATGTCGCCGCTGATGCCGGAAAAACACTCCAGGTAACCTGTACGCATAGCAAGATGATTCTAAACTGTTTGCTAAGCGCCGCGCCGCGCCAGCACTTCCACAGGCAAAATTGCATTCATTGACCCGGAGCGAAAGCCCGCACAATCGAGCGTTATGTACTGAAAGCCGGCCAGCTTGAGAGCGGCGGTAATCGCATCAAGCATTTCCATGGTGAGGGCGCGCGGCATCTCGGAGCGGGCCAGCTCCACGCGGGCTAGCTCGCCGTGATGGCGAACGCGCAACTCGCGAAAACCCAACTGCCGCAGGCTCTCCTCGGCCTCTTCCACTTGTCTGAGAACTTCCGGCGTCACGGTGCGGCCATATTCCACGCGCGAGGAAAGGCAGGGAGATGCCGGACGGTCCCACAGCGTAAAACCCGCAGCACGCGCCAGCGCGCGTACCTCCTGCTTAGTCAATCCCGCCTCGGCCAGCGGCGCCAGCACTGCGTGCTCTTCGGCAGCACGCTGCCCCGGACGGAAATCCCTGGTGTCGTCGGCGTTCATGCCGTAGGCAATGCGGTCGAAGCCTAGGCTAGCGCCTAGCGCCGCCATCACGCGAAAAAGCTCATCCTTGCAATGAAAGCAGCGATTGGCGTCGTTGCGCTGATACTCTGGCCGATCCAGTTCTTCGGTCGCGACGATATGCAACGGAATCCCCTGCTCACGCGCAAAGGCGCAAGCCTGCTCAAAGTCGCGCCGGGCCAGGCTGGCAGAGTCCGCAAGCACCGCAATCATGCTGCTGCCGAGCACGCGATGCGCCGTAGCCGCAAGAAATGCGGAATCCACGCCCCCGGAGTAAGCCACCATCAGACTGCCCAACTGCTTCAGGCGCGCCTCTAAAGCGTGCAGTTTCAATGCCGTCTCCGCGTCAAAGTCCGCCGCGAAGACTGGCATGCTCACTGCGCGTCCAGTCTGCGTTAAACTCGATTTTTCCTGTGCCGCCATGAGGCAGATTATACCCCGGCGTCGCTGCAATCCAGTACAGGCTGTCTAGCCATGTGCACTTAGTCTTTGCGCTTCCCTTGGCCTTACGGCGCGGGCCGGCACAACTGGAATCACAGGCTTCTTCGCAAAAGGCGTCGGGCCGTATAAAACCTCATGCCAGCGCGCTGCAATACGGGGCTCTGAAAACGGCCTTGATACCTTCTGCGCAGCGATTCCCAGCCGCTGGCGCAACAACGGATTCTCGCCCAACTTCACCATCGCGCTGGCCAAAACATCCACTCGTTCAGCCGGCACCAGCAGTCCATTCGTTCCATTCCGTATCACCTCGCGCGGCCCATTTGGACAATCGAAGCTGATGCAGGCAGCACCGCACGTCATTGCCTCGATCAGAACAAACGGCAAGCCTTCAAACCGCGAACTCAGAACGAAGACGCCACATTCCGAATACAACGAAAACGGATCTTCCGAAAACGGCGCGAAGATTACGCGGTTTTCTATTCCGAGAGTCTTCGCCTGTTGCACTAATTGATCGCGCATCTTCCCATCGCCCACAATGCGCAGCGACCAATCGCACAGTTGCCGCGAGGCGATTGACCAGGATTCCAATAACAGATCGAATCCTTTCTCGTGCGACAACCTGCCCATGGCGAGGAATTCCTTACGGCGAACTGCGCCATTCGGGCCCGGCGTGTGCACAATGTTGGGAATGCGGGAAACCGTTCCGGTCGGCGCATAGAGCGTGGCGTACAAATCCTGATCGCTTTTGGTGAGGGTGATGATCCGTGACGCCACGACGGATGCGATTATTCTGGCCAGCCTGCCGCGCGGTTTTGTAACACTGTTGGATACAGGAAAGTGCTCCCAGATAGCCACTTTGACACCGGGCACAAATGCCGCCAACAAAGCGACGATCAGCCGGTTCGCCCCCGTGCAGACTATCCAGTCTGGACGTAACCGGATCACATGAATAGCAAAGATACATGCCAGCCATGGATAGTCCAGAAAGTACGGCCATGGATCCTTGAGGCCATAACTCACCTTGACGCCGCTCGCCAATGGGAAACCCGACGGCTTTCCTTGGCCGTACATCGACCAGATCGAGATCGACTCACCGCGCGCGGAGAGCGCATTAGCAAGACTGGATTGCGCGCGCTCAGATCCCGCGTGTGCGGTAACATCGTGAATGATGAAAGATATCTTCATTGAAGCCTCGAAAGAAACATAATTTCTGGACCGGCTGCGGTACTTATCCTTCAGGACGAAAAGCTCGGCGACTGCAAAATCATCTTCAGTTGGAGGCGCAAAAGGAAATAGCGTGCTTGCCATGGCGATACCAATGCGGAAATCGCCAGAAAGAGATAGCGCAATGTACGGCTCTGTGATCGAAGTCCCTTTTGAACAAATCGCATCGCTAAACGAAAGGCGCCGTTCTCGACACTGCCGGATTTCACGGCCTGCTCGTAACCTTCACGGCTGAAGCTGTCCTGGCCTCGTTCAAGGCGCTCCCGATATAAATTGGCAATGTAGTAGTGCGCCTTTCTCTGTTCAAGGCGCGAGGAGATGTTGCCGGGACGCGTCCGTATCAACATCAGGGGCTCTGGAAGATTTGTTACATGGAATCCTGAGGAGATAGCGCGAAGTAGAAAGTCGTAGTCTTCCGCAACCGTTATCTGCCGATAGCCGGATAACCTGTCATATACTTCGCGCCGTGCAAGCCAGATATGGCTGCACGGCGGCGCCAGCAATACGGTCTTGGAAATCGATTCTTGAGTTATAGGTTTTCGGGAGACACCCAGCCCCGGAATCGGTTGTCCGCTTTCATCGATTGCCGAGGTGGCGCAGCCGACAAGAGCAATATCAGGATTGTTTTCCAGAAACTTGAGTTGTTTCTCCAGGCGGGTTGGCAATGCAATATCATCTCCATCCATGCGGGCAATATAGGGAGATTGACAGAAGGAGAGCCCCAGGTTGAGAGCAAGCGGAAGACCCAGATTATGGGGTGCGCGGATGATCTTGACGCGCGGATCGGTATTAGCGATGTGCTCAACGATCTGCCATGTTCCGTCGGTCGAGCCGTCATCGACTACCACCACTTCGATGTTGTCGAAGTTTTGTGACTGGACGCTGGCCAGTGCCTCGGCAACATAGGCTTCAACGTTGTATACCGGCATCAATACACTAATTTTGGCCATGACTAACCTTTCTGAATCTCGTAACTTGCGGTTGCGTTATTCGGCATCCCGCTTCCGTCGCGCGGTGTTCCACGCAGCGCTGCAAGCAGGCCTAGCGTCGCGAAGAAATACGGCATCGAGGTGCTTACCAGGGAAAATCCGTTGATTATCATGGGAAGAATGAGAAGATAGACGCAAACCGGGCATTTTCGGGAAAGGATCCAAAGATAGACGACCAGCAGCAGCGAGCCGCCAATACCCAGTTCTAGAACCAGCGTTGCCACGATGTTATGGGCGAAGATTCCAGCCAGGTTAAATAAATTGCCGACGCCGATTCCAAACAGCCTTTGCGCCGTATCAGCCTCGCGATATATCTCCGTCATAAGCGACAATATGAAGAACTTGGAGGATAGGCTTCCGTCTATGGACTGCATCGCCTCGGAACCCTGCGCTGTGTATCTTATAAAGAGCTGAACGATAACGATAACCTGAGCAACCAGCAGCCCCAGCAGTGTCCACACCCGCCAGCGCCAGAATTTGTAAATTACAAGCTGGCAAATTCCCGCAGCGATGGAAGCCCTCGACAGAGTAGCCAGTAGAAGTAGATAGGCCAACAACCAACGCCTTCGGCCAATTTCCTCTTTGAAGGCAAACATAATTGCAAGAAGGCAGAGAATCTCGATGCCGACGAAGTTGGAATCGACGAAGAACAGGCTGAACTTATAGAGATAAAAATTGTCAGAGGCATCCGTCTCTGCGGACGCCGGCATGTAGGGCGAGAAAATAAGCCGCGAAATGCACTCTATAACCAGAAAAACGAGAACCCAGTTGATGATGCGAGGCAGCAGGCGGCTGAGGCGCGAGAGTGGATACGACCTCGCTAGCAGCATCACTGTTGGCGCGATTAAAAGAGAAATTTGAAAGAGAAAAGGTGTCAGATAGTTCTTCTGTGCGGCAGGGCTATGTGCGAGGCCAATCGCCTGCGAGACGGAGATCAACAGAATCAGGAACAACGCGGAACATGTATCAGCTTCAAGGCGGACGAGATAGCAGCATAGCGCGGCCGAGTCTAACATGAGCAGGAAGATTTGCGATAGATTGATATAGATCAGGACGGGCACGAAAGAGAGGATTAGAATCGCGCAAAAGGCAAATAGCCGGGCGGCTGCCGACAGCGATCCGGAATATCCGATAGGTTGTTGTGGGAGCGTGAGGCTCACTGCGTTAGAGGCCATTGCAAAGCCTCCATGCACGGAGTCGCGCGCCGTAAATCCATGCATTGCGTGCCGGAAATAGACTCATGCCGCTTTTCCTTCCCTTACTGCCAGCGGAATTAGGGCGAGATATTTCCTGCGGGCGCGCGTAAAGATGGTCAATGCGGAGGGAAGGCCAATGCCTGCCGTGGCGGCAAGATAGCCAAATGTGACGCCTGTGTTGCCCCATCGAGGCGCTGCGAAGATGGCCAGCAAAAGGGTGAGCGAGGCCACCGCCAGCGATTGCAAAAGAAACGGCTCTTGCTTGAAGGAGCGCAGCAGCGTGGCAAGGCTCTGCACCACGCAGTTGGCGCCGGCAGCCAGCACCAGCACCGCAAACAGTCGTGGTGAAACCATGCGCGCCGCCAGCCTGGGGGCGGCAACGGTCAAAATCGCTGCTCCGGCATCCGCAGCCAGTGCAATCATTGTGAAGACAATGAGCGCCTGGCTTAACGTGCGCAAGAATAGTTGGTCAAGTCCTCGATAATCCTGCCGTGCAATCAACCGGCCGAAGGGCGTGGCCTTGGTCGTAATCCAGGGCAGCACCAGGCCTGTCATGTAGCCGGTGATGCTGAGCGACATGCCCATTTGTCCGGCTTCGACAGGACCGCGCAGCGCAAAGAGAATGGGGATAAAGACCTGAATCGTAAAGTAGGAGCACGTCCAACTGACGGCGATTCGCCATTGGAAAGGCCACACTTCGCTGCTCCAGCGGATGGAACCCACGCGCGCCGGGTGACCGAGCAACCCGGTCAGTAGACGGCGGCGCGTAGCCAGAAAGACAAGGCCGGTAGCAACCTGGCCCAAAACCACCAGCGCCGGCGAATAAAGTCCATGATGCAGCAGCATGGCGCTCCAGGCCAGCGTCATGCCAACCATCGCCTGGCGAAGCCGCAGCGCGGCCACCGCGCGCACCTGCCCGCATCCATCCAGAAAGGAGTAGAAGGGCTGACACCAGAGACCGGCCGCCGACGCCGCCACTGCCAGCAACCAAGGCCCCTGCCAGGCTATCTGCGCGGCTGCTGCTGTATGGCGCGCAAAGAAGTACATTCCGAGCGGCGCCAGAATCAGGCCCATCGCCACTGCAGCCACGGAGTACCAGCGCACGCTCAGCTGCAGGGTGGATGCCAGCCTGGCGTGGGCCATCGGGTCGCCGCTCACGCTGCCGTCCCCGTGCAATTCCAGGTGAATGCACTCGTGCGCAGCCAGTTGTTGAACGACAAAGGAGAAGCCCAGTTCAAAGACCATCTGCAGCGCGACCAGGCTGAGCAATGTGTAGTAGTAGCCCTGCTCCACAGGCGATAGAAAGCGCACGATCAGCAGAACCGTCACCGTGCTGCCCGCAATGCTCATCATCCTCGCCAAAGATGTATAGGCGACCGCGCCATCCAGGCCCAGCGCCTTGCGAGCTTCCTGAACCGTCATCGCGCCCCTCCGCTCCAGGCCTCTTCGAGCGCCCGGGACCAGGAGCCTGCGTGGTGGCGAAGGGCGCGCAAAACCGCGACAGCTTCCGTTGCCAGCGCGAGCGTGAGTGCCAGAGGCAGAGACGCCAGTAACGTACCCAGCGCAATCCAGATTCGGAACAGCGAGGTAGGACGGTCGGGAACGGCGGCCGCATCGACAACCTGTGCCTGCGAACCTTGCCGCGCCTCGTCGACTCGCGCCATCTCGTAAAGGCGCATCAGCAGACCCACAACTGTCTCGCGATACTTCACCTCGCGCAAAGCGCGCGCATACTCCAAACCCGCATCGCTCAACTTTCCTTTGGGAGCCACAAGGTCGCCGCTTCCGCGGTCGTGAGCCACATCCATCGCGGACAACTGCGTCTCCAGACCCGACAACTCCTGCCGCGCTCGCTCGAGATCGGGATTCTCGTCGGCGGCAAACTGGCGCATCGCCTGAATCTCAACTTGTTTAGCCGCAACCTGGGCACGCAACACAGCCGCCGATGCGATCATCGCGTGGGCCTGGCCGTCGAGTTCCATCACGCCGGTGTGCTGTTCGGTCCGCTTCATCTCCTCTTCGGCGCGCGCCAGATTCTCGCGCGCTTCACTCACCTGGCGCTCGAAGAAGATTCTTCGCCCTGACGCCTCGCCGACCGCCAGCGTCGCTGATAAGCGCTGGTACTCCTCTACCCAGCCGTTGGCCAGTTCCGCGGCCCGGCGCGGATCACGATCGGTCACCGAAAGGCGGATCAATCCATCTTTCAAACCGCTGTCAATGAAAGTCTTTTTCTCCCAACGCTTGCGCGCTGACGATCGGTACTTCGCATGGTAGATCGCCTGCAGATGAAAACGCGCCGCCATCGCATCCTCCACGCTGCGGCTCTTCAGCAGGGCCACCTGCAAATCGTTGGGGTTTTTGATGCCCAGCGCGCCCGCGCCCGCGCCGGCTATTGCGCTCAGGCTGCTTAACTGCGCCATCATGGCCGCACCCGTGGAATTGCCCTGCTGCGGCGGCAGAATGACCGCGGTGGCCACGTAGCGGCATGGCAGCAGCAAGGAAACTGTCAGGCCCAGCACAACGATGGCAAGCGTGGCGATGCCGACCAGCTTCTTCCGCTTGATCGCCACACGTATTACTGGAGGCAGTGAGTCCGTGGAACTTCTTAATGCGATTGCGCTGGGTTGCTGATCTTCTGTGGACACGCCGGCTTCCTCAATAGTGCAGGTGGATTTCCTAGTAGCGCCGCGCGCTCCCTGCGAGGAGTTTTGCGGCGTCGGCCGCGTGGAGAAAAATCAACCCGCGCCATTTTTTGAATATGCTCAGTTGCGGGTGGTTCTTTCGACTACGCTGCCTAAAATCTGCGCTCAGATTACCCGCAAATGAATCAGTGCGAATGGAGAAGAGAAGAAAACCGTCAGTGCGAAATCAATTATGGGAAGACCATTATCGCCTGTTCAATTTCGGAACAAGATCGGTCGGCTCCTGCATTTATTCGTTCGTGACGCCGGTTGGATATGTGAACAATGGAGCGTCTATGAGAAACCATACATCTGCACGTTTAAGCCTTTGCCATGCGATGCTTCTCTGTTTTGCCGCCGCAACTGTTCTCGCATTGTGCGCATCTGAATTGCTCGCGCAATGTTCAACAGAGAACGATCCGGATTCGTACGGCTGCCAGATACAACAGGTCTCGCCTTTGTCTTCCGCGACCCAATCGCCTACATCGCCTACCGTGCTGACCATGCAGGAAACTCCACAGCAGAGATCGCCGCGGGCGGATCTCTCCACAGACGCCTCGGCGGACCAGAGCCTGTCTGGCGGCGCGAATTATACCGAGCAGGCCTTGCACACTGGGCCAAACGCAACCGGCCCGCGAATTGCATTGACCTTGCCCCCGGAGCCTCCCACCGAGTATCAACGCTTTGTATCTGCCACCACGGGGCGCATGTTGCCCATCTATGGAGCCCGCCTCTTTACCGCGCGACCGGCATCCTTCGGCCTTATCGATCAGGGGCCCGCGCCGCAGGATATGGCGGTCGGCGCCGGAGACGAACTGCGCATACGCATCTGGGGACAGATCAACTTCAGCGCCAATCTGCGCGTCAGCCGCGAGGGAGAAATCTACCTTCCCAAGGCGGGCGCCGTGCATGTGGCGGGACTTGCGTTTTCCTCCGTCACCGGCCACCTGCGCCAGGCGCTGGAGCGCGTCTACCGCAACTTTGAGTTGAGCGTCGATATGGGCGAGATTCACTCCATCCAGGTGTATGTATCCGGGCAGGCGCGGCAGCCAGGCGAGTACACCGTGAGCGCGCTAAGCACACTGGTGAATGCGGTTTTTTTATGCGGGGGTCCTTCGCGAGCCGGATCCATGCGTCATGTCGAGCTGAGGCGCGAAGGCAAGGTGCTTACAGATTTCGATCTTTATGCGCTGCTGGTGAAGGGCGATAAAACCGGCGACGTGCAACTGCAGGCCGGCGACGTGCTGTTCATTCCCGCGGCGGGGCCGCAGGTGGCAATTGTGGGCAGCGTACGCCAGGAAGCAATCTATGAACTGCGCGGCCAGGAGTCGATCAAAGATCTGCTCGACGCCTCCGGGGGCAGAACCGCGATTGCCTCAGAGCAACGCATCGCGGTTGAGCGTATCGAGAACCACGCAACGCGCAGCGCCTTCGAGCTGAAAGAAGATGCGGCCGGCCTGGCCACTTTGCTGGCCGACGGCGACATTGTTCGCATCGATCCCATCATCTCCAGTTATCGCGAGACGGTCACACTGCGTGGATCAGTGGCCAACCCTGGACGCTTCTTCTGGCATCAAGGGATGCGCCTCAGCGACTTGATGCCCGAGCAGGATTCGTTGCTCTCGCGCGACTACTGGTGGCGGCGTACCCAGCTTGGCCTTCCAGCGCCGGAGTTTGCGCCCGCCGGGGATTCTCCTGCCGTGCAAGCTGAATCGAGCAGCAATTATCAGACGAATCGCAAAACGCAACTGCCACTTTCAACCGGCAATCCAATTACGGCTTCAATCACTCAACACGAGGAAGGGATAGGCACTCTGGCCGGCATCGAAATCAACAATCATATGGTTAGAGCAACGGCGCTTCTTCGCCCCGAAGCGCAAACCGACTGGAACTACGCGGTCATTGAGCGGCTGGAGAGAACCACTATGGCCACTTCGCTGATTCCCTTCGACCTTGGCAAGCTGGTGCTCGGCCACGATGCCTCGCAGGACTTTGAACTTCAGCCGGGCGACATTGTCACGATCTTTTCGCAGGACGACATTCATCAGCCGATGGAACAGCAGACAAAATATGTGCGGCTGGAAGGAGAGTTTGCGCATGCCGGCGTTTACAGCGTTCTTCCCGGAGAAAATCTGCGTGCGCTGGTCGAGCGCGCCGGCGGCCTGACAAGCAAAGCATATCTCTACGGATCGGAGTTCACCCGCAAAAGCACACAGGCTATCGAACAGCAGCGTTTGAAAGAATACTCAGATCGTCTCGAGCATCAGATGACGCGAAGCGTAATCAAAATGGCCGGCGCGGGGAATGGCGCCGCGAATAGCGGCTCTCCGGAGGCGGGACAACAGGTCGCATCCCTTAACCGCGATCTGCTCTCCCGTTTGCGCCAGTTGCAACCCACTGGAAGAATCGTGCTTAACCTGCGCCCGCACAGCGCGGGAGAGAACGCGCTACCGGAAACGCCGCTTGAGGATGGCGATCAATTGCTGGTGCCTCCCGCTCCAGCCACGATTCAGGTCGTCGGCGCAGTGCTCAATCAGAATGCGTTCCTGTATCGCAAGGACGCCCGCGCAGGCGAGTATCTTCATCTAGCCGGCGGTACAAACCGCGATGCGGACCGTGGACAGATTTTTATTCTGCGGGCAGACGGATCGGTAACCGCGCGTAATGCGGGGCAATCGATCTTTTCTTCCGGCTTCAACGACGCGCGCCTTTATCCCGGCGATACCATCGTTGTTCCGGAGAAGAACGTAAGCTCCGGCGCAATGCGCGAGTTCCTCTCCTGGACGCAGGTCTTCTCTCAGCTTGCCCTGAGCGCGGCTGCTATCAATGTAATCAAGTAGAGCGCTGAGCGAAGAATTGCTCTCCGCTCACTATCCTCTTTCACCGCTCATAAAAATCGACTCATTGGATGTTGCTCACTTGGTTTCGATATCGGGATTTTTCCCAATTGCGCCTCTGTAACTACTCAATTTTTCTCCTTCGCCCGCGTGTTCACAGCCAATTCAGCCGACGATGAATTTATAGCCACATCCGCGGATCAGAGGCGAATCCTCAGGGCTGCGTTGCTTTAGCTTCGCCTATGTTCCCATTCATGTGCCTGGGTTCTTGCCAACGCTCTGGATGCATTCAATTTCTCGAGGTTCGCTTCATGCAGTTTGCCAGCCGCGCATTCGAGTCGAGCGCCGTTTCCGCTCCGCACTTTCCTCTCGCCGCACCATCGCCTCTACTTTGCAGCGCGGATTATCGGGAGACGCGTTTTCAGAGCCCCTCGGCCAGCGCCTGGACTCTTTCTTCATCCAGGCTGCTGCTTGACCTGTCGGTTGCCTTGCTGGTGCTTGCCGTTCTTGCTCTTCCGATGCTTGCCATCGCTATCTGTGTGCGCCTCACATCGCGCGGCCCTGCAATCTTTGCCCAGTATCGCGTTGGACGCGGCGGGCGCCTTTTTCGCATCTACAAATTCCGCACCATGACATTCTCCTCAACACAGAACGGCCCTGGTCTCACCCGCGACAACGATAATCGCATTACTGCCACGGGACGCTGGCTGCGCAAGCTCAAGCTCGATGAGCTTCCGCAGTTCTACAATGTCTTGCGCGGCGAGATGAGCCTGGTTGGCCCGCGGCCCAAGCTGCCAAGGTATGCGGGCATTGCAAATATGCCCTATCGTCCCGGCATTACCGGCGCGGCCTCGCTCGCCTTTCGGAGCGAGGAGGAAATTCTGCGCCGTGTTCACCCATGCCAAATGGATGATTTTTATAATCGGCATATCCGGCCGCTCAAAGCGCGCATGGATATACGCTACATGTGCCGCGCCACATTCGAGAGCGATATGCGCCTGATCATCGCCACATTTTTAGCCTGCATAACGCCCGCTCCTGCTGTCCTTCGCCATGCCCAGGCTCAAACTCTCGCCTTTCCGCCGCCGTCTGTTCATAAGAGCAGCGCGGCGAACTCCTGCGAAACGGCAGTATGACACGTCTTTGTGTTGACGAAAGCGTGTGCTGTCTCATCAGAAGCGGAGCTATGGACGGCGATAGATATCATAGCTGCCGAGTTTGCGATAGGGGAGAAATACCTGCTGAAGTGCTTCCAGCGCGGCCTCGCGCTGCGGGGTTGGATCTTCCTTTAGTTGCAGATTGCGCTTGATGATCAGCCAGCGGATATTGCGGCGCCGCACCTCTTCCACAAGTTGCAGAGGCGAAATCGGATCCGTCGCGTTGTCGAACAGCAAGACCGGAAATTGCGGAATGCGGCCCGTGGCGAAGTAGAACGGATCTTCGCCGGGAGTGAGAATCAGCCCATCGGAGGCTGGAATCTCTCTAGCGGCAAAGCGCAGCAACTCTTCAAAATCAGGCAAATACGAACCAGGAACAGACATCCCCCGCAGCGCAGGAACCGACGAATGCACCACCGAACCTTCAAGCCCAGCGTAGGAGAGGCGTTCTTCGCTTGCCATGTAAAGGCCGCCGCAAATGATGAGCGTTGCCGAGATAATCGCCGCCAAAGCCGGCGCAACAAACTGATTTCGGCGGGTTGCCTTCACAGCTGCGCCTCTCGGCTTAATGGAAGCCAGAAAAACAATCATCTCAGCAATGAGAAGCACGAGCAGCGGCCAAATGGCATAGGTCGATCCCCATAACTGCTGCGAAAGCAATGTGCCGTTGATGGTAACCAGCAGCAGGACGGGCAACAGGGTGCGCAGGCTTAGGCCCCGGCGCAGGTTCCACAGTGTGAGCGCGCTGCTGAGAACTAGCAGAAGCGGCCACAGAGAGAGAAGATCGACGGCACGGTCGTCTGCGTCTGACGAAAAAAAGAGGCTGGTCAGCGTCCAGAGAAACGGTGCAGCCAGCAGTCCCAGCGCCGCCAATCGCACCCACAGCGCCTGAGAGAAACGGCTCTGGAATAGCACAAGAGCCGCAGTAACGCACGGTAGCCACCACAACAGCGAGGGCTCCGCATAAATGTCGAGCATCAGTTGAAAACCAGGCAGCCGTCGCTGGGAGGCGAACTGAATCGTCCAGTGAAGATAGTTGCCCAGCCCCACCGTGAAATGCAGCAGCAGTCCGGCAGTAATAAGTGTCGTTGCAGCGCCGCTAAGAATCGCGCCCGGTGTTGCGCATCCCGTTTTGCGGCGTGCGAGCCTCGCAATCATCAGCAGAAGCACAATAACCACCGCCGCCAGCAGCAGCGGCAGGCCGATGTTCTGCTTGAAGAAGAGGGGAAGCGGAAGCGCCGCGCCCGCAATGAAAGGCCGTAAGAGCGCTCTCACTGGCCTCGATGCGGCAGCCTGCTCATCTGGAGCCCGCTGCAAAAGCAGAATCACAACGAGAATGGAGAAGACACAGTCGCAGTCATAAAAGGGAAACGGTAGGATGCTGTAAATGCCCACCACGGCCAGCGGAGCGGCCAGCAGAAGAGAAGCAGGCCACGCCGCGCGCACCTGCCCGCGCAGTGCATTGAGCGCAATCCGCCAGGTAAGTACAGAGCCCATGCCCCCCACAATTGCGGCGTAGAGAACATGATGAAAAAAAACCCGTCCGGCAAGGCGGATGATGGCGGCCTGAATCAGAAACGTGAGCGGCGCGTGAGCCAGCGGAAAATCGCGATACGGCATCTGTCCCTGAGAGATGCGAACGCTCGTGTCCAGAATGTAGCTCGTGTCCCACAAAATGGCGAGATGCGCGTTTTGCCACAAAACCACCGCCGCGCTGGCCACAAAAAGAGCGGCGGCAGCAATAAGGTCGCGTAAGTTCCAGCGACCCTGGAAAGGCGGAGATTCAAGCTGGAGCATTTTTGGTTGGCGCATGGCGGCTGTCAAGCAGGATTTTCCGTTCAATCCATTGATCTTCAACGCTGCAGGCTGGTAATGCAAATTGAGATGACTGGCGAACCACTGTTGCGGTCTGTTGGGTAAGCGGAGAAGATTCCGCAACTCAATGAATGACTGAAACAATCACATATATTTAATAAATTGAGCGTTTTGACAAAAAACGGCACTTCTTTTAATGTTTGTCTTGATCATGTGCTGATGCTCGCGGCGCGTAGCACACCCACGGAAGCAGACGCCGGGCAGCGTGTAATCCACTCTGTGCCGTACTGGAATCTGAATGAAACCCTATCTTTTTGAACTTTGTGCCGAATCCCTCAGCGCCGCCCATGCGGCTGACCGGGGTGGCGCTGACCGCATTGAACTGTGCATCCGGCTCGATATTGGAGGGATTACGCCCGGCGAGCAGTTGATTACCGACACCCTCCGGGTACTTTCCATCCCCGTTCATGTGCTGATTCGCCCGCGCGGAGGTGACTTTGTATACTCCGCCGCTGAATTTGACCTGATGAAGGAACAGGTGCTGTGGGTCAAACGGGCGGGCGCTGCCGGGGTCGCTTTAGGCGTTCTGCAGGCCGACGGCCGCATTGACGTGACCCGCAGCAGTGAACTTACCGAACTTGCCCGTCCCATGAAAGTGACCTTCCACCGGGCTTTCGACCGGGCGCCGAATCTGAGCGAGGCTCTGGAGGCCGTGATCAGCACCGGGGCCGAATGCCTATTGACCTCGGGCGGAGCGCCGGATGTGCTCACGGGTGCGGAACCGTTGGGGAAGCTGGTCACACAGGCCGGTAACCGTATCCAGATCATGGCCGGAGGCGGACTGAAGCTGGCCTCCATCACCGAGGTTCTAAAGCGTACTGGACTCCGCTGCCTGCATGGTTCACTGACGCGCAGAGCCGGAGAGGTCGTCGCTGGCAACAGCACAGAGGCCTTGGAAGCCGATTTACGCACCGCGATTCGGCTGTTGAGCGGCCATTTCGCGACAAAATAGATACAAATCGCCTCTTTGTACACCCACTTTATCTGCTGACCAAGCAAGCGAATGAATGACCTGCTGCCTCAAGCCGGCAGCAGGTCATTCATTCACTCGTTTGTCTTAACTCAGCAGTGTGCTTCGTCCCTACTCCAGATTGAAGACCACCTTGATGGCCTCGCCCGACTTCAGAAATTCCATGGCCTCGACGAACTGGGAGAGCTTCAGGCGGTGAGTAATCACCGGCTCCAGGTTGAGCTTGCCGCTGGCCAGCAGAGCTTCCATCTGGAACCACGTCTCGTACATCTTGCGTCCATTAATGCCCTGCACCGTGGCGCCCTTGAAGATGATCTCGCGGGCAAGGTCCATCTCAACAGGGCGCGACGGAATCCCCAACAGCGAAGCGCGGCCGCCGGTTCTGAGCAAGTTGAAGCCCAGTTCGATGGCCGTGGGATGGCCGCTCATCTCCAGCAGAACATCCACGCCGGTGCCGCCTGTAGCCTCAAGAACCTGCTCCTTGATATTGTCGTTGGCGGGGTCCAGAACCAGGTCGGCTCCCATGGTGGCGGCCACCTGCCGGCGGTGCGCGT
>Ga0224535_1000209_pt1 | contig 17930 bp, 11 predicted proteins | sample 714E13034metaG_FD_179898 | JGI IMG/M metagenome (GOLD analysis project Ga0224535, IMG submission 179898) | Peat soil microbial communities from Stordalen Mire, Sweden - 717 E1 30-34 | ecosystem: Environmental > Terrestrial > Soil > Wetlands > Peat | place: Sweden: Norrbotten County, Stordalen... | reverse complement strand
GCGAATGCCTTCGTGACTCATGGGTACAGTTTACAGCGGTCGGCAAACAGCGAACCGCAGCCTCAATGGACTGGAAGCAGTTCGCTGCTCGCGCTTGCCGGCTACGGACGGCTGTCGTAGTACAGCTTAAGGGTCAGGATGGCGATGACCAGCACCAGGGTGGCGCCATTTGCGACGATGACGGGGGCTGATTTGATCGCGATGCCATAGGTGAGCCACAGGACAACGCCGAGACCGAAGACCAGGAACATGAACAGGGAGACATCGCGAGCGCTTTTGCGCCTCCAGATGCTATAAAGCTGAGGCACCATGGAAAGCGTTGTGCAAAGGCCGGCAAAGGTGCCGACCGAATTTGCCATCCAACTTACATTCATATTAATGATTTCTCCAGAAGAACCATGCGGCCATAAAGAGGCCGATAAAAATGACCAGCCCGCGGAGTAAAGACTGTGGAACGCGGTGGGATAAGCGGGCCGAGGCGTAACCGCCGATGGCGCAGGTAACCATGGCCAGCAGGCAGTAGCGCCAGACGACCTGGCCGCCGACGACAAAGATGATGAAAGCAACCCCGTTGGCCAGAGTGGTGGAGATCACCTTGAGGGCGTTGATCTCATGCAGATCCCGATAGCCAAAGAGCGAAAGCAGGGTGATGAGCAGAAAGCCCGCACCGGCCCCGAAATAGCCAATTTAAAAGCAGACCGCTACGGTGGCCAAAAATACCGGCAGCCAGCGCGGCGGCTTGGGGGAAGAGAGCGCGGCGCCAGTGCGCCGGGCCAGCCAGCGGGAGACAGGGCCTGTAACAGCGAAGATCGAAGAGGCTATCAGCAGTAGCCAGGGCACCAGATGCAAAAAGGTCATCTGTGGCGTGTTGAGCAGCACAAGAGCGCCCGCCGTGCCGCCGATGAGTCCGGCCACGCTCATGGGCAGAGCCAGGCGGAGGTTCTTGCGGATGTCGTGGCGATAGGCGACCACCGAGGTAAACTGGCCAGGCCACAGAGCCACCGTGTTGGTGGCGTTGGCCTGGATGGGCAGAATCTTCATCCCCAAGATGGCGGGAAAAAGCAAAAACGAGCCACCGCCGGCCACGGCGTTGAGCAACCCGGCCAGAAAAGCAGCCACGGTCAGCCAGAGCCAGTGCCAGTCCATGTAAGAGGGAAGGCTGGAGAGATGGATCATCTCTCTTGATTGTAGAAGGTCAGTGGAGAGGGATCAGATCAGGGGTCAGCAAAGGCGATGATTCTGCCCCTGAATCACTTTACCCGGCGTGCAACTTTGGACAGACCCACTCCCCCTCCGGATAGAAAATGCCGTATAGGGGCTGGAAGGCTCGGAGGTAGACGCATGACGAAGCTCACGTACGCGAAACGGGAAGACCTGCCCAAGGGCGATTTTGTGTTTCCTAAAACCCGGCGCTATCCAATAGAAGACGCCGCTCACGCCCGCGATGCGCTGGCTCGCTCCAGCGGCAAGCCTGAACACGCCGCGGTTGAGGCTGCGGTCAGGCGGAAATTTCCAGAAATTGAGATCGAGAAGTAGATGCTAAGACCACAAGACTGGACGCGGCAATTGAGGGTGGATTTCGGTGAGCCGGGACTGATCCGGGCTTTTGATCTCTTCTAAATGATTGAAACAAAAATACATATTTATCTGCTCAAAAATATGAGCGCAAATTGCGCATATTTTCTGAATTATTTGCGATATATTCATATCAGATTTATTGAGTGGCTTGGGCTCAGGTTTCAAGCCAATAGATTTTCAATCCATCAGGAGATAAAGAATCATGACAATCACTCGTTGGGACCCATTCCGGGAAGTCGTCGCTTTGCAGAACCGCGTCAACTCTTTGTTCCGCGATCTGAACGAAGGGGAGGACCCGGTGGCGGCTGTCGGCTTTGTGCCGCCAGTCGATATCTATGAAGACGCACAGAAGGTCGTGCTCAAACTCGAAGTTCCAGGCATCGACCAGAAGGATCTGGATGTGCGGATCGAGGACCACACGCTGACGGTGAAGGGCGAGCGCAAGTTCGAGACAGAGGAGAAGGAGCAGAACTTCCATCGGATCGAGCGGCGCTACGGCAGCTTCTATCGTGCTTTCACGCTTCCCTCTACAGTCGATACGGAGAGTGTGGCAGCGAGCTACAATGCCGGTGTGTTGAAGCTGGAGCTGACCAAGAAACCGGAAGCGCAGCCAAAGCAGATCGCAATCAAAGTAGCGTAAAAACAGTGGTCAGTTCCCGGTGGTCTGAAGTGAGCATCGGCATACAGGACAAGGCGGGCAGAATGATGAAGGCTCCGAAACTGCTAAGTCCTGATCGTTGCAACTTGTCGATCGGAAGCTGGCTACTGACCACTGACAACTATCTACTGAGGTGAACATGGCTATTCGTTGGGAAAAACTGACCGTCAAGTCGCAGCAGGCGATGGAACAGGCACAGGCACGGGCAACCGAACTTGGAAATCCTGAAGTGCTGCCGGTACATCTATTGCTGGCGCTCATTGAGGACCGCGAGGGTGTGATTCCCGCTGTCCTTGAAAAGATTGGTGTGCCCATCGAACGGCTGGAAAACGATCTCCACCAGATCGAGGAAAAACTGCCTCGGGTGGGTGGAGCGGCCGCGCAGGCAGGCCTGAGCCAGGCGCTCAACAAAGTGCTGGACCAGGCTTTCCACGAGGCTGCGAACTTCAAGGACGAGTACGTCTCCACAGAACACCTGCTGCTGGGGACGGCTCACTTGAAGGGCGAAGCCGCACGCGAGGCGCTGGTGGCTGTGGGCGCGACACACGAGGCGATCTTGCAGGCGCTGACCGCTGTGCGCGGGACACAACGCGTAACGGATCAGAATCCAGAGGGGAAATTTCAGGCGTTGGAAAAATACGGCCAGGATCTGACGGAACTGGCCCGGCGCGGCAAGTTGGACCCGGTCATCGGCCGCGACGAAGAGATTCGCCGCGTGATCCAGGTGCTGAGCCGGCGCACCAAAAACAATCCTGTGCTGATTGGCGAACCGGGCGTAGGCAAGACAGCCATCGTCGAGGGCCTGGCGCGGCGCATTGTCTCCGGCGACGTGCCGGAGAGCCTCAAGGACAAGCGGGTAATCTCGCTGGACCTGGGTTCGATGCTGGCTGGGGCGAAGTTTCGTGGAGAATTCGAGGACCGGCTCAAAGCGGTGCTGAAGGAAATTGAAGAATCAAACGGCGAGATCGTGCTGTTTATCGACGAGCTGCACACGATTGTTGGAGCGGGCGCGGCCGAGGGAGCCATCGACGCCAGCAATATGCTGAAGCCGGCGCTGGCTCGCGGCGAACTGCGGGCCATCGGCGCAACCACGCTGAACGAGTACCGCAAGTACATTGAGAAGGACGCGGCGCTGGAGCGGCGTTTTCAGATTGTCTATGTCGGCGAGCCGAACGTCGAGGACACAATCGCCATCCTGCGCGGACTGAAGGAACGCTACGAAGCGCACCACAACGTGCGCATCAAGGACGCGGCCATCGTCGCTGCCGCAACGCTTTCGCATCGCTATATCAGCGACCGCTTTTTGCCCGACAAGGCTATCGACCTGGTGGACGAGGCCGCGGCTTCACTGGCCATCCAGATCGGCTCGGTGCCTACGGAGATCGATCAACTGGAGCGCGAGGCCACGTCGCTGGAAATCGAGAAGGCGGCGCTCAAGCGCGAGACAGACGCCAACAGCATCGAGCGGCGGAATGTAGTCGAACGCGAAGTGGCGCAGTTGCATGAGAAGATTACAGCCCTCCGCGCCCGCTGGACGAAAGAGCGCGAGGCCATCAGCCATGTAAGCGCGCTGAAAAAGAAGATTGAGGCGTTGCGCTTCGAGGCAGAGGAACAGACGCGCAAGGGGCAATTGGACCGCGCCGCGCAGATTCAATACGGTGAGCTGCCGAAACTGGAAGCCGAACTGAAGAAGTTGAATGCGGTACAGGACGGAGCGCAAAAGGACGGAACTGTCGCGCGCATGTTGAAGGAAGAGGTTGATGAGGAAGACATTGCCAACATCGTGAGCAAGTGGACGGGAATTCCCGTTTCGCGGATGCTCGAAGGCGAGGTGACCAAGCTCGTCGAAATGGAGAAGCGTCTGCGGGAGCGGGTGATCGGGCAGGATGCGGCATTGACCGTCGTGGCCAATGCGATTCGCCGCTCGCGCGCGGGATTGAGCGATCCGCGACGGCCGATTGGCTCTTTCATTTTTCTAGGCCCAACGGGCGTGGGCAAGACGGAGACCGCGCGCGCGCTGGCCGAGTTTATGTTCGATGATGAGCAGGCGATGGTGCGCATCGATATGAGCGAGTACATGGAGAAGCACTCCGTGGCAAGGCTGATCGGCGCGCCTCCGGGTTACGTGGGCTACGACGAGGGCGGCCAACTGACCGAAGCTGTCCGACGCAGGCCCTACGCGGTAATTCTCTTCGACGAGATCGAAAAGGCGCATCCGGATGTCTTCAACATTCTGCTCCAGGTGATGGACGATGGACGGCTGACCGACGCCAAGGGCCGTACGGTGGACTTCAAGAACACGGTGCTGATTATGACCTCGAACCTGGGCGCGCATCTGCTGCGCGGCGACGCGCTCAAGAGCGCGCACGACTTCGATGCCGCGCGCGAACCGGTGATGCGCGAACTGCGCGAACACTTCCGGCCGGAGTTTCTCAACCGCGTGGACGACATTGTGATCTTCCGTCCGCTGGGCGCGGCGCAGATGAGCAAGATTCTCGACCTGCGGCTGAACGAGTTGAGCAAACTGCTCGAAGACCGGCAGATTTCGCTCGAACTGACCGAACCGGCGCGGCAACTGATTCTGACTTCGGGCTCCGACGCGGCGTATGGCGCACGTCCGCTGAAGAGAGCCTTGCAGCGCATGATTCAGGATCCGCTGGCTATCAAGATTCTCAACGGCGAAGTGCTGCATGGCGCGCACGTGCGCATCGACGTGGACCACGCCACAAACCAGTTGAAGTTTGAGCCGATGAGCCGGGAGGCGATGGCGTAAGCACCTGCGGTGCGGCAGACGCTCGCTATTCGCTCGCACAGGCTTCTCGGCATCCCACCCTTCGCAAGAAAAAAGCGAAGGATGGGGCACCCGGCGTAAAGGCAGCGAGTTAGCAAGTCAGCGAAAAGGCTCCGCGATGCGGAGCCTTTTCTGTCAGCGAGTTAGCGCGACCAAATCACTTCATCTATTGTCGCAACTCCACCAGCGTGGCACCTTGGCCGCCTTCGTTCTGCGGGGCTTCGGCGATGGTGGCGACATGGGGATGGGACTTGAGGAATTCGCGGACACCGCGGCGGAGGATGCCGGCGCCGTGGCCGTGGATGACGCGGACGCGGGGCAGGCCGGCGAGGAAGGCGCGGTCAAGGTACTTCTCCAGCTCCCCGGTGGCCTCGTCCACGGTGCGGCCGATGAGGTTGATCTCCATGCGCAACTCGTCGGTGTTGGCGCTGGTGATGGTGACGTGAACGCCCTTCTGTTTGCGGGCGGCAGCTAGCGGATCGGCGCGCTTCCCCTCCTGCGCAGGATCTGCACCAAAGGGCTGCGGCTCGCAGAGTTCGTCGCGCTTGACGCGCATTTTGATGGGGCCGAGAGCAACTTCAAAGAGGTCTTTCTCGATCTCGCGCTGCACGGTGGCCACCTTATTCATCGATTTGATGCGGACCTGGTCGCCGGCAGCGATGTGCTTGAGGAGGTGCGGCTGGGCATTCTGGTCGCCAACATCGGCTCCGGTGCGGTGGGCGACGACGGTCTGGTTAAAGCTCTCCTGAAACTCGCGGCGCAGGCGCAGGATGCGGCGTTCGGCTTCCTTGGATAATTTTTGCTGCGCGGCGCGGTCTTCGATGGCGCGCACCGTCTCGCGCATCTGGAACTCGAAGTCCTTGAGCAGCGAGGCCAGCTTTGTTTCCAGTTCCCGCGTGTGGTTGCGCAGCTCGACGTCGCCCTCACGGGCGAGCCGCGCCCGCTCCTGATTCAGCGCGTACTGCTCGGTACGGGCGGCCTTGCGGTCCTCTTCGAGTTGAGTGAGTTCGCTGTGCAGCTTATCGAGGAAGCGGGAGATGTCCTGCTGCTGCGAGCCGAGGCGCTGGCGGGCGGCAACGATGATGGCGGCGTTCAGGCCCAGCCGTTCGGCGGTTTGTATCCCAGCAGACGCACCGGGAACGCCAAGGCGTAGTTGGTAGTTGGGCGCGAGTGTGAGTTCGTCCACGCCAGCCGCGGCGTTCTGCACGCCTTCAGTGTTGGCGGCATAGACCTTGAGCGAGGTGTGGTGCGTGGAGATGAGCGACCATGCGCCTGCCGTCAAAAAGTGGCTGGCAATGGCGACAGCGAGAGCCGCGCCTTCCTCGGGATCAGTGGAGGAGCCAAGCTCGTCGAGCAGCACCAGGGATTTGCTTCCTGCCAGACGCGAGAGGCGGTCGAGATTGGTGATGTGCGCGGAAAATGTGGAGAGTTCAGCCTCGATGGATTGCGCATCGCCGATGTCAGCCAGGAATGCGGTGAAGACGGGAAAGCTAGCGGCTGTGGCGGGAATGGGGAGACCGGCCTGAGCCATCATCGCCAGCAGGGCCGTGGTCTTGAGCGTAACGGTTTTGCCGCCGGTGTTGGGACCGCTGATGATGAGCTGACGCTCGGCTGCGGTGAGTTCCAGAGTGAGCGGGACGACGTGCCCGCCAGTGGAGCGGAGATGCCTTTCGAGGAGCGGATGGCGAGCGGCGTCGAGGCGCAGAAGTTCGGGCGCGATGGAGGGAGCCACACAATCATAGTCACGGGCGAAGCGGGCGCGGGCCTGGAGGCTATCAACCAGCGCAAGCACACGAGCGCCCTCGACCAGCGCATGAGCGTAGCCGCCCACCTGGCGGGTAAGGGCCATGAAGATGCGATGAATCTCGGCCTGTTCTTCCTCGATGAGGCGGACCAGTTCATTGTTTTGCTCGATGGTTTCCAGAGGCTCGACGTAGACGGTTTGCCCCGAGGAGCTGACGCCATGCACTACGCCCGAAACGCGCCTCTTGAGCTCGCTGCGGACGGGAATGACGAAGCGGTCGCCGCGGATGGTGATGAGGTCTTCTTGGGTTGCACCGTCACTGGAGAGCTTGCGCAAGGCGGCGCGCAGGCTTTCCTCGATGACCCGCTGCTGGCGCTCCTGGTCGCGGCGGATGCGGCCCAGCTCGGGCGATGCGTTATCGGCCAGCGAGCCGTCGGGCTGAATGGTGCGCTCGATTGCCTCAGCCAACGGGCGCAGGCTGCCAGAAAGCGCCGACGAAAGCTGGGTGAGACCAAAGAGCTTGCCGGCCACGCGCGCCGGGGGCGATTGCAAGAGCGATTGCCAGGAGGCCACGTCGTTGGCCAGGCGGGCGACGGCTTGCAGCTCATTGGCTTCCAGGGCGGCGCCGGGAATCTGAGCTTTGGCGGCCAGTTGCGTCGGGTCGAAGAGACCGCCGACGGGGATGGAAGTCTGCTCGGCAAGCAGCAGCCGGAGTTCGCCGGTGAGCTGATGCTGGCTGGCGATCCAGGCTTCGTCGGTGGAGGGCTGCAAGTCCAGGATTGCCTGGCGGCCGACCGGCGAGGCGGCAAAGCCAGCCACCAAGGCCAGCAGCGGCTCCCACTCAAGAGCGGCAAAATCGGCGTGTTCCACGGGCGACGGGATGGAATCAAGTAGAGGCATGGGTTTTCTGTACTGAAACTATCTTAGCGGGCCTGGGGTTGAGCCTCCTCCGGCGAGAGCGCTTTCAGGCGGAAACTGCTGTGGGTTTCAAGTCGCCTTCCCACCGCGCGACGACGGCGGCGGCCATGCAGTTGCCAATGACATTCAAACCGGTGCGGCCCATGTCCATGAGCGTGTCAACGCCGAGCAGCATCAGAACGGCGCTGGAGGGAATCTGAAAGGAACCAGAGACAGCAAGCAGAACGACGAGCGTGGCGCGGGGCACGCCGGCGATGCCTTTGCTGGTAAGCGCCAGCGTGGCAAGCAGGACGATCTGCTGGCCCACGGAGAAATGGAGGCCCGCGGCCTGGACGGCAAAGAGGGCGGCCATGGAGAGATAGATGGTGGAACCGGTCAGGTTGAAGCTGTAGCCGGTGGGGATGACGAAGGAGACAATCCAGCGCGGCACGCCAAACTCTTCCATGCGCTCCATCGCCAATGGCAATGCGGCCTCCGACGATGTTGTGGCAAAGCCGAGGGCGGCGGGTTCGGCCACCGCGGCGGCGAAACGACCGATGGGAATGCGGGCCAGGAACAGGATGGGCACAAGCACCACGAGCACGAAGATGACGAGGGTAACGTAGTTGGTGGCCAGCAGCTTGACCAGCGGCAGCAGCGTGGCCAGGCCCATGCTGCCCACCGTATAGGCCAACGCGGCACCAGCGGCGACCGGCGCAACGACCATGACGATTCGTGTGAGGCGGAACATGGTCTCAGTAAGCGACTGCAAGACAGAGAGCAACGGAGTGCGCTTCCGCTCCGGCAGGCTGGCCAGCGCCACACCGAAGAGCAGCGCGAAGACGGCAACTTGGAGAATCTGGTTCTCGGCGACGGACTTGGCGATGTTCTCCGGGAAGACGTTGAGCACAATCTGCTGCCAGCCTTGCGGTTGGGCGACAGGCACGGCTGCCTGGGTGGATGCGGGCAGCGTAACGCCGGCTCCGGCCTGGGTGAGATTGATGGCGACAGCGCCCAGAATCAGGCCGATGGTGGTTACGACCTCGAAAAAGATGATTGATTTGACCGCTACACGGCCCACGCCGCGCAGTTCGTTGTGGCCGGCGATGCCGGTGACGATACCGCCGAAGATGAGCGGCGCGACGATCATGCGAATGAGACGCAGGAAAATGTCGGCGAGGAAGTGGGTCTGGGTTGCGATTTGGGGAGCGTCGACGCCTAGTTCGGCGCCGGCGAGCATTGCAAAAAAGGTCCAGGTAAGCAGGGAGCGGCGGCGGGCGACGAAGGGAAGGAAGAGACCGAGGCCAATCCAGCGAAGGCTGACGGCAAACTCAACGCGGAAATGAGAGAAGCCAGCGACATAACCAGCGGCAAAGAGCAGGGCTGCTGCCATGGCAAGCGCGCGAAAAGCTGCGCGGCTGGATTGCGAAAGAGGAGGAGCGGAAGTTGGCGTCATTGATGGGCCTTGTAAGTTCAACGACCCATTATCCTATGGCGATCCCCGTTTGCGCTTGGGCAGAAGCAAACGCCGCCGCTGGCACTCTGGTAAAACGGGCTCCCAATTTGCTGGATTCCGAGGAATCTAGCTGTTCGCATCAGAGGAGGCGGCCGCAGCGGCAGGGCAAACCGCTCCGCAGTTTCCGCCGCAAGGCGTCTTGACCTTGGGCGGGGCATACGCGGCGGCAGGCGCGGCGCTCTTGCCCGCGTAGTCGTTCACATACCAGCCAGAACCCTTGAACTTGAAGGCTGGCGCAGTGAGCGGACGCTCGAGAACACCATGACACTTGGGGCAGACAAGCTCCGGTTTTGATTTGAAGTGCTGAATCTTTTCAAAGCGATGACCACACTGGGTACAACGATATGCATACAACGGCACAATCTTTACCTCTTGAGGACAAACAGTCGACTATCTCTATTGTATCGCCAAGGCGGCAATACCGCGCAAAAAGCCGCCCTGGCGTAAGTCGCCGGTTCGCCACGCGGAAATTTCAATGCACGGCGATGAGAACGGATGCCGAGTGGTTCTCCCATTCCAGCGTGAGCTTTCCGGTTGTGCCGCCGAGATCCGTGATGGTGTATTTCAGGTTCTCGACCAGCGCGGGCGGCTTGATCATCGTCATCTTCACACGGCCCAGATCCTGCGTCTTGTCATATGCCAGGCCCGACTGGCCGGTCTGCTTGTTGACAATCAGCACCCAGTTGTCGGGATCGGAAATGTCCACAAACAGGCTGTAGTCACCCTTGGGAACCTTCAGGCCGTCCACGGTCAGGTCCGCCTCAGTGTGCAACTTGGTGGCGGCATTGGCGCCAGCGCGCCAAACCGGATAGCCGCGGTTCGTGCTGATAAGCCCATCCTTGGTGAAGATGTGGCCTTCGCGGCCCTTCACGCCGGGAGAGCAGTAGGCGATGGTGATGGCTTTGCCGGCAATGGCCGCCGACTCGGTGACCGCCGGACTAGCTGGCGGGGCCTTGGGCGGGGCTTGCTGAGCAAATAGCGTGGCGGCAACGATCAGAAGGCTCGACGAGATCAAAAGACTCTTCATGGTGGTTATCTCCGTGAGGAAGAACCCTTGCCGGGAGGGCGAGGGCCGACGCGATGATTGTCGCACCGGCAGACCCTGTTTGGGAAACCATGTTTGGAACCAGTTGTCATGGAGGCGGACTTGCAGACCCCGCAGATTCACGGTGTGCGTGTTCCCGTGAAGGATGGGTGCGGAAGTTATTGATTTTGAACTGGTTCGGTATGCCTTCACGGCTTCACCGGTTTAATGTGTTTGTGCTTCCGTGGAATAGGCTCTTGTAAGTATTTGATTTTACGCTGGTTAGTAGTAGCTCCACAGTTTCACCTGCAAAAACGCAAAAAATTTTCGGGGCTACGGTCCTCTCAAATCTGCCGCAAAATCGGAGTTCGCGTGGTTCGCGGAGTTGTAAAGAGCGCGAGACTGGGGCTGGCGGGCGCATTACTCTGGACTTCTCCGGTGGAAGAGGGATTTCGCTCAGTTTTCATCTACCTATCAGTGTGCGCCAGTAGAGGGCTATTTTCGGCAAGTGGGGTGGGAGCGGGTTAGCAAGTCAGCAAGTCAGCAAGTTAGCGAGTCAGCAAGTCGGCGGGAGCCTGCGGCCCGAGTGCACCCCGGTGTTTTTGCCGGGGCGATGGTCAAGGTCTTCCACCCTTCCCGCAAAAAGAGACGAAAAGGATGGGGCACTCGGCACCACCCGCCCGCTCATCGCGAAAAACTGCGATGAACGGAGCACAGCTTTCCATGCCCATTGTGATTCTTCACCGCTGATGAGCGGGGCACCTGCCAAAAAGAAACGGAAAGGATGGGGCACCTTCACTTTTTTGGTTAGTTAATGAGTGGTAATGAGTGGGGCCCCCGATCTTATTGCGGAATGCTGGCCTTCAATATTTCCACAGTTCCATCGTCGCGGTTTTTCGTCAGCGCGGTGTATTCTCCGTCGTGCTCGCAAACAAGCGATGCTTTGGGACCATCCGCCGATTTTTCAACCTTTCCCAGTACGCTGCCATCGTTGGGATTGAAGATCAGGACCGGTCCTGGTTTGATGACGAATCCCTTCGGCACATTCTCCTCGTCTTTTTGGGGCACCTTGAAACCGCCTCCCGAGGTATTGAACTTCCAACTTTTTCTGCTGATGGAGAGCGGCTCTCCCAGGAAAAAACCCTCTGGAATCTGCAACGGATAGACGCGAACTATGCCATGCTCATTGACTTCGATGATTGGCTGTCTTGTAAAAGTGGGAAGCAGTAACAAGTTCTGCCCGTAAGGAACGATCTTCATCATCCCCAGCGCTCCAGACTTGTTCTGCACCATGCTGGAGAGCATCTGATCCTGCTGGGCGTTCTTGCTCAGGTTATAGTCCTCATCGAAGAGCCGAATCTCGCGTACCGTATCTCCGCTCTGATCCACAACCAGCAGCCGCGCGGATTGATCGCGGATATCCACCCCGATTGCCAGCAGGTTGCCGGATTCGTAAAGGCCCAACGCGGTCACTTGCAGGCCATCTCCGGGCAGCCGCACAGCCTTTTGCAATGCGCCTTTGCGGTCATAAATCAAGGCCAGTTCGACTTGATCCGGCGTCGGGTCCGAGAGACTTGCTTTGATAGGAGTGGCAAGCACCAGTGCCACGACCCGCGTATCGTTCGCAAAAAAGCGGAATGGTTGAGTGATTACGTCGTAACCCGGCAGATGGCCGGGACTGAAGCGGATCGACTGTCCCGACGGATCGAGCGAATGCAGCGCCAACAACCCCATGTGATCGCTCTGGGCGTCAGTGACTTCGAGGAAGATCGTGCCGTCCTCGTCACAACTCGTAATTCCGCCCATCACCGTGCCGCTGCCGCCGAGCGTTGTTTTCTGCGGCTTGCCAAACTCCAGCGTGTAGTGGGGAATGGCGTCTTCTGACTTAGAGACTTCTTTGTTTGTGGAAGTCTTGCCTGGATCCTGCGCCAGCGCGCAAAATGCCGCAGTGCAGAAAAGAACGAACAATACGAAATTGCGTGATGAACTCATTCTCCGCTCCTCCAGTTCTCGAAGTACGACAAACGCAAACTTCTTTTGCTGATATTCAGAAAGAGAAAGTCTGAACCTTCTGTGGCAAATGCTCGTAAGTGATAAGCCGCAGCAATTTTTACGTGAAGGAGTCTACACCCCTACCAATTGGTAATGTCAAGCGTGCTTGCACTATTTATATGTACGCAAGAGCGAGCAGGACGCGGAAAAACTCTAGTTTCGGCTGAAGTTGGCGGAAAGAGTCCTTCCGGGCTAAAGCCAGCGTTAATTCTGTCGGCGTTATGCAGGGGTTGAAACCCCCGCCTCCCTCCGGAATGAATTTTTCCGCAGCCTTTGAAGGTATGCACTTTCAAAGCGGCGAAAGCGAATGCAGATCCTTCGACTCGCTACGCTCGCTCAGAATGACAGCTTGATTATTGATTATTCACTCAGGATGACAGGCAGATGATTGGCGCTCGCACGGAATGACAGCATTGTTCATGGCTGATGGATTCCCAGGTCTCAAAATCGAGACCTGGGGCACCCAGAGTTTGTGGATGGAAACGGGTGAAAGACAACGTACCTGAGTTATTTGTGGACGGGAACGGATGAAAGACAATGTACCTGAGTTATTGGTTGTTACTCGTTGGCGGTGGAGGTGACTTCATGGAGCCAGCCGGGGGATTTCAGTAACTCGCGGGGACGGGAGCCGTCGGCAGGGCCTACCAGGCCGTCGGACTCCATCAGGTCGATGAGATGGGCGGCGCGGCCGTAGCCGATTCTCAGACGGCGCTGGAGCAGCGAAGTGGATGCCTTGCCGAACTCGAAGACCAGGCGGACGGCGTCGTCGAAGAGGGGGTCGTTTTCGTCGGGGTCGGGGTTGGAGCCGTCCACCTGGGCGCGCTCGTCCTTGGGTGATTCGAGGAAGCCTTCGACGTACTCGGCCATGCCTTGCGCCTTCCAGAAATCGACCACCGCGGCGGTTTCCTTCTCGCTGACGTAGGGAGCGTGGAGGCGCATGAGGCGGCTGGTTCCGGGAGGCAGGAAGAGCATATCGCCGCGGCCCAGAAGCGCCTCGGCGCCGTTGCTGTCGAGGATGGTGCGCGAATCGACCTTGGTGGCCAGGCGGAAGCTGATGCGGGTGGAGATGTTGGCCTTGATGAGGCCGGTGATGATGTCCACGCTGGGGCGCTGGGTGGCGAGAATCAGGTGAATGCCGACGGCGCGGGCCATCTGCGCGAGGCGGGTGATGGATTCCTCGACGTTGGCGCGGTCGAGCATCATCAGGTCGGCCAGCTCGTCGATGATGATGACGATATAGGGCAGCGGATGCTCGTCCTCGTCCGAATCAAAGAGCGAGGGGGTGGCGCCGTCGAAGAGCTTGTTGTAGTGGTCGATGTTGCGCACGCTGCGGCTGGCGAGCAGCTTGAGGCGGCGCTCCATTTCGCGGACGGCGTTGCGGAGGGCGTTGGCGGCCAGCTTGGGCTCGGTGATGATGGGCGTGAAGAGGTGGGGAATGCCTTCGTACATGCCCAGTTCGACGCGCTTGGGATCGACGAGAATGAGCCGCACCTGCGCGGGGGTGGTGCGGTAGAGCAGGCTCATGATCATGGCGTTGATGGCCACCGATTTGCCCGAGCCCGTGGAGCCGGCGATGAGCACGTGAGGCATTCCGGCCAGATCGGCGGTGATGATGCGGCCGTTGATGTCCTTGCCCATGGAGATGGTGAGGCGCGATTTGGCTTTGTGGAAGGCTTCCGCTTCGAGGCAGTCGCGCAGATGGATGGTCTCTCGGCGGTGGTTGGGCACCTGGATGCCGACGGTGTTCTTGCCGGGAATGCGCTCGATGAGGATGCTTTCAGCGCGCATGGCCAGGCAGAGGTCGTCGGCGAGGCCGGTGACGCGCGAGTACTTGACGCCGGCTTCGGGCTTGAACTCGTAGGTGGTGACCATGGGTCCGGGGTTGATCTGGACGACCTGGCCGCGCACGTCGAATTCGGCGCATTTCTCCACCAGCACACGGGCCTCTTCGCGCAGTTCGTCCTCGCGGACGGCCTGGGGACCATCGCCGGGATTCAGCAGCGTGGTGGGCGGCAGCTTGAAGCCGCTGACCTTTTTGGGTGCGACGGCGGCAGGGTGCAGCTCAGCGTCAGCGCGCTCGTGGATGGCGATGTTCTCAGCGGGCTGGCCGGTTGTGGGCGCAAAAGCGGGAGGGGCGGCGGGCGGCTCAAACCGGGTGGCTCCAGAGGGCGCATCAACAGGCCGCGGAGGAACAAGCTGGGGCTGCGCGGGCGAGGCTGACGCCGCTGCCGCGACGGCCGCAACTGGAGTCGCGACGGGGATTGGGACCGGGACCGGAATGGGTGGCGCAGGCGCGGGATCCGTGGCGGCGCGTTCCCAAATGCTGGGTTTGAAAGCGGCCCTGCGCGGTGATCCTGCGCTGGCGTCGTCTTCCTCCGAAAGGAGCGGAGCGCGTTGGAAGGCTGGAATGTCTTGCGGGTCGGTCTCGTGGATGCGCTGGCGATGGAAGAGGCGGGCAAAGAAGCCGGGACGCGGTTCCAGCGGCGCTTGTCGCGAATCCACCTCCGGCGGGATCTCCGGAAGAAGCTGCGGGGAAACGAGATGCGGCGATGCGGCGGGGCGTTTTTCCAGCTCGCGCCGGTCCTCGCGCTCGGCGATTCGCTCCTGCTTGCGTTCCGCGCGCTCTTCGCGCCAATTACGCCAGCGATCATGGGCGGAGACGAAGTTGCGCCAGCGGTTCTGGATGCCCTCCTTGATGACCCAGAAGCTGACGGCCGAGGCAAAGACGATTCCGGTTGCAGCCAAGGCGCCGGCCACCAGCCATGCGCCCTGGATGTTCAGGTAACGCACCAGCAGATCAGCCATGAGCATCCCGGAGACGCCCTCGATGGGCCTTCCCTGCCAGAGCAAGCGCCAGGGCAACAGTCCGAGAACGGCGGGGAAAAACACCAGCGCCAGAATAGTTCCGATCCAGCGCAGCCACGCCGAGCCGCCAGGACGGGAACGCATCCAGGTCCAGCCCAGCCCGCCCAGCCACAGAGGCAGGAAAAAGGCGGTCAGGCCAAGCGATTGCACCATCACGTCGCCGAAGTACGCGCCGAAGAGGCCAATCCAGTTGTGGGGCCGGGGCAGGTTGCCAGCGGTGTTCAGCGAGGGATCAGTGGGTTGGTAAGTAGCCAGCGCGAGGAGGACGAGAACCGCGGCCAGCACCAATCCCAGGCCTAAAAAAATATTCAAAGGCCGGCTGCGCGTTGGCGCAAGAACAATGCGAATGGGTTTCATGGCAAGGGCGCTCCGTCTCGATGGCCGCTCTGGAAATCTGCCGCGAGCGAGCTGATGGAGCTCACGAAGAGTCCCGGAACAATCTCTATTATCCCAGCCGGCGAGGCGAAATTTGGGCAAAAGTGGGCGGGAGGAACCTTGCTGGCAACCCCCGCCGGATTGGGTTGGACGGGGTTCAACAGGCTGCGGAAAAAGGATGAGTTTCGAGTAAAGCGCACGAAGAGCATCCCTCGGGGGCTAAAGCCCGCCCTTTATTATCAGCATGTTGCGGCACGACTAAAGTCGTGCCCTGACACAAAACTCCTTTTCGAAAGACATTCCACGAGTTTTTCCGCAGCCTGTCAAGCTCCGATAAACCGGGTTCCCCACAGCAGCAGCGCCGAGCCCAGCAGGATGCGGTAGATGGCGAAGAGGGTAAAGCCGTGCTTGCGCACCCAGTAGAGGAACCACTCCACTACGCCCAAAGCCACGAAGAAGGAGACCGCAAAGCCGATGAGCAGCACGAGCCAGTGGTTGGTGGTCATTACGACGTGGGCGGCGCCACCGCCGCTGGGAAAGACTTCCTTTTTCAGATCCCAGATGGTCGCGGCGATCATGGTGGGAATCGAAAGCAGGAAGCTGAACTCCAGCGCCGCTGGACGATCCAGGCCGACGATCTGGCCGGCGGCAATGGTGGACATGGAGCGCGAGGTTCCGGGGAAGACCGCCGAGAGCGTCTGGCAAAGACCAATCCAGATGGCTTGCGGCAGGCTCATCTCCTCCACGTGGGTGGTGCTGGCCTCACGGTGGTCACTCCAGGCATCGACGATCCACATCACAACGCCGCCGATGAGCAGCGCCAGGGCCATCACCTTCAGGCTGCCCAGGTTCTTCTCGCTCCACTTGTGCAGCAGCAGTGCGGGCACCGAGGTAAAGGCAAAGGCGATCAGCGTCAGAGAGATGGGGTGGTTCAGCCAGTTGCGGTCGCCATTTTCGCCCTTGGGAAAGGTGCGGATGAAGTCCACAATCCGGCTCAGGAAGAGCAGCAGCAGCGCGAGGATGGCGCCCAACTGAATGACGATGGTGTACATCTTCCAGTAGGCGTCGTCCAGCGGGATCTTCATCAGGGCTTCGGTAATGCGCAGGTGCGCCGTCGAGCTGACCGGGAGAAACTCGGTCAAGCCTTCCACAATGCCCAGCAAAACGGACTGAAGAAATTCGTTCAAGAAGCCTCCGAGGCGTGGCAAGTTCGAGGCGGGCGAGAGCGCGCAGAAATCCGCGAGCAGCTCACTCCCGTTCAATGCCGCAGGCTAAAATGCTTTCTTCCATTTGAACACGAGCGCCGCGGCTCGGCCCGTGAAATCCTGCTGAAGAAACTTATGCATCAACTTCGCGGCTTGTTTGCGCGTTGTTGGCGAGTACGGAAACGTCTGGGAGATCCCTGATTATTCAGGATGCGCTTTCCATGAGCACTTCGGCCAGCAGCGCGGGCGCCACGTTGCCGCCGCTGACGATGGCCACGGCCCTGCGGAAGGTGGGCAACTCCTTGGCGTGGAAGAGCAGGGCAGCAGTGGCTACCGCTCCGCTGGGCTCGGGAACCAGCCGCGTCACGGCGACAATGGCCCGCATGGCGGCGCGAATCTCCGCTTCGGTGACGGTGATGATGCCATCCACAAAGGCCTGGATATAAGCAAAGTTGCGCTTGCCCACGCTCTGGGTGCGCAGGCCATCCGCGATGGTGCGGCTGGTCAGCTCTGCTCCCCACGTGACGATGGAGCCGGTGCGGAAGCTTTCGGCGGCATCGCCAGCCAGCTCCGGCTCGACGCCGTAGACCTTGGCCTCGGGCTGCAACTGCCTTACCGCCGCAGCCACGCCGCCCAACAGGCCGCCGCCGGAGACCGGCGCCAGAACCAGGTCCACATCGGGCAGTTGCTCAACAATTTCCAGACCGCAGGTGGCCTGGCCGATGATGATCTGCTCGTCGTCGTAGGGCGGCACCATCACATAGCCGTGCTCGCGGACCAACTTCTGGGCCATGGCCAGCCGCTCGCTGGAAGCCACGCCCACATCCACGATTTCAGCGCCCAGCGCCAGCGTGCCTGCGCGCTTGATGGCCGGCGCGTTCGAGGGCATCACGATGATGGCTTTGGCTCCCACCTCGCGCGCCGCGTAGGCCACGCCCTGGGCGTGGTTGCCGCTGGAATAAGTGATGACGCCGTGGGCGATTTCCTCGGGGGTAAGCTGGAGGATTTTGTTCGCCGCGCCGCGAATCTTGAAGGCGCCAACCGGCTGGAGGCTCTCGGCCTTGAGCCAGATTTCCTTCGATGTGCCGTAGCCGGAAAGGCCGGGGAATGAGGCGTGGACGAGCGGGGTTTCTACAGCGATACAGGCGATGCGGGCCGCCGCGGCGCGAATTTCAGCGATGGAAACCAGTTGTTCTGCCATGCGGTCATTATCTACTTCGGGCTG
>Ga0224535_1000208_pt1 | contig 17945 bp, 16 predicted proteins | sample 714E13034metaG_FD_179898 | JGI IMG/M metagenome (GOLD analysis project Ga0224535, IMG submission 179898) | Peat soil microbial communities from Stordalen Mire, Sweden - 717 E1 30-34 | ecosystem: Environmental > Terrestrial > Soil > Wetlands > Peat | place: Sweden: Norrbotten County, Stordalen... | reverse complement strand
CCGGCGGCCACAATCCATGCGGCCTTCATCTGCGGGAGACCGGCAATCTTGCTCAAACCGCTCACTACGAAAACCGAAACGCCATCAAGCCCCGCGGCAAAGCTCGCCGGCGCTGCGCCCAAGCTGTAGTCGAGAAAGACCTCATCCACAATCAGCGCCAGATCGAACTCCCGGCAGAGCCGCGCCAGTTCCTCAGCCTCCCACGGCTTGGTGAAGTGGCCGGTGGGGTTGTTGGGATGCACCAGGACGATGGCCCGCGTCGCGGGCGTAATGGCGCGGCGGAATCCCTCCGGCTCAATCTGCCAGCCGTAGTCGTAAACCAGCGGGGCCGCTTTCAGACGCACATCGTCCAGTCCGGCTAAAAAATCGAAGAGCGGATAGCCTGGCTGGGCAACAAGAATTTCACTGCCCGGGTCTGAAAACAGCCGGAAAAGAAAGCTATATGCCTCGCTGGTGCTGGTGGTGAGTACGATCTGCTCCGGCTTCAACGCCACGCCGTGGGCCGCGTAGTAGCCACAAACCGCCTCGCGCCCACGCAGCAGCCCGCGCGGCTGCGGATCGTAGTCCAGCGCCCGCGCATCCTTGAGCGCCGCCAGCAAGTTGGGATCATAGTTGAAGCCGCAGCGCGTGGGATTCGAGGCTGTCAGGTCGGCAATAGGCTCGCCAGCCGCGACGCGCAGCCGGTGCGCCCGCCCCAGCTCACTCTCTTCTGTATTCCAGTTTGTTCGCCGTGAAAAGCGCATCTCTCATCCAGCCTATAACCTGATGCCAAAAAACCGCCCACGGCGGTCGTGCACAATGGATACAGGCGCCCCTTTCAACAGTACACGGGCACGCCCAGGAGGAAGATTGGCTTTGCGCGCGGTTGTCTTTGACTATGGAATTGTACTCACCGGCCCGCCGGATCCTGCGGCTTGGGCCACCATGTTGCACATCACCGGCCTGCCCCTTGCCCGATTCGAGCCCATCTACTGGGCCGACCGGTCGGCCTACGACGAAGGCAAGCTGACCGGCGCCGCCTTCTGGCAGAAATTTCTGCACGCGGCCGGGTTGCCGCCGAATCGAGCCATGGTGGAGGAGCTGAATCGCTGGGATCAGCGCCTGTGGACCGTCGAGAACCCTGTCATGCTCGCCTGGCAACTCGCGCTCAAGCAGCGCGGCCTGCTCACTGCCATCCTCTCCAACATGGGCGACGACGTGCTGGCCAGCGTTGAGCGCGAGTTCTCCTGGATTGACCGCTTCGATGTACTGGTGTGGAGTTGTGAACTCGGAGTCGTCAAGCCCAACCCGGAGCTTTATCGCCACGCGCTCAACCAACTCGGCACCCAACCCGAAGAGACGCTCTTCATCGACGACAAGCGGCCCAACGTAGAAGCCGCCCAGGCGCTGGGCATCCAAGCCATCCAGTTTTCCAGCGTTGAACGCCTGCGCCAGAACCTGATTGCCGCCGGTCTTGATTCGGAGCTTCCCTTGCCAGCACTGGAATAAGCCCTAGCCAATTACACTTTTCTCATGGCCCTCCGTCTTTATGTCGCCACTACCAGCCAGGGTAAGTTGCGCGATTTCCGCACCGCCGCTGCTGCCCATTCGATTCGCATCGCACCCCTGCCAAAACTGGAGGAGATCCCCGCGCCGGAAGAAGACGGCCTGACCTTCGCCGCCAACGCCGCACTCAAGGCCGTTTATTACTCGCGTTTTGCCCCCGGCGAACTGGTCCTGGCCGACGACTCGGGCCTCGAAGTGGACGCACTGGACGGCGCGCCCGGCGTGCGTTCAGCCCGTTTTGCCGCCGACGCCGGTCTGATCGACTCGCCCAATGCGAGCAGCAACATCGACGTGCGGAACAATCTGGTTCTACTGCAAAAGCTGGCCGGCGTTCCCCAATCCAAGCGAACTGCGCGCTATCGCTGCGTGCTGGCAGCCGCCCGCGACGGCCAGGTTCTGCACACCGCCGAGGGCACCGTCGAGGGCCTGATCTTTGAAGCGCCTCGCGGCAAAGGCGGTTTCGGCTACGATCCGCTCTTCTACCTGCCCGCGCTCAAACGCACCATGGCCGAACTGGATCTGGAAACCAAGCACACCCTCAGCCATCGCGGCCGCGCCATTGCCGCGCTGCTGCCCTTGCTGGGCGCCTGAATTTTCAAAGAACTCCACCAAAGAGTGAGACCCCACAGAGTGGGTTGACGAATGTGATATAGAACACCAATAATGATCCAAAACCAGGCCGCGCTTCCCTGCCCCTCCAAGCGAAACCGCCGCCTGCATGAACCTGGACCTGGAGCCTTTAGGAGCTGACACCGTCATGGCAACTTCTCAACCCTCTGCCGTGCCCACCGTTCAACGCGGCGTTCAGCCGCTGCGCGCCGCCCAAGGCTCGTCCTTTCTATGGCGCAAGCTCCACTCGCTCCTGGGTATCGTCCCCCTCGGCGCTTTTCTGCTGGAACACCTGCTCTCAAACTTCGAGGCGCTCAAAGGCCCGGCCGCTTACGGAGCGCAGGTTCGCTTCCTCAACAGTCTGCCGCTGGTGCGTGTGCTGGAGTGGGTCTTCATCTTTCTTCCCCTCCTCTATCACGCCAGCTACGGAGTCTACATCTGGCTGCGCGGCAAGTCGAATATCGTCTACTATCCCTGGGCCGGCAATTGGCTCTATACCGCCCAGCGCTACACCGGCCTCATCGCCTTCGCTTACATCGCGCAGCACGTCATCCGCCAGCGATTCCTGGGCATCAGCCTTCCCGAGCATCCCATGGCCGCCTTCGCCAAGGTGCAGCACGAGCTGGCCAACCCCTGGATGCTGGCCGTCTACGTTGTGGCCATGATCGCCATCTGCTGGCACTTCTCTTACGGTGTCTGGCTCTTTGCCGCCAAGTGGGGCATAACCCCCGGCACACGCGCCCGCAAGCGTTTCGGAGTGGTCTGCGCAGCCTTGGGCATTGCGCTGGCCATCATGGGACTGGTCAGCATCTGGGCCTTCGTTGGTGGTCAATATCCCAATGCTCCCGAGGCTCCAGTCCCGGCTGTTTCCCTTATCGTTACCCCTGCGACCGCCGGAACCGTTTCAATTTAAGCGCCGACGCATCAGTCCGAAAGGAAGAAGGACGACTTCATGGCAGCACCCAGAATCATCGTGGTTGGCGGAGGCCTCGCCGGGCTGTCGGCGGTCATCAAGATCGCCGAGGCTGGCGGTAAGGTTGACCTCTTCTCCATCGTCCCGGTCAAGCGCTCTCACTCGGTCTGCGCCCAGGGAGGCATTAACGCTGCCAAGAACCTCAAGGGCGAAGGCGACACCACCGACAAGCACTTCGACGACACTGTCTACGGCGGCGACTTCCTTGCCAATCAGACACCCGTGAAGGCCATGTGCGAGGCCGCGCCGGCCATCATCGATCTGCTGGACCGCATGGGCGTGCCCTTCAACCGCACTCCCGAGGGCCTGCTCGACTTCCGCCGCTTCGGTGGCACGCTTTACAACCGCACTGCCTTCGCCGGCGCAACCACCGGCCAGCAGTTGCTCTACGCGCTCGACGAGCAGGTTCGCCGCCACGAGTCCGAAGGCAAGGTCCGCAAGTATGAAGGCTGGGAGTTCCTCTCCGCCGTGCTCGACTCCAAGGGCGTGGCCCGCGGCATCACCGCCCTCGATCTGCGCACCATGGAGTTACGCGGCTTCCCCGCTGACGCCATCATCTTGGCCACCGGAGGCATCGGCGCCATCTTCGGCAAGAGCACCAACTCCGTGGCCTGCACCGGCTCGGCGCAATCGGCTGTCTTCCAGCAGGGCGTCACCTATGCCAACGGCGAATTTATTCAGGTTCACCCCACCTGCATCCCCGGCGAAGACAAGTTGCGCCTCATGTCGGAGTCGGCGCGCGGCGAAGGTGGCCGCGTCTGGGTGCCCCGCACCGCTGGCGACAAGCGCCCCATCAAGCAAATCTCCGAGTCCGAGCGCTTCTACTTTCTCGAAGAGTGGTACCCCAAGTACGGCAACCTCGTTCCACGCGACATCGCTACCCGCGCCATTCACAAGGTAGTCTACGAAGAGGGTCTGGGAATCGATGGCCAGCCAATGGTCTATCTCGACCTGACGCACATTGACCGCGCCACACTCGACCGCAAGCTCGAAGGCATTCTCGACATCTACGAAAAATTTGTCGGCGACGACCCGCGCGATGTGCCCATGAAGATATTCCCCGGTATGCACTACACCATGGGCGGCCTGTGGGTGGACTTCAACCAGATGACCAACATTCCCGGTATCTTTGCCGCCGGAGAATGTGAGTACCAGTACCACGGCGCCAACCGCCTGGGCGCGAACTCGCTGCTGAGTTGCATCTATGGCGGCTTCAAGGCTGGTCCCAATGCTTTGACTTACGCTAAAAGTCTGGAAAGCATGGAAGGCGATGGCGGCCATGCCCGCGAACTCGTCCGCCAGGCCCGGATCAACACCCAACTCCTCAACAACAGCGGCACGGAAAACCCCTTCAAGTTATGGCGCGAGTTAGGCGAAACCATGACCAAGCACGCCACGGTCATTCGCTATAACCAGGGGCTCAAGCAGGCTGACGAAAAAATCGTCGAGCTGATCGACCGCTATAAAAACGTGAACCTCGCCGACCGCAGCCAGTGGGCAAATACCAGCTTCGCCTTTGCCCGCCAGTTGAAGAACATGCTGGAACTCTCCCGCGTCGTGGTGCAGGGAGCGCGGTTGCGCGACGAGTCGCGCGGCGCTCATTACAAACCCGACTTTCCCGACCGCAACGACGAGCAGTTCCTGAAGACCACCAAGGCCAGCTTTACTGGCTCGCCCGATGGTCCGCGCTTCGACTACGAAGCGGTCGATACGCAGTACATCAAGCCGCGCCCGCGCCGCTACGACGCAACCAATTGAGCCGAGGAGACTCGCCGATGGCAACCAAGACCGTGCAATTTGAAATCAGGCGCCAGGCCAGCCCTGATGCTCCCGCCGTCTGGGAGAACTTCGAGATCGAGTGGCGTCCGGGCATGAATGTCGTCTCCGCCATGATGGAGATCGCTGCCAACCCGGTCACCGCCGACGGCCGACCGACCACCCCCATCACCTACGACTCGAATTGCATGGAAGAGATTTGCGGCTCCTGCGCCATGCGCATCAATGGCCGCGCTCGCATGGCCTGTTCGGCGCTGGTCGATAACCTGGAGCAGCCCATCCGCGTCGAGCCACTCAGCAAGTTCCCCCTGGTGCGCGACCTGCAAGTGGACCGCTCGGTTCTCTTTGAAAATCTCATGGCGGTCAAGGCCTGGGTTCCCCTTGACGGCACCTATGACCTTGGCTCAGGCCCACGCGTCTTCCCGCAGGAGCAGGAGGCCAACTACCCGCTCTCCAACTGCATCAGTTGTACCTGCTGCATGGAAGTTTGTCCGCAATTCAACGAGACAACGGGCTTTGTCGGAGCGGCTACCATCGCCCAGGTCAAGCTCTTCAACAACCACCCCACCGGCAAAGTCCTGAAGGAAGAACGCCTCCGCGCCCTGGCCGGCGACGGCGGCATTCAGGAGTGCGGCTTCTCGCAAAACTGCGTCGAAGTTTGTCCCAAGCGCATCCCGCTCACCAACGCCATCTCCGACGTAAGCCGCGACGTCCTCCTCCAGAAAGCCAAGGATTTCCTACGCGGCTGATGATAGGGCTCCAGGCAACTCCGGCTACTAGCAAGATCGAACTGCCTTTGTCACTGCGCCATGCCGCTCTCTGTCTCCGGACCGGCGCGCCGCAGATACACCCACAGGTAGAAAATGCCCATTACCAGCAGGATCAGCGAGGCAGGCCGTATCAGCACAACGGTGAGTATCTGTCCGAAGATCCCCGCCGTGCTCACGTGCAGGTTATTCGAGAAACTGGTGAGAATTGCCAACGGAATATCCCCGGTCAACGCCAGTCCTGCGGCACTCACCAGCAGCGCAATCCACCCAATCGCGCCGCCCTCGACCCACAGCATTGCGCAAGCGGGAACGCTGAGGAGCAGAAGCTTGGCATCGTATGGCCGATGATAGGTCACCAGCATAGTGAGAACCGTAACTGCCGCAAGCGCAATCCAAGCCCTCGACTGCGAAAAGCGCGATCTGAGGGTGCGAACCGACCATGCAAGCAGCATCGCTCCGCAAACCAGATAGCTGACAGAATTGTAGATACGCGGATCGTCCCGAAAGACGCTTACGGCCGCCTGCAGATCGATCACCATGCCGGCGGTACGGCCGGTGACCGAATCGGGGCTCGGTTCGTTGAGACCGCCGTGCCCTGAAATAGCCGCCAGATTGATTTGCCAATCCTGCACCCAGTGCGGCGCCACTTGCTGAACCCATAGGAAGGCCGATAGACCCAAGACAACCGTAACAAGCAGAGCCTGAAGCGCGCGCTTCCGATAGATCCCGCCTGCCAACAAGAAATAGAGCCAAACCAGACCCGCGTCATGGGGCTTGATGGTCAGGCTGACCGCCAGGCAAAGAATGCCGACCGGCACATACCGCTCCTTGAGAAAGCACCAGACGGCCACCACGCAAAGGCCTACGACGATTCCTGCGGTATTGCCAGTTGCAAATAGAATTTCGCTGTTGGCAAGCACGATGCATACAAGGAAGAGAGAGATCCATGGCGCATAGCTCGCGCCTATATCCCACATCAGCCAGGCGGCAAGAACGAATACTCCTGTGAAAAGAATCAGCCAAAGCGCCTGCGCAGCCCAAAACGGCAGCATCGCAAAGGGAGCTATGAAGATAAATGTGGAGGGTAGATTGACATATAACGTCATCAACTGGTGACGCTTTGCGCTCTCCGAAGGACGCTCTCCGCCATCGGCCCGGTAAACACCCTCCAGTTCGCTCACCTTATAGGGGTTGTGATTTTGAAGCAGGCAGCGCGTGCCATAGTATATTGCCTGAAAATCTGTCTGTCCGCCATACGCGGACTCTCCTATGGAAAAACCCCACAAAATGGAAATCCCGCTGCTCAACAGGATCAAAGCCAGGGCAATCCGCCGCGTTCTTGTCAATCTCATCTGCACTCTCAACACTTCTGGCCGCTCGGATCTTGAGTCATGACCGAGAGGGGAACGATTGCAATCCAAAAACACGGACTAAAAGGAAAGGGAGAGTACGCATGGGCAATTGCTTATGCCAGCGTATCTCTCCCGGAAACAACAAAAGTGTTGAAGTGTTGTGCCAAAGCCATCTCTGGTCAGTGCTTACGCGACGGCGCTGGAAAATGCCGTGGCTATATTGCTCAACACCGTGGTAAGGAGGACAGCCATAGGCTTCATGGTGGCTGTCGAACTGACTCCGATCAGAGCGATGACCAGAGCATATTCAACCATGTCTTGACCGTCCTCCCGCGTCAGCAGGCATTGCCATCTGTAGACGTGATGCCAGTGTCCGGGCCACATAGGACTGCCTCACTGTTCGTTGAGTAAACCTCAGCCTCGCTGGAGAGTACTTCTTTACGCCATATCTGGCGTACATATCTCTCCCGCGAAGGCGCTGGCCTGACTGTCCTGACGGTGGATTGACAGAAGGGTTAGACGACGCCCGAGGAGAACGCGGTGCTGATAGTTGTGAACTCAGTGCTGATGGCGGTGGCCAAAACCTTCATGCTGGCCGTGGCGCCAAGGGCAATCAGAGCAACAACAAGGGCGTATTCAACCAGATCCTGGCCTTCTTCGCGGTTCATCAGGTCCTGGAACTTCACATACAGCTTGAGAAGCATGGTATTCATTTGTGTCCTCTCCGTAAGTTGATTTTCCCGGCCTGAAACCGGGGCACTCTATCTATAGCAATTGGCGTGCCATTCGCAGCCAAACGGTATTATCCTTATAAATGAATATCCTACGGGAATCAAGACTGATAGGGTTGCGCAACCTTGTGTAAACGTTTGTATACACCGAGAGCCAGGCAGCACAGCCGTGTATACAGGGCACGAAAGTGTAGTAACCAAAAGATGTCCGGCAGGTTACGGGACTTAAGAACGGAAAAGTGCTCGTGGAAGGGGCGAGATTTGTCGCTCATTTCGTTCCGTGGACGCTGAGACTTCGCATTAGAGTTCAGCGGTGCAGGGGGCCTGACGCGAAGGCACGGCCAAATCTTCCGGAACATAATGAGAGATGCCGGACCGGCCGTGTTCAACCAAGAACTCGATCCCCTTGAGGAAGTAGAATAGCGTCCATGGCAAGCAAGACGGATATTCCCACAGCCGGGGCAATGCACGACATCGTAGATTTGTTGATCGCAGCCGTCGGCGCGCTAACGCTTGCTTTCATCGCTCTGTTCCTCTGCGCTTCGCCGCTGGCCAATGGAGAAGATCGGCGCGATTTTGTCGTCTTTTGGGCCACTGGTCAGCAACTCGTCCACCACGCCAATCCCTACGATGGAGAGGCGATGACGCGGATCGAGCGTTCGGTCGGGTTTTCCTCCAAAGATGGCGTCCTCTTCATGAGGAACCTGCCGTGGTGTCTGCCCCTTGCGTTACCTTTGGGATTCATCGGCCTGCGGGCTGGATCGTTCCTGTGGTCCCTGGCCCTGCTTGCGTGTCTGTTGTATTCGGTCCTCCTCCTCTGGCGGATGCATGGCCGACCTGGAAATTCTCTTCACTGGTTGGGGATCTCGTTCGCGCCGGCCGTTCTCTGCCTGCTGATGGGGCAGACATCTCTCTTCGCGCTGTTGGGGTACGTTCTGTTTCTCGATCTGCATCAGAGGCGTCCTTTCATGGCTGGAATCTCCCTTTGGCTCTGCGCGTTGAAGCCTCACCTGTTTCTGCCTTTGGGCGTTGTACTGCTGGCGTGGATTCTGGTTTCAAAAAGCTATAAGATACTGGCCGGCGCCGCGGTTGCCATCGCCGCCAGTTGCGCGGTTATATCCATCGTCGCGCCTTCCGCGTGGGTCAATTATGCGGTGATGATGCGGACGGCGGGAATTGAGAGTACGCACATTCCATGCTTGAGTGTCGCGCTTCGTTTTTGGCTCAGTCCGCAGACGATATGGCTCTCCTACCTGCCGGTCGCTTTGGCCTGCGTTTGGGCGCTGGCCTATTTTTGGCGCCGTCGGCACGCGTGGGATTGGATGAAAGATGGCAGCTTGTTGATGCTCATTTCGCTCGTCACAGCGCCATATTCCTGGGTTTACGATGATGGTCTGGCGATAGCTGCTCTGTTGCAGGGCGCGTATCTTACCCGGTCCCGGATGATGTTAGTAATCCTCGCCTTTGCCAGTATCTTGCTCGATATAGAGTTTCTCTGTGGCATCAAGATATATTCATCGCTCTATTTGTGGACTTCTCCCGCATGGCTTGCGTGGTATCTTTGCGCAACCAGTATCAAAAAGACACCAGCGGAAACAATCGGCAGCAACGCAATGATTCCAGGGTAGCGAAAAATCGAACCCCGGATGAAACAGAAGTAGAATAGCCTCAATGGCAAGCAAGATGGGTTTTCTTTTGCGTGAGGCCGTAGGCCGCGATCACCGCGCGCTGGTGCGCACTGCGCGACGGCTTACGCTCACCTGTGCTGGAATTCTGGAACCGTGGTGCCCGAGATGACTTCAGCCGGAGAGCCAAATACCCGACGGAAAATTCTTCGCGCGGTCGCGACACTGCCACTCGTAACCTTCTGCGCGCTGGCGTTTGGATTCACCGCTGGAGTCTTCTTGTCCGTACTGCTCTCGAGCAACGCTCCAGCCACACGCGATTACATTATTTATTGGGCGACTGCTCAGCAGTTCGCGCACAACGCCAATCCCTATGACGAGGTTGCCATTACGCGGATCGAGCGCTCAGAGGGGCTCCCCGCCGGATATCATATGGGCTTCATGCGGAACCCGCCTTGGGCGCTTCCGCTTGTCTATCCGCTTGGCTTCCTCAGCCCACGGGCTGGATGGATGCTATGGGCCATGCTTCTACTCGCTTCCCTGGCTGCATCGGTCTATATGCTCTGGATACTGTACGGCCGGCCCAGAAATCGCCGGTACCTGCTCGGGCTAACATTCGGACCGGCACTGCTCAGCCTGATTTACGGACAAACCTCGCTCTTTGCGCTGCTCGGGTTAGTCCTGTTTCTGCGCCTGCTTCGCACGCACCCCTTTCTGGCGGGAATCTCACTCTGGCTTTGCGCGCTGAAACCTCACCTTTTTCTGCCTTTTGGCGTCGTGCTGGTGGCATGGGTACTCGTCTCGAAAAGCTACAAACTCGTTGCCGGTGCGGCGGTTGCCATGGCCGCGAGCTGTGCGATCACATATGTTATCGACCCATTGGCTTGGGCACAGTATCTGCGAATGGCGCACTCTTCTGGAATGGAGCGGGATTTTGTTCCCTGCTTGAGCTTTCTGCTGCGTAACTGGCTCAGCCCGCACTCGATATGGCTCCAATACCTGCCGGCGGCATTGGGCTGCATCTGGGCGCTGGCCTATTTCTGGCCTCGACGCCAAGCCTGGGATTGGATGAATCATGGCAGCCCCCTGATGCTCGTTTCCCTCATGGCCGCGCCCTATTCATGGGTTTACGACCAGGGCCTGGTGATCCCGGCACTGTTAAACGGCGCATTTCGTGCCCGATTTCAGAGCCTCCTGATTGCTCTTGCGACTTTGAGCGCCCTGGTTGAGGTCACGCTCTTCTTCAGCATCCGCTTCCCCGCCACTCTGTATCTCTGGACGTATTGGACTGCTCCCGCGTGGCTGGTTTGGTATCTCGTTGCATGCACTCCCTCCTCCAGGTGGGCCAAAACTTGGTCAGCTTTGAGGAGAATGAAGTGCTTCCTAACTGGGCATAAGCAGGCGGGGTGTTCCTGCGAGCCTTGCATTCCGGAAGGGAAACAGGGCACAAATAAAGTGGAAGAGAAGCTTCTAGGCGAGTAAAGCCGCTCTGGTTGAACGGCGCCCCAGTTCTTGCGGTCTTTCGGCGGGACACGAGATGGCCTTTGCTGCCACCCCTTACGGTGTCTACGTCTCTAAAGGCCTGATTCACCCCAGGGACGCGGATTTGTCGCCCGGCAAGGAACCATCCGAAAATTCCAGCGTGTCTCCAAGTTGTGTCTGCGTGTCGCGGATTGTGCCGGACGGAAGCTCGAGTACTGAGTGCGCGGTGAGACAGGCCGAAAGCCGCCACGGCTGCACCGCGCCGCGGAGCTTTCTGATTCGATTCTTACGGTCCAGATAGACCAGGTCGATGGGGAATCGCATCCAGAAGGTATGCACGGCTTCACACGGGCGAATCCACAAGCCCTCTCCAGGTGCGAGGCGCTCACGCCCAAGTAAGCCTTTATTGCGTGTTGAGGCGCTATCGGCAACTTCCATGCAGGTGGCGAGCAAGGTATTGCGCGTCAGATTTGAGACCCGCAGACACATATCAGCGGGGGCCTGATGGCGCGGAAAAAGGCGATCCAGCAACCCCGATACACCCTCTCTGAACGCAATCATCCGGTTGTCTCAGGTCCCTTCGCCTGCTATCCGTCTCGCTCTATACCGGCCCTGTCATCGCTAGCAAGGCTGCCGGCTGCCCGGGAGGGCAGCCGGAAATCCTATTGGGGAGCGGCAGCAGGTGCGGCGCTGGTAATCGTCGCTCCGCCCGATGAACCGCCAAAGGTCCCCGAGGATTGTTCAATAGTCAACTGTGGCCCCGGCTTCATGCTGTCGATCAGCTTCTCCACAGGTATGACTGACGGCGCAGGGGCTGGGGTGTTGGCGGCGGTCTTGGCATCCGGATTATTCAAGGGGGTGCCGGTGTTGGGCGGTAGGAACTGGGCGGGGAACTTCAGCGAAGGCAAGGGATCTCCAGCCGAAATGGGCGCCACAATCTCCGGCGTCACAATCACGATGAGCTCGGTATTTGCCTTGGTCTTCTGCATCGACTGGAAGAACTTGCCAAGAACTGGAATGTCTCCCAGAAAGGGAATCTTCTGAAATGTTTCGGACTCAGTGTTGTCCAGCAGTCCACCGATGATGAAGCTTTGACCGTCGGCTAACTCGACCTCAGTCTTCACTTTTCGAGTGGTGATGGCGGGAACCTGAAATCCGGAGATCTCAACGGCATCGGCGAAGTCGAGAGCGCTCACTTCCGGGGCCACCTGAAGGCGGATCGTACCGCGGGGAGTAATGGTGGGAATGAAGTTCAGGCGAACGCCATACTCCTTGAACATGATGGTAACTGCGGCTCCGGAGCCGCCAGAGCCGCCCTGAACCATGGGATAGGGGTATTCTCCGCCCGCCAAGAAGCTGGCCTGTTTTCCGTTGGCCGCCAGCAGGTTAGGCTCAGCCAGAACCTGCGCGCCGACTTTGGTTTGCATGGCCTTAATGGTTACGCCCAGATTCATGCCGGGATAAAAGGCGGAGATGTTCAGTCCATCCGAGACGGTCGCCGAGGCGGCCCCTGTTCCGGAGGGAAGCGTGACCGTCGGCGCAGCGTACTGTCCGGTTGAAATTCCACCTACCGTGTTCCCAAAACCAGTGCTGTACAGGTTCATTCCGAGCTGTGCCTCCTTACTGCGGTCTACGCTGATAAAGCGCACCTTGAGGAGAATCTGCGGCTCGGATGCAGGAACAGCGACGTTGAGCAGGTTGACAACTTTACCGCCAGTGGCGGCGATCTTGGCCGCGCGATTTGAGCTGTTGAGATCCTTGACGGTACCGCGAAGGAAGACTGCTCCATTCTCGAAACTGACCTTCAGAGGTTCGTCAGGAAGCTCCGTCCTGAGCTCGCGGCGGATCGCACTCAGGCTGTCGTTCAAGGCCGACGCGCTGGCGCGCACCGTCACATTGAAGAACTGCCGGCCACCGTGGGTATCCCAGATGATCAGGCTGGTTTCTCCAGCAGTTTTGCCCAGCACCATGATCTCGGTTGGACTTGTCGCATGAATTTCGGCGGTATCGCCCAGACCAATTGAAACCCTCGCGATTGGCAATGCACAATCGACCAGCACGGTCTTGCCCACGGCGACGGAGAGATCATTTGCCGAGTCCTGAGTAACAGGGCCGACGGGTTGAGCAGGTTGAGCAGGTTGAGTAGGAGACGATGGGGTTTGAGCCTGCAGGCCCGCAGCGGCGCAGAGGACAAGAGACAATGCGCTGCAATATGCGATGGTAATGCCAGTCTTCGCTCTCACTGGTGCCCCCCGGGAGAAGCAAATTTTTCTTGACTCGATTTAGAACCGTTGATCACCTCGATGGAAAAGGTCTTAGGGATGGAGCTCTTTTTAGTCACGGTAGACCGTGCCTTTGCCGGAGCGCCATTCTGACCTGCAAAGAGGGTGCCCGTGGCCGTGCCTGGAACCTCGGCAATCTTTGTATCCAGCGGATTGCGCAGCACGAGCTGGATTCTGGCCTGATTGCTGGCCAAGCTCAAGACCTCGGCCTGTTCCGGGGTGACCAGCAGGTTGACAACCTGCACCGCCTTCGCTTTGCCTTCAGCATCCTTTTGATAATCGGTGCCCGCGGACAAGACCTTAATGTTCTGAAGAAGCGTTTTCGCCACAGTACCTTGCTCGGGGCTTTGCTCACCCGGAGGCGTGCCGGAGATAAGAACATCCACGCGCATTCCGGGAGTAACGAACCCCGACACATTCACTACGTCGTCTACCTTGACCGCACACGCCCTCATGCCCTGGGGAATGGTGGCTGCTAATCCGCCGCCAGAGCCAGCCGCGGCCAAGCGGCTCTCCATAATAGGCTCACCCGCATAAAGGTCCGAGATGACCCCCCGTCCAATGGCAATGCTCTTGTTCTTCTCGGGAATAGTGCCTTGGGGCGCCGCTCCCACGACCTCGACTGTCGTCAGGTTGTCAGCAGTGAGAATGGTTCCGAGTTTGATGTCCGTCTTGGCCGCAACCACGTTCGCAGTAGCCGGCGGCCGCGCCGCCGCTGCCTGGTTGCGAACAAGACGAACAACAAGCATGGTGCATCCGATGGCAATGAGGAAAGCGACGAGAAGGATCGTGAGTAGTCTTCGGTTCATTTGGACGCCTGTCTGAACTGGCTACCCGGCCAGCTTCGCCTTTCTGTCCCTTGAGGCAATTACTGCGCCCCAGGAAACCCGTTTCGATTCTACCCCGAAACGCTGGTTGCGCGAACAAATTGCCAACAAGTTTAACTGCGTTTCCAGTGTATTCCTCCCAAGCAACATGAATATAGCCGGGAGAGCCGCTGCCTGGGAAGGAGTATCAAGAAAGTTATGGGCTAGAGCCCCTCTATCGACGATTCTGGAAGAGCTTATAATTGAACTTTCGAAGGGGGACGGCAGAACCCTCTCAGCGCACGGCTAAGCTGAGGATGTAGGATCCGCGCCCTCCACTGCGAGATGGCTCAGGCGGCGCGAGGGAGGAGATTCATCCGGTCATGCGGTCTTCCTCTATGATTACCCTTTTTTCGGAACGACCGGAGCTGAACCAGCGGCCCTATTCCTTTATGGTTTCGGTCCTGGTGCATGGCATCGTGGCTGGGCTGGTGTCCGTGGGCATCATCTTCGCGCCAAAGGTCAAGGCCCCGGCTCTCGCCGAAAAATATAACGTGCGGCAGTTGGACCTGCACACTCTAGATACCGAGATGCAACTCAATACTAAGATGCAGCGCGCAGCCGCGAACGCGATTGAGGATTCCCGCCCACATTCCATCCAGCACGCGCATCCGCCGGGCGGGAGCGCGGAGGGACAAGCGCGCATTATGAGGCAGATGGTAGAAGCCCCGCCGGGGCCACAGACGCTGGTGCAGCCGGATCTTCCCAAGCCGGTGGTGCTTGCCGAGGAAATTCCACTGCCGGAGATTGTGATCTTGGATGGGAAGCAGTCTCCGGATAAGGCCCTCGTTCCCCCTCTGCCGGAAAAACCGGCTGTTGCCAACATACAGCCGTCCACCCAATTGCCCAACGAGGAACAGAATCTGGCGGACCTCGCCATTCCAGCCACGAATCTGGCCGCGCAAATTCAGCCGATTCTAGCAAGCACTACATCGCCTGTGGTTATTTCCGGACCAAAGCCAACGCCGCCGGCCCCGGTTACGACTGCGAAAGGGGCCGCGCAGCCGACTCCCACCGTGGTGATATCGCTCTCCAGTTCCCGTATGGCGAATGGAAACGTCACGCTGCCACCCGTCAACGAGTCGGCATCCTCAAATTCACATGGGGCGATGTCGTTCGGGCAGGCAAAGGGTTCCACGCAAGCAGGGCAGAACAATCATGGGCAGGGCAACCATGGACAGGGCAACCACGGGGAGGGTAACCGGGGACAGGGCAACCAGACAGACAAGGCGGGCGGAATGGGAGAGGGACAGGCTTCCCGCGACGCCGGAGACCCGCCGGGCTCCGCCTCGGGCGCCCAGGGAGATAAAAACACTTCAGGACAAACTGCTTCCGGACAAATTGGCTTTGGAGAGGGTAACCAGTCCTCGACCACCCATATTATGTTGCCCAAGGGAGGCCAATTCGGTGCGGTTGTGGTGGGCTCCTCGCTGGAAGAAAAGTATCCCGAGACAGCCGAGTTATGGAGCGGCAGGTTGTCGTACACCGTTTATCTACACGTGGGCCTGGCGAAGAGTTGGATTCTCCAGTACACGCTTTCGCGCGCTGACAATGCGGCCGCGGCGGGCAACATCGCGCGCATTGAGGCCCCTTGGCCGTATAACATCGTGAGGCCTAACATCGCTCCGGACGCAATCGACGCCGATGCCCTTATGGTTCACGGATTTGTAAATCAGGCTGGCCGCTTCGAGGCGCTGACAGTTGCCTTCCCGCCGCAGTTCGCGCAGGCGCAGTTTGTCCTGAACTCGCTTGCCCAATGGCAATTCAGGCCGGCGACGCAGAATGGGCAAAATGTAAAGGTGGAAGTCCTGCTGATCATTCCCGAAGAAACGGAATAAGATCCACCTCCCCGCCTTCCGGAAACTGCAACCCACGGATACTGCCAGAGGCGAACACCATTCATTGGCGACACCAAAATGAAGGGCACGAGCCTTGGCTCGTGCCCTTCATGGTTGGAATGACCTGCCGTCAAAACTCACCAGGGAGAACCCCTCCCTGATCTTCTTCAGACGGCTATGTAGTACCGTTGGGAATCAACCGGGCAGAACCCAAACCACCAGCGATTAGCTTAAAGATCGCATCGAGGCTATTGTTGTTTTCGGTATTCTTCGTATTCTTGCATGTACTGCCCGATCCACTCTGCATGTAGTCAGAAAAGAACTTCGACATGGAGGAAGCGATGTTCTCCATCGTCATGCATGGGGTAAGCGTCGAAAGCGTGAAGGGGGCGTTCAAGCCGGTAGCAACGAGCGTCGTATCGGTCGCAGTAGAACTACCTCCTGTTATAGCGCATCCGGTCGATTCCGAACCATAGGCAACTGCATACACCATGGTTCCAGCCTTCTGGGCCTTCTGGCTCGCAACAATTGCCTGCTGGCAATCATCTTTATAAGAGGGGTACGTTCCACTTGATGTGAGTGAGGCTCCCCCTGTTTTAGAGGAAGATTGCATATTGGTCTGCTGGGCATTTGCCTGGCCGTCGCCAAGGATGATGATCACGTTGGTCGACCCCGGATTGGCTACTTTTTCAGCGGCCAGCGCCGCTTGCGCCGCGTAGATCGCGCCCGCATACCAGGTACCATAGTTTCCATCGTAGTTCGGAGTAGCCAGGCCACCGCAGTTGCTAGCTCCTCCCAGCATCTTCACAAGCAAGGAACTGGTATTCAGCGTGCGCGACATCGGCAACGTGCCAGGCGTATCGGCAGTGCGGTAATCGCTGAAGAAACCATTCGTATCGCCAGCGCCCAGCCCCAATGAAACCTCATAGGTCGGCGTGGTCGATCCCGAGGGATGATAGGACGTTGCCGTTGCCGAGGGGTAATCATACCCCGTAGCCGTTGGCCACTGTGGCCAGACGGTCTGGGGAGACATCGAATAATAACCACCGTAGGAGGCGTTATTCGACCAGCCATACTTGGTGGCCCAAGCAGTGGTAACAGGAGAGGTGCAGTTGGAATCAATTGCAGCCGTATTGATGGTCACATTGGGAAAAGAAAAGACGGCCACCCGATCGACCGACTGACTGGAAACGCCACCTGAAATCGTGCAGCTCGACAGGGCCGGCGAGCAAGGATACAAATAATACAGCAAATTCAGAACACCCTGCAAAGCACACTGCATCTGCGTGACGCCAGCTCCGCAGTTGTCGTCCGTAGCATTCATAGACAGCGTCGTATCCAGAATAAGCGCTATATTGTACGGCGAGGGGCTGGCCATTGCGGCGGTCGCGGTCGCGGAAATGTTGAATGTGGGAACGAGGAAAATCCTCCCGAAATACGTAGCGACCTTTGCCTTCTGCGTCACGATGATGGTGTTGTAACTCCCCGAGGTGGAACCGGTAGAAGTCACACACGGAATTCCCAGGCTGGTTACTTTCGTCACGCACGCGAAGGACGAGGCAATCGAAGCGTTTAGCAAATTTGGACTGGCGTTCTGTTGTCCCGTCAGGGCACTGTAGGCAATGGCATTGGCCGCTGCGGCATCCGTGTCGGGTAAGATCGTAGCTCCTGCCAATGCAGCCGCATTTGTTGATTCCTGGAGCTGCTGGCGGGCATAATAGGCGTGGCCAACGTCAATCGATAGTCCTGCGACACCTACGAAGGCAAGCATACCAATTGCTGCGAGATATAGCGTCTGTCCCTGCGCATCCGCCAGCAATCTGTGTACTAGAGAAACTCTACGCAACTTCATTGGACACACCCCTTTCACTCGACTAACACCGTTTGGGATCTAGTCAGGGCGCCGGTACCTAGTTTTACCCCGTAAATTGGTATCCAGGTGTACGGATAACTGACCGTAAGCGTGGCTGGTTCGTACTGAGTCAAGTAGTTCGCTCCCCCAGCGCAGGAGAATGATCCAGTCGATGCGGGAATCGTTTGAGCCGTACCGGTATCGTCCGTAATCGATGCCGAATAGGTGATATTCGCCGCCACCC